>Ga0335074_10012397_pt1 | contig 11953 bp, 13 predicted proteins | sample Lox_Sample_23_FD_206715 | JGI IMG/M metagenome (GOLD analysis project Ga0335074, IMG submission 206715) | Soil microbial communities from Loxahatchee National Wildlife Refuge, Florida, United States - Lox_Sample_2.3 | ecosystem: Environmental > Terrestrial > Soil > Wetlands | place: USA...
TTCAGGATGAAGCCGCTCACGATGCGCGATCCTGCCACCGGTCGGCGGCCAGCCGCACCGCCTCCAGGATCTTCTCGTACCCGGTGCACCGGCACAGGTTGCCCGCGAGCGCCTCGCGGATCTCGGCATCGGTGGGCCGCCCGCCCCGGCGCAGCAGGTCGTGCGTGGCGATCAGCAGGCCGGGCGTGCAGAACCCGCACTGCACCGCGCCGGCCTCGATGAACGCCTGCTGCACCGGGTGCAGATCCTCCCCACCCCCCGCCTCCCTTGCCCCCGGCCTGGCCAGGCCTTCGACGGTGACGATGCTGCGGCCCTCCGCCTGGCCGGCCGCGACCAGGCAGGCGCAGACCGCCTCATCGTCCAGGTAGACCGTGCACGAGCCGCACTCACCCTGCTCGCAGGCGTTCTTCGAGCCGGGCAGGCCCAGCCGCTCGCGCAGCACGTAGAGCAGGCTCTCACCCTCCCAGACGTCATCCGCCTGCCGCGTCTGGCCGTTGACTGTCGCCGTGATCCGCATGCGCTCAGCCTTCCGGGGGGGTTAGGGGGGGTCGTCCCCCCGGGCTAGCAGAGTCCCGGTAGGAGTTCCAGGCCCAGGTCAGGGTACGCCGGGCCATGACGGCGAGACCATGGCGCCGGTAGGCGGCGGTGCCCCGGACGTCGTCGACCGGGTCGGCGGCGGCCTTGACCTTCTCGCCGAACTCGCTGAGCATCGCGGCGGGCAGGTCGGCGCGGGACTCCCACAGGCCGGCCTCCTCCAGGGCCCCGGCCAGGAAGAGCTCGGCTGCTGCCGCCCGCCTCGGGGTGGGCGCCGCCGAGCCGATGCCGGTGCCGACCATCCGGCGCGCCGGATCCAGGGCGATGCTGAACGAGGCCACGGCGATCACCATCGCGTTGCGTGTGCCGATCTTGCTGAACTGCTGCGGGCCGGCCGCGGGCGGGATCAGGATGGCCGCGATCAGCTCGTCCGGGGCCAGGGCGTTCCGCTTGACGCCGAGGTAAAAATCGGCCGCCGGGATCGTGCGGACTCCTCGCACCGACGCCACCTCGACCTCGGCCCCGGTGGCCAGCAGCGGCGGATGGCAATCGCCGGCCGGCGAGGCGGCACCCAGGTTGCCGCCGACCGTGCCCCGGTTGCGGATCTGCGGTGAGCCCACCGTCCTGGCCGCCATGGCCAGGCCGGGCAGCCGGCCACCGAGCTCGTCGATCACCCTGGTGTAGCTGACGCCGGCCCCGAGCCTGATCCGGCCGTCCCCGGCGGACCACTGCCTCAGTTCCGGGACGCTGGTCAGGTCGAGCAGGGCAGCGGGCCGGCGCGCGTCGAAGTTCAGTTCCACCATGACGTCGGTGCCCCCGGCGATCGGCAGCGCCTCCGGGCGCGCGGCCTTGGCCGCCAGCGCCTCATCCCAGCTCGTCGGCTGCAGGAAATCCATCTTTCCTCCCCGAGCCTCCCCCTCACCCGAACTCAGCGGCCGAAACCCAGGCCGGACCGGGGTCGGTGGCGCCGTCTTCTCGCTGGACGGCGCACTGGATGAGCCCGTAGGGACGGTCGGTGGCGTGGAACACCTCGCCCGGATTGTCCAGCCCGAACGGCGCCAGGTCGGCCAGGACGTGATGCAGGTTGGGCGCGGACAGCCTGATCTCCGCGACGTCGTCACGGGCCTCGAGCACGGCCTGGCCCATGGCCCACAGTGTCTGCTGCAGAGCCAGACTGTGCACCTCGGCGTACCGTTCAAGAAGAATCTGCCGGATCTGCGCGTGGGCCACGTCCCAGCTCTGCGGCCAGGGATCGTAGCGCCAGCGGGCGGTCAGCGAGGTGGCCAGGATCCGGTCGCTGGTCTGCGCCAGCGTGGTGTAGCGGTCGCTGTAGAAGCCGGAGAACTCCGAGCCGGTCGACTTCAGCACCACCAGGTCGGCCAGGCCGGAGACGACCCAGGCCCGCTGGGCCGGCCTGGCCCCCGCGACCGTCACCGCCGTCGTGCGGACCTCGCCCGATGGCCGGGTAAACGTGTGCGGGTGCGGGTGGCCGGCCACGCTGACGCGCTCCCAGGGGTACTCGTCGACCTCGATCCTGGCCTCGCTGACCGGCCCGATGTCGTCGACGAAGTGGCGGGCCAGCCCGAGTGCGTAGTCCTCGATCTGGCCGACGCCCTTCTCCTTGGCGTAGGCGAAGCACGTGTTCTTCTGGCTGTCGGTGGGGAGCACGTTGGCCTGGTCGCCGCTGGTGTGAGCGTCGCCGAAGTCGCCGCGCAGCAGCGTGGACACGTTCAGGTCGCGGATCTCGTGCCGCCCGCCATCCCCCCGGTAGACCCGCACCACCCGGGTCTCCGCCTTGCCGTACTGGTTGGGGCCGAGCACGATCGCCATAGCGTTAGCTCCCGCGGTAGGTGGTGTAGCCGAACGGGCTGAGCAGCAGCGGAACATGGTAGTGCGGTGCCTCGCCGTCGACCGTGAACGTGACCGCGACCTCGGGGAAGAAGGCCGACCGGTCCAGGCGGACGAAGTAGTCGGCGACCGCGAAGACCAACCGGTAGGTTCCGGCCGCCAGCCGCTCCGGGCCGATGTCACGGACCCGCCCGTCGGCGTCGGTACTGGCGCGGCCGAGCTCTTCCTGGCCCGCGTCCGACAATTTTTCTAGTAGAACGGTTACGCCCGCCGCTGGCTGTCCGCGCGCGGTGTCGAGCACGTGCGTCGTTACTGTGCTGCTCATCGGCTCTCCAGCAGTCCGGCCAGCCTGATCCGGTTGATTTTCGCTAGCTCGCGGCGGACCACGTCCCACTCGGTGCTGGGGTCGTTGCCGAGCCGCTCCCGGAGCAGGGCCAGCAGGTCCGCCGCGCTGCGGCCGGTGGCACAGACCAGGTAGATGTGGTTGAAGCGGCGCTCGTACTCCTCGTTGCCCTCGGCTAGGGCCTGGATCGTGGCCGGGTCCGCGCCGAGCACCCCGGCCTGCTCGCGGCGTGACCGGTCGTCTGCGCCGCGGCGCTCGCCGATCCTCGGATGACCAGCCAGGGCGCGCTCCAGATCGGCCGGCGCCAGGCCAGCCAGCGCCGCGTCCGAGCTGGCCAGCAGGTCGTCGGCCGACGCGTAGGGGCGGCCGGACTCGACCTCGGCGGCCCAGCGTGCGGACGAGCAGCACGCGAGCAGCTGCTGCCGGGCCAGCCCGGCAGGCAGCGCGTTCAGGCTGGTCAGGTTGATTGGCCGGCCTCGGCCGGGGCGCACTGGGCGGCCTCGGCCTTGACGGATCGGCCGGCCAGCAGGAAGTAGGTGACTCCGCCGAAGAACAGCCCCATGAACACGCTGAAGTCTGAGCCGTCGACGTGGTTGGACAGCGGCGACACATACGGCGAGTAGGCGTTGAGCCACAACGCCGCCGCGACCATGCCGACCACCTGCGCGATGATGGCCGGCCAGTGCACCCCGCCGTTGCGGTAGTACCGGCCGCCCCGCTCGTTCAGCAGCGCCTGGTTGTCGTAGCGGTTGCGCCGCAGCCACGCGTCGATCAGGTAGATCGCACACCAGGGGCCCAGCCACACGATGATGAATAGCAGGAAGTCGGCCAGCAGCGAGAAGAACCTGGACGAGAACACCGCGTAGGCGGCGAACGCGCCGCAGACGACGGTGTCGATGGCCACGCAGTGCAGGCGCTTCAGCCGCGGTATCAGGCTCTGCAGGGTGACGCCGGACGAGTACAGGTCGATCGTGTTGATCGCGAACAGCGTGTAGAACAGGTTGCCGATCAGGATGATCACTACGGCCTGGGCGAACGACAGGCCGAAGACCACGACGGCCAGGCCGCCGTAGACGACGAACTCGACGTTCCATACCGCCCCGGCCCACATCCAGAACAGGCTGCTCGGCCCACCCCAGCGGCTGCTGCTGGGGACGTGCTCGATGCCGCGCTGCTCGATCGAGGTGACCGCCGGCTCGGTCCCGCCCGCTAGCACGGCGGCTGCGCCCGTGTCGGATCCCGTCGCTCCGCTCACCGGAACCGGCCTCCTGCTTCGCCTGTCACGACACCTGGACCCCCTTGCTGTGCGGAGAGTACTACTCGGCCTGGACCAAAGGAAGATCGCGCACCGAAGGACCTGGATGCCATCTCATTCACTCGGATGAAACATCGTTTCATCAGAGGGGTAATCGGCTCGTAACCGGCCGCTTACTCGGCGAGCCAGACCAGGCTGGTGGCCCGCCTCCGGATCGCTCGCGCGGCCCGCGCGTACCGCAGCCGCTGGATCCGGCTCCGGTCGGGGCCGAAGACGAAGATCCCGGCCCGCTGCTCGGCCAGAACCTCGAGCATGGCCTGGACGGGATGGAAGCTCTTCACGCGGAGCCTGGTCACCTCCACCCCGAGCGACTGGGCCAGCTTCACCGGCACCAGCAAGGCTTCGGCCATCTGCGGCGGATAGGGCAGGTCGTCGTACCCGAGCATGGCCGACAGCGGCAGCGGCGGGCGCTCCACGAAGTTCGCGATGATCAGCCGCTGGCCGAGTTCGACCGCCGAGTCGACCGCGAACACCACGGCGTTGTGATCGAAAGGGACGTCGAGCGTGGCGAGCAGGACCGGGCGGCCGTCCGCCCCATCGGGCCGGATGGGGGCCTGCGGCTCCCGGCGCTGCAGCGACCGCATGTCACGTCACTCGGGGTGCAGCTTCCACCGCTGCAGGTTCCTGGCCCGCTCCCTGACCTGGCGTCGCCACCTGGGCATGTAGAACAGGAACCAGAAGCTCATCAGCACCGGGAGGAGTATCAGGATCCGCAGCCCGGCGATGAGTGACAGGGCCAGGACCGGCACCACCAGGCCGAGCGCGGTGGCGATCACCTTGATGCGCAGCCGCCGCATGTCCCGCATGATGCCCCAGTACTCGTCCGCGGGGATCTGGCCGGTGTTCCAGGTCCGCCCGCACGTGGCGCACTTCCAGCGCTCGCCGTGCGGCACGTAGCCGATCCCGCCGCAGTCGCAGCGGACGGTGATCTGTGCGCCGCGCATGCCCGCATTGTAGGTGCCCGGCAACCGCCCGAACAGGGCCGAACGCTGCGCAGTCGCGCTGGATCTGACCTTTCCGGTCATCTGGTCGCCGCCCCGGCGCAGGCGGTTACAGGCCTGTTACGCAAATAGGAAGGTTATAGACACGGCGGTTCCGGGCGTGCTAAACAACGTTTACCTGGGGTGAACGGAGGTGCCCAGATGGCTGAGGCGTACGTTGAAGAACGGCATCTGCTTAAGGCGCTCCGGTGGTGGGACGGGTTCGTCATAGCCCTGTGCAACCCCGGATTCCTGATAGCTTCGCTCGGCTTCTCCATGGGGGCGCTGGGCACCTGGGGCGCGGTCCTGCTGTGGGCCATATCGGCCGGGGTCGGCATGCTGCAGACCTGGATCTACGCCGAGACCGCGTCGATGTTCCCGGACAAGCCCGGGGGCATCTCGCTTTACGCGCACGAGGGCTGGCGCGGCCGGTTCTCGCTGGTCGGCCCGATCGGGGCGTTCGGCTACTGGATCGGCTGGTCGGTGGTGCTGTCGATCTTTGGCGTGCTGATCGGTGACCTGATCCAGGCGCAGTGGTTCCCGAACACAACCTGGTCGGTGTTTGACGGCGCCGTGCATCTGGGCCTGCCCCAGTTCCTGGCCATCGGCTGCATCGCCTTGGTCTGGGTGATCAACATCTTCGGGATCCGCCCGGCGGTGTGGATCTCGTACCTCACCGGACTCGGGCTGCTGGTGCCGCTGGTGATCTTCATCGTGGTGCCGTACCTGAGCTCGAACTGGCACAGCTCGAACATGACCTGGGCACTGCACGGCTTCAGCGGCTTCAAGCTGGCCATGGTCTACCTGTTCCTGTTCGGCTGGTCCGCGTACGCGGCCGAGGTCTGCGCCACGTTCGCGCCCGAGTACCACGACACCAGGCGGGACACCACGATCGCGCTCCGGTCGGCCGGCCTGTTCACGCTGCTGGTGTTCCTGCTGTTCCCGCTGGGCATCGGCGGGGTAGCCGGGGCTCCGCCCGCGGCGACCGCGGCCGGGGCGTTCTACGTAACCGACCTGGCCAAGATCATTGGCAGTGGCGGGGCCTCGGTGGTCCTGGTACTGCTCATCGGCAGCCTGTTCCTGTCGATGATCTCGTCCACGGCCGACGGTTCGCGCGCCCTGTACGGCATCGCGCGCGACGACATGACGGTCAAGCAGCTCTATCACCTGAACCGGTACCACGTCCCGGCCCGGGCCATGACCGTGGACCTGGTGGTGAACGTGCTGCTGGTGCTGTTCATCTCCAGCAACCTGGCCATCCTCTACATGAGCAACATCGGGTACGTGCTGTCCCACGTGTTCGCGCTCAGCGGCTTCCTGCTGCTGCGCCGGGACCGCCCGAACTGGCCGCGCCCGATCAAGGTGGGCAAGGTCTGGCTCTACATCGCCGGGGTTCTGGTCGTGTTCAACACGGTGCTGGTCATCTTCGGGATCACGAACCCGACCCTGACCGGCTACGGGACCTGGACCGACATGGGCATCGGCGTCGGGGTGCTGATCGGCTCGGTGCTGCTGTTCTTCTACCGCCGGATCGTGCAGGACAAGTCGCACGTCACGTTCCGCGAGCAGGTGCCCGACATGCCGTCGCCCGAGCAGATGGCGCTGCTCAGCCAGGAAGCGGCGGTCGCCGCCGACTGAGCCGGGCTGGTCCCCGTCACCGCCAGGTGACGACGGCGGCGGGGTCGGTGGCGTTGAAGTGACCCGACACCCGGGCCAGGTGCACGCGCATGGCCTCGACCGCGCGCGCGGAGTCACGGGCGCGCAGGGCACCGACGATCTCGTGATGATCTCCCTGGTACTGCTTCCGGTTCTCGCGTGAGGAACTGCGCCGCTTGAGGTCGCCCCAGACCTGGCCATGCCGCGCCGCCTCGATGCTGCGGTACAGCGCGGCCAGCAGCGGGCTGTGGCTGGCCGCCATGATGCAGCGGTGCAGGGCCAGGTCCCAGAACTCGAACTCCTCGTAGCTGGCGGCCGCGTCGCCGCCCTCCAGGCAGCGATCCATCTCCTCCAGTTCGGCGGCCGTGGCCCACGCGACGACCAGCGACATCGCGGGCGGCTCCAGCAGCCTCCTGATCGTCATCACGTCGGCGGGAGCGAAGTCCGCCGAGGACGCGAGATCCCCGGCCCGGGCGCCATCCCCGGCCGGCGCTGGCCCGGCGGGCCCGTGCGCGGGACGGCCCGCCCCGGGTGCCTCGCGCAGGAACGTGCCCCGGCCCACCTCGCGGGAGATGCGTCCCTGCGCCTCCAGCATCGCGAGCGCATGCCGCACCGATGACCGGGTGACCCCCAGGTCCGAGGCGAGCTGGCGCTCGGTGGGCAGCCGGGAGCCCACCCCCCGGCCGGCCAGTTCCGACTCCGAGAGGATCAGCTCGGCCAGCCGTAGTCCCCGTTCGGCATGCGTGGTCCCGGCCGGTTCCGCCCCAGCGGGGGCTCCGGCCGTCCCCATGCGCCCCCTCTCGGCAACCAATTCAACCAATCCTCCCGTGTGCCAAGACAATAATCCTAGCGGCTCGGGTCTTTAGCCCGCTTGACCCCGTTTCTGCGCACGACCTATGCTCAACCAATCTAGTAGGTCGAACCAATCCGGCACTGACCGCCCAGCCGCTTGACGAGGAGGACCTCAGGTGAGGCTTGCCACCATTGCCACCCCCACCGGGCCGCGCCTGCACGTTCGCGCGCGTTCCGGCTACGTCGATGTTGCTGAGGCGACGGGGGATTCCCGGCTCTCCTCGCTTCAGTATGTCCTCGAAGCGGGGCTTGCGGCGATGGACCTTATCCGGCCTCTTCAGGGCTCCGATGGGCGTGAGGTCGGCGAGGCCGACTTCGCGCCGGCCGTGCCGGCCCCGCGGCGCATCCTGTGCCTGGGCCTGAACTACTCAGAGCACGCGCTCGAAGGCGGGCGGGAGGTCCCCACCTGGCCCGACGCGTTCGTCCGCGGGGCGGACAGCGTTCTTGCCCCCTACGGCGACCTGGTCGTGCCCGCGCTGACCGAGCGCTTCGACTACGAGGCCGAACTCGGCATCGTGATCGGCGCGGGCGGCCGGTATATCACCGCGGACAAGGCTCTCGACGCCATCGCCGGCTTCGTCGTGGTCAACGACGCGTCGGCCCGCGACTGGCAGCGCGCCGCGACCCAGTGGACGGCGGGCAAGAACTTCGAGGGCAGCATGCCGATCGGGCCCGAGGTGGTGACCACCGACGAGGTCGACGCGAGCGACCTGGCCATCAGCTCCACGCTCAACGGCCAGGTGATGCAGTCGGCGCGGACCTCCCAGATGCTCGTCGACGTGCCGAGCGCCGTCGAGTTCTTCTCCTCGTTTACCCGCCTCGCGCCCGGCGACGTCATCGCCACCGGCACCCCAGGCGGCGTCGGGTTCGCAAGGAACCCGCCGGTCTGGATGCACCCCGGCGACGTCATCGAGGTCACCGTCGAGGGCGTCGGAACCATCCGCAACCGAATCGTCGCCGAGGAAGGCGCTCCCAGCGACTGGAGATGGCGGCCAGGCACCCGGAGGGAACAGTGAAGTCAACGACCAAGCCAATGCAGTTAGTGGCCATCGGGCTGGCCGCCGCGCTCGTGGTCGGCCTGGCCGCGTGCGCTAGCAAAAGCTCTGGCGGCACCGCCCCGTCGGGCTCGACACTCACGATCGCCGACGTCGCCCCGTTCAGCGGCCCGGACGCCGCGCTCGGCCCCACCTACCTGGCCTCCTGTTATGGGGCGACCACGGCGATCAACAACGCAGGCGGCGTGCTCGGCCACAAGCTGACCTGCAAGAGCGTGGACACCCGGGGCGACCCCGCGGACGCGGTGCCCGCGGTCAACCAGATGTTCGCGACCACCTCGAGCCTGGCCCTGGTGATCGGCTGTACGTCGGATGAGGCGGCTTCGGTGGTGCCGATCATCAACAGCCACAAGATGGCCATGTTCTGCATGACCGGGCAGTCCGAGTTCGACCACGTGCACTTCCCGTACTTCTACCGGCTGGTCCCGCCCGACCTGGAGGAGTCCTACGCCATGGTCGCGATTGCCGAGGAGATGCACTACTCGCGGATCGCGCTCGCATTCGGCAACGACATCGGGTCGCAGACCTTCATCCAGCCCGCGATCGCCGCGCTGAAGAAGGCCGGGATCACCCTGACGACCAACCAGACGCTGGACCTGTCGGCCACGACCTTCCGCACTGAGGCCGAGGCCATCATCCAGTCCCACCCCGACGCGATCATGACCGAGGCCCTCGGCTCCACCGATCCCACCTTGTTCTCTGAGATCAAGCAGCTCAACGGGGGCAAGATGATCCCGATCATCGGCACCTCGGCGGCGATCTCGCCCCCGTTCTTCAAGGCCGCCGCGGCGGCGGTGGGGGCATCGGAGTTCGCCTCCGACTTCCGCGCGGACAACCTGGTCACCGAGTCCAGCGGGCCCGCCTACCAGGCGTTCTCGAAGGCGCTGCTGGCCGAGCAGGGCAAGGTGCCCGGCGCCACCGGGAACTTCACCACCTACCTGTCGGCGCCCGGCGGCGTGCACCTGTACGACGGGATCAACCTGGCCGCGCTGGCCATGGTCATGTCGAAGAGCACCAGCCCGAGCGTGTACGGGCCGGACATCATCAAGATCGGCGATGGGGTCCCCGGCGCCACCGTGGTCTACTCGTTCGCTCAGGGCGCCGCGGCGCTGAAGGCGGGCAAGGCCATCAGGTACGAGGGGCCGGGCGGGGCGACCAGCTTCGACAGCTATCACGACTCGACCGGCATCTTCCAGGTCGACACCTACAGCCCGTCCGGCAACGTGAACGTCGTCGGTAACCTGACCGCGGCCCAGCTCCGGGCCCTGTCCGGATGACCGTCTTCCTCGCCTCGCTCGGGTTCGGGCTGGTGACCGCCGCGGTACTGGCCATCGCCTCGGTCGGCTTCACGTTACAGTTCGGGGTCACCGACGTGCTCAACCTGGCGTACGGGGCCATCATGATCGCGGGCGCGTTCGTCGCCTACGTGGTGAACCAGGCGGGCGCGTCGGTGTGGATCGGCCTGGCCGCCGCGGTGGCCGTCTGCTCGTTCGGGTCGGTGCTGGTGAACTCCGGCGTGTACACGCCGTTCCAGCGGCGGGGCACGTCGCCGATCACGATGGTCATCGTGTCGCTCGGCATGACGCTCATCATCGAGTTCGGCGTGGCCGCGGTGGCGGGCGGCACCAGCGTGTCCTACTCCATGAGCCAGGGGGCGACGTTCCATGCCGGCGGGCTGATCCTGACCGCGGTGCAGCTGGTCATCATCGCGCTGAGCCTGGTGGTCATGGCCGGGGTGCACGCGCTGCTGCGGTACACCAAGCTGGGCAAGGCCATGCGCGCGACCGCCGCCAACAAGACGCTGGCCCGCAACTGCGGGATCAGGACCGGCCGCGTGATCACGATCACCTGGGCGCTGACCGGCGGGCTGTGCGGGCTGGCTGGCGTCGTTTTCGCGATGGACTCGGGCAGCTTCAGCCCCACGAGCACGGACATCTTCCTGGTGCTGATCCTGGCCGCCGTGTTCCTTGGCGGTCCCGGCCAGGCGTACGGGGCCATGCTCGGCGCGGCGGTGATCGGCATCGCCACCGAGGTCAGCGCCGCGTTCATCCCGGCCGACTACAAGTACGTGGTCGCGTTTGTCGTGCTGCTGCTCATGCTCGGCGTGCGCCCGACCGGCCTGCTCGGCGCGAGGGCATGACGATCCTGCGGGGAGGCGGCTGACCGTGTACTACGTCATCAACCTGCTGATCTACGCCGCTGTGGACGCCATAGCGTGCCTGGGGCTGAGCCAGCAGTTCGGCGTCGCAGGCGTGACCAACTTCGGCTTCATCATCTTCCAGGCCGCGGGCGGCTACACGGCGGCGATCCTGGCCATGCCGCCCGACTCCGCCAACGGGGGATTCCAGTCCTACATCGGCGGGTGGGGCCTGCCGTTCCCGGTCCCGTGGATTGGCGCGGCGGTGGCGGGCGGCCTGATCGCGCTGCCGTTCACGTTCCTGGTCGGCAAGCGGCTGCGCGGCGACTTCGCCGCCGTCGGCCTCCTGGTGACGGCGGTGCTGCTGAACCTGCTGGTCACGAACTACGTGCCGCTCTTCAATGGGGACGCGGGCCTGTCCCTGATCCCGCAGCCGCTGCAGGGAGTGCTCAACCCGCAGGCATCGGGCTACCAGTGGGCCTTCACCGGCGCCGCGCTGGCAGTAGGCCTGCTGGTCTACTTGTTCGTGCGGCGGATCACCGAATCGCCGTTCGGGCGGACGCTGCGGGCCATGCGCGACAACGACGTGGTAGCCGACTCGCTCGGCAAGAACCTGCTCTCGCTGCGGACCGGGATGCTGGTGCTGGGCGGGGCCATCGCCGGCCTGTCCGGCGGCATCCTCGTCTCCTACATCACCACGTGGTCCCCGGCGGCCTGGGGCTACGCGGAGACCGTGGTGCTGTTCGCGGCGGTGATCATCGGCGGGGCCGGTAACCACCGCGGCGCGCTGCTCGGCGCCGTGCTGGTCCCGGTCGGGTTCGAGGAGGTGACCCGGTTCATCCCCACGTCGAACAACCTGCCGCCGAACCTGATCCCCTCGCTGGAGTGGGTCGCGATCGGCCTGCTGATCGTGGTGTTCCTCTGGTTCCGGCCGCAGGGTGTGCTTCCTGAGCGCAAGCGGGTGATCGCGCTGCCGCCCGGCGACGGGAACGGCGTGCCAGGCGCCGCCCTGGTCTCGGTCCGGGAACGCCCGCCGCCGGCGGGCCGCCCGGCCGCCGATGGCGCCGCGGAGACCGTGCTGGAGGCCGTCGGGCTTGTCCGGGAATTCGGCGGCGTGCGGGCCGTCGATGGCGTGTCCCTTCAGGTAAAACGGGGCACGCTGACCGGCCTGATCGGGCCCAATGGCGCCGGGAAGTCCACGCTGCTGGCCACGCTGGCCGGGACCCTGCCCGC
>Ga0335074_10012398_pt1 | contig 11952 bp, 7 predicted proteins | sample Lox_Sample_23_FD_206715 | JGI IMG/M metagenome (GOLD analysis project Ga0335074, IMG submission 206715) | Soil microbial communities from Loxahatchee National Wildlife Refuge, Florida, United States - Lox_Sample_2.3 | ecosystem: Environmental > Terrestrial > Soil > Wetlands | place: USA: Florida...
GGCCGGGGACCACCTGCTCACCGCCGCGATGCTGTGCACCTGGGCGCACGGGTACGCGATGGTCGACGCCGCCGCGGCCCTGGCCGAGCAGCACCTCGCCCCCCGCCGCTCCTACCTGGCGGTGATGGACGAGCTGTGGCGGGCACTGCGCGGCGCACCCGGCCTGGTCGAGTACGCCGACTCGCTCACCAGGCTGAACCGGGCCAAGGGCATGGGCACCATCATGATCACCCACTCCCTCGCCGATCTCGATGCGCTGTCGAGCGAGGAAGACCGCGCCAAGGCCCGCGGCTTCGTCGAACGGTGCGCCATCACCATCATGGGCGGCCTGCCGCCCCGCGAACTCGCGCGGGTCTGCGAGATCACCCCGCTCACCGGCCCGGAGCAGGAACTGGTCACCTCATGGTCGGCCCCCGACTCCTGGCAGCCCGGCGCCCGCCATCCGGGCCGCGGTAAGTACCTGATCAAGACCGGCGAACGGCTGGGCATCCCGGTCGAGCTGAGCCTGGTCGGCGCCGAGCATGCCCTGTACGACACAGACCAGGCCATCCGCCGGGACAGGCCGGGAGCCGGCGAATGACCTCGCCACCCGCCGCGGGACGGCGCGGTTTCTTCCCCGGTGACGACCTGTCGGAGATGCCATCAGGCGGCCGGCAAATCCAGTGGCTCAGGATCAGCCAGATCATCGGCTACCGAGAGTATCTCCACGACCCGGAGACCGGCACGAGCTATAACCTGCTCACCGGCCGCACCTACAAGGACCGCTACACCCGGGCGATGTGGGCCGGGCTGACCTGCTCCCTGACGGAAGAGGGCTTCCGGGAGCCGCTCAAGCTGGAGTACGAGCCGGACTCCAGGCGCGCGTACCTGAGCGAGGGCAACCACCGCCTGGTCGCGGCCGGGCTGGCTGGATACACCGCGGTGCCAGTGTGGGGGCTCCGGGGGTACGACAGCGAGCGGATACGCCGGGCCAGGCGGGTGCCCGGCGAACCGGAACTCACGCGGGAAAACGGGGGCGGCTACTTCCCGTCCAGCTTCAGGCCGTCCGATGTGCTCCCCCGCAGCTACCTCTACATGGGCGAAAACCCGCAGTTCTGCACCCGGTGCAGCCAGGAATACCCGCGCGGCACGGGGCCTGAGCACATCGCCGGGGAGCATCCGGCGGAATGGCGGCAGGCCTGGGAGCGTAACCCCGGCCTGCGCGAGACCTACCCGCACCTGGCCCCGAGGACCGCCCCTGTGCAGGGCGCGGACACAAGCCCGAACCTCGGCACATGGCCGTCGCCGCCACCCGGCCCAGATGCCGGAACCGCGTTCGTCCCCGCCGCGCGGCGGCCGTCTAGCCCCGCGCGACAGGCCCGCCCGGCCCGGGGGCTGGGATCGTGACCCGGGCCGCAGGCCCGCGGGTGCCACTGCTGGCCGGCAACGGCGCCGGGGTCTGGGTGGTGCTGCTGATCGGCTGGGGCCTGGCCGCCGCGGCATGGCTGGCCTGGCTCGCCGCGCGTACCGCCGCAGCCCTGGCCGGCCGGCACATGCCCCCGTTCAGCGAACGATGGATCATCAGCCTCGTCCGCTGGCACACCGGCCAGGCATGGCCCGGCACGCCCAACATCGTGGTCGCGCTGATCGCCGCCGTGCTGGCGTGCGCGCTCATCACGGCCGGGACCATCGTGTGGCGGATCATCGCCGCCCGCATCCCCGGGCCCGGCGACCCGGTCGCCGCCCTGGCCGGCAACCCGCAGATCACGCCATTGACACCGGTCCCGGCCGCGAGGACCGCCGTCAGGCTCCGCCCGTCGCTGGCCGGGTCCAAGCCGCGGTCGCTGCCGGCGGCCGATACCGGGCTGCTGCTCGGCGACCTCAAGCGGCCCGCCGGCCGCGGCCCGGCCCTGTTCGCGTCCTGGGAAGACACCATCACCGCGTTCATGGCGCCCCGCTCGGGCAAGACGACCGCGCTGAGCATCCCCTATGTCCTGTCCGCGCCCGGAGCTGTCGTCGCCACCAGCAACAAGGCCGACCTGTGGGCCGCCACCGCGCAGCTCCGCGCCGGATCGGGCAGCACGGTGTGGCTGTTCGACCCGCAGCGGATCACCGGCTCGCGCCAGCGCTGGTGGTGGAACCCGCTCGCCGGGCTGGCGACCGTCGAGGCCGCCCACCGGCTCGCCGCCCACTTCGTCCTCACCGTGGACGACAACACCAGACGCGACCTGTGGGGGCCAGCCGCCCAGGACCTGCTGTGCGCCGTGTTCCTGGCCGCCGCGTCCGCGGGCCGGTCGCTGCGCGAGTGCGGCCGGTGGCTGGCCGACGCCGGCTCCCCGATCCCCGCCGAGCTGCTCGCCGCCGCCGGGTTCGCCGCCCTGGCCGCCAGCCTGCGCGGCGCGCAGAACGGCGCACCGGAAACCCGCGACGGCATCTACCAGACCGCCCGCACCGCGGCGAAATGCATCAACGACGAGGACATCATGGCGTGGGTCGCGCCGCCGCGCGGCAACGACCTGCCGGGGTTCGACCCGGCCGCCTTCGCGGTCGGCCGGGACACCCTCTACCTGCTGACCGAGTCCCGGTCAGCGGCGTCCCCGCTGATCGCCGCGCTGACCGACTCGGTGATGCGGGCCGGGCGGCGGCAGGCCGAACGCTCCGGCGGTCGGCTCGACCCGCCGCTGGCGGTCATCCTGGACGAGGCCGCCAACATCTGCCGGATCGCGGACCTGCCCGAGCTGTACTCCCATCTGGGCTCGCGCGGCATGGTGCCGGTGACGATCCTCCAGTCCTACCAGCAGGGCGTCTCGGTGTGGGGCGAGCCCGGCATGGCCGCGCTGTGGGGCGCCTCCACCAAGAAGGTCATCGGCGCCGGCATCGACGACCCGCGGCACGCCCGGGACCTGGCCACCCTGGTCGGCCAGCACGACGTGCCGGTCATGTCCGTGAGCTACGGCGACGGCCGCGCCAGCCAGCAGGTGTCGCTGCGCCGCCAGGAGATCCTGGAGGCGGCCGACATCCGCGCCCTGGCGCCGGGCTCGGCCCTGCTCCTGGCGACCGGCGCCCGGCCCGCGCTGATCAGCCTGCGGCCGTGGTACTCCGGCCCGCAAGCTCCCCAGATCACCGCGGCCATCAGCCGGGCCGAGGCCGCCATGCAGCGCGCCGCTCAGCGCGACCACGCCCAAGCCCGGCCGGCGGCGATGCCGTTCCAGCACCGAGAGGAGATCGGGTCATGACCATCCAGCCCGGCACCGGGCCATCCGCCAACGGTGACGGCCCGCCGGCACCCCAGCCGGTGTACAGCAGCGTGGAGGAATGGGTGACCAGCCACTTCCTGCCGATGTTCCGCCGCCCGCTGGGCGGGGAGTACCGGTGGTGCGCGCAATGGTGGCGGCACGCCGAGGCGATCACCCGGCTCACCGCCCTGTGGCACACCTGGGAAGCGCTCCGCCTCCAGCCCGGCACCGGGATGGCCACCTGGCTGCGGGACCACCTCGACCACCAGCTCCCGGTCCTGCTCGGCAGGACCGGACCGTTCTCGATGTGCTCTGAAGATGAGCACCTCGACCCCCGGCAGGCCACCGCCGAGCAGCCGCCGCCCGGCTGGTGGGACGTCACCCCGCGCCCGGCCGCACGATCCGGTGATGCGAGCCGTCCCGGCCGCGCCGTGGACGGTGAGCCGTGATGGCCGGCCACCCGGCCCGCCAGCTCGCGCGGATGGCCGCGGACGCCGCCGGGGAACTCCGCGGCTACACCGACCCCGCCGACCCCTTCCCGTGGGAACTCACCGAGGACGATCACCGCGCCATCTTGCCGCGCCTGCACCGCGCGATCGCGGACCTGGCCGTCTGCATTGACGGCATCGCCCAGGCCACAGACAACGAGCAGGCGAAGCAGCAGCTCGCCGAAGGCATCGGCAGGCTGCTCAGCGGCTGCGCCCACGTCGGCGCGGCAGCCGCCGCGCTCAGCTCCCGCGGCACGGAGCCGGTCATTACTACACAGCCTGCGCGGCTGTCGGCGGCCGATTTCCCCGCCGCGATGACCGCCGGCGTGCTCCAGGCCGCCTCTCCCGCGCCGCAGGCACCCGGGTCGGCCGCCGCGATCTCGCCCGCGCGGACCCGCGCATCCCACCCGTATCCGGGCAGCTCCCCGCCCAGGTAAGAGGAGTGGGTCAGCGCCAACCCGCGATCTCCGGCATGCCCGGTCCATCAACTTCATAACAAATCATATTTATTATTCGTCAATTTAAGTTGACAGTATGTGAGGGGCGGACCTATGATGCGTCTGGACGCCAGAGACGACTACACGGCCGCTGCTGTCTGCGGACCGGGTGACCGGGCGTGATAGCGCGCCGGCGCCGGTACTACAAGGCGCAGATCCCTGGCCAGCTCAGCTTCGAGGAGCTGCTGGAACTAGCCGGCAAGGAGGAAACGGGTGAACAGGTACGGACTGATGGCCCAGCGGCACTGGGCGCAGTGGCTGCCGCAGAGGTACGCGACGATCAGCGAACCGGACAGCTACTTCTCGACCTTGGGCCAGGAAGTGGCCCAGCAGATCGAGGAGCTGACGCTGGACCTGGCCGGGGACGACCAGCCGGGCGAGGAGTACCTGGCGAAGGCGGGCCGGCTGACCGCGGCGCGCAGCCGGGCCGAGGAGATCGTGCTGCCGGAGCGGGTCCTGCTGGGACCGGAACCGGAGACCAGCGAGGACCTGGAGCACAGCAGCCAGTCGGCGGCGAGCCTGGCCCTGCCGCAGGTCGTGGATCGCAGCCATCCGGCCTGGGCGGAGGTGAACGCCGAGCAGACCGAGCGGGAGCAGGGCAGCTAGCTACCCGGTTCCGGCCGGGCAGCCAGGATGACCTGGCGCCCTCGGGGACCGTGGCGCGTACCCGCGCCAACCTGGCTGCGCTGGCGACCCTGCGAGCTATCCAGCGTGATGACCGCCCGGCATCGCCGCAGGAGCAGGCGGTCCTGGCCCGCTGGTCGGGGTGGGGAGCGGTCCCGGAGATCTTCGATGAGCGCCGCGAGGAGTACGCGTGGGCCCGGGAGGAGTTGTCCGGCCTGCTGGGCCCGGCGGAGATCGCGGCGGCGGCGCGGAACACGCTGAACGCGCACTACACCGACGCCGGCCTGGTCCAGGCGATCTGGGCCGGCATCGGGCAGCTCGGGTTCACCGCGGGGCGGGTCCTCGAACCGGGGTGCGGCAGCGGGAACTTCATCGCCTTCGCCCCGGACGGGGCCAGCGTCACCGGGGTGGAACTGGAGCCGGTCACCGCGGCGATCGCGGCGGCGCTGTACCCGGACGCGGAGATCATCAACGAGTCGTTCGCAGACACGCGGGGCGGCGAGGCCGGCTTCGACCTGGCGGTCGGGAACGTGCCGTTCGGCAAGGCCGCCCTGCACGACCGGCTGTATAACCAGGGCGGCCACAGCATCCACAACCACTTCATCATCAAGTCCCTGCACCTGGCCCGGCCCGGCGCCCTGGTCGCAGTCATCACCTCCCGGTACACCATGGACGCCCGCAACCCGGCCGCGCGGCGGGAGATCGCGGCGCTGGCGGACCTGGCCGGCGCGGTGCGGCTGCCCAGCGGCGCGCACCAGCGCGCGGCGGGCACCGGGGTTGTCACGGACCTGCTGATCTTCCGGCGCCGCGAGCCAGACCGCCCGCCTGACGACACGCCCTGGGAGCAGGTCCGCACGGCCGAGCTGGACGGCGCCGAGGTGCCGGTCAGCGAGTACTTCCTGGACAACCCCGACATGGTGCTCGGCACCCTGCGCGCGGTCAACGGCGCCTACAAACCCGATGACCTGGTCGTGACGCCGGACGGCGACACGCTCCAGGCCCTTGAGCAGGCACTGGGCCGCATCGCCTCAGCCGCCGCGTCCCGCGCGCTCACCTGGACCCCGGGACCGGCGGCCGGGACGAGCGCCGCCGCGCCGCTGCCCGGCCCCCGGTCCGCGCACCCGGACGGATACCTGCAAGCCCAGGCCGACGGGACATTCACGCAGGTAGCCGACGGCCAGGTGTACCCGTTCCCGGTGCCGGACAGCCAGGGCGCCGAGCTGCGGCAGCTCCTCGGGCTGCGCGATGCGGTGACCGGGCTGCTCGAAGCCGAAGCTGCCTCGCTGGACGACACCCCCGAACTGGACCGCAGGCGGCGCGACCTGAACGCCCGCTACGACTCCTACCTGCGCGCCCACGGCCCGATCGGCAGGTTCTCCTGGCGGCGCACCGGGCGCACGGACCCAGAGACCGGCGAGGAGAAACTCGCCCGCATCCGGCCGCCGCAAGGCGGCTTCCGGTCAGACCCGTACGCGCCCCTGGTCCAGGCACTGGAACACTTCGACCCGGTCAGCCAGACCGCCGTGAAGGCCGCCATCTTCACCGGGCGCGTCGTCGCTCCCCGCAACCCCCGCCTGGGCGCCGACACCCCGGCCGACGCGCTGGCCATCTGCCTGGACGTCTGCGGCGAGGTGCAGCTGGAAGGGATCGCCCGGCTGCTCGGCATCAGCGAGGAACAAGCCCGCCGCGAACTGGGCACCCTGGTCTTCGATGACCCGGGAACCGGCCGCCTCGTCCCGGCCGCCGAATACCTGTCCGGCCGGGTGCGCGACAAGCTCGAAGCCGCCGAGCAGGCTGCCGCCGACGACCCCCGCTACGACATCAACGTCACCGAACTGCGCAAGGTCATCCCCGCCGGGCTGACCCCGGCAGAGATCAGCGCCCGGCTGGGAGCCGCCTGGATCGACGCCTCCCACGTGCGGGACTTCCTGCGAGAGATCCTCGAGGACGACACGGTACGGGTCGAGCATCCCGGCGGCCAGGTCTGGACCGTCCGCGGGAACCGGCACACGGTGCTCGCCACCTCCACATGGGGCACCAGCCGCTACCCGGCCCCTGCGCTCGCCCAGGCCGTCCTGGAGCAGCGCCGCATCGAGGTCCGCGACAAGATCGGCGACGACACCTGGGTCCTGAACATCGAGGACACCCTGGCCGCGCAGGAAAAGGCCGCCGAGCTAGCCGGGCGGTTCGCCGAGTGGGCATGGGAGAACCCGGCCCGCGCCACCGAACTGGCCGACGCCTACAACCGGCTGTTCAACGACATCGTGCTCCGCTCCTACGACGACGCGCAGCTCTCGCTGCCCGGCCTGGCGATCGGGTTCGAGCCCTACCCGCATCAGGTGGCGGCGGTCGCCCGGATCATCCACGAGCCCGCCGTCCTGCTGGCCCACGAAGTCGGGGCCGGCAAGACAGCCGAGATGACCATGGGCGCGATGGAACTGCGCCGCCTCGGCCTGGTGAACAAGCCCTGCATCGTCGTGCCCAACCACATGCTGGAGCAGTTCAGCCGCGAGTTCCTCCAGCTCTACCCGCAAGCCCGCATCCTGGTGATGCAGCGCGAAGACCTCCAGGCCGGCCGGCGCCGCCAGTTCACCGGCCGCTGCGCGACCGGTGACTGGGACGCGGTCATCATGTCCCGCACCGGCTTCGAGCGGATCCCGATGAGCGCGGACGCGCAAGGCGAATACATGCAGGCCGAGCTGGAACGGATGCGGGACTTCATCCAGGTATCCAAGGAAGGCGACGGGCTGACCGTCAAGCGGCTGGAAGCCGCGCTGCTGCGCGCCGAGGAACGGCTCAAGGCCAAGCTCGACTCCGCCAAAGACCCCGGCGTCACCTTCGAGGCAACCGGAATCGATTATTTGTTCATAGACGAGGCGCACGGGTACAAGAACCTCCGCACCCCCTCCAACATCCCCGACGCCGCCATCGACGGGTCACAGCGCGCTAGCGACCTGGACATGAAAATCAGCTACCTGCGCAGGCGCAACGGCACCCGCGTGGTGTGCTTCGCGACCGCGACCCCGATCGCCAACAGCATGACCGAGGCGTACGTGATGCAGCATTACCTGCGCCCGGACCTGCTGGCCTCGGCCGGGATGACCGACTTCGACACCTGGGCCGCCACCTTCGGCGAGACGGTCACCCAGCTGGAGATGCCACCCGAAGGCGGTGACGTCCCCCGGCAGAAATCCCGGTTCGCCCGCTTCTTCAACGTGCCCGAACTGCTCCGCCGCTGGCACGTCTCCGCCGACATCAAGACCGCCGAAGACCTCAAGCTGCCCGTCCCCGCCCTGGCCCCGCGCCCGGCCGACGGGCAGCGCGCACCCGAGACCGTCGTCGTCCAGCCATCTGAGGAACTCCTGGCGTTCATGGCCGAACTGGCCGGGCGGGCCGAGGACATCCGAAACCGCCGGGTCCACCCCACACAAGACAACATGCTCAAGGTCAGCGGCGACGGCCGCGCCGCCGCCCTCGACCTGCGGCTAGCCCTGGACGAGGACCTGTGGCAGGCCATGGGCGAGGACTTGGTACTGGCCACCGAAACCGGCATGGCCCTGGAAATACCCGGCAAGATCAGCGTGGCCGCCGGCCGGATCCACGCCATCTGGGACGCGCACCGCGACGATCTCTACCTCGCCCCCGACGACAGCGAATCCCCGGTCCGGGGCAGCCTGCAGCTTGTCTTCTGCGACATCGGGACCCCGTCTGACCACTGGAACGTCTACGAGGAACTGCGGGACCAGCTCACTGCCCGCGGCATGCCACCGGGCATGATCAGGTTCGTCCACGAAGCCAAGACCGACCGCGACAAAGGCGAGCTGTTCGCCGCCTGCCGCGCCGGGGGCGTCGCCGTCCTGCTCGGGAGCACCGAGAAGATGGGAGTCGGCACCAACGTCCAGGACCGCACGATCGCCCTGCACCACCTGGACTGCCCCTGGCGCCCGGCCGACGTGGCCCAGCGCGAGGGCCGCATCCTGCGGCCCGGCAACCTGAACCGCAAGCTCGGCCGCGACGTCCACATCATCCGCTACGTCACCGAGCGCTCCTTCGACGCCTACATGTGGCAGACCGTCGAACGCAAAGCCAAATTCATCGCCCAGGTCATGCGCGGCCGCCTCGACATGCGGGAGATGGAGGACATCGGCGACGCCGCCCTGTCCTACAACGAAGTCAAGGCACTGGCCACCGGCAACCCGCTGCTGCTAGAAAAAGCCGAGGCAGAAGCCGAGCTGACCCGCCTGGAACGCGCCGAGCGCGCCTACCACCGCAACCAGGACGCGCTGCAGCACCGGGTCACCCAGGCCGGCCAGCGGATCACCGCCCTCACCGCCCTCGTCGACGACATCGGCACCGCCATCACCCTGCGCCGCGACACCCGCGGGGACGCCTTCGCCATGACCGCCCCCGGATTCACCTACAGCAAGCGGGCAGACGCCGGGCGGCACCTCCAGCAGATCACCGCCCATATGGAAGACGCCCTCCTGAAATCCGGGCACCGCCGCCTCCTCGAACGGCCCGGCGAACTGGGCGGCTTCCCGGTCACCGTCACCGTCGAACGTGTCCTGGGCTCCATGAACGTGATCCTGGCTCTCGACCGCGCCCCCGGCACCGAGATCCGGATGAGCCCGGCCGAAGTCAAAGCCGCCGACCCGGCCAAGCTGGTCATCCGCCTGGAGAACCGGCTCAGCGCCCTAGGAGCCCTCAAGACCAGGACCCTCGCCGAGATCGACCAGCTCACGGCCGAAGCCGCCCACGGCCGCGACGACCTCACACGGCCCTTCACCCAAGCCGGCCAGCTCGACGCCGCCCGCGACCGCGTCGCCCGCCTGAACAAGCAACTCGGCCAGGCCGCCGTACCCCAGCATGTCGCCACACCGCAGCAGCCCGCCGATGACGGCGAAGACTGGCTCGTCAAGGCCGCAATGCAGGGCGCGGGAGTGATGGCCGGGATTCCTGGCTCATCCGTCGTAGTGATCAGTCATTATGGCGACGAGCCCGAATCCGCGGTGCAGGCATCCCGGTACGACTTCCCCTCAGATAACCCCCTCGCCGGAGCGGCGAGCGAATCCGGCCCCGCATCGCCCCGCCCACCCCGCCCGCCCGGACGAAGCACCCGCCCGAGCCCGTGGACGCGACAATGCAGCTAGATAGACACGCCAACTGGCCAGGCCCGAAAGCTCCCGAATGTCTCGACGAGGTCCCTCAAAAGACTGATCACACGGGTGTGGTTTGTCTTAGGCAGTGGCTGTGTCAGAGGACGGATCTGCGACGCATGCGTTGCGGAGCTTAATGTACGCCTTGACGTACTCTTCCCACTTCCTCGGCATTGCGGTGTTGAGGACGTAGTCAATCGCGTTAGCCAATTGGCCCTTCAGATCCACCACCCCCGAGATTTCCGAGTAGTTCGATCGGAGGTGCGGATCATCACCCCGCTCGATCAGGGTGCTGAATCTCTCGATGTAGTCGCTGTACCAAGTAGTGTCCAATTCGGCGTCTGATCGCTGGAATCCCTCAACCGCCTCGAGGTACTTCATTAGGGGAGCTTCAAGCGAAGCGCCGTATACCCCGTCTGGATGGTCCTTGAGCAGCTCACGGGCGATGATCACCACGTTGACTCGCCCGGCGATCTTCCTCTCCCGAACGGCCTTAAGTCGTCGCATCGCGATTTCCAGGTCGCCAGCGGATCCCGCGCTGCCTGTAACCCCGCTGTCGGCCGACTGGCCGAGTCGGTCCTTGACATCGTCCCAGCGCCCGGCCTGCCGCCAGCGCCATTCCAGTAGCTCCCGCTCGGCCTGGACGCCGGCGGCCCGGCGAGGCTGCAGCCCTCCAGGCTGATCTGCACCATGCAAGGCGTCGAGCGTCGATTTGAATCCCGATCGATAGTCGTCATGGATCTCGTGCATCAGCTTGTGCGCCGGCTCGACGTGGATCTCGAACCACTGAAGACGCCGCTCGATCGTCACACCTCCGTAGCGGACGCCCTGCTCATACGCCGACTGAACGGCGGCCCACAGCGTTTCGCGCATTCGTTCCTCAAGTCCGAGGATCGCCGCTTGGGTGGCCGCCTGGTTGCTCGCGGCCTGAGCCTGGCTCTGCTCGTGAAGGAGGACATCGGCGAGCGGATGCAGAACTTCGTTTGACAGAGACTCGTTCCGGACAGCATCCAGCCAGGCGTCGATGAACGCGGCAGCGAACTGGACTCCATCGATCCGGATCCCCAACTCGTCGGAGAGGGATGTCAACGTCGTCGTAGTCGTGCTGAACCCGCTCGGGAGCCCCAACACCGGGGCGTTGGCTCGGTCGATCGCCCGAGCAACTATTTGTTCCAGTGCTTCTGTGAGCGTGTTCCCGGTCCCTCCAATCTTCAGGTCGGAGGTCCAGAACATTTCCATAATGTCGAATGCGCGCTGCCGTGCCTTCGGGCTTGCGTTCTCGCCGAGGACGGCATCAACGGCGGCAATGAGCGCGATTTTGGTAGGATTCCGAAGCGCGCGTTGCAGCGGATCGCCGAGTATGAACGCGCTCAGCTTGCGGCGTGCTCGATCGGAGGCGAAGGCGGCCAGCTGCTCGATGATCCAGATGGTCAGCGGGTCCACGGACGCTCCTCGAATGCACCGGATTCGCATGTGCCTGACCACTAAAGCTCAGTCGTCGCGCCTCGTCAAGCACGCGGCTGAGGCCACGCTGTGCGGCACGCAACGGCTGTGCGGTATCTGCGGGGAGTCTATCGGCTACTGGCTGGCCCTTCCTGGAGGGCCCTGGGTGCGTGATCAGTCAGCTCTATCTCGATCCGCCGACGCACAGTGAGTGCGCCGAGGTCACTTGCGTCACGGGACCTTAACCACTTTCGACAGGAATCAGGGGCAATGGTGTAAGCAGGTAGATAAGTAGTATTACCGGATTTCGGGGGCGAAAGATGGTGCGGCATTTCCGGGGTTCAGCAGGCGGTGACGGGGCTGTACTGGACTGCTGCGGTCCTGGCTCTGATGTGGGCCGGGTACACGGCGGTCCGCCTTCGGCGCGCGACAGGTCGGTCTGGTGGTTACGTCCTCGCTATGCATGGCATCGGCGGCAGCCGCAATGGGGGTCGCTGCTGCCTGGCCGGGTTCACGTCCACGGAAGTGG
>Ga0335074_10012399_pt1 | contig 11952 bp, 10 predicted proteins | sample Lox_Sample_23_FD_206715 | JGI IMG/M metagenome (GOLD analysis project Ga0335074, IMG submission 206715) | Soil microbial communities from Loxahatchee National Wildlife Refuge, Florida, United States - Lox_Sample_2.3 | ecosystem: Environmental > Terrestrial > Soil > Wetlands | place: USA...
CGCGCGCAGCAGGTCGTTCCGGTCGACCTGTGGGCGCCGGTCGGATAGCCGAAGAGCTTGCCAGCGAGAAGAATTCGGCTATGGCCTCGGCGGCGACAAGATCACCGGTGGTCGGGCCCATGAACCACTGCGCGGGTCGGCGGTATGGATTCGGTATGACGTGTCCGCCACCGGCGATGGCGTAGAACCGCACCGGTGCGGCACAGTCGGCGCTGTAGTCGTGACGGGTAACTGCAGTGGGTTTGCCGGGGTCGCCGATGTGCAGCAATCGCGTGGCTCGAGGCTGGGTGGTGATCCCGTTACGCGCTGCGAAGTAGGCGGCAGTCGCCGGCGCGGACCTGTGCTCTCCCCGCGCCAGATGCCCGTGGACGGTCACCAGGCCGCCATCGAATGGGGCTAGCGGATCGGCGGTGCCGTGCATGGTGATCACGGGCAGCTGGCCTTCCGCGTCACGGTCGATGTTCATGTTGTCAGGGGCAGGCACAGTACTGCTGATGACGGCCGCCCCCGCCAGCAGCTCGGGCACTTCATGGATGAGCCGAATCACCATCTGCCCGCCGAGCGAGAAGCCGACCACGTACACCCGCTGCGCATCGCTCCCACGGGCCACCATATGCGCGATGAGCGTTCGAAAGAATCCGACGTCGTCCACCTTCTTGGTCTTCTTTGACGCCATCACTGCTTTGCGCGCTCCGTTCCAATCGCGTCGCAGCGCCTCGGGATAGACAACAACTGCTTTCCCGTCTGCCGCGTACTGGTCGAAAGTGAACCCAGCGAAGCCGCGAATGGAACGCGCGGTCTGCAAAGTTCCATGACACACCAACACGAGCGGCTGTGGCGCGGTCGCTGTTTGTAGGCCGCGGACCACAATGAATGAGCGGCGCCTGCCCTGAAATGTCAGCGATTCGCGCTGCGCAGCCACAACCGGGCGAGGTGATTTCATGCATACGAGTCTGAAGCCCAGTCGCTGCCGCACGTTCGTCGTGACGGAAAGCGTCTAAGCCGGCCTGGATCCGACGGAAATCGACGGACCGGCGGCGATTACTTCCAGGTCACCGTGCAAGATGACGATGTGCACCGCAAACGCGTCGTCGTCGCGGGACTGGGGGACGTCGGTATCCTCACCGCGATTCGTCTCTCCAAGTACGCCGATGTCGTCGGTATCTCGGTCAAACCCGGACTGGTCAGCGGCCAAGAGCTCGGCGTCCGGCTGGCCCGCCCTCGCGATTGGGCCCGCGATTATTGGGTCCCCTTCGACAGGTACCGACGGCTGGATCGGGTGCAGATCATCCAGGGCACGCTGACCGGTCTCGACCTGGCCGCCCGAACCGTGTCAGGTCGGCGCGACGACGGCGCAACGTTCGCCGAGGAGTACGACGCGCTGGTCATCTGCACCGGAGTCAGCAACGGTTTCTGGCGCCGGCCGACCATGCAGTCGGCCGCGGAAATCGCCGCCGACCTCAGCGCTGCACATGACCGGATGGCTGCGGCCCACTCGGTGATCGTCGTGGGCGGCGGTGCGGCGGCGGTCACCAGCGCTGTCAATCTGGCAACCACCTGGCCCGACAAACGAATCGACCTGTACTTTCCCGGCGACCGGGCCCTGGGCGACTACCACCCGCGGATTTGGCAACGCATCCACGGCCGGCTGATCGATCTCGGCGTGGGCCTGCATCCTGGGCATCGCGCCGCGCTGGAGCACGGCTTTGTCGGCGACGAGATCACCAGCGGTCCGGTCCACTGGAGCACGGGGCAACCCCCGGCTTCGGCCGAGGCGGTGCTGTGGGCGATTGGGCGGGTTCGACCCAACACCGACTGGCTGCCCCCGGAGCTGCTCGACGAGCACGGCTTCGTCCGCGTGACACCTGAGCTCCGAGTGCCCGGCCACCAGGATGTATTCGCGGTTGGGGATGTCGCTGCCAGCGACCCGCTGCGCAGCTCCGCGCGCAACCGCGGAGATGCCTTGGTGGCGCACAACGTCCGTGCAGAGCTTACTGGCGGACGCACCCGCACCTACCGCGCGCCGGGTCGGCGCTGGGGTTCGCTGCTGGGTATCCAGCGCAACGGTTTGGAAGTATTTCTCCCAACCGGGCAGGCCTTCCGCTTGCCGTCATGGTCGGTGGAACGCATCGTCATGCCGGTGGTCGTGCGGCGGGGCATGTACGGCGGGGTGCGCGAAAACCACCCTCTGGCGCGATGAGCCGTGATCAGCCGCGTTTGGCCCGCACCCATTGGAAAGTGCCGATGGTCTTGGTCCGCACGCTGACGAAACCGTGCTCCTCGAGGAAGTCGGCGATTTCGTCTTCGCCGAATACATAAGCCCCGCCGTTGGGCAGCTTCCGCCAGAGCTCCGGAGCGCTCCGGACGATGGGCACCATTACCGCCAGACGTCCGCCGGGTCGCAGCACCCGGGCGATCTCGGCCAGCGCGGCGAAAGGATCTGGTATCAGCTGCAATACGGCGATCGAGACGACGGCATCGACGGTTTGATCGCGTAGCGGCAGACGTTGGGCGTCGGCGCGCAAGAAGCCGACCTGCGGGCCGGCCTCGGCGCGCACCGCGCGCGCCAGCATCGGCTCGGAGATGTCGACCCCGAGTGCGAGCCCGTCGGGCCCCGCGGCTTCAGCGAGCGACGCGGTCACCGAACCAGGACCCGACCCGACATCCAGGGCGATCCCGCCCGGTGGGATGTTCAACCACTCGATCGGGTGCTGCAGCGAGGAGAGGAACCTGCGTGACAGGGCCTGCGCGTTGTCGTACAGCATCGACCCGATCGACGACGCCCATACCGCCTGGATGGGACCGGTGTTCTTGGCCGGGCCCTCGTCGTCGGCTGCTGAACTGCCCAGCAGGTCGAGGTAGCCGTTGCTCGTGTCCGGTTCGGCAGGCGGATCGGTGAGCAGGTCCAACGCCCGCTCCAGGGCAGGAGACAACGTCGTGTCAACGGTGGTCATGTATGCCACTCCTCGATGAAATGTCAAGTTCTACAGGCGTTTACGAAACCGATGCCTCAACTTTTCGACGGCTCGTTTTCTGTTCGCAGCCTACGCCGGGAGGCCGGACGCTTCCAGTTCGAGACGCAAGTGGCGTCCATTCCGGGCCCGATGGGCGAGCTCTTCCGTCCGATCGGTGATGCGCAGTGCGGTGGCAACGCTAATGTCACTCTCCGTGACTACAGCGTGGTCGCCGAGCCGACTCGGCAACCTGACGAGCAAACGAATCATCGTGACCGGGGCAACCAACGGGGTGGGCCTCGGCACCGCGCGCCTGCTCGCACGCGCGGGTGCACACGTCATCTTGGCCGTCCGCAACACAGAACTTGGTAAGCAGCGAGCCGCTGAGATCGGCGGCTCCACATCGATCGCCAAACTCGATCTCGCCGACCTGTCCTCAGTGCGCGCGTTCCCCGACCTGCTCGACGGCTTGTTTGAAGACGGGGTCGACATCTTGATCAACAATGCGGGGGCAGTCGTGCAGCACCGCACCGACACTGTAGACGGCTTTGAAATGACAATGGGCACAAACTTTTTAGGCCCGTTCGCGTTGACCAACCTGCTGTTTGGGCGAGTGCGATCGCAGATCATCAACGTCGGATCCGACGCCCACAAATCGGCCAACCTGCGCCTCGACGACATGCACCTGCGCTCGCATAAATGGGCGGCGTATCCGGCGTATGCGCGCTCCAAACTTGCGGTGATGCTCTGGGGCCTCGAACTCGACCGCCGGTTGCGGGTGGCAGGCTCACCGGTGACAACCCAGCTCACGCACCCCGGTTGGGTGTCGTCCAATCTCTCCAACGTGTCCGATAAACCAGTGATGGCGGGATTTCATCGAGTGGTTGAGGCGTTGGCGAAAAGGTTCGGCAACGACATTGAAGAAGGCGCTGCGCCGACACTCTATTGCATCAGCGAACCGATTCCGCCCGGCAGCTATGTGGGCATCGACGGCCGCCTCGGGCTGAAGGGTGGGCCGGTTTTGACCGGCCGATCCGCAGTCGCGTGTGATTACGAAGCTGCGGCGAAAGTATTCGAGTTCGGCGAAAAGGAAACCGGGACAAGCCTTCCGGTATAGCTATGTCGGTGTGGCGAAAATTCCAACCGCGTCCCCGCCGACCGACACGCCAGCAGGGCCGATATGTTCGATCAGCCGGGAGCGGAGTTCGGCGGCCTTATCCGCGGCGAGTATCAATTGGTGGGAGAACGTGAAGGCGATGTCGACCCATTGCTGTGCGGAATAGTGCAGGTCGTGTGGATATTTTCGTTGGGTGACAGTGAACCCGGCGGCGGTGATCGTGTCGACGACCGCGTTGGGATTGCCGTCGCCCCTGTGGGTTTCGACGTCCATGTAATCCCGGTAGATCGCTTCGAAGTCAGCGCGTGTTGGGTTGGTCGGCCGCAGCCGGTTCCAGATCAGTGCGAGCTTCCCGCCGTCGTTGAGGATCCCGCGTACTTTCGGCAGTGCCACCGCGGGATCGACCCAGTGGAACGACGCGGCGAAAACGACGCGGTCGAATCGACGGCCCGCGGGCTCCCAGTCCTCGAAGGTCGCGAGTTCAATGGGGATGCCTTTCGCCTGCGCGACGGCGGCCATGCGGGTGTCGGGTTCGACGGCCAGGACGTCGGCGCCGCGCTCGATCATCTGCATCGAGGCAATTCCGGTGCCGGCGCCCGCCTCGAGGACACGAGGAGCGCCGGGCGCAAGCACGTCGTCGATCAGTTGATCGGGGTAGCGCGGTCGATGGGTGTCGTAGTTGTGCGCCGCACCACCAAATGAGTTGGCGCGCTCGCGATTAGTGAATAGGTTCAACCGCGGTGGCATGCCGCCGAGCGTATGCGGGTAACTTATGCCCCCGCTGTGAAGTGACGGTCGAGCTGCTCACTACCGCTTGACGGTCGCGAGCGCTCGCTCTAGAGCGCACACGCGCCATTGGCCCGGCACACCCTTCAGCTGGTGCTCGCCGCGGTCAGCGAACCGGTGGCGGGAACCGGTGACGATGTCGCGTACGGTCGACGACACCAGCACCTCACTGGGCCCGGCCAGCGCGGCGACGCGTGCGCCGATGTGCACGGCCATCCCGGCGACATCGTCACCGCGGACTTCGACCTCTCCGGCGTGGATCCCCACCCGAATTTCGATGCCCAGCACCCGGATCGCGTCGATAAGGGAGTCGGCGCACGCGATCGCAGCGCTCGGGCTGGGGAAGGACGCGACGAATCCGTCACCGGCGGTGTTGACTTCGAAGCCGCCGAACCGTTCGAGTTCGTGACGCACGATGGTGTCGTGGTTGTCCAGCAGGTCCCGCCACCGGCCGTCGCCGAGCCGGGCGGCGCGTTCGGTCGAGCCGACGATGTCGGTGAACATGATCGTGGTGAGCACTCGCTCTGCGCCGAAGCCGCCTCGCACGCCGGTGACGAACTCCTCGATCTCGTCGAGCATCGGCGCGGTGTCGCCGACCCAGTACAGAGCGTCGGCGCCCGGTAGCTCGACGTAGCGTGCGCCGGCGATGTGCTCGGCGATGTAACGGCCGTTGTCGCTTGGACAGAAATCACAGCTTTCGCGGTGCACGACGAGCGTCGGCGCGGTGATCCGCGCCAGCGTGTCACGAACATCGCAATGCCTGACGGTCAGGATGATGGCGCGGGCCATGCTGGGTGAGGCGGCCCGGTTTCCGGCCATGTCCCACCACGAGCGGAATGCATTGTCGTCGACCATGCTGGGCGCGATGAAACCGAGCATGTCGAAGCCCTGGTCAACGGCGTCCGGCTCCATCGCCACCGTCGTGTAGGGGTCTTCCTCGACGATTTCGAACCCCATCGGGTAGTCGGGTGCGCGAAGGGTCCGGGCCGCGCCGTTGACGATCACCAGGTTGCCCACCCGCTCGGGATAGTCGGCCGCGAGAACGAGTCCGGTCATCGAGGCGAACCCGGGCGCGAAGATCGTCGCCCGCTCACAGCCGATCGTATCCATCACCGCGATGGCGTCTTTTGCCCAGAACTTCGGCCCGATCACGTCCTGCGAAACGCGCGACGACATGCCCACCCCACGCTGGTCGAGCCGGACCACCCGGCTGAAGGACGCCAGCCGCCGGTGAAAGCGGTACATTGACGGCTCGGCGTCGATCGTGTCGATCGGGATGGACGGCCCCGGCAGCACCAGCATGTCGGTCGGCCCATCGCCTAATACCTGGTAGGCGATGTCGACCTCGCTACAACTGGCATAGCGAGTCCGCGGAAACTGCGCCACCGTTACAGGTTAGTTCAGCAGACCGACATGATTATCAGGTCGCCACGGGTATGGACGTGGCCGGGCGGCGACGGGAAGAACTGGAGGAAGCCATGCAGATGACGGGCAACACCATTCTGGTGACCGGAGGTGGCAGCGGGATTGGCCGTGGCCTGGCCGAGTCATTTCACCAGTTGGGCAACAAGGTCATCATCGCGGGCCGACGGCTCGAACCGCTTCGGGCGGTGGTCGAGGCCAACCCGGGCATCCAGTACCTGTCGTTGGATCAGGGCGACGCCGCCCACATCCGGCGATTCGCGATCGAGCTCTCCGACAACTATCCGGAGCTCAACGTCCTGGTCAACAACGCGGGCATTCAGCGCGTCGAGGACCTAAAGAGTGGTAGCCCCGGTACGGCCGAGTTAAGCGTCGCCATCAATCTGCTGGGTCCCATCCGGCTCACCGCGGCACTGCTGCACTTGCTGCTGGGCAAGCCACACGCGGCAATCCTCAACGTCACGTCGGGGCTGGCGTTCATGCCGAGCGCGCTCACGCCGACGTACTGTGCCAGCAAGGCAGCGCTGCACTCCTACACCCAGTCGCTGCGGTATCAATTGCGCGAGACCGCGGTCCAGGTCATCGAAATCATTCCGCCGATGGTGCAGACCGGCTTGCAGGGCGACCGCGGGTTCGACCCCAGGGCAATGCCGGTGGATGAGTACATCAGCGAGACCATGGCGCTGTTGCAATCCCAGCCGGACGCGGAGGAGATCATCGTGGACCGGGTCAAGGGGTTCCGGTTCGCCGAGCGAGACGGGAGATACGACGAGGTCTACCCCGCGTTCAATGAGAACATGACCGCGGCGTTGCGCAAGTGAGGGAGGACCGCGATGCGGGTGTTGATGGTGGGGGCAACCGGTCGTCATGCGCACTGGGTATTGCGTGAGCTGACCCGGCGTGGTGTTGCGGTGCGCGCCTTGGTGCGTAATCAACAGCGCGCAGACGTGGCCCGTCACAACGGCGCCGCCGAGGTGGCGATCGGGGACCTCACTGAGCCGGCCAGCCTTTCCGGCGCGGTCGCGGGGATGGACGGGGTCTTCCACATCGGCCCCGCGCATGCGGCCAGGGAAGCGGAGATGGGACTTGCCATGGTCGACGCCGCCCGGGCGGCCGGGGTGCGAAAGTTCGTGTTCTCCGGGGTTATTCACCCGTCGATCTCGGCGATGACGAACCACGGCGCCGCGAAACTTCCGGTGGAAGAGGCGCTCTACAGCTCGGATCTGGACTTCACGGTGCTGCAGCCGGCGCGGTTCATGCAAAATTTCGAGCGACCGTGGAACGACATCGTCGAGCACGACCGGCTGGCCCAGCCTTACTCGCTGTCGGCGAAGATGTGTTCGGTGGACTACCGCGACGTCGCGGAGGTCGCGGCGATGGCGATGACCGGTGACGAGCTCAGCTATGGCACATTCGAATTGAGCGCGCCGGGAATGCAGGACACCTACCAGACCGCCGAGCTCATCAGCGAAGTCCTCGGGCGAACGATCACCGCGGTGCAGACACCGTTGGATCAGTTCGCTGCGCAATTGCCCGAAGGACCTTTTCGGGATGGCATGACCCGCATGATGGCCCACTATGACAGGCATGGTTTACCCGGCGGCAATTCGCTGGTGCTGCGCTCGATCCTCGGCCGCGAGCCGCGATCGATGAAGGACTACTTCCGCGAGCTGGCGGCCAGCTGAAAATCGGTCAGTCGCGAATAAAGCCCTTGTTGCGCATCAGGAAATCGGCCAGAAACCCGTCATGCGGGATTTCGGGTGCCCCGTAATAGGTCGGGTGGTGGCCGCGGTATACGTTGGCGATGGTCGGCTCGACGAGCAGAGCATCGATCAGATCGGCGTCGTTGGTGATCGCGTTGATCACCAACGAATGCCGCAGCGGCGCAATGCCGTCGGAGCGCGACCACGGTGAGACCCAGACACACGGGAACGGCAGTTCGATGTTGAGCTTGGTGATGTCGGGTTTGGCCAGCAGATGCACAGCCGGGCGCAACGCCGCGCACCCGTCGGTCAGCGTGGCGACCACCTTATCCGCGCCGAGCACCGGCGTGGTCCCCGCGGCCACCCTCGCCAGGTAGTCTGCCAAAGCTATTGCCTGCTTGATGTTTTGGGTCGGCAGAATGGCGTGCTCATTCTCGGTGGGCAGCACAGGAATCGCGGATAGCTGTTCGCCGATCGCGTAGGCCAGCGGGGTGGGATCGCCCTCGTACAGCACGGCGGTGGTGTTGACGCACGCGATGCCGCCCAGGTTGGCGATCGAGTCGGTGATCACGTCGAGATAGTCGCGCCAGTCCTGGTCGGCGGTGATGAGGATTTTGGCCCGGCCAGGGCCGTTGACCAACACCGTCGGGTCGTTGGCGTACCGGTCGACCACGTCTTGACTGCCATACACCATGGCGAGATCGGCCGCGCGGGTGATCTCGTCGGCCCCGCGATGATCAGTGGGCAGGTACACGGCGTCCTCCGGGCGAAATCCCGCTTCCCTCAGCGCATGAACCAACCGGTGCGCGGTGAGCGGCTCGCGGCGTGACGGGCGAACCGCCACCCGGTATCCCAGCGCGAGCGCCTGCGGCCACAGCCCGTGCACACCCGGGCCGTTTCCGGAGGCCAGCACCCCGAACACTTCCCCGCGCCGCACCCACACCGCAGCACCGTCGCGGGTGCGCTCATCGCGCCAATCAAGCACCGCGCCCGTCGGCCGGGTCTGCTGGACCACGCTGACTGCCGAGGCGACCCCGTCGGCGACGCCGCGCGCTGCCGAACGTGTCACCGCGATCGGGACTCCGGAAATACGGCTGGCCAAATCGGCGTAGCTGTCGAAGTCGAGCCCGTCGATCACCCCGGTGGCGAAAGTTTCGGCGGCTTTGGCCAACGCGGTCTCGCGTTGACCCGCGGGCAGCGGCGGGGTGTTGCGTTGAGCGTTGAGGGAGCGCGAAACATAAAGCGGGGGAACCAGACTGAGCTCAGCAACTGCGGCGCCGGCAGTGGTGGTGACGATTTCACGGTTGCGGGTCTGGTATACGCCACCCGGACCGAGCGCATCGATGCGCATCAGTAGACACCTTCGATGACCGGCTCGCCTTCGAAAGCTGCAACGGGCTGTACCTCGCTGAGTGAATCGCCGACTTGGCCCTCGGGTCCCGGCAGCCTGATCGCGCTGTCCCGCTCCAGGTTGTTCGGCAAGAACATGCCCTTGCTGAGGTGGTTCATCACAACCTGCCCGCGTTGCCCGTAGGGCACTTCGACGCCGGTGTCGGGGTCGACCACAGAGAAGACGACATAGGGTGTGCGCGGGTCGAAGACAAACGGCTCGCCGTCGCCGGTCCGGCGAGTCATCGCCTGGGAAAGAATCATGGTGCTGCCGAACACCATGGTGATGGTCGTGTCCGGGAAGATCTCCCGGAGCAAGTCGAGCGTATCGACGTCGACGTGGGCGCCGCTGAGCAGTGTGAAACGGACCTTGTCGTTCACCAGGTTCGCCACCTGATCGTTGCGGGCGATGGCCTCGAGCAGCGGGGGAGTGGTGTGCAGGTTCGCCACGTCCTGAGTTTGAAGAACGTGGACGGTCTGCTCGATGAGATGGTCGACGTACGCCGACACCTCGGCGGTGGCATTACGGGCGGCAATCTTCTTGACCCAGCGAGGATCCAGGTCGATCGCGTGAAAAACGGAGCCGAGCCGCTGCGACACCAGCCGCGAAAAGTAGCCCACCCCGTGCGGCCCACTCGGCATCATGCACACGAAGCCACGGCCCGGTAGAAAACCCCCGTTGGCGAAGTCCTCGGTTTGCCATTGGATGACCTGCTCGATCCAATCTGGCAGCTGCACAGTCCTTTTCGGCGCACCGGTAGTGCCGCCGGACTCGAAAATCTGCGGCAGCGGCGGCGGGGACCCGTATCCGCGCGGGATCAGATCTTCAATCGGCACGTTGCGCAGCTCGTTCAGCAAGTTGGGGAACAGGCGCAAATCGGCAAACGTGTTGACATCGGTCAGCGGGTTGAAGTTCAGCGTGCGCGCCGCCCGCAACCAGAACGTGCAGCCAGTGTCCTCGCCGAAGTGCCAGGCGATCGCGCTGCGGAGGTACGCCTCCGCGTCGTCGACCCGTGCCGAGCGCGGCACATCCAGCAGCGAGAGATCGATATCGGCCATATCACCGATCATGTCGCAGCCCAGATCGCTCGGGCAATCGACAGGCGGCCAATCCGATTCACCGTGAAGGCCTTTCGTACGCCGTTAACCGGGCATACCAGCACAATTAGTCGGCCCGTCACCTCGCGGCTGTGAGTGTCCTGGGAGCTGCTGACCGGCCGCAGCGTGGTGACCGGACCTTTTTCGTGATCAAGCCGGTGCCCGGCGGGGTATAGAGAGACCAGAGGATCACCAACCCCGACCCGGAAGAGGCAGTCGCCAGATGAATGTGGCAGCGAAAGCCATCGACCTGCTCGCCAACCCGGCGCGGGTCTCGAATTTAGACAAGCTGCGCAGCGTGATTTCCGGCAAGACCGTGCTGGTGACCGGAGCGTCCTTCGGTGTCGGCGAGGCGACGGCCCGCAAGGTTGCCGCGGCAGGAGCCACGGTCCTGCTTGTCGCGCGTTCGGCGGACAGGCTGCAAGAGCTGTCGGCGTCGATTAATGCCGGCGGCGGACAAGCGGTCGCCTATCCCACCGACCTGACCGATGAGGCCGCCGTCTCCGAGTTGACGAAGAAGATCGGCGAAGAGCACGGCGCGCTGGACATCCTGGTGAGCAATGCGGGTAAGTCGCTCCGTCGCTCGCTGCACGACCAGTACGACCGGCCACACGACTTTCAACGCACCATCGGCATCAACTACCTTGGGCCGATCCAGCTGCTGCTGGGTGTCCTGCCCGCCATGCGTGAGCGAGGCCGCGGGCACATCGTCAACGTCTCGAGCGTGGCCGTGCGCGTCCCGCCTGGTCCGCAGTGGGGTGTCTATCAGGCATCCAAGGGGGCCTTCGACCGCTGGCTGCGCAGCGTGGCGCCGGAGTTACACGCTGACGGCGTCGACGTCACCTCTGTCTACTTCGCGCTCGTCCGCACCAGGATGATCGAGCCCACACCGATTCTGGGCAAACTGCCGGGGCTAGATCCCGACGGCGCCGCCGACGTCATCGCGAAAGCGATCATCCAAAAACCGCGGACTATCGCGCCGCCGTGGGTGGCGCCGGTCGAGCTTGCCTCGGTGCTGTTGGCCGGCCCCGCGGACCGTGCCGCCCGGATCTGGTACCGCCGGTTCTTCAAAGATTCCCCGGCCGGCTGAAGGCCCAGCCTCATGGCCGAAAGGGTGACCACGACCGCAGCGCGGGCATTGCTGCGCTCTGGGCTACTCAGGCCGCCGGCTCCGATTCCGCTGGTCCGACTACTCGGCGAAGTGCGTAAAGGCGGCACCAATCCCTATGTGCTGCTGGCCGTCGCGGCGGCTCGCTGGCCCGACCGGACTGCGATCGTCGACGACGACGGCGCCTTGAGCTACCGGCAGTTGCGGTCGGAGACAGACGGCCTCGCTCGTCAGCTGCTGGGCGGGGGCGTCGGACCGGGCCAGGCGGTGGGGATCATGTGCCGCAACGGGCGCGGCTTTGTGCGGGCAGTATTCGCGACTGCACTGGCCGGCGCCGATGTCGTACTGGTCAATACCGATTTCCAGTCCGACGCG
>Ga0335074_10012400_pt1 | contig 11952 bp, 6 predicted proteins | sample Lox_Sample_23_FD_206715 | JGI IMG/M metagenome (GOLD analysis project Ga0335074, IMG submission 206715) | Soil microbial communities from Loxahatchee National Wildlife Refuge, Florida, United States - Lox_Sample_2.3 | ecosystem: Environmental > Terrestrial > Soil > Wetlands | place: USA: Florida...
TACGGGTCTGCACCATTGGTGTAAAGCCCAACGCCGTTAGAAGGATCTGAGCCGATGGCATATTGACTGAATGCCAAAGCGACGCTGTTCAGAAGTCCAAAAGATTGGCCGGGCGTACCATTGACGGCGTTAATACCGCCGTATCCCAATGCCTGTGTGGGTGCGCCCACCACGGTCGGTCCGCCGCTCCAGTTGGGTGCATTGACGCTGAAAGTAAGCCCAGACGGAGTGCCTACCGTCGTGGTCAACGTAGCACCCCCACCACCGGAGCCCGTTACGAAAGCAAAAGTACAGCTCAATGAGCTGCCAACCGATACCGCCGTGCCACCTGGCGTAGACGATAGCTCACAAGTCGTGCTGGTGAGACCGCTCGAAAGAACATAGTAAGTTCCCCCTGGAATGGGAGAGTTCCCCGTTATGACAATCGCATCTCCGGCCACGAGCGTCTGCGGAACCGTATGAAAAGTAGTGCCCGACTGCGATGGGGAGAGAACACCCGCCGCGCACAGAGTGGCAGTCGTCGTCCCATTCGTCGCACCGACGATATACGTCGTCGGATTCGCATAGCCGCCGATCGATCCCGTGCCGCCAAGGGTGCCCGCAATCGTGACGTATTGTCCAACGCTCAAGGGCGTGGTAACGGCGTTGAAGGAAATTTGCCCGGTCGTGCCGGTGATCTGTACCCCACTCAAGGCGACGTAGGGTTGCGGATTATTCTGGATGACAAAGCACATCCCTTGAGCGCCGTTGACCAAATCTAGCGTAAACGTCGTCGAAAACGTCGAGACGGTGACTGGTACCGGAAACCAAACCGCGCCGGCGGTATTCCCGTTGGTGTCTGTCACTCGATAAGTCGAGCCGCTCGAGTAAGCGTAGCCCACCGGAACGAGGTCACCTGCCGCGAAGCCGCTCGGGAAATTAATCACGTTCGACGAGGTGCCGATGACGTAATTACCCGCCGCCACCAAACTATCGGTGGATCCCGCCTGAATCGCAACGGCCTGGATGACTTGGTTTGCACTCACCGTAATTGGGTCGGTGTAAAGCGTCGAAGAACTCGTCGGGAGCAATCCGTTCGTCGTGTAGTAACAGGCGGAACCCGCCGGATAACTCAAAGCGACGGTCTGTGCCGAGGTATAGTTGCCGGGGCTCGGACTAAACGTTGGAGTCGCTAGGCGCGTGTTGTAGCCAGTGTAATAGCTCCACGACTTTATGTTGTAATAGCCGGTTGAGGATCTGCCAGCTGAAAAACCGATATAATTTGCGTTGGCGTTGGTCGTGTTGGCGAGATTCAAGGGCCACACAAAACGGGCCTGTGCATTGCTGGTAGTATCAAGGATGGTCATCGTGAGAAGACTACCGTCGTAGACGATAGTGACTTGATACGTATTGTTAGTGTAGAAGTTAATCCCGTAAGGATTCAAATCATTGCACGGACAAAGTCCAAGAGAGCCACCGGGATAGACGGCTGGTCCTTGATTGAAATAGAGGCCCGTAGAAGAAGGAAGACCTCCGGACGGGTAGTTTTGTCCAACGGACTGGTCGCCCGCATCGAACTTTATTGCGATCGCATCGACCGGCGGGAATTGATTGATCGCACCGCCATAACCGCACATATTCGCATCGCCGCCAAAGTCTAGGCCGCCGGAGTTTACTGGCGGGGATACCGTATTCTGCACGACGAAGACAAATCCCGACTGCACCACAGAAGACCCTAAGCCCTGAGGCTGAAACGTAAATTGCGTCGTGAAGGAGTTAGGCGGCAGCGCAGAAGTATAGTAAGCGCCGCATCCAAGATGCGAAGAACCTGTCGGAAGCAGTTGTATGACTGATCCATTGAATAAAGAGTTGTTCGCCAAACGGATCGTGCTCGGAGAATTTGCGAATGAAGTGTAGTTGAACACAAGTGTCGCGCCGCCGCCTCCCGTAGCTGCACGCGCCTTACGAGCCAGCGAAAATGGCGACAGACCTACCACAGTTGCGGCGGCCAAACTCATATTAAATTCGCGTCTTTTCATAAGCAGCACTCTTCCTTTACGGGAACCCTGAGCCGTAACTGATTGGACGGCAATTGCGCGGAATTAAATGCCGTTTGAGGCAAGGCGTGCAACTGACTCTATCTGCAGACAAAATCGCAGCAATCGTATGCAAAGAGGCATCGAATGCTCGAGCTCCCAGTCGCGCGACGTCAATCATTTTTATATTGATTTACAATTAGTTATAGATCATAAATCATGTTTTTGGTAAATACCGATGCATCGGTACCGGTGCGGGGGACGCACCCACGCAAGGTGGGTCCAATCAGAGCAAATCGGGTGGGTCCATTGCGCGAAATCCTGCGCAGCAATTCGGAGGAATCGGCGCATCTGAAAATTGAATTCGGTCTCCGACTAGAATAATTGTAATGGCACGCCAAGCTTACTATCAGCGTCCGCTCTCGTGGTCGAACGTGCGTTTCGCCGTACGGCCGCCAGATCCGCCAGTTTGGCCGGATGAGCGGCAAAATCCACACTGGGATTCAATTGAAGCCGTATTCGCCCGGCCCGTCTATCATTGTTCCCACATGCAAAGTCACCCGCGCTGTTTTCTACCGGTCCAGTCAGCGGGCTGTGGGGATTCGGATGCCGGCCGTTGCCCTCGAGTGCGAGCTTTACGCTGGTCGCTCCAGTCCGGTTACGTTAAATCGGAGCCGATATTCACCATCATCGGAATACGCACCGATCCGACATCGACTCCAAAATACGCAGTCGAGCCGCACGCCCGCTGTCGGAATGCCGATATGATCACGGTTAACCATAATCCTCGAATGAAGGAGATGACTTGCTGATCGTCAACGCCATTAGTCATGACCGGGGCTGGAGTCCCATACAGCACATGGTCGCACTCGCAGGCGAACTATTTGAATGTGAGGTAGTCGTGGCGGACACGAGCAAACCATCGAAAACTACAAAGATTCTTTCAGTTCTGCGGGAAAGAATCCGGGACGGAGCCAGCGAAGAGACTTGTTTACTTATCTGCAAAGGCCCTGCGGACCTGTTGGCTGTTCTCAACATTGAGAACTGGCGCAAGCGATTCGGATATATCGCCGCATGGATTATTGATTCGTTCTGGCTCGACCACATTCCTATGTCCATCCGCCTTCGCAATCCCTTCGATCATATTTTTGTTACCTCTCTGGAAGATGTCGATCAGTGGCGAGAGATCACTGGCGTCGCTACAACGTGGTTGCCTTGGGGCACCGACGCGTTGCGACTTGGCCAAGGCGGAGCCAGCCGCGACTGGGACCTCATGCGTGTCGGAAGGCAACCGCCCGAATGGGAAGATGATGTCGACGTGGCGTCGGCCGCAGAGTGGCTCGGCATAAGACACCGGGGTCGACCAGATAGCAGGGGCTTGAATGCACTGCAAAATCAGCAGCTCATGATGAAAGCCTACGGGGCCACGAAATTTACCCTCGCTTTCTCTAACGCAGTCAACTGTGACCCCAACAATCATCCCACACGCGAGTACCTGACCGGGCGTTGGGTTGATGCGCTAGGCTGCGGCTCCATTGTCGCTGGCGTATCACCCCGAGGCCCAAATACGGATGGGCTGCTCTGGGCCGGCGCGACACTGGAATTGGGCAGCGTTCGGCGCAGCGAGGGTCTGCAAGTCGTCGCGGCCGCACTCAGGCAATGGACACCAGATATTGCAGCGGCTAATTATCATATGGCACTTAGGCGGTTGGATTGGCGATGGCGGTTCAAATCGCTGGCAGACGTCTGCCAAGTTCGTTCAGTTCGCCTGACCCGCGAACTCCAGTTGCTCGAGAACCGAATCGCAGTGCTGGCGCCAGCGCCCAACCTACCGTGACGACGCGTAGTTTCCGCGTTGACACTCTTCGGTCTTCGTTCGGAATTGCAGGCTGACGCCACCATGCTGACGACGCGGGCAAAACATGCGTAGAGTCGTATGTGTTTACAAACTCGGCAGGCCCCGGTGAATAATAGAAATACAACCGCGGCAGACTATGCCTCTGCCATGACCTTTGCCGGAATTGACGATGTGAACTGCCACTCGGAGCGACGGTTTGTGATCGGCTGTCATGATCGCTGACATCAAGGCACTGATCGTCGTGCTGACGCTTTCCGGGACAATATTTGTACTGGCTAAGCCAATCGCGCTGCGATTCATGAGCATGGAAGATTTCTCACGACGGCGGCTCGTGTGGTTTGTCTTGACGACTGTAGGCTTTGTAAGTCCGAATTTTTGGCTGTACGCACTCGTCGCTGTGCCAATGCTGGTATGGGCAAATCGCAATGATTCTAATCCGATAGCCCTATACTTGCTTCTGCTGCATGTGGTACCTCCGGTCGGGGTGATCATTCCGGTGTTGGGAAACAACGGGCTATTTTCACTCGACAATTACAGGCTCTTGGCCTTTTGTGTCTTACTGCCGGCCACCATCCGCTACCGGAAGCATGAAAGAGCTGCGGCAGCAAGTGTATTTGGTGCAATGGATATCCTCTTGCTGGCATTCGGCGTGCTCCAGGTCGCACTCTACGTTGCACCGGATCTCCCGCATCACTTCTTCATTCCAGACTCTCCAACTAACGTCCTACGACGGGCCGTGCTATACCTCCTCGACACATATCTGCTGTACTACGCGGTGAGTCGGATCTGTCAATCCCGGAAACAGCTGCAGGAAGCCGTCGCCTGCTTTTGTCTTGCCTGCGCAGTGATGGCTGCTTTGGCGATGTTCGAGCGCACGCGTAGTCGCTGGGGCAACCCCAATGGAACTTTTTACCTGACACGGGACGGAGCGGTGCGCGCTCAGGTTTCCGCGGGCCACTCCATAGCTCTGGGGTACCTCCTCGCCATCGCGTTCGGCTTTTGGCTGGGTCTCCAGTCTCAGATCAAAAGAAGAATGCGGCGTATCGGAGTGACTCTGTTGTTTTGGGGAGGGTTGTTTGGGGCATTCTCCCGTGGCGGATGGTTGGGCGGCGCTGTAGTGTTTTTCACATTTAACGCTGTCGGTCCGCGCGCAATATCTCGGGTTGCAAAGGGCGCCTGCATCGCCCTCGCCGTCGGCGCTCTGATCGCAGCGTCCCCGCTAGGCGACGAAGTCCTCGATTTGTTACCGAAAGCTGGTCAACCGGCCGACGAGTACCGGCATCGACTTGCGGAACGCGGTTGGGAGGTGGCTCTAGCGAATCCATTCTTCGGTGACCAATTTCCATGGCCTAAAATGGAGGATCTCCGTCAGGGGGAAGGGATCATCGACATCGTCAATACCTACCTTGGTGTGACGTTAAACTATGGGCTGGTGGGATTGTTCCTCTTTTTGGGCTTTATTCTTCTGGGAACGATAAGGACATACTTGCGTGTCAGAGAGCTGACCAAGTCTGATCCAGATTTCGCTTTGTTTGGTGCAAGTCTGATTGCTTGCATCGTGGGCACTCTCATAATGATCGACAGCAGCAGCTTCATGTTGGGCTGCCAGAAGATGTTCTATGTGCTGGCAGGCCTCGCGACTGCGTATGCAAGACTGACCGATTCGCCGCCTCAACAGCCTGCCGCTGTTGGCACCCGTAACACGTCGCAGGACTGACGCTACGTGGTTCTGCCAAGGGTAATCAATTTCCGGGGAGATTTATTCGCCACTACGCTCACATTCGGACTGCAGGCGTTCATACGGCTCCTTAGCAGCCTAATTCTCACCAGAGTCTTGCTCCCGGAAGCATACGGGACCATCACGATCTTAGTGTCCATTCTTTTTGTAATCGGCAATATTCTCGATACCAACGTTGCACTCTTCATAGTGCGTGACAAGAATGCCGAGCAGCCACGCTACTTAAATACCGCGTGGACGATGCGCTTTAGTCGCTCCTTGTTGAGCGCCGCAGTCTTGTTCATATGCGCCCCGCTCATTGCGACCAAGGTCTATAACTTGCCAGACCTGACCTTACCGCTACGTGTCTTCTCGCTCTGGTTCGTGATCGACGGTTTCGAATCTATGGGCTTTGCCTTGGCGATTCGGCGCAAGCAAGCACGGCTGCAAATGTATTCCGAATTGGCCGCGTCAGTGGTGAGCACAACTTTCTCAATTGCCTATTGCTATCGCTACCATACCTTTTGGGGAATGGCGTTTGCGATGCTTCTCAATCGACTAGTTATGACTGTGCTGAGTCATCAGTTCTATCGGGAACATAGACCCCGCCTCTTCATCGATCTGGCGGCTGCACGAGAAATACTCGTATATTCCAAATTTACAGTTCCGTCCAGTTTACTGACATTGGGGCTAAATCAGTTTGACAAGGTCGTGTTTCTCAGACTCTTCGACTTGCGGCTGCTCGGCATTTACAGTCTCGCCGGCAATATTGCTGGCTCGATCGAAGCTTTGATAAGCAAGATTAGCCAGGCTGTGCTTTATCCGCGTTGTGCTCATAATTTTCGGGAGAATCCAGACACTGCCACCAAACGGTACTACACCGAAAACACCAAGCTCTTCGTTGGCATCCTGTCGATTCCAGCGGCGGTCGCCGGCACGGCTCATCTGATCATTGCGTTGCTCTATGACTCCCGTTATAGCGAAGCAGGAAGTGTGCTACAAGCGCTGGCGATTCGTGCGGTGCTCTTGTCGTTAGCGTCCCCCGCCGAGGATCTTCTCATCAGTGCGGGGCAGTTCCACGTAATTTTGGTAGGTAACGTTGTACGTGCGTCGTGGATCGTTGTTGGAAGTCTTCTGGGATACCATTTTTTGGGCTTCTCAGGATTTATATACGGTCTTTCGTTGAGCGGTTTACCGCCACTCGCCTACTATCTGTGGTTGCAAAAATCCAAAGGCATGCTCATTGTCAAATACGAACTCTATAAGGTCGCCTTTGTCTTGGGTGTTGGCCTCACGTCCTATACTTGCAGCGCCCTGTTTCTCTCGCTATTTCCGGGGTTTCGAATCAAGCTACGATACTAGAAGCGGGCGGATCGGCGCGGAGCTCGAAGTCGCGGTGCCGCTGCGGGCCAAAGACGTGCCAGATGCGCATCACTCCCGGCTGCCAGAGCCCCGTGGCGCCTTGGCCATCACGCGGCTGCCCCAATGCGTAGCCTCGCGCGGCTTCTCGTGCAAGGTTTTGGCGATTACCCTTCTCATCCGAGATCGTGCGCGGGGCGCCTGCTGCCTATCCCGGCAGGGATTTGACTTGAGCGGTCCATGAGCTGTGCTGTAATATGCAACTATGAATGGATCAATGAGTTGCAGTAGCACTGTATAGATTCGGCTTCGCCGCTCGCACGGATGGTTACCTCTGCGTTGCTATTGGCTCGCATATACCCATGATCCGCCCTGCGCTTCAGGTTCGAAGGACGTATCGGACAGGGTGTGTCGGGCCTGAATTTCCGCGAGCCGCTTCCCCACCAGGGAGAAAGTATGATCGATGCGCAACGGCACAAATTTCATTTTGTCTGCAGAAATCTGCAGAAATGGCCAGAGCTGGAATCACCTCGGGCTCTCCCCGAGAAGAGCGATGGTCTTTTGGAACCTGGCGGTGTTTACGACCGGATAACTTCTGCCGAAGACTGCTGGATTATTCAAACGTATTTGTACCTTAGTGCAGTCGGAGCGCCAGTAAGCATTTCTTCGAGATTTGTCGAGGACGCCATATGCGTTGGTTGTGGCTATGAAATCGGTATTCGTTCAATAACTCCCAACACATTTGTCGTTGCTTGCAGGGGCGATTCGCACGACCCAGCATTGGCACAAGTTGCGGTCGTACAAAATCAGGGCATGGTTGATCGTGACGATACCTTTTTCATTCCGCATTGGCCCCAGCCAGGCTTGATTGTGCGCGATGGAAGGCGCGGCGTTCATATTGTCAACGTCGCGTTCAAGGGTGATCGGATAAATCTGGATCGCTCGTTTGATACCCCGGAATTTACAGCGGACCTTGCCAGGCTTGGGGTTTCTCTGCGAGTGAGTGGCAAGGCAGAGGATGGGCGGGCGCATTGGCATGACTACAGTGGAGATGACTTGGTCTTGGCGGTAAGGGATTTGACTGTCGAAGATGCGAGGGTGAAGCCCGCGTCTAAGCTGGTCAATGCTTGGCACGCTGGAGTACCTGCTCTGCTGGGGCCGGAACCCGCATTTAGGGAATTACGAAGAACTGACCATGATTACATAGAGGTTAGAACCCCGGCCGACGTCATCCGAGGTATCAAGCTATTGCAGTCAAATCCCGAAAGATACAGGTCAATGATACGGAACGGCCGGAGGCGGGCGCAAGAATATACTGTGCAAAAAGTGCGGGATCGGTGGCTGGAGGTGCTGAATGGTCCGGTCACGGAGATTTTCGCGGCTTGGCACAAGAAGTCGTTAGTCGGCAAGACGTTGACATTCCCGCTGAGTTGCGTGCGTCACAAGTTGAATATGAGAAAAGCGGCTTGGAATCGAGAGCACGGCATGCGCACGGTATCTCAGTCGATAACCTGAGCGGGAGCCGTCGAAGTAATCGCCGGTTCGACCATGCGGGTGCCTTGAAGGCGAGTACGAATTGCGGCGATCATTAATTCCGCTGGGTCGTTGGAGATACGAGTAGCGCTGGCGTTTGCCCCGCCCCGATCGCGCCCGAACAACCCGGCCACCAACAAGGATTCTCGGAGATGAACCTTTGGATGGCTTGCCACTTGGGCGGAGCCCTGCCAAGCGGGGTGGCCGTTTGCATGATTGACTCAAGCGCGCCCCAGGAACCGTACTTGCTCTCTGCCCCAACATCATTGAAGTAGATAAAGAGCTGTCCGCCGGCGTCTTTCCATTGCTGGAAATATCGCATATACGCCTGACCCATCCGTGCGTCACGGTTGGCCGCCATGTAGAGATTATTGAGGGCGTCTGTCGCACCGTTCGCAAAGCTCTGTCCGCCTTCGTACGCCAAGAGAGGCAGCTTATAAGGGGCGAGATTTGCGATGTAATCCCTCACCCAGGCGGTACCCTGGGCCATAAACCCGCCCGCCGGAATGCTGGGGTCGTTTTGCGAGTACACGGACTTAAATAGATTCGCGAGGCCTCCATCACCCTGCGATGTCCAGGCCGAAGGTACGGCACCCCCCAGGTAAGGCGCCACCGCCACCGCGTTGATCCCATGTCCGGAACAGGGAGCGCCTTGCGTCCAATACAGGCATTTTAATGCCTGCGTCGCCGAGAAGCTCCATGCTGCCTGCGCGCCAAGCACACATACGAGCCTCGGATCGGAACGCCACACCGATTTCCAAATATCGCACATCTGCGCGGTGCGCATTCCGAACCACTCGCGGTTGTACTCGTAATCTCCATAGCGCGACGACCGAGTTGGCCAGAGGGCCTTGCCATGGCTCACGGCATATTTGGCTTGGCTGAACGAGAAGTTCCAGACCTCGTTGCTGAGTTCCACGTAGATTCTTTGGCTTCCGCCTAATTGATCATGCACCAGCGCAGCCATCCGACGGATAAATTTGTCGTCGGCCATGACGGGAACATTCATCCAGGCATCGGCGGAAATCGCGTTGGCGAGTTGCACTGCGATCTCGATCGGAACTCCTTTTGGGGTGCCGTAGAACGCGCTGCTAGGCGTGGGGCGATCCGTCCATGACGACAGCGTACTGCCGTTGGTCTGGAACCAATCCATGAAGCGCAGGGCGCGAAAATTATGAATAAGTTCGAGGAATACCGGATTGAAGATTTGCCCAGCTTTCGCCGCAGCCTCATTGGCCGCCGTTACTACCTTAATGTTACGCAAGTAGCTACCGGTATGGTGCGGGTCGGTTGCGACGATGCGCAAATCAATCCCATGGTTGCTGGGCGTGACATTGATAATATCCCGGCCCGGTGAGCGGCGTACCAGGGATGCGTCGGATCCATAGCTTAAGGTCCCCTGACCCTCATACAGCACAATGTAGTGACCCGCCGGATAGTTGCCGTTTGCCGTGTTGGGCATGTCTACAAGAAACTGAACCCCCAAGGAATTGAACTGCTGCGTCGTAGGCTCGTCGACGCTCTTGAGCGTGACCGGCCACCCGTTCGCATCGAGGTTGATGTATTGCTCTTCGTTGGTATCCCAGGCGGCATTGGAATGCGTAATCCACCCCCGTGACGTAACAAGGCTATTGATGAACGGTTGCTCGGTCGCGTAGTAGTTTACGCTCCCAAGATTGATACCCATCGCGGATTGGGCGTTCAAAGACGTGGCAGCACGCACCGCATTTGACAGCGGCAGGATGAGCAGACCAAACGAAATCAATCGGATCGCCCTGATTGACACGGCTCGACCAACATCGGATAAAGCTCGGAGGAATCCCGAAGTGTCACAGCACAATGCTTTTTCAATCATTTTTGTGAACACGTATTCGCGCGAAGATGACCGACCTAATCCGCTGAGCCTGAGCTGTTCGTTTTCTACTCGGGTTGGCTACACTCAGTCAAAGTTGCGAATTTGCGGCGTCCCAGTCATGAGCTTGCCGAGCGCCCTCGAGCGATCTCTCAAAAATCTTCGCCGGGATACCCACGGCCGTCGCATCCGGCGGCACGTGGTCCAAGACTACGCAATTAGCGCCGATTCTTGCGTTTTTACCGATTGTGACGCCGCCAAGTATCTTCGCGCCTGCCCCTATGTCTACGTGCCCTCCGATTCTAGGCGCACCACCAGCTCCCCGGATGCCGATCGTAACCTGCTGGAATAAAAGGCAATTCGGACCTATCTCAGCGTCCGGATGAATGACGATTCCATTGGGATGTGGCATCAGCAATCCCCCACCCAGACGACAGTTCAGAGGGATATCGGCACCTGTGACCACGCTCCACCAACGGTGGCGCAAAACCGCCACCCTGCGCAATAAGGCAGCCCACAAACCTCGTGAGCTTGTGTAACGCTGGTAGGCTCGAATACTGGCGATAAGAGCTCGTGACGGCGCCCACTCGAAAACGCCCTTACGTTCGCGCGACCAATCCGGCATCTCCGCCGAAACGACATTCACGCCCCTTTCGTCATTCAACGCTGAATTAGATGTCACTGTAAATCCCCGGGTCGATGCCGAAGTCTGCAACGCTACTCCCGCGCGGCCGCCCCAGATCTGGCGGGCGAGAATTGCCGAACTCTAGTCGCCAATTGAGCACACCACAACGACATCTGCGATGTCTATCCAATTGAGCGCCACTACAGGTAAGCTCGGACAGATGCGTCGACACCATGACCCGGAAACTACCTGGCTACCGCATCCAGCCAAGCCTGCAGTTGCACAGCGGCAAGAGATTTCAAACCTGTGACCGTTCAGATAATCAACGTCAGCGAATTTGCTCCTTCTTGGAATTGGCTTGCTCATCGCTTCGCGAGTGACAATCTAGTCTGGGAGCCTTGTACCACTCAGGTCAAGACCGGCAGCCTATGCCGATTGGATCGGCGTTTAGGTCGCATGGCAGCAACCCTTGCCGCACGCAGGCTGGTCCGCAAGCACGCGGGCCGCAGTGTTTTAGTCTCTCACGGACCCCTTCTCGCACTCTATTCGGAATTCTTGGCCCGACCGGCCGCGAGCCAGGCACTACATTTAGTGTTTTCCTTCAACTTCACCGATCTCCCCACTGGCGCGCGTAGATCGTTGCTAAAAAGATATCTTAAGCGAGTAGACCGCTTGGTTGTTGCGTCGGCGATCGAACGCGCACTGTATAGCGAGTATTTCGGATTGGAAGTCGATCGAATTGATCTGCTCCTGTGGGGCATCCAACCCCCACTTGAGGAACTGACCAAGGCTGCGCGGTTCAGCGAAGCGCCATACATCTGCGCGATAGGTAGCCAGGCACGGGACTATAACACGCTGATCGAGGCGATGCGCCGGATACCGCTCATTAAGCTCATATTGGTAGCGACTCCGGATTCCTTACCTCGAGGAGTTGTACCCGCAAATGTGAAGGTACTGACCAATGTACCACTCGCTGACGCTATGAATGTTCTC
>Ga0335074_10012403_pt1 | contig 11950 bp, 11 predicted proteins | sample Lox_Sample_23_FD_206715 | JGI IMG/M metagenome (GOLD analysis project Ga0335074, IMG submission 206715) | Soil microbial communities from Loxahatchee National Wildlife Refuge, Florida, United States - Lox_Sample_2.3 | ecosystem: Environmental > Terrestrial > Soil > Wetlands | place: USA...
GTCATGTCGACTGCGGTGGGAACGGAGGCGTTCGAGGACTTCGCGCGCATCGCCGGGATCGAGCTCCTCACGATCGACGGTCGGACTACCGTGCGCGCCTTCGAGAACGAAATGCGCTGGAACCAGGCCTACTACCGCCTCGCCCAGCCTCTGTAGCTGAACAGTTCCTCACGGCTCGCTCGTGAGCGAGATCTCGCGATCTAGATCGACGTGCGGACTGACATTGCCGACCGCATGATGCGCCAGCCGGCCTGCTCTGCGTCACGCTAGGGCCGGCGGCGCGGATAACCGCGCCGCCGGCCGGGCCACGTGCGTGCGTGCGTGCAAGGCCCGTTAGCCGGTCACCAGCGACACGTTGCCCGCGCTCAGTTCGGTGCTAATCCAGAACACGAAGCAGTCGCTGCCGTTCGTCCCGGTAATCGTGCCCACGGCGTCGACGTCGCCGGTACCGCCCTCACGGACATACGCCGGGCCGCCGCTGTCACCGCCGATGCACGCGCCCGTGCTGACCTCGACCAGCGGGCCGATGTACAGCTGGCCGTAGTTGTCGTCGTTGAAGTACCCGTAGATCTCGTTGTTGGTGACCGTATTGCCGGTGTGCTGCCCCGCGTTCGCGTCGCCGTCGACGGTCATCGCGCTGCCGTTAGCCGGAAGGAGCTGGCCGTTGACGGTGTAGTAGTCGGTCGTGTTGTCGGGGCCGTACCACACGCGCGGCCGCCCGTTCGCGCGGATGGTGTCGAAGTCGTAGTCTTCCGCACCGTTAGAAAGGTACTGGGTCGAGACGTTACCGATCGTCGAGCCGTTCGCCGCATCCGTGACGGTGCCCGGCCCGCAGTGGCCTGCGGTCAGCAGGAATTCGTTGCCACTGTTGTTGCCCTTGGTCGTGAACCCGAGCGAGCAGAAGACGTCGATCCCGCTCAAGTCAATGCCGTCGCCGGGGGTCCAGGGCGAGCCATCCTCGTCACGCGTGGCGCTCGTGGTGGCCAGTGGCTCAGTGGCATTGGCCACCGACACCCAGGCCGAGCCGTAGCGGTCGGCCAGTCGGGTCCGCGCGTTGCCAACAAGAGCGGCGGTCCGCGCGGCGGTGACGCCGCCAGTTGGCCGGGCGAGCGTTACCAGGAGCTTACCGACGGGGGCGTCAAAGGCGACGGAGCTCACATCGACGCTCGCGGACCGCAGGGCCGAGCGGTCCCGGCCTATGCGCTCGGCGAGGCGGTTGAGTTGCCGGAAGCTGTGCGGCACGGTGTGTACGACAAGGCGGGCGCCATGCGCCGGCAGCGTCCGGAGCGCCCTGAGCAGTGCCGCGTCCTTGGTCGTAGCGTAGACGGTCACGGTCCGGTCGGTCACACTGGCACTGGTGAACGTGCCGGGAAAGCGCATAATGCCGACCGTGGTGACTCGGTCGGCGTACTGGGTCAGGGCCGAGGTCTCCGCCGGAGCCTTCGGGCCGCCGGCGGCCGTGGTTACGGCCGCCGGTGCCGTGGATGAGGCAGCCGCCGTGGACGCCGCCGGCGCGAACTGCGTCGAAAGCGCCGCGATTAACCCCGCGGCGAGGATCAGCGGGGCGCGGAGGTGCTTTTTCGGCACAATGCTCTCCAATCAGGAAATCGGTCGAAGTATGTTCAGATTATCTCCCGATTGGCGGAGCGGATCAAGCGACGAGCTAGCCGTAATGGCTCGCGAAATGGCTGCTGCGAACGTTCGGAGATCAGTCCAGACCGGTGGCAGGAGATGTACGCCGTCCTGGTGGCAAGGGGCCGGATCCCGGAAAGTAGCGGGTGCACCCGCCCGCGGCTAGCTTCGCCTGGCCAGCGGTGGGACGGTGGGGACCTCGGGCGCGTTGTCGATGTCGGCCTGGGTCATGCGGAACTCCTCGGGATAGGAGTTGCGACTAGTCCGGCGGGGCGGTTCGGTCGTCCGCCAGGTGTAGAGGCAGTTCGTGCACTGCAGGACGTCCCAGGCCCTGAGTACCGGGGAGGTCGCGAGCGTGTCGATCCGCTCGAACGCACAGCGCGGGCACTGCATGGGCGTTCCTCCTCAACGTGTGGCGAGGCGGTCCGGCAGACTCTCGCCAGCGAGTGCGGGTCAGCCGCGGGCAGCGAGCAGATCCTTCAGCCTGCTGACCCAGTGCGGAGTCTCGGGCAGGTCGGTGACGGGCTGGCTGTAGTGGCCCCGGCTGTCCGGGGAGACAGGCGTGGTGGCATCGATGATCAACTTGTTTGAGATGCCGGGAGGCTGGGAGCCGGGATCCAGTTCGAGCACGGACATGTTCGGCAGGTTCAGCAGGTCGCCGGCCGGGTTGACCTTGGTGGACAGCGCCCACATCAGCTGCGGCAGGTTGACGGGATCGACGTCGTCGTCCACCACGATGACGATCTTGCAGTAGCCCAGGCCGTGAGGTGTGGTCATGGCCCGCATCCCGACCGCCTTGGCGAAGCCGCCAAAACGTTTCCTGGCGGAAACGCCCCCGCTCCGGTCACCGCCATTGCGATATTTCGCTGTTCCGTCATTTCGCCCCTGATCCGGCACTCGCCTTCCCTCGCCGGGTTGGCACGGCAACGCGGCCAGAAGACGGCCGTATCAGAGCCCTTTCCCCGTACCAATGGCGAACCCTTGACACGAAAAGGCGGCAGGCACAGTTAGCGCCTTGCGCAGGAGATTCATCACCTTGGCGGAGCCGATCTAGGCAACCGTCGTGTGCAGCGGGCGCGAGCTAGGTGCCCGCAGGCGGCGGGTATTGCGCCGTTGTCGTGTCCTGCACTGACGGGAACTGCCCGGTAGTCGTCCGGTAGGCGCTCGTGGGTGCTGAGAACTGATCCGGCTGGCTCGTATATGAGTAGCCGTCTGTCTCCACTTCGACGTCCTTTGCCGCGAGCATCGAGAACCTGCCGATTGCCAGCGCGCCGACGAACAGGATTAGCGCACCTAGGCCGAAGAAGAGCGCTGCCCTCTCCAGGTAGTCCTGCAGCGTGGCCGTCATGCTTGTGCTCTGCAGCGGCGCCCCGACGTTGACTGACGTGTTCTTCAGCACGTCGAGAACGATCCCGCCGCCTACGACGAACCACGCGCCGCCGAGCGCGCCGAGCAGGCCGCCGGAGATGCCGAACGCGCGATTGCGCGTGATGAGGGCCATCAGCCCGCCGAGCAATGCCGCCGCGCCGGGAATGGCCGACAAATACAGCCTGCCGGAGGTGTACTCCCAGGCCTTGTCCGGCGTGAAGCCGAAGTGAAGGTACGGGCCGACGAACGGCGCAAGGCCGCCCCACAGGCCGAGCAAGATCAGCAACACACCGCACACTGCTCCGCGAGTGCGCGGAATGCGGGCTTCGTCGTCCATGTCTGCTCACTCTCTGCGTAATCGGATGTTTAAAGACTTGCACATGCACCGTGCTCGGGGGCTAGTGACTTGGGCAAAGTGCTGGTAAATCACCATGGAAGAGCTGTCCAGGCCCTGCCAGGGGATGGATCTCGCCAGGTATGGTCGCGCTCGTGGACGTGCGCAGGCTGACCCCGCGTACCGACGCCGTGCTGGCCGACCCGCGACTCGCAGCAGCCGAGCACAGGCTCGGCCGCGCGATCGTGCTCTCGGCGGTACGGCGCGCCCAGGATCTAGCCCGTAACGGCGTGATCGAGCCAGCCGCCGTGCCGGACGCCGCCGCGGAGAGCCTGCCGGCCATCGCCGCGACGCTGACGCCGGTCATTAACGCGACTGGCGTGCTGCTACACACCAATCTCGGCCGGGCGCCGCTGTCGGCTGCCGCTAAAGATGCAGTCCAGGTGGCTGCCGGGAGCACGGACCTCGAGTTCGACCTCCCATCAGGCCTGCGCGGACGGCGCGGCCGCGGCATGCTGAGCGCGCTTGCGGCGGCCGTGCCCGCGGCCGAGGCCGTACACGTGGTCAACAACAACGCGGCCGCGCTGGTTCTTGCCGCTACGGCTCTCGCGGCTGGCCGCGAGATCATCGTGAGCCGGGGCGAGATGATCGAAATCGGCGACGGCTTCCGACTGCCTGACCTGCTGGAATCTACCGGAGCCCGGATCCGCGAGGTTGGCACAACCAATCGCACGACAGCTCCCGACTACGCCGCTGCCATTGGCCCGCAGACCGGCTTCGTGCTGAAGGTGCACCCGTCGAATTACCGGATAGAGGGGTTCACGACCAGCGCTTCCATCGCTGAGCTCGCGGGCCTGAACGTGCCGGTGATCGGCGACATCGGCTCTGGCCTGCTCAGACCCCACCCGATGCTGCCAGCCGAGCCGGACGCCAGCAGCTGGCTCAGCGATGGCGCTGCAGTCGTGACTGCCAGCGGCGACAAGCTGCTCGGCGGCCCGCAGGCCGGTCTGCTGTTCGGCCGGTCGGACCTGATCGGACAACTCGCACGCCATCCGCTGGCGAGAGCGCTGCGCGTCGACAAGCTGACGGTCGCGGCCCTCGAGGCGACACTGGCCGGACCGCAACCACCGGTAGCCGAGCAGTTGGCCGCTGGTGAGGCGCAGCTGGCGGAACGTGCCAGCCGGATAGCGGACGCTCTCGCTGCCGCCGGCATCGACGCGCGTGCTCAGCCGTCGGACGCCGCAGTCGGTGGCGGTGGCGCGCCCGGAGTCACGCTGCCGAGTGCCGCCGTCAGCTTGCCTGCCTCGTTCGCGGCCGAACTCCGGACGGGCGCGGCCGTGCGCAGGGGCACGACGCCGGCCGTCGTAGGACGGATCGAAGACGGACGGCTGCTGCTTGATCTGCGTGCAGTGAGCCCGGCGGACGACGAGCGCCTGATCGCGGCTGTAGCGACGGCAGCTGTCATGGCTGCGGCGGGCTGAGACAAATGGAAGTTCAGGCTAACGCAATGCATGTGATCGTAACTGCCGGTCATGTTGACCATGGCAAGTCCGCGCTGATCAGGGCACTGACCGGCATGGAGCCGGACCGGTGGGCTGAGGAGCAGCGCCGGGGTATGACGATTGACCTCGGTTTCGGGTGGCTTACGCTTCCCTCCGGCGATCAGCTGGCGTTCGTGGATGTACCTGGCCACGAACGGTTCGTGACCAACATGCTGGCCGGCGCCGGGCCGGTGCCGGCTGTCATGTTTGTTGTGGCGGCGGACGAGGGCTGGATGCCGCAGTCCGCCGAGCACCTCGCAGTGGTCAGCGCACTGGGTATCCGGCACGGCCTGCTGGTCGCCACCAAGAGTGACCTGGCCGACCCGGCACCAGCTATCGCCCAGGCCAGCGCGCAGATCGCGCAGACAGCACTTGGCGAGCTGCCCGCCGTCGCCGTGAGCTCGGTGACCGGGACGGGCCTGCCTGAGCTGGTAACCGCGCTCGACGACCTCTGCCGCAGCCTTCCCAAGCCGGATCAAGGCGCCCCAGTGCGGATCTGGGTTGACCGGACTTTCAGCATGACCGGCAGCGGCACGGTTGTCACCGGAACGCTCTCTGCAGGCACCGTCCACCGGAGTGACGAGCTGGTGATCACTCCGTCAATGCGACCGGTCCGGGTACGAGACCTGCAGTCGCTCGGCGAGACGGCACAGTCCGCGTCGGGAGTGGCGCGCGTTGCACTCAACCTGCGCGGCATCGCGCGTGAATCGGTGCATCGCGGCATGGCGCTCGTACAGGCCGGCCGGTGGACCCTCACCGACCTGATCGATGTCCGGCTCATCGCGCAGCCAGGCAAGCCGGACCAGCTGGGACCGTCGGCACAACCGGGCGAACTGACCCGCGCCGTTACCCTGCATATCGGCTCGGCCAGGGTCGTTGCCCGGGTGCGACCGCTCGGTCCCGGCCTGGCCAGGCTCAGCCTCGCGGACCCGTTGCCGTTGCACGTCGGCGACCGGATGTTGTTGCGTGATCCTGGCAGCCGGCGCGACGGCTCGTTCCCGGTCGTCACTGGTGCGGTCGTACTTGATGTCGCCCCGCCGCCGCTCGCTCGCAGGGGCGCGGCTGCGGCAGCGGCGCGACTGCTGTCCGGCTGGCCTGATCATCCGGGTGCGACTGACTTGCTTGCCAGGCACGGGATCATGCGGGCTAGCACGATGCTGGCCATGGGCGTGTCGGAGCACCCGGCGACCGTAGCAGGCGAGTGGCTCACCGATCCTGAGCACTGGCGTGCCCTCGGTCATCAGCTCGGCGAGGTGCTCGCGAATCACGCGACAGCCGAGCCGCTGGCTGCTGGCATGCCGATTGACGCCGCGCGCGCCGCCCTGGACTTGCCGGACCGGCGGCTTGTGCTGGCGCTTGCGAAGCCGCCATTCCGGGTTTCTTGCGGTGCCCTGCATATCGCGCGGCCGGCCGGCCAGACAGCTGGCCCGGACCTTCCCGAGGCCGTGCAGGCGGCACTACGCGTGCTTCGCGCGGATCTGGCTGCTGCGCCGTTCGTCTCGCCGGACGCCGAACGCTTGCGCAAGCTCGGGCTCGACACACGCAGCATCGCCGCAGCGGTCCGCGCCGGGCAGCTGATGCGCATTAGCGACCAGGTAGTGCTAGCTCCAGGCGCCGACGTGCTAGCCAGCGAGGTGCTGGCCCGGCTGGCCCAGCCGTTCACGGCGGCTCAGGCCAGGCAGGCGTTGGATACCACCAGGCGCACGGCCATCCCGTTGCTTGAGTACCTGGATTCGGCGGGGATCACCAAGCGGCTGCCAGATGACCGGCGCGTGATGCCGGGCAGATCCGCACCACCTGCGGATCGGAATGCTAGCGGGACGGCTGCGGCCGGTGAAGCTGGCGCAGGTGTCGCTAGTGCCGGTGCACCTCTCGGCGGTGCTGCTGCGGCTGTTGCGGGGGTGACTGCGGGCGGCGGGGCTGCTGCGAGCACGGCGGGTGCCAGTCCGGGCTTTTGACGGCGGTGCTGCGGCAGCTGTTGGCCAGGGCGGCCTGTTGCCGGGCGACTGCACGGCTGGTGTCAGTTCACGCTGCTGAGTTCGTGGCCAGCAGAGGCGCACGGACCAGTGAGTTCCTGGCCAGCGGGCTGGACTCGCGCACTAGTCCGGTTGGCGCGTCTGGTCACTGGCGACGAGTTCGCCCGTTCGTCCCCCTGGTTCGGCAAACCACTCCGTCCCGCAGGCGACCCGGAATAGCGGCACGGGCGACCTGACGAACGCGCGGAACAATCGTGCTCCTCTTCCCCGGCCGGCCAGCGGAGTTCGGTGCGCCGCTAGCGCGGCTCGCTTTTGCGCCGCATAGCGGCGAACGTCGATCCGGTGGGTGATCGCGGCCTGCGGTGTGCCGTACTCCCGCATCTCATCGAGGCGATAGCGAGTCACCAGCCGAAGCAGGAGCAGGACCCGCGCGAACCGCGCGACCAACTCGCGCGGCACTGTCGCCTCCACCACTCGCACTCCGGCCAACTCGGCCGCGCGCGCGCCGACCTGGTGCACCCGCACGTGATCGCGATGGCCGTTACCGCCTTGCCGGTCGTAACTCACCAGCAGGTCCGCCCGCACTTGAGCTAGCAGTGCGGCAAGCTTTCGCGCAGCTTCCGCAACGTCCGCGCGCGCGAACCGGATCTTGCCTGGCGGGTCCTCGAACAGGACCGGTCCGTGCCCGCTGTCCGCGTAGCCCAGATGCACGGCCTTGTCCGCGCCGAGGATCGCGGCGCTCGTCCGTAGCTCATCCAGTCGCCGGCCAGGGCCTCGATCCGGGTCAGGCCACATGTCACCGTCGCAGGCAACGACGATGATCACTCGATGGCCCTCCGCAGCGAGCCGGGCGATCGTCCCGCCGGTCAGTAGCACCTCATCGTCGGGATGAGCATGAAACGCCACGATCGTCGCCATCGGCGCGAGCCTAGCCTCAGTCTGCCGAGTTGCCGCGAGAACCTCGGTATTTCCGGGTAGCTGGCCGTTCCGAGGCCGGGGCGGACACAGTGTCGGATGCGGCCATCGGGCCGCGGTGGTCAGCCGGCACCCACCGTCCTCGGACCGGCGGGTGCGCGTGCAGGTACCGCTGCGAGGACGGCTGGTGCCGGTTCGGGCCGCTGACTGCGGTGCTGACGAGGCCGTGCTGCTGAGAACAGTGCTGCTGAGAACAGTGCTGCTGAGAACAGTGCTGCTGAGAACAGTGCCGCTCGTGGCGAGCGTTGGCGGGGGACCGGCAGCTAGTGCGTGTCGAAGCGGGTCGCTGACCAGGTAGCTGGCTCCACCGGTGGTACCCCTGCGGCGATCCAGCGCGACAGCACTGCGGCGGTAACCGGCGCGTTGAGTATGCCGGTCCGGAAGTGACCGGACGTGAGCCAGGCGTTAGCCAGGCCAGGCACCTTGTCGATGACCGGGCGCCGGTCCGGATGCCGCGGACGGAAGCAGCACCACTGGTAAGCGACACCGACGCCGCGCAGGCGCGGCAGCACGGCGGCAAGCCCGTCGGAGATCGCATCGATGACGTCCTGCTGCACGGCCGGGCTCTCATCGCCGAGATCGAAGGTGCCACCGGCCAGCAGCTGACCGTTTTCGATCTGCGTCGCGACCGGCGCGACGATGCCTGGCAGCGCCACGTCGGTCCGCTCCGTCACGAGCAGGTGGCCCTTCACGCGGTCGGACGGGATATGCAACGGCAGACCGTCGAGCACCGGCGGCCGGCCGGTAGCGAAGACCACCGCGCCCGGCATGATCTCACCCGCCGACGTGCCGATGCTGACAATGCGGTCGCCCCTGACCTCGGCGGACATCGCGGCGACACCAGTGGCCACGGCCGGCAGCCCGGCGGCCAGTCTCGCAACCGCGCGCAGCGGGTTCACCCTGGCCTGGCGCCGGATGAGAGCGCCCTCCATCGGCCTGGCCAGGCCAGGAATCAGCTCTTCGACCTGCCCCGGATTCAGCCACTCCACGTCCCGGGGCTGGTGCGCGGCGTAGCCGCCCTCGTGCGGGGCCAGCCCCAGCCAGTCCAGCTCTACCAGGCCTACGCCGCCCGGAACGCTGTGCTCGAGATCGCGCCAGCGCTCCAGGCCGGCCCGCTCGAGGTCGACGAACGGCTCGGGGTCACTCCACTGGTGCGGCTCCGGGATCAGCAGCCCGGTCGCCCCGCCGGTTGCGCCGGCGCCCAGGCGGCCAGTCTCGATGAGCAGCACATCGCCGAGGCCTGCCTCGGAGCATGCCGCCGCGGTGCTGACGCCCAGGATGCCGCCCCCGACGACCAGCACGTCCGGGGTCGCGCCCGCAATGCCCTCATCCGCCCGGCCGAGGACAGCCCGTTCCTCGGGGGTGAGCTGCTCGCGCCAGATGGCGCCATTCACGGTCATGAGACTCATCCTGGATGATCCGGTCCTGGGTAATCCGGCCGCTTGACCGGCGTTTTGGCGATCCGCAGGCGCCCGCAGTACAGGGCCAGCGAGTGCATCGTAGGCGAACATCTGGCCTGGCCGCGATGTCCGCCGCGCAACCGCCGGCCGCCAGCCCGGCGCGCAGCGCTGGCCTGGCCGAAACATCCCGTCAATACGGCGTTCCTAGCTGCGAAACGTCGCTCTGCCATGCTGGCGGACATGGGCAGCCAATCAGAGCACCAGGTCAGGCGCAGAATCGCGCTGATCGCCCACGACAACAAGAAGAACGACCTCGCGGAATGGGCCAGGTTTAACCGGACCCTGCTTGCCCAGCACGACTTGTGCGCGACCGGGACTACCGGCCAGCTGCTGCGCGGCGAACTCGGCCTGCGGGTGACGTGCCTGCGAAGCGGGCCGCTCGGTGGTGATCAGCAGATCGGAGCCCGGATAGCCGAGGGCCAGGTCGACATCCTGATCTTCTTCTGGGACCCGCTCGAGCCGCATCCGCATGACCCCGACGTCAAGGCTCTGCTGCGGCTTGCTGTCGCATGGAATATTCCGGTCGCCTGCAACCGGGCGAGCGCCGATTTCATGATTTCCTCGCCATTGTTCAGGCGGCAGTACGAGCGGCTCCAGCCGGACTTCACCGACTACGCAAACCGCGCCTGGCAGACCGTTGCCACGACGGCCGATCAGCTGGCCTGAGCACCTCAGTGGCGGCCGCCGCCGATGTGAGCCCGGCTCACTGCGGCCTGCCGGATGGACTAGCGCGGAAGTGCGCGTTCCCGGCATGATCTTCGCCATGCGGGAAGCTACCGTGCTCGGTCGTTGCTGTAGTAGCCAGGGCGCGTCCAAGGCGACCCGAATAGCGAGCCTTTAGGGTAGAGATCGTAGCTGCGGCTCGTGAGAACGCGCCGGGCTGGTCCGAACCGGGTGGAGGCGAGGAGGTTCTGCGATGTTGACCGACTCGTACGGGCGGACGGCTACTGACCTCCGGGTCTCGCTGACAGACCGGTGCAATCTGAGGTGCGCGTACTGCATGCCGGCTGAGGGCCTGGACTGGCTGCCCAGGCCCGAGCTGCTCACTGATGACGAGCTAGTCCGGCTGATCGGTCTCGCGGTCTCCCGGCTAGGTATCACCGAGGTCCGGTTCACTGGCGGTGAGCCGCTGCTGCGCCGCGGGCTGCCCGGCATCATCGAGCGGGTGGCTGCGCTGGAGCCGCGGCCGGAGACCTCGCTGACCACCAACGGCATCGGGCTTAACCGGCTAGCCGGGCCGCTGCAGGCTGCGGGACTGGATCGGATCAACGTCTCGCTCGACACGCTCTCGGCTGATGTATTCGTGCAGCTCGCGCGTCGCGACCGGCTGGATGACGTGCTGAAGGGCCTGGTGGCTGCGACCGAGGCAGGGCTCGCGCCGGTCAAGGTCAATACCGTGCTGATGCGGGGCGTCAACGACCACGAAGCGGTGGCTTTGCTGCGGTTCTGCCTGGCACATGGTTACCAGCTGAGGTTCATCGAGCAGATGCCGCTGGACGCCCAGCATGGCTGGCGGCGCGAGGAGATGGTGACCGCCGATGAGGTCCTGGCGGGGCTGCGGACCGAGTTCGACCTGGCGCCTTCTGATCCCGCTGAGCGCGGTTCCGCTCCGGCTGAGACGTTCCTGGTAGACGGCGGCCCTCAGACAGTGGGCATCATCGGGTCGGTGACCAGGCCGTTCTGCGGCGCCTGTGACCGCGTCCGGCTCACCGCCGACGGACAGCTGAGGAACTGCCTGTTCGCTAGGGACGAGAGTGACCTGCGCGGCCCGCTGCGAGCCGGAGCGTCTGATGACGAGCTGGTGGAGCGCTGGGAGCGCTGCATCGCGGCGAAGCTGCCCGGCCACGGCATCAACGACGTCGGCTTCCTGCAGCCGGCCCGGCCGATGTCGGCCATTGGCGGCTGACGCAGTACGGCGCGCCGGTGAGCACGCCTGGGTTCGACGCGGTAATCCTGACCGGGGACCGGGGACCGGGGACCCGGACACGCGGACACGGGCGGAGCGGATAAGCCAGCCCTGGTAGCGGGCAATGAGCCAGACATGACCACACTCGACAACTGGACCGCCGCGGCCTGCGAGAAGCTGGGCATTGAGGTCGCGCTAGTCGATATCCGGCAGATCCTGGGTGTCGCCCGGGTCGCTGCGCATCAAGTCGAACGTCCAGCCGCGCCGCTCACGGCGTACTTGCTGGGCCTTGCCGTGGGGACCGGGCAGCCAGCCGACCGGGCAGCAGAGCAGCTGGCAGTGCTTGCGGAGGACTGGCCGACGGGATAGAGCTGGCGGCGGCCGCCTGGGGAGGTGCCAAGCAGTCGGGCGTCGCTCTTGGTTGAGCCAGGGAAGTCGACCCGGTCGAAGTCACCGCGGTAGCCGCAGGCAGAATGCCGTCGTCGGTGGTCTTTCACCGGTTATGCGACGTTCCGCCCGGCTTCCTTGCTCGCGAAAACTAGCATTTCCCGCAGCGCCTGGGGCTAGCCGGATCCACTGCGAGTACCAGGGCTCCGTCTCGTGGTTCCCCATGACCGCGTTCCACGGGATAGACCCGGCGGCCGGCTCCAGGGTTGCCGCGGCCGACTACGGTGGCGCGGCCGGGTCTACGGTGGCGCGGCCGGCTCCACGGTACCGCTGCCGTCGCACAGCGAGCTCAGAAGGCTCATTGTTGCATG
>Ga0335074_10012404_pt1 | contig 11950 bp, 8 predicted proteins | sample Lox_Sample_23_FD_206715 | JGI IMG/M metagenome (GOLD analysis project Ga0335074, IMG submission 206715) | Soil microbial communities from Loxahatchee National Wildlife Refuge, Florida, United States - Lox_Sample_2.3 | ecosystem: Environmental > Terrestrial > Soil > Wetlands | place: USA: Florida...
CCAGGTGCTAGCCCGCGGCGAGCCGAGCGCCTGGATGGTCGTCCCGGTGCTGGTCGGCCTCGCGGTCCTGGTTCTGCTCGGCGTGCACCCGCCCGCCGAGCTCACCCACCTGATCACCAGGGCAGCGGCACAAGTGGGGGGTGCGCGATGACTGCCGCTGTCACCGAGCCGAGCGTGGCCGCGCTGTGGGAAGCGCTGGAGTCCCGGGTGGCACGCGGCGACAGGTTCGCGGGCCTGTTCGCGGCTCGCAGCGGCGACACCGTAACCCTGACCGCGCATGTCGCGGCGAAGGACAGCAGGGGAATCGACATCCTGGAGGCGCCGCTGCCGCCCGGCGCGGCCAGCTACCCGTCGCTGAGCCCGCGGATCGGCGCCGCGTTCTGGTACGAGCGGGTGATTCACGACCAGACCGGTGTCGTGCCGGAAGGCCACCCGCGACTCGCCCCGCTGATTAGGCCCGGCGACCCGGACGAGCACGTAGTGCCCCTGCACGTCGCCGGGTACGGGCTGTTCACGATCCCGCACGGCCCGGTCCGCTCGGGCGTCTTTGAGTCGATGGAGTACCTGGTCGAGACGCCAGGCGAGGCGATCCCGCACCTGAACATGCGGATCTTCTACAAGCACCGCGGCATCGCCGGACAGTTCGCCGGCCTCACCCCAGCCGACGGCGTGCTGCTGGCCGAGCGTGTCGAGGGCATCGCCTCCATCGCCCACGCCCTGGCCTTCTGCCACGCGCTCGAGGAGATCGCCGGCTGCAAGGTGCCCCGGGAGGCAGCCCTGCTCCGAGTCGTCCACGCCGAACTCGAGCGGCTAGCCAACCATCTTGACGTCGCCATGCGGCTGTCCGACGCGGCGGGCCTGGCGGTTGCCACCGCCCGCTTCGCGCTGCACAAGGAGCGGACGCTGCGCCTGGTCAGCTCCCTGTGCGGCAGCCGTTTCGGCCGCAGTGTCGTGGTTCCCGGCGGGGTGGCCTCTGTCCCGCAGCGCCCCGCGGAGATCCTCCCTGCGCTCGGCAGGCTGGAGAAGCAGGTCCTCGCGGACGCGGGGGTGCTGATGGGCACCTCCTCATTCCTGGACCGGCTGCGCGGCACCGGTCCGCTGCTCCCGGAACGCGCTCGCGAGCACGGCGCTCTCGGCCCGATCGGCAGGGCATCGGGCTACTCCGACGACGACCGGTTCGCCCGGCCTTACGACGGCTATTCGCTGCTGGCCGCCGAACCCATCGGGGAACACACCGGGGGAGACGCAATGGCCCGGCTGCGGGTTCGGTTCGAGGAGGCGGAACAGTCTTTCCGTCTGATCAGGGAGGCTCTCGAAATTTATCCCGAACGTACCCGGCTGACTGCCCGGGCTCGGCTCGAGCCCCCAGACGGCCGGGCCGTCGGCTGGGCGGAAGCTCCGCAGGGCGAGGTGCTCTACGACGTGGCGATCGAAAACGGGCGCGTCGCCCGCTGTCAGCCCCGCTCGGCCTCGTTCCACAACCTCGTGCTCATGCACGAGGTGTTCGCCGGGGACATTCTCACCGACTTCCCATTCATCGAGGCCAGCTTCGGTCTGTCCGTAGCCGGAGCCGCCCTATGAGCATCTGGGTTCTGCGCGGGCTGCGCGACGGGGTCGTGACGACCCGCTGGCCACGCCGCCCCGACGAGTACGCGGACTCCTGGCGCGGCCCGGTGACCGTCCGCCCGGACGCGGGCGGCACAAGCGTGCCTGAAGGGCTGTGCCCGACCGGGGCGATCTCGGATGGCGACGGAGGTGTCCACGTCGATCAGGGCAAGTGCATCCTGTGCGGCCGGTGCGTGGCGGAACGGCCGGACGTCTTCGCCTGGTCGGCAGGAGCCACCGGGCCAGGCGCCGCGGCACTCGCCCGGCAAGCGCTGGTCGTCCCGGCGGTCCCGGAGACCGATGAGGCGATCGCGGCGGCCCGCGCCAGCCTCGCGCGGCGCACCGCGGCGCTGCGCCGCAGCGTGCACGTCCGGCACGTGGACGCGGGCTCAGACGGCAGCGCCGAGTGGGAGATCCAGGCACTGCTCGGGCCGGTCTACGACATCCACCGGCTCGGTATCTTCTTCACCGCCAGCCCGCGCCACGCCGACGTGCTTCTGGTCACCGGCGCTGGCACGCCCGGCATGGCCGGGCCGCTGCGCACCACGTACGAGGGCATGCCCGATCCGAAGGTCGTCATCGCCGTCGGCACCGACGCGATAAGTGGCGGCCTGCTTGGTGACCGGCTCACCGGGGTGTCCGCCACCGTACCGGTCGACGTGTTTGTGCCCGGGAGTCCGCCGAGCGCGTTCGGGATACTGAATGCCCTGCTAACCGCGACGGGAAAGCTCGCCGCCCCGGGCACGAAGGGAGCACTGCGGTGAGTGCGCTGTTCGCCGCGGGACTGATCCTCTTGGGTGCGTCGGCCGCCGTCGGCCTAGTCGTCACCGCGCCCGGCTGGGCGCGTGGCGCGCCGTATGCCCTCGGCGCGGCGGGATCCGCGTGCCTGGCGGCCGTAGGCGGGTTCGCGCTGACGGGCCGCACGGTTCAGCTGAACGTCGCCGGGTGGCTCGGGGACCCGGTCCCGGGCCAGCAGGCGCTGGCGCTGACCGCGGATCAGCTGTCGGGCCTGTTTTTGGTGATGGCGCTGGGCGCGGCGGTCCCGGTGTCGGTGGCGTTCGCCAGCTGGGCGGCCAAGCCGGACACGGGCGCCACCCGGATGCTGGCCGAAGGATACGCGCTGGCGCTGGGCGCGACCGTGGTGATCATGACCGCACGGGACGCCTTTACCTTCCTGTTCGGCTGGGAGGCGCTGACCGCCGCGTTCTGGCTGCTCGCCGGCGCCCGCAGGAAAGACCCGGACCGGGTGGGGGCGGCACGGATCACCGTGTCGTTCGGGAAGGTCAGCGGGGCCGCCCTGCTCATCGGACTGCTTCTGCTCGCGGCCATGTCGCACTCGATCGACCTCACGTCGTTCGCGCGCATACCCGGCGGCGCCGCCAGGACTACCGCGCTGGTGCTGCTGCTGGCCGGGTTCGCGGTCAAGGCGGGTCTAGTGCCGTTCCAGGTCTGGATGCCCCGCGGCTACGCGGCCGCGCCTGGGCCAGCCCGCGCAGTCATGGCGGGTGTGTGCGTCAACGTGGCCTTCTACGGCATGTGGCGCACGCTGGCGCTGCTCGGCCGACCGCCGGACTGGCTGGCCGGGCTTCTGCTGGTGCTCGGCGGGTTCGCCGCGCTGCTTGGCATCGCGCACGCAGCAGTGCAGAACCGGCTGTCCCGGGTGATCGCCTACTCCAGCGTGGAGAACAGCGGGCTGATCATCACCGGATTCGCCGTCGCGCTGACCGGCGCGGCGGTGGGGGACCAGCAGCTGACCGCCGTGGGCCTGCTGGCCGCCACGCTGCAGATGATTGCGCACACCGCGGCGAAGACCCTGCTGTTCAGCTCGTCGGCCGGGCTGGAAGCTGTCGCGGGCAGCGACGACCTGGAGGCACTGCGCGGCGCAGGGCACCGGGCGCCGTGGAGCGGCGTCGGCCTCGCCGTGGGGTCCGTGACGCTGGCCGGACTGCCGCCGACGGCGGGGTTCGTGTCCGAGTGGTTCCTGCTGGAGTCCCTGATGCAGCAGTTCCGGGTCACCGCGCTCGGCGGGCGGCTGACGCTGGCCGTCGCCGGGGCCGCGGTTGCGCTGACCGCGGGGTTCGCCGGAGTGACGTTCGTCCGGCTCGTTGGGATGGTCGTGCTCGGTCCTGTCCGCCCCGGCGGTTCGCGACTGGGCGAGTACGGCTGGGCCGGGCGAGTGGCGCTCGTCGTGCTTACTGTGTGCCCGCTGGCGATCGCCGCGGTGACACCGCTGGAGATCCGGGTAATCGCCGCCGGGCTGTCGCCCATCGTGCCCGGCGGGCTTACCATGGGCGCGCTGAAGTCCCCCTGGGTGCTGCAGCCGGTGTTCGCCGGGTTCTCGATCTTGTCACCGTCCTGGCTGTGGATCGAGATCCCGGTGATGCTGGCGCTCGTGATCCTGCTGACGCTCGGCCTGTCCGGGCGGCGGCTGGTGCGGGTGCGGCGGGTGCCCGCGTGGCGCTCGGCGACGATCGGGGTGGAGGGGCCCGATTCGTATAGCGCGTTCGGATACGCCAACCCGACACGGCGGGTGCTGGCCAGCGTGCTCCACACCCGAAGCGGAGTAGAGGAACTCGCCCCGGCCCGACGCCGCGCGACGGCGGATGCCGCGGACGGCGCGCCGCACCTGCAGTACACCTCGGACGTCGTCGAGGTCGTCGAGACCTGGTTCTACCGGCCTGCCGCGCGGCTGTTCGCCGCCGTGGCCGGAGTGTCCAGGCGGCTGCAGTCCGGCCGCCTGGACGCCTACCTGCTGTACATGCTGATCGCCTTGGTCGCCGTGATCGCGACGGTCACCGCCCTGGCCTGAGGAGGACACCGTGGACATCGAGATGATTGTGGAGGTCCCCCAGGGATCGAGGAACAAGTACGAAATGGACCATGAGACCGGCCGGATCCGCCTGGACCGGATGCTGTTCACGTCGACGCGGTACCCGCTTGACTACGGGTTCATCCCGGGCACCCTGGCCGAGGACGGCGATCCGCTTGACGCGCTCGTCATGCTCGACGAGCCGACGTTTCCCGGCTGCTACGTGCTGGCCCGCCCGGTGGCGGTTTTCTGGATGAGCGACGAGCACGGCCCCGACGCGAAGATCCTCGCCGTGCCCGCCCATGACCCGCGGGCGGCCGGTATCAGGGACCTTTCGGACGTGCCGGCATACCTGACCGCTGAGATCGGGCATTTCTTCGACATCTACAAGGAGATCGAGCCCGGCAAGGGCACCGACGTGCGCGGGTGGCAGGATCGTGCCTCAGCCGAGGAGGTCATCGAGGAGGCCCTCAGCCGCGCTGGGCAAGCTGCACAGCATCAGTGACGCCCAGCCCCGCGGCCCTACGCCGGTCTCCCGCGGCCCGACCGCGTGGCGGTGTACAGCGTTGTCACTCGACGGAGTCGTGTTCCGCGGCCGTCCGCCCGACGCCAGCAGGGTCAGCGTCGCATCTGGGTGGCGGTCGGCGCTGATTCGGTAGCGTCGAAGATGCGCCGGTAGGAGTCTTCGCCGTAGCTGGTGGGCAGCGGCTCGCCCTCGGTCACCCGGAAGGTCCTCCGCCCGTCCGGCTGCCGCTCGGCGCGCAGGAACAGGGTATTGTCGGGCTCTTTGGCGCGGAGGCTGTGCGCGAGGTCGTACATGTGGGTGACGAAGAAGACCCTGATCTGCTTACGGAGCATCGCCAGCACCACCTGACGGGCAATTTCCGAGCCTTCGCGCTCGTTGGTCGAGGCGAACGACTCGTTGCAGAGCAGGATCGAATGGCGGGTGATCTGGTCGGCGATGGCGCTCATCCTGCCGAGCTCCTCATCGAGCTTGCCGCCCTCCATCGAGGCGTCCTCTTCGCGCTTGTAGTGAGTGAAGACGCCGACGCAGATCCCGGCGCGGAATGACCGGGCACCAACGAACATGCCTGCCTGCATCATCAGGTAGGCAAGACCGATACTGCGCAGCAAGGTCGACTTACCGCCCTGGTTGGCCCCGGTGATCATCACCAGCGACTTGCCGTCAGCATTCAGCTCGTTCCCGACAGCCCGGTTGTCGAGGTGGAGCGTCAGGCAGACGTCGTAGATCCCCTGGGCGGTCAGGGCGAGCTGGCCGGCGGCAAGCGGCTCGGGGAAGCATACTGGCTCCTGTTTCCCGGCGAGCTTGTCATGCAGGTTCAGGCAGCCGAGGTAGAAGGCGAGCTCGAGCCGCAGCATGCTGAAGAAGCTCTTGACGTGGTCTGCCGATTGCGCGACGGAGTTCGCGACCAGGTTGATCCCTCGTCCCCGGATCGCCTCAAGCGACCTGAAGCCGTTCTCGTCGCGGGGAGGGATCGTGAAGCTGTAACTCTCTGCGTGATCCCCGAACGGCAGGCGCTCGGTCCATCGCTGCTCGCGCGGCGTCCGGACGATGTAACGGCTGCCCTTGAAGCCCTGAGCGAGTCCGGCGCTCTCGAAGACGCCGCGCTTGAACTCGAGGTCGCGCAGGTGTTGCTCGACTGCCTTCAGGTAGTCGTCCGCTAGCTCCTCTGTGAGCATCGAGAAGAAGCGCGTGAAGCCCTCCGACCGGAAGCCCTCAGCCTGCTGGTCGGCGATCTGCCGGAGTCGCCTGAGCACATCGACATGGAGCTTTAGCACCCGCACCGAGCGGCTGAGAATCTGGTCGGGACCGGCTGTGGGCCACAGGCCGCCGATCGCCCGCTCGTTTTCGAGTGCTTCGAACGCGAGCTGATAGAGCTGGCGGATGATCTCGGGGTGGGCGAGGCAGTCCGCGAGCACCTGCTGCCGGTAGACGATCGCGTCCGGGTCGGCCAGGCTCGACAGGACGGCCCGCTTGGCCACCTCGAACAAGAACTCGTCGCCGGCCGCCATCGCGTTCCAGAGCGTCTTAAGTTCGAGATCCTGCGTCAGCACCGCGTCGTTGCCGGTCGGCGCGAGTGCCGAGCTGGGTTCCCGCTGCCGCGCGCGGTTCCGTCTTACGTTGGCGATCGCGAACACGTCGCCGCTCATCATCGCGTCAAAGATCGCGTCGCGCAGCTCAGGCTTGACGGGGAAGTCCTGGTCTTTGTGCAGCAGGAAGACCTTCATCAGTCAATCCGTTCCAGCAGGCGCTCGTAGGTGAGGCCGTACTTCTCGGCGATTGCCCAGGCGTAGGCGAGCCCGTCGGCCGGCTTGCGTAGCACCTTGAAGGTCCGCTCGGCTGGGTTCCCGGCCGCGATCTGGCTGACCATGCTCACCGTCGCCTCGCTGAGTGAGGCGATCTCGTCGACGAATGTGACGTAGACGCCCAGGCAGCCGAGGTCGAGGATCCGGCGCATCACCTCGGTGCCGACGAACAGCGCGTCGTTCAGCGTGGTGGAGTTGAAGCTCTCGTTCATCACGATGACGCTGTCGGCGGTCGCCTGCTCCAGGATGTCATGCACCCGGATGAGCTCGTCCTCGAACTTGCTCCGGAGTGTCTCGATGTTCTCCTCTCTCTCGAAGTGCGTGTAGATCCGATCGGGCAGGAACAGCCGCGCGGCCCGGCCGGGGACCGGCAGGCCGAGGCTCGCCAGGTAGTGCAGCTGGCCGAAGGTGCGCGCGAAGGTCGTCTTGCCGCCGTTGTTCGGGCCGCTGACTACGAATATCCGTTCCGGCCCTTGTAGGTGGAAGTCGTTGGTGACGACCGTGCCGCCGTCGGGCACCAGCTTGTTTGCCAGCGCGATATCGAAGGTGTCCTGGGCAGTGATCTCCTTCGAACGATCCGAGACGTCTGGATAGCAGAACGGCAGGCCGACCGCCCGGCAGCGGCCGGTCAGCTCAAGGTAGGCGAGGTAGAACTGCACCTCCCGGTCGAACCGCCCGATCGTCGGGTCCAGGTAATCACGGTGTCGGGTGCAGTAGCTGGCCAGCGTCCCGAACTCGTCCGGATAAAGCTTCGCCACCAGGGCAATGATCTGGGCCTCGACGTGGTCCATCTCCGCGTATTCGGGGGATCTCACCAGGTAGCTGTTCACTGCGCCCTGCTTGAACTTCGCGAACGTCTCCTCCACATCGGCGGCGTAGTCCGGCTCGCCGTCGTAGCGGCTGACCGTGACCCGCGGCCCGTGGATCCGGACGGCGTAGCGGATCCGCCCGAGCGCGTCCTTCAGCTCCTGCGTCTGCTCGGCCAGCAAGATGAAGCGCTCAGAGCCGGCGTACTCGGCGAGGTAGCGGCGCAACCGCCCGAAGCCGCGCGAGGTCACATCCTGGTCGGCAAGCTCGTCGGCTAGCGCTCGCACCGCTGCGCAGTAGATTTCGACAGCATCCAGGAACCAGGCCTGCTTCTGTAGCTGGTAGTGCAGCTTCTGCACTTGCTCGAGGTGCTGGCGCATCCGCCGCATCGTCTCCGCGAACCTGGTAACCGACTCGAGCACCTCGCGCTTCTCGAGGTCGTACAGGACCTCATGCCGGTACCGGACGGCGCCCGCCTCACGTAGTGGCGTGCGGAAGAACGGTTCAAGCTTGTACCGCTCGCGCCCCGCGGTCATCGACTCCAGCACCTGATCGAGGTTCAGGTCGGCGAAATAGTCTGGCTCCTCCGGCTCGCCGAGGCCCGCCCCGGACTGCTCAAAGAGGATGCTCTCGAAGTGCGCTGCGACCGCCTCCGGGTGTGACCTCACACCGGCAGAAGCATCATCCGCCGAGAGGGGCGAACCTGATTCGGGCAGGTCAGCAGTCATTATCAGCTCCTACCGGGACGGCACGGTAGAAGCCGTTAGCCATTGCGGCGGTTTCAGGCGGGCTTCATCGCCTGCTAGAAATCTATACCTGCGGCTCTGAGCGTTAAACGCCGTAGCCCGGTCGAAAACGGTCCTAGTGCGCAGCGCGGCACCGACGTGTGCATCGCACTCCGTCCCCGCATGGCCGCGGTGGCCGCCTCGTCATGACTGCGGTGGATGCTCAGCGGCCACGTACGGCTGGGATCAGCGGGACCGCCGCGACCGGCGGTCAGGGCAACCGGAAATGCCAGTGACCCGCGAATATCTCACCGCAAGCAGTCCGTGCTGCCTGAGAAGCTGCTCGCAGTCACGCCGACGACTCCCGCTCGCGGATGGCGGACCTGCGGTACCGGGTGGAGACCGGGCTGGCCGTCGGCTTTCAGCTGACCTGACTCAGGCACTAGCCCTGGCGGACTGGACGTGCTGGGACTCGCTTTCCCGCGGCGACGTGCGGGCATTTGACCGTCAGGCGGCGATCTGTGCCGAGCTGTGCCCGTGCCGGGCTGATCGGCGAGGAACAAGAACAGTCAGGTAATCTTGTCTGTGGCGGAGGGGCTCGCCGTGAACGCGCCAGTGCCAACGGTCCCTGCTGAGCAGGAAAGGCGCGTCCGCGGCATGATAGAGGTCCTGGTTCTGAACTCTGCCCTGAACCCACCCCAGCTCACCCTGACCCGTTAGGCAACGTGGAGGCGGTCATGGGTGAGGACAGTGCCGATGTCATTCGCGAAGCCGAACGGGTCCTCTGGGCCGCGGGCTGGCACTTGCAGGAGCGAATGGTGCTGGACCGGCTGGCGAGCACCGAGGGCTTGGCCCGTGCCCGGCTAGAGTCGCGCTCGGAGGTCATCCAACTCGTCACTTACGACGGGGAGCACCTTGGGCACATTCGCCGCGAGACCGGGCCCCGGCAGGAGAAATGCTGGGTAGCGGTGGTGAGGGGTCAGGCGCGGCAGGCTGGCACCTATCCCAGCGCCGCCGCGGCCGCCATGGCGCTAGCCCGCGCTTGCGGCAAGCTTCCAGGGCGGACTAGCTGATGTGTTCAGGCGGCGCTGGCGACGGCGAGGATGTACGACAGCGGGCGAAGCCAGCACACTGGCGCTAATGCGGCATGCCAAGTCTGCCTGGCCCAATGTGCCAGACCATGAGCGGCCGCTGGCCCGCCGCGGCCGACGGGACGCGCCTGCCGTGGGACACTGGCTTCGAACCGCGGGGTACCAGCCGGACCAGGTCCTGTGCTCCACCGCCCGCCGGGCCCGTCAGACATGGGAGCTGGCGCGTCCCTCGCTCGGCACCGATCCCCCGCCGACTTCGACCGCCGTCTGTACCAGGCCTCCGCTGACCAGATTCTGGACCTGATACGGCGCGCCTCCCCGGCAAGTGCCTGGGGACCTGGGACGAGCTCCGCCGGAACGGGCGCGGCTGGTCTGCTTCGTAACACCCGCGACGGGAGGGAACCAGATGCCCTGGGCGGTATGGGGTAGCCTGATTGACGGCGGAGGGGCCCGCCGTCAATCGCGTCAGCGCCAACGGTCCCTGTCGGATGACAGGAGACGTGAACCGCATGAAACAGGTTCTGGCGCTTAGCCATGTTCGCAAGTCCTACGACGGCAAGGTCGTCCTCGACGACGTGACGCTGGCGTTCCTGCCGGGTGCGAAGATCGGCGTGGTCGGCCCCAACGGCATGGGCAAGTCCACGCTGCTGACGATGATGGCCGGCCTGGAACAGCCTTCCAACGGCGAAGTGCTGCGCATGCCCGGCTACAGCATCGGGATCCTGTCCCAGGAGCCGGTGCTGGACGACGGCAAGACCGCGCTCGCCAACGTGGAAGAAGGCGTCGCCGAGACGAGGGCACTGCTGGACCGCTACAACGAGATCGCAGCGCGGCTGGCCGCGGACTATTCCGACGACCTGCTCGACGAGATGGGCGCGCTGCAAGAGCAGCTGGACCACCGGGACGCGTGGGACCTGGATGCCCGGCTAGAGCAGGCGATGGACGCGCTGCGCTGCCCCCCACCCGACGCGGCCGCCAAGAACCTGTCCGGCGGGGAGCGGCGCCGGGTAGCGCTGTGCCGGCTGCTGCTGTCCCAGCCGGACGTACTACTGCTCGATGAGCCGACTAACCACCTTGACGCGGAAAGCGTGCAATGGCTGGAGCAGCACCTGGACAAGTACCCGGGAACGGTGGTGGCCGTCACCCACGACCGGTACTTCCTTGACAACGTGGCGGGCTGGATCCTCGAGCTCGACCGTGGCCACGCCTACCCGTACGAGGGGAACTACACGACGTACCTGGAAACGAAGGCTGCCCGGCTCAAAGTCGAGGGGCAGCGGGACGCCAAGCTGCGCAGGCGGCTGGCTGAAGAGCTGGAGTGGGTACGGTCCAGTCCGCGTGCCCGCCAGGCGAAAAGCCGGGCCCGGCTCGACCGCTACGAGCAGATGGCCGCCGAGGCAGCATCCCGCGGCAGGCTGGACTTCGAGGAGATCCAGATCCCGCCAGGACCACGGCTCGGCGGCCTCGTGGTCGAGGCGGAGCATCTCACCAAGGGGTTCGGTGACCGGAAGCTGATCGAGGACCTGAGCTTCTCACTGCCGCCGAACGGCATAGTCGGCGTGATCGGGCCGAACGGAATCGGCAAGACCACGCTGCTGAAAATGATCACCGGGGACGAGCGCCCGGACGCCGGGATCATTCGCATCGGCGACACGGTGCGGATCTCCTACACCGATCAGTTGCGCGCCGGGATCGACCCGGGCAAGACCGTCTGGGAGGTCATCTCCGGCGGCGAGGTCTACATCAGCGCCGGGCGAACGGTGATCCCCAGCCGCGCCTACGCGGCGGCGTTCGGGTTCAAGGGAGCCGACCAGCAGAAACCCGCCGGGCTCATGTCCGGTGGCGAACGCGGCCGGATGAACCTCGCGCTCACCCTCAAGCAGGCCGGGAACCTCCTCCTGCTCGACGAGCCCGCCAACGACCTGGACGTGGAGACCCTGGCCTCGCTGGAGGAAGCACTGCTCGAGTTCCCCGGCTGCGCGGTGATCACCAGCCACGACCGGTGGTTCCTTGACCGGGTGGTCACCCACATCCTGGCCTGGGAAGGCGGCGCGGACTGGTTCTGGCTGGAGGGCAACTTCGCCGCGTATGAGCAGAACAAGGCCGCCCGGCTGGGCGACGAGGCATCTCGCCCGCATCGGGTCACCTACCGCAAGCTCACCAGGTGAGCGGCCGTGGCCAGGGTTAGTGACGATGAGGTCCTGCTGCTGTGGCGGGCGATGACGGCGTTCCGGTCGGGTTCTCGCCCCGCCTGCAAGGCAACGGGCAAGCCACTTCGCAGCCCCTGCCCGCTGCACGATCGGTGCCCGCGATGGGACGGTCCCGACGACTACCTCGCGGTCATGGAAGAGACGCCAGAGCAGACCGAGCGGCGCCGCTCCGCCTGGCCGTGCAGCAGGATCATGGAGCTCTTGTCGCCGGACCTGAAGCGGATCGGCCCTGGGTGAGCCGTTCGTTGTCTTCGTCCAGCCACCCGCCGAGCTGGTAGTAGAGGTCTTCTCCGAAGCTGGTCGGGAGCGGTTCCTTGACGGCGAGCTTGAAGGTCCGGCGCCCGTCAGGCTCACGCTCCGCCCTGAGGAACAGTG
>Ga0335074_10012405_pt1 | contig 11950 bp, 9 predicted proteins | sample Lox_Sample_23_FD_206715 | JGI IMG/M metagenome (GOLD analysis project Ga0335074, IMG submission 206715) | Soil microbial communities from Loxahatchee National Wildlife Refuge, Florida, United States - Lox_Sample_2.3 | ecosystem: Environmental > Terrestrial > Soil > Wetlands | place: USA: Florida...
GCAGCTTCCATCATCTGGTGGCGGTGCACCGGTGGGGCTGGACGCTGATCGTGAACCCCGACGGCACCACCACCGCCTGGAGCCCCGACCGCAGCAAGGTCCTCCATAGCCACGGACCGCCACCCCGCCCCGGGTAACCACCCCCGCTGGCTGATGCCGGCCATCCGGCCGCGAGCTCGCAGATCGGCACTGGACCTACATGCAGCAGTATGCCGATGGGGACAGTGACGAGCGGGATGGCCTATCTCAGCTGGAGGATGTTGCCGGTGATCAGGGCGGCGCGGTCTTCGGCCAGGTAGGCGATCACGTCGGCGACCTGTTCGGGGGTCGCGACGTGGACCATGTCCGGGCTGGCTGCCACGGCGGCGCGCACCTCGTCGGTTACCCAGCCGGTGTCGGTCACGGGAGGATGGACCACGTTGGCGGTGATCCCGGCGTCGGCTAGTTCGATGGCCGCGGACAGCGTGTAGTCGACCAGGGCCGCCTTGGCCGCGCCGTAGGAAACCTCCTCGGGGAACCCGCGGCCGTTTCCCGAAGTCATGGAGATGATCCGGCCGTAGCCGGCGCGCCTGGCCAGGTGCCGCCGGGCGAACTCGGCGATCATCAAGGCTCCGCCGCGGGCATCGACGGCGAAGAGCCGGTCGAAGGTGGCGGCGGTGACGGGGGTCAGTGCCCGGCCGAAGCGGTCGGTGCCTTCGGCTTTGAACGTATCGGCCAGCCACCCGCTGGCATTGTTCACCAGGATGTCCACCGGCCCGAGCTCTTGTTCGGCTTGGTCGAACAGCTCGGCCGGGGCGCCGGGATCTGACAGGTCCGCCTCTGCCGCCCGGCCGGTGCCGCCAACCCCGGCGATCGCGGCGAGCACCGCCTCTGCGCCTTGGGCGCGATTACGCCCGTACGCCTCGGGCGCGCCGGGATCGGGAGCATCGTTCAGGCGCAGGTACGTGAGCATTACCGATGCGCCCCTTGCCGCGAGGGCCACCGCGGTCGCCGCACCGATTCCGTGGTTCGCGCCCGTCACGATGGCGACATGACCGGCGAGGGCACCGCGCGCGGGATCGATCATCGTCGACTGTCTCCTCGGTGACGTCAGCCAGGTCCGGTATCGGTATTTCCGCCGGGAGTAATGCGACTCGGCCGGTGCGGCGTGGCGCGACGGAAGCACCACGGCTCGTTCTGGATATAGAAACTGCGGGGCCGCACGGGCCTACGGTGCCAGGAGCGCCAGAAGTTGGTTTCGGTCACCTGGGCCATGCTACGTAGCGCCAGCGAGCTCGACGAGTTCGGGCGGTGTATGCCACGACCGGGAGCCTCGCGGTTGTACGCCTGGCTCCCGCAACCCGGGTGTATCAGCTGGCTTCCTGCCGCCCTCCGTGTTAGTAAGAGGTACAGCTACCTACCGAGGGCGCCGATGGTGGCAGAGAGTGAACGCCATGCGTGACGATCCATCCGTGGTCGCGCTGGTGGAACGCGCGGCCGGAAGCGACCAGGACGCGTGGGACGAGATCGTCGACCGCTACGCGCCGCTGGTCTGGTCGATCTGCGGACGGTACCGGCTGAGCAACCACGACCGGGAGGACGTGGGGCAGAATGTCTGGCTGCTGCTTGTCGAGCAGCTCGGCAAGCTGCGTGAGCCTGCGGCGCTGCCGGGGTGGCTGGCGACGACCACCGCGCGGGAGTGCCTGCGCGTGGTGGCGGCCAGCCGGAAGTCGCAGCGGCTCGGCACGCAGCTTGATGAGGCGGTGCAGTTCGTGGACGACACGGTGATCGACGAGGAGATGCTGATGGCGGAGCGGAACGCGGTCCTGCGCGCGGCGTTCGCCGAGCTGCCGCCGCATTGCCAGCGGTTGCTTGGCATGCTGCTGTCCGATCCGCCGCATTCTTACGCTGAGATCAGCGCCGCGCTGGCCATCCCGGTCGGCAGCATAGGCCCGCAGCGCGCCCGTTGCCTGGACCGGCTGCGCAGGTCCAGCGCGCTCATGGCGCTCTGCGAGGTGACGGTCGGCGGCCCGGGAGGTGAGTCGCGTGCCTGACGACGCCTGGGACGACGAGCAGCTCATGGCGGCGCTGCAGGAGGCGATGCGGGCCCGCGAGGTCGTGCCCGCCAGCTTCATCCAGACCGGCAAGAACGCCTACGCCTGGCATAACATCGACGCCGAGCTCGCGCAGCTCACCTACGACTCGGCCAGCGACCTGGGACTGGCGGCGGCGGTGCGGTCGGAGACCGCGTCGATCCGGGCGCTCACCTTCACCTCCCCCCATCTGTCCATCGAGGTCGAGGTCACCGGGGACTCCCTTGTCGGGCAGGTCATCCCGGTCCGGGCCGGGGCCATCGAGGTGCAGGCCAAGGAGGTCGCGACCGGGACGATCCCGGTCGACGAGGTCGGCTGTTTCGCGGTCAGCCCGAAGCCGGCCAGTCCGTTCCGGCTGCGTTACCGTTCGGCGGACGGCACCGACGTGGTGACCGGATGGATCACGCTGTGAGGGCGCCCGGCGTGCGGGCGCCAGGTTGAGCGCTGGTCTCGCTCAGGCGGCACCGAGCGAGACCAGCGATGCCGCGGTGGCGTGCTGGACCGGGTCGCCGGCCAGGCCGCGGCGGACGCTGTAGATCGACTCGGCCAGGGTCTGGCCCGCGCGCAGGTGCCGGTGCAGGTCCACCATCAGGGGAACCACGGCCTGATCGTTCAGCGGCACGATGGCGGCGACGATTCCCGCCGTGCCAAGCGGGAGCAGGCTGCTGACGAGCCCCAGCAGCTCGTCGGTGCCCGCGGGCGCCAGCACGCCGGAGTCGCAGCTGGACAAGACCAGCCGGTAGGGCGCGCGCTGCAACTGCTCGAAGTCGTAGACGGTGAGCGGTCCGTCGTGCATCCGCAGCGAGGAGAACAGCGGGCTATCGGCGCGGAAGGTGCCGTGCGCGGCGATGTGCGCGAGCCAGGCGCCATCAAGCGCGGACAGCACCTTGTCGGCCGTGGCATCGCCGTCGGCGAGCACCGTGACGTCGTCGTACAGCCGGGCGAGCATGGGCACCTCGGCGGCGTCCGAGGCCAGGTCCGGGCCGCGGGCGAGGGTGACGCGGCGGTGATCAGGCGGCGGCGAGGCGCGGGCGCGCATCCAGGCGACGGCGGACGGGGCGACGCTGACGGCGCGGTCGCGGAGCGCGGGCAGGATGGCCCAGGGAATGGCCTGCAGCTTGCCTGGCGGGACGATGATGACTGGCCCGTCGCCGAGGTAACGGACGGCCGGCTCGAGAAGCGCCTGCTCCAGCCTGGGTCCCGCCGCGGCAAGCACGGCCAGCGCGCTGGCTGGGTCGTCGCCCGGCCGGCTGCGGGCCAGTCGGCGCAGGGCGAACCTGGCGAATTCCGCGGCCCGTACCGCGTCGCTGGTGCGGCCCGCCGCGAACTGCCGGACCCTCGACCCGCCGCACGCCAGCACGTGCAGGGTGCCGTCGATGTCGACGATCTCGATCAGCCGGGCCTCGCCGAGCTCGGCTAGCAGGTCCGCGGGGCGGAACGCGGCCCGGCCCGGGCCGACAGGGCTCTTGGCACGCAGCGCGCTGGCCCGGACGATGCCTTCAAGTCGCTGCTGCTCCCGCTGCAAGGACGCGCTCGGCTGGCCCTGGCTCCGGGCGTCTGCCAGCTGCCTGGTCACGCTGCGGAGCGCGGCGAGGCTGGCGTTGAGCTCCGCGTCTGCCAGCGGCCTGACCGCGGGGACGGCCTGTGCGGTGGCCCGCCAGCGCTCGCTCCAGGCCAGCAGCCGGCGCGGCCGACCCGCCCGGGCGGCGTGGCGCTGCGCCAGCGCAGCCAGTTCGCCGCCGTGCACGGTGACCTGGGCCCGCAACTCCGAGGCGCCTAGCATGAGCCGCTGCACGTCGAGCGCATCGAGCCCCTGGCGGCAGGCGGCCAGCATCCGGTCCGGGCGGTCCGCGGCCTGCGCTCGCAGGGCCTCGGCCAGCCAGCCGCTCGCCCGGATCCGCGCCGGGCCGCGTCGCCGGATCCTCGCCGCCGCGGCCAGGTGACGTTCGGCGTCATCGCGGCGGCCGAGCTCGAGCGCTACCCGCCCGGCGACCAGGTGCGCCCGCGCGGAGTCCGGGGAACCCAGGGCATCGAGCTGAGCGGCGGCCCGGTTTGCCGCGCGCAGCAGCGTGGCAGACGCCGGCTCCGCCGCGTACCTGGCCTGGACGAGCACGCGGGCCGCATGGGCCTGCCACCAGGCGCTGCGCTGTGACCGGAACAGGCGGTAGGCGGCCTGCGCCCAGTCCTGGGCGGCTTGTGGCCGGGCCGCGGCGAGCGCGCAGTTGGCCGCGGTCAGCAGCAGGTCTGCCTTCTTGGTCGACCAGCCGCGGATCTGTTCTATCTCCCGGATCGAGGCGTCCGCTTCGGCCAGCGCGTCATCGACCAGGCCGGCCGCCAGCAGGACGTCGCACCGGTCGATGCGCAGCGCGGTCGTCGGCACCTTCAGCTTGTGGTAGCTGGGCATCGCGGCGTCCAGGAAGGCCAGCGCGGCGGGGAGGTCGCCCGCGTCGAAGGCGACCAGGGCACGATTGCCGACCGGATAAATGGCTTCCAGCTCCTGCCCGGCTTCGGCGAAGATGCGCGCGGCGGCCACGAAGTCGGCGTCGGCCCGGCTGGTCGATCCCAGGTTCCGGTAGATCAGCCCGCGGTTGTTGAGCACGCGAGCCGTCCAGAGCAGGTCATCCGTGCGCCGCAGCAGCGCGACCGCGCGCTGCAGGTCCTCAAGCGCCGCCGGGTAGCGGCCGAGGAGAAAGAGCGCGACCGCGCGCTTGGACAGTACCCGCGCGGTCAGCGTCCCGGTTGACCGTTGCTCGGCCTGCTCGAACGCGGCCAGGCCCGGTGCCGTCCTGCCCGCGTAGACGAGCGCTATGCCCAGGCTGGACTGCACCTCGACCTCGCGTTCCGCCGATCCGGTCCGGCGAGCCAGACGGAGTGCCGTGCGCAACTCCTTGATCCCGGCCTGGGTGTCGCCGAGTTCGCGCACCACGATCGCCGCGGCCTGGTGAGCCACCGAGGCATCGTAGGGGTCTGGCCGTCCGGCCAGCACCGCCCGTGCCCTGGCCAGAGCCTCCCTCGGCCGGGACAGGGCCAGCGGAAGCAAGTCCTCTACCTCGCGCGGGCCTGAGGCGTCCGCGCACCTCTCCCGGGCCACGAATCAATTTTAGGTCCACGAATTCGGGCGGTCCATGTATTAAATCGTCCGGCGCACTCCTCCGTACATTCGCCGGAGTCCGAGGGCCGTTTACCGAACCCGCAGGCTCACGACCGGGTGCCCGCGAACAGATGGGGCAATGATCAATTATCCGGGAGGGCACAGTGACCTGGTACCAGGATTTGCATCCGACAACCCGCGACGAGGCGGCCTACATCGTCCAGGAGTTCGCCAAGGAGGGCATCGCCATCGGCGGCGTGCGCTCCGAAGACAACGGCATCGCCTTCATGTACCAAGAGGGCCAGTTGCTGGCCCGGGAGCAGCACCTTGAGTCCATCAGGCGGGTGCTCGTCCGTCATGACGCCCAGGCCACCGTGACCCGGCGGGTTATCAAGGACATCGTGCTGCTCGAGATCTCGCACCGGGTTAATCACGATAGGTCCGCCGAAGGTGACCATTCGGCTGCCGAAGGTAATGACGAGAATCGCGACCGCACCAATAGTTCGGCCGAGGGTAATGAGGAGGCGACTGAAGGTCATTATCCTGATGTGATCGCCCTTCTCGAGCACATCGATGCCGATCTCGGCCCGGGAATCGCGACGCCCAATCAGGTGGTGACGGTCGCTGGCATGCCGAACGGGGGCCAGCCATCTCCCTGCCCGGCGACCGAGCCGCAGGAGGTGTACGGCGGGCTGACTCCCTACCCGCCGGTCTGTAAGGGAGTCGGCGGCGCGCGGGTGCGCATCTGGGTCGCCGACACGGGAGTGATCAACAGCACCGTGTCTGGCTGCAACTGGCTAAACGGCGTGACCGGCGAGAGCGATCCGCGGATCCAATCCGGGACGATCATGCCGTACGGCGGGCACGGCACGTTTGTCGCCGGCGTCATCCGGAGCATGGCGCCGGGGGCGGAGATACGCGTCGAGAACGTCTTCAAGATCGCCGGCAGCGCGCTTGAAGCGGACTTCGTGCCGAAGCTCTACGAGGGGTTCAGGTGGGGCGCCGAGATCTTCCACCTGACGGTCGCGTCGCCGACCAGGCACCACCTTCCGCTGATCGCGTTCGAGGCCTGGATGGAGGACCTGCGCCAGCACAAGGGCGTGGTGTGCGTCGTCGCGGCCGGGAACAACGGTGACCGAATGCCGTGCTGGCCGGCCGCGTTCCCCGGGCTGGTCTCGGTCGGGGCGCTAGCTGCCGACTGGTCCAGCCGGGCGTACTTCAGCAACTTCGGCGGCTGGGTCGACGTGTACGCGCCCGGCCAGAACCTCGTCAACGCCTTCGCCACCGGCTCGTACACCTGCCATGTCGCGCCCTACGTGGGCGAGGTACGGACGTTTACCGGGATGTGCCAGTGGAGCGGGACCTCGTTCTCGACCCCGATCGTGACCGGGCTGATCGCGGCGCGGATGGCCCGCTGCGGCGAGAGCGGGCAGGAAGCGGCCGCCGCCCTGCTGGCCAAGGCGGGGGCGCAGGCGATCCCCGGCACCGGCCCCGTGCTGCTGCCCTGCTGCGACGAGGACGACGGATGCGGCTGCGGGCACGGCCGTCGCGGCGGCGACGGTGGCGGCTGTGGCGGCGGCTGTGGTGACCGGGGTCGTGGCGACTGCGGGCGGTGCGGCGGCGGGCGTCGCGGGTGTGGCTGCGGCCGCTGACGGTTTACCGTGAGGCGGCGCGGGCGCTGGTGTCCAGGCCGGCGCCCGCGATCCGCTGCGCGCGGGCCTGCTGGATGAGGCGCTGGATCGTGTAGGTCACGGCGAAGTACAGCAGCAGGCTCGCCGAGGCGACGCCGGACTGGGAGCCGCTGCCGAGGATCAGGTAGTCGTAGCCCAGATGCAGGCCGATCGAGACCACCCAGAGCAGGGCGGTGAGCCAGTTTCCCTGCCGCCAGGCCTGGCCGTTGTCTACCCACACGCGCACGGTGAACGCGCGGATGGCGGCGGTGACCGCGGCCAGGACCAGGCTGCCGGCCAGCGCGAGGGCCACCTTGGTGGTGTTGTGCGTGCCGTGCTGGAGGAAGTCGATGAGCTGGATGATGCCGATGACCGCGAGGATCAGCGGCAGCCGCATGTTGGCGCGGACGGGGCTGGCCTGCATCTGCCGGTACAGGATGAAGCCAAGGACCGCCAGGCCGATCACCAGATTCACGGCATCTGTGGTCGTCACGGTGAGAAAGCTAACCCAGCCAGACGCGGCGTGGCTAGTGCCGATCCTCCGGCTTTTCCGGTGACGGGTGTCATACGGCGCGCCTGGCGGCGGCTTCCAGGGCCGGCGCGCCGAGGCCGCTCAGGTAGGAGCGGACGGCCTGGGCCGAGGGCTCGGTCACCGTCTCGTCCACCGCGACCGGCGGCGGCAGCCCCTGCTTGCGCGCCCGTGCCGCATCCGGCGAGGAGGGCGAGCAGGGCCGCGGCCGCCAGCGCGGCGCGGGCTCGCGCGACCCGGAAGCTGTTCATCGCGAGCACAGCCTACTGCGGTTCGTCTCCCACGATCACCCCGCCCCCGTGGCCCCAGGAGATGTACCGGTAGGTCAGGTTGATCAGCGTGGTCACCCGGTTGCGCCCGCCGAGCAGGTAGACCAGGTGCAACGCGAACCAGGCCAGCCAGGCCAGCGTGCCGCGCAACCGCAGCCCGCCCGCCAGCTGGACCACGGCGGACCTGCGCCCGATGGTGGCCATCGTGCCCTTGTCGTGGTACTTGAACGTCTCGGCGGTACCGCCGTCCCGCTTGCGCTCCAGCCGGACGATCTGCGCGGCGGCGAACCGCCCCATCTGGATGGCCGGCTGGGCGAGCTGCGGCGTGGGATCGTCCGGGTTGACCGCGATGTCGCCCACCGCGAAGATCCGGTCCTGCCCCTTGACCCGCAGGTCGGGCCCGACCACCAGGCGCCCGTGCTGGCCCTGCGGCAGGCCCCAGCCGGCCACGGCCGGCGCGGCGGCCACGCCGGCCGCCCAGACGGTGATGTTACTCGGCACGCTCTCGCCGCCGGCCAGCAGGACCTCCTTGTCGGTGACCTCTTCGATCCGCGTGTTCAGCTTGATGTCGACGCCGCGCTTGACCAGCTGGACCCTGGCGTACTCGCGCAGCTTCTCGTTAAACGGCCCGAGCAGCGAGGGCGCCATCTCGACCATGTGGACGTCCACCCGGGCCGGGTCGACGTCGGGGAAGGTGGCGTCGAGCACGGTGGCGCGCAGCTCGGCGAGCGTGCCGGCCAGCTCGACGCCGGTGGCGCCGCCGCCGACCACGGTGATGGTCAGGTGGGTATCCGGGCTTTCCTCGCTGAGCCGCTCGAACCCCGCCATCAGGTGGTCGCGCAGCACCATCGCGTCGGTGCGGGTGTACAGGGCGAAGGTGTGCTCGGCCGCGCCCTTGATGCCGTAGTACGAGGCCGCCACGCCGGTCGCGATGATGAGGTAGTCGTAGCCGAGCTCACGGCCGTCGGTGAGCGTGACCCGGCGGGATGCCGGGTCCACAGTGGCGAGCTCGCCGCGCCGGTAGATCGCGCCGTAGCGCCGGACGAAGCCGCCCACCGGGTAGCAGACGTCGCCGGGGTTCAGGCCGGCCGTGGCGACCTGGTAGAGCAGCGGCTGGAAAGTGCTGTAGAGGTGGCCGTCCAGCAGGGTGACCCGCAGGCCCGCGCGGGTGAGCGTCTTGATTGTGGACAGCCCGCCGAATCCCGCGCCGCAGACGAGCACGTGGGGCGCGTTCGGGTCAGTTCTTCTTGCGATCCTTCTCACCTCCGGGTTCAGCCACTACGATGTCCTCACTCTTGCGCCGTTCCTCCACCTGCGCGTAGAGCTGGAAGGCGCGGCGGTCCTGCTCGGTGTACGGCGGCGGCGCGATGCTGCGCGGCCACAGCCGGTACGCCGTTACCACGTTAATCTCCACCGCGTACAAGGTGAGCTCGGCCTCCAGGTACAGCCAGGCGATCAGCCCGAGCACGACCGCGAAGGTGCCATACGACGGCGAGGCGTGGGCCAGCTGGTGGGCCACGAAGTAACCGCCGACCGCCTGCAGCACCTGCCAGACGACGGCGCTGATCACGGCGCCGAGCCGCAGCCGGCGCCAGCCCACCTCGCTCGCCGTGCCGAGCCTGAAGGCCAGCCAGAACAGCGCGATGTTCGCCGCGAGCGACACCACGAGGGCGGCCAGCGACGCGCCGAAGCCGGTGAGCACCCGGCCGGCGCCGCTGGCTATGCCGGACAGGACCGTGGTGCCGATCAGGCCCAGGCCGATCACCAGGACCAGCCCGAAGCTGCGCAGCCACGACCACGGGAAGCCGGGCCTGCGGGCGATCGGGATCTCCCACACCGAGTTGAGCGCGGTCTGCATTGCGGTCGCCACGCTGCGCGCCCCGATGAACGTGCCGAGCAGGCCGACCACGAGCGCCAGCCCGGTCTGGTGCAGCGGGCCGATGTTGTGCCCGAGCTGCGGGCCGATCACCGGGTACTGCGCGAGCGCGGACTTCAGCAGGCTCTTCCGCAGGGCCGGGTGGCTCTTGAGCACGATGTCCAGCACCGTGACGAGGACAAGCAGCAGCGGGAAGATCGCGACGAAGGCGTAGTAGGCGACCAGCGCGGCAAGATTGCCGGCCTGGTCGTCGCCGAATTTCTTCCACACCGCGACGGGGACCGCCAGCCAGGCATGCCGTTGCTGGAGCGCGTCCGCGGCGCGGAGGGCTGTCTTGACGTTCATCGCCACCAAGGTTTACCCGGCCGTTTCCGCTCCATCCGCAGCGGGGTCCTCGTGCGCTCACGGGACCGGGCTTACAGGTTGAGTGCGACCAGTTCGGGACTCATGCATTCCTGGACGGGGGCTGGCTGGGACGCGCTGGCACTGGGGCTCTGGCTCTGGGCCGGCGAGGCCTGGCCGGCCGTTTGCGTGGGTATCCCCGCCGGATTCTGGGAGCGGGCCGGCGACGTGGTCGCCGTCGGCGTGGCGGCCTGGGAGCTTGGGGAGCCCGGCGATGGGGACGGGCTCGGGCTCGGGCTCGGGGAGGCCGGCGAGCTCGGGGCGAGCTGGGTGCAGGCCGCGATGATCACCGTGTCGGTGGCCGGGTCCGCGCTGCCGCCGACGTCGCTGAGGTCCACGAAGTAGTGCGGCCACGGTAGCCCGCTGGCGGCCAGGATGACCCGCTGCGCGGCGATGTCGTAGCCCCAGGCGTCGCCGCCCGCGCCCTGGTCGAGCCCGAGCGCTACCCCGTCCCTGACCGCGTACATGCCCGCCGAGCCGCTGACCGCAGAACCGGAGACGGTCGCCTTGATCTGGCCCGACTGCGGGTTCACGCCGATGAGGTTGGACCCGCTGGTCAGGTAGATGCGCTGCTGCGCGGGGTCGTAGCCCTCGGGCACGGCGCCTGGGATCGACCACAGCCAGGCGCCGGTGGTGCCGTCGTACGCGGCGACCCCGGCCGCCGTGGAGAACAGCACCACGCCGTCGTATGCGGCGCTGAGCGTGCCGTGGAAGGAGAGTCCCTCGAGCGGCGCGACGACGAACTCCGTGCCGGTCACCATGTTGATCTTGCGGAGCGCGGTCACCGGAGCCGAGCCGAGGAACCCGGCGCTGGACTCGGCCACGTACAGCCAGTTGCCGTCGGTGCGCCACGCCTGCGCGACCGGGCCGGTGGGCAGCCGCCAGAGAACCCTCCCGGTCGCGCTGTTGTAGCTGGTCACTGCCGTGGTCCCGACGATGACCGTGTACTTCGGCCCGCCTGCCACCGCGCCGCCGTAGGTCGCCGCGGGGAACCTGGCATCCCGGCCGGGCTGGACGCCGGCCCAGTCGGGCACGACCACCTCGGTGCGCTTGGAACCCGAGTAGGCGACGCCGGCGGTGACCTCGCCCGGCCAGGTCCGCACCGACACGATGGCCGCGCCGGCCGGGAACCCGGTCAGCGTCAGGTTCCACAGCGGCACGCCGGACGCGGCGGAGTAGGCGTAGAGGGTCAGCCCCGCGCCCACGGCTGCGACGCCGTGCCCGACGGACACGTAAGCCAGCCCCGAGGTCGGTACCGTCCCGGTCAGCCCGGAGACCACCTGCCATGAGCCCGGCAGCGGCCTGGTCCACCTGACCATGCTCTGCACGTCTCCCGCCCGGCAGCCGGACCGGCATCCCGCCGCGGGCGGGCCCGCGATCGCGCCCTGGATCGGGTAGGGCAGCAAGACGACGCCGAGCAGTGCCGCGGCCAGCACCCAGCGCCGCAGCCTGGGCGATTTCGCGGCAGTGCCGAGGCTTATCCGGCCGAGAAACCCGCGCGCGGCCCGGCGGCGCATCCGCGCGATCCGGCGCCGCATGGCCCGCCGGCGCGTGCGCCTGCGGACCCTGCGTTCCGGGTGCTGCCTCACACCACCACCGTAGGCGGGTTACCGATAACGTTGGACCAATCTTCGCTAACGCAAGCCAGCCGACCTCAATGAGGAGGTAACCCATGACCGACCGTCCGCCGCTGCCCTACGACTACCTGCCGGCCGTCCCGTCATTCGAGCTGACCAGCGACGATGTCAGCCATGACCAGAAGATGTCGGAGAACCAGGTCTTCGACGGGTTCGGCATGACCGGCGGGAACATCTCGCCGTCGCTGCGGTGGTCCGGTTTCCCCGCCGAGACCAAGAGCTTCGCGGTCACCTGCTACGACCCGGACGCGCCGACCGGCTCGGGTTTCTGGCACTGGATCGTTCTCGGCATTCCCGCCTCGGTGACCGAGCTTGAGACCGGCGCGGCCGGCACCGACGGCTCCGGGCTGCCCGCGGGGGCCTTCCACGTCCGCAACGACTACGGTGCCAAGGACTTCGGCGGG
>Ga0335074_10012406_pt1 | contig 11948 bp, 9 predicted proteins | sample Lox_Sample_23_FD_206715 | JGI IMG/M metagenome (GOLD analysis project Ga0335074, IMG submission 206715) | Soil microbial communities from Loxahatchee National Wildlife Refuge, Florida, United States - Lox_Sample_2.3 | ecosystem: Environmental > Terrestrial > Soil > Wetlands | place: USA: Florida...
CCACGGCGACAGTGAGCTGTGGCTGAACCCGCCGCCCATCCCGCTCACCACCGCCGAGATGGATTGGGTGTACGAGCGTCCCTTCAACCGCCGCCCGCACCCGAGCTACGGCAATACCAACATTCCCGCCTACAAGATGATCCGCTTCTCGGTGGCGATCCAACGCGGCTGCTTCGGGGGCTGCACCTTCTGCTCCATCACCGAGCACGAGGGGCGCATCATCCAGAGCCGGTCGGAGGCCTCCGTCATCCGTGAGGTCGAGGCGATCCGCGACGAGGTTCCGGGGTTCACCGGTGTCATCTCCGATTTGGGTGGTCCGACGGCCAACATGTACCGCCTCGCCTGCCGCAGTCGTGAGATCGAGAGCGCCTGCCGCCGCCCATCCTGCGTCTACCCGGGGATCTGTCCGAATCTCGACACCGACCACGCGCCGCTCGTGAATCTCTACCGCAAGGTGCGCGAGCTCCCCGGCATCCGCAAGGTGCTCATCGCCTCGGGCGTGCGCTATGACCTCGCCGTCGAGTCGCCCGAGTACGTGAAGGAGCTGGCCCAACATCACACCGGCGGTTATCTCAAGATCGCCCCGGAGGCGATCTCCGAGGGGCCGCTCTCGATGATGATGAAGCCCGGGATCGGCGCCTACGATCGCTTCAAGGCGCTCTTCGATCGCTACTCGCGCGAGGCCGGCAAGGAGCAGTACCTCATTCCCTACTTCATCGCGGCCCACCCGGGCACGAGCGATGGGGACATGCTGGAGCTCGCGCTGTGGCTGAAGCGAAACGGCTTTCGCGCCGACCAGGTGCAGGCGTTCCTGCCCTCGCCCATGGCCACGGCGACTGCGATGTATCACTCGGGAAAGAATCCCCTGAAGCGCCTCAGGCGCGCGGGTGGTGAGGTGCGGGTGCCGAAAGGGCTGAAGGTGCGCCGGCTGCACAAGGCATTCCTCCGCTATCACGATTCCGACAACTGGCCGACGTTGCGGGAGGCGCTGCGGCGCATGGGGCGCGCGGACCTCATCGGCAACGGCCGGCACCAGCTCGTTCCGGCGTATCAGCCCGCCGGCACGGGCGCTGCCGACGAGGGGCGAATCGCTCAGCGGCGGGCCGGGGGTGCGGCTGCCAGGAGCGGCCGGCGGGCGCGACCATTCCGTACCCAGCACACCGGGCTGCCGCGCACGCCCAAGCGTTGAGATGCAGGGCGGCGCGGGCAATTCCACCTCCAAGCTCTCAGGCGCGTAAGATCGGAATCCTCGTGGGAACGCCCGATAGGGCGGGGTGTTGAACCGATGAGGCTGGCAGCGATCGTTGCCCGCATCGCCGCGGTCGCTGCGACCGCCGCCATGATCGCCCCGATCTGCACGGGAACGATCGTGGCGAGTCCGCCGCTGCCGCGCCATGAAGCGGCGCTGGGGCTCGAGATCCGCGGCGCGATCGGGCCTGCGACCTCGAGCTACATCCAACGCGGACTCACGGTCGCGCAGCAGCGCGGCAGCCCGTTCGTCGTCCTCGAGATCGACACGCCGGGCGGGCTCGAGAGCTCGATGCGCGAGATCGTGAGCGCCATTCTCGCTTCCTCCATCCCGGTCGTGGCCTACGTCGCGCCGCCGGGCGCGAGGGCCGCGAGCGCGGGCACATACATTCTCTATGCGTGTCATTTCGCGGCCATGGCGCCGGCGACCAATCTGGGCGCCGCCACGCCGGTGTCGATCGGCGGCTCCGAGCCCGCGCCCCCGGAGCAAAATCCCGCGAGCTCCGGCAAGTCGGCGCCCGCTACCGAGTCCGGCCCGCCCATGAGCGCCGAGGAGCGCAAGGTGCTCAACGACTCGATCGCCTACATCCGCGGGCTGGCGCAATTGCGCGGCCGCAACGCCGACTGGGCGGAGCAGGCGGTGCGGGGCGCGGCGAGTCTGCCCGCGACCCAGGCGCTGCAGCAGCATGTGATCGACCTCATCGCGCCCGACCTGCCGAGCCTGCTCGCACAGTTGAACGGCCGGGAGACGCGGATCGGCGACCGCACCGTGCGCCTCGACACGAGCGGCGTGCAGGTCGTATGGATGAAGCCCGACTGGCGCACGCGCCTACTCGCCATCATCACCAATCCCGAGATCGCCTACGGGCTGCTGCTGATCGGCATCTGGGGGCTGCTCTTCGAAGGCTACCATCCCGGCGGAGTGCTGCCGGGGGTGGTCGGCGTCATCTGCCTGCTGGTGGCGCTATTCGCCTTCGAGCTGCTGCCGACCAATTTCGCCGGGCTCGCGCTGCTCGTGATCGGTGCCGGCATGATGGCGGCGGAGTTCTTCTTTCCGGCCTACGGATCGCTCGGCATCGGTGGGCTCATCGCATTCGTCGTCGGCTCGCTCATTCTTTTCTCGGGAGCCCCCGGCGTTCAGGTGGCGCTGCCGCTCATCGGCGGCCTCGCCACCGTCGGTGGCCTCGTCATTCTCGGGATCGTGTATCTTGCCACCCGCGCGGCGCGCAGCCCGGTCGTGACCGGCACGCAGGCGATGCTCGGCTCGGTGGTCGAGGCGGCCGAGGATTTCGCCGCGCGCGGGCGCGTTCGCTACGGCGGCGAGCTATGGAACGCCTATAGCGCGGCTCCTTTGAGGAGCGGGCAGGCGGCGCGCGTCGTGAAGGTGGAAGGTCTAACATTGTGGGTTGAGCCGCTGCGCTAAACGGCCGGCTTCGCCCGGAGAGATCCATGCCCTACGCTGCCGTCGTCGTCATCGTCATCATCGCCCTGCTGCTGTTCAGCTCGATAAGAGTGCTGAACGAGTACGAGCGCGCCGTGATGTTCACCCTCGGGCGCTTCACCGGCATCCGCGGCCCCGGCGTCATCCTGCTCTGGCCCGTCATCCAGAGGATGAGCAAGGTGGACCTTCGGGTCATCGTGCTCAACGTGCCGAAGCAGGACGTGATCACCCGCGACAACGTGTCGGTGAAAGTGAATGCGGTGGTTTATTTCCGCGTCGTCGATCCCGGCCGCGCGATCATCCAGGTGGCCAACGTCTGGGAGGCCACGAGTCAGGTGGCGCAGACCACTTTGCGTTCGGTGCTCGGTCAGCATGAGATGGACGACCTGCTCTCACAGCGGGACAAGCTCAATAGCGACATCCAGCACATACTCGACCAGAGCACCGAGGCGTGGGGCATCAAGGTCTCGAACGTCGAGATCAAGGACGTGGATCTCGATGAGACGATGGTGCGCGCGATGGCGAGGCAGGCGGAGGCCGAGCGCAATCGTCGCGCAAAGGTCATCAACGCCGAGGGCGAGAAGCAGGCGGCGCAGACACTGACCGAGGCGGCGCAGATTCTCGGACAGCACGCGAGCGCGCTGCAGCTGCGGTATCTTCAGACCCTCGCCGACATCTCGCACGACAAGTCTTCTCTCATCATCTTCCCCCTGCCGCTCGATCTCATCCGGCCGCTCATGGGGGCACTGGAGAGGGGCGGTCAGCCGAGCCCGTAGAGCGCAGGCGCGACGATGGCTATCGCTGCGCGACGGGTGCTCGGTGCCGCCGGCGTCCTCCTGGCTCTCGCCACCGTTGCGGGCGCGCTCGGGGCTCACACCTTGAAGCGTCACTGGATGGCGGAGCGCCTCGATGTCTACGACACCGCGGTCCGATACCAGTTCTATCACTCGCTGGGATTGCTCGGCATCGGCCTCGCGCTGCGATCGCTCGATGTTGCGCCGCTCAAAGCGGCGGCGCTGCTCATCGTCGCGGGAATCGTGCTTTTCTCCGGGAGCCTCTATGCGTTGACACTCGGGGCCCCGAGGCTGATCGGTGTGGTGACGCCGATCGGAGGAGTGGCCCTGATCGCGGGCTGGCTGACTTTCGCTTACGGCATCTGGCGGTCGTAAATTGCTTTCCGGTCTGCCGATCGATGAGGCGCTGCCGGCGCTGCGGCGGACGCTGCGGCAGCATTCGTCCGCGGTGTTGACGGCGCCTCCGGGGGCGGGCAAGAGCACGGTTGTGCCGCTCGTGCTGCTCGAGGAGCCTTGGGCCGAGGGCAAGCGCATTCTCATGTTGGAGCCACGGCGGCTGGCGGCGCGCGGGGTGGCGCTACGGATGGCGCAATCCCTGCAGGATCCGGTCGGGCGTACGGTGGGGTATCGGATGCGCCTCGACACGCAGGTGTCACGGGACACCCGCATCGAAGTCGTCACGGAGGGCGTGCTGACGCGGATGCTGCAGGGCGACCCGTCACTCGAGGGTGTCGCGGCCGTCATCTTCGATGAATATCACGAGCGGAGCCTGCAGGCGGATCTCGGCCTCGCGCTGACACTCGATGTGCGCGAGAGCGTGGCTCCGGATTTGAGGATCCTCGTGATGTCGGCGACTCTGGAAGGAGCTGCCGTTTCGCGGCTCCTGGGCGATGCGCCGGTGATCGAGTCACACGGCCGCGCTTACCCGGTGGAGACGCGCTATGTGGGCAACGGTTTGCCGCCACTGCCCCATGAAGGGCTGGCGCGTGGCGCTCTCCCGGGGCAAACGAGCTGGCAGAGTCTAACCGCGAGAACGGTACGGCGCGCATTGGCGGAGGAGCACGGCGATGTGCTCGTCTTTCTTCCCGGAGCACGCGAGATTCACAGCGTGCGCGCGCTCCTCGAAGGCTCGCCGCCCCCGACCGCGGAACCGGAGCGGCTCGAGGTCCTGCCGCTCTATGGCGATCTTTCCGGGGAGGAGCAGGCCGCGGCGCTCGCGCCTCCTCGCCCGGGCATCCGGCGGGTCGTGCTCGCAACCAACATCGCCGAGACCGGGGTCACGATTCCGGGGGTGCGAGTGGTCGTCGATTCCGGAGTCGCACGCCGTCTGCGCTTCGATCCGGCGACCGGCATGAGCCGTCTCGACACCGAGCGGATCTCGCGCGCCTCGGCCGAGCAGCGACGGGGCAGAGCGGGGCGGGTGCAGCCCGGGGTGTGTTATCGCGCCTGGAGCGAGAGCGCGCAGCGCAGCCTCGCTCCGTTCGATCCGCCGGAGATCGTCGAGGCGGACCTGACGCCGCTCGCGCTCGAGCTCGCTAGCTGGGGCGTGCGCGAGACCCAAGCGCTCAAGTGGCTCGATCCGCCGCCGGCGGCGATGTTCGCGAGCGCCAGAGATCTGCTCGCGCGCCTCGACGCCTTGAATGATGACGGGCGCATTACGCCTCACGGTCGCGAGATGGCCCGGCTCGGCGTGCATCCCCGTCTCGCGCACATGCTGCTGCGCGCGAAGGAGCTCGAGTCCCTGCCGCTCGCCGCGGATCTTGCGGCGTTGCTTTCCGAACGGGACCTGCTGCGCGGGCTCGCGGGAGCGCGTGATGCCGATATTCGCGGCCGGATCGAGGCGCTGCGCGGCGAGGGCGATGATGAGGGGGTCGATCGCACGGTGCTGCAGCGCGCACGCCGCGGTGCGCGCGAGCTGTTGCGGCAGCTCGGTGGCGAGTCTCAATCGAAATCCCGGCCGGAAGCGCACCGAGGCTCGGTCGGCGGACTGCTCGCTTTGGCCTTTCCGGATCGCATCGGCCGGCAGCGGGCGGGTGGCGAGGGGCGCTTTACCCTCACCAACGGCCGTGGCGCGCACTTTGCCGAGCCACAGAGCCTCGCGCGCCAGGAGCTCATCGTCGCGGTGGACCTCGATGATCGCGATCGGGATGCGCGCATCCGCCTCGCGGCACCTTTGCACCGTGCGGATATCGATGAGCTCATGGCCGCGCGCCTCGAGCGCGCCGATTCCATCGAGTGGCACGCGCGCGAACAGGCGGTGCTGGCACGCCGCGTTCTGAAGCTCGATGGCCTCGTGCTCGAGGAGAGCGCTCTGCCCGAGGTGCCGCGCGAGGCGGCGCGGGTCGCCATGCTCGAGGGCATTCGCCAGCTCGGCATCGACTCGCTCCCATGGGATCGCGAGGCACGCGATCTGCAGGCGCGCGTCGGCTTCGTGCGACGGCTGGGCGGAAAATTCCAGAGCTGGCCGGATCTTACCGATGCGGCGCTCGTCGCATCGCTCGCCGAGTGGCTCGCGCCATGGCTCGAGCGTGTCACTCGTCGTGAGCATCTCGCGCGCATTCCGCTGCGCGATGCGCTGCTCGCGCGCTTGAGTTGGGATGAGCGGCGCGAGCTCGATGCGCTGGCGCCGCGAGAGCTGGCGGTGCCGAGCGGCTCGCGCGTGCGCATCGATTATCTCGACGAGAGTGCCCCCGCGGTGGCGGTGCGCCTGCAGGAGGTCTTCGGGCTCGAGGCGACGCCGCTCATCGGCGGCGGGGTGCCGGTCACCTTCAAGCTGCTCTCCCCGGCGCAGCGCCCGGTGCAGGTGACTCGCGATCTCGCGAGCTTCTGGCGCGGCGCTTACGCCGAGGTTCGCAAGGATTTGCGCGGCCGCTATCCGAAGCACCACTGGCCCGAGAATCCGCTCGAAGCGCAAGCGGTGAGAGGGGTGCGGCGGCGAACTTAAGCCGGTACACTGCGCGTCCATCCCGCTCAGCACTCGGGTGCGCCGCATGCGCAACCCTGAGACCCGCCGATGCATACGGATCGGGCCTTGGGCAGACGAGTGGTTGCGGATTTGGGGCGCAGCAGAAATTTCGCACACACTCTGACGGATGGCATCGATACTGATGATGACGCAGCCAGTGGATGCCGCCGCAGCCGCGCCGGCCATCGATATTCGTTTCGGACAGGTGGGTCTCATTCAGGTGCGGATCCGGGTGACGGATCCGGGCGCGATTCTCGATGAGCTCACGGGACGCGTCGCCAGCGCGCCGCTTTTTTTCCAACGAGCGGGAGTGTGCCTGGATCTGACCGTGCTCGGACGGGATCCCGAGCTGCAGGAAATGCGCGCGGTGCTCGATGCCGTGCGCCGCGCGGGGATGCTGCCCGTGGGACTCGTCGGCGCATCGGCGGCGCTGTCAGCGGCGCTCGCGCTGCCCGTGCTCGCACCCTTCAAGCCACAGGCGCAGACGGTGCCGGTGGTGCAGGCCGCGGAGCGCGCCGAGCCCTTCGTTCCGGCTCTGATGCAACACCAGCCCGTGCGCTCCGGGCAACGATTGTATGCCCGCAGCCGCGATCTCGTGGTCACCTCCACCGTCGGCGCCGGCGCGGAGGCGATCGCGGACGGGTGCGTGCACGTCTATGGGTCGCTGCGCGGACGCGCCGTGGCCGGTGCGCGCGGCGAGACGAGCGCGCGCGTGTTCTGTCAGGAGTTTCACGCCGAGCTGGTATCCGTGGCGGGTGTGTTCCGCGTGTTCGAGACGTTGCCGCCGGAGCTCGCCGGCAAGCCCGTGCAGGCATGGCTCGATGGCGAGGATTTGCGTTTCGCGCCCCTGGGCACGTGAACGGCGAGTGATTGAGCCGGCCAAGGCCGTCCTTGGCCGCGGGATCGAAACCAACTACACGGCCGGCTGCTCGATGCGCCGCGGGCGGCCTCGAGCCAAATTGAGGAGCATCGATTGACCGAGATCATCGTGGTGACTTCAGGCAAGGGCGGCGTCGGCAAGACGACCACCTCGGCCAGTGTGGCATGCGGTCTCGCCCGACGCGGCAAGCGTGTGGCGGTGATCGACTTCGACATCGGGCTGCGCAATCTCGATCTCATCATGGGATGCGAGCGCCGGGTGGTGTACGACTTCGTGAACGTCATCCAGGGCGACTGCACCCTGAAGCAGGCGCTCATCAAGGACAAGCGGCTCGAGAACCTGCACGTGCTCGCCGCCTCGCAGACGCGCGACAAGGATGCGCTGACGCCGGAGGGCGTGCGGCGCGTGCTCGATGAGCTGATCGCGGAAGGCTTCGATTATATTCTGTGCGACTCCCCCGCCGGGATCGAGAAAGGCGCCCATCTTGCGATGTACTACGCCGATCGGGCGGTGGTGGTCGTGAATCCCGAGGTCTCTTCGGTCCGCGACTCCGATCGGATCCTGGGACTGCTGGCGAGCAAGACCCAACGCGCCGAGAAGGGCAACGGCGGCGTCAAGGAACATCTGTTGCTGACGCGATACAACCCGAGGCGGGTCGCAAGCGGCGAGATGATGAGTGTCGATGACGTCAAGGAGATTCTCGGGCTCGATGTGATCGGCGTAGTGCCGGAGTCCCCCGACGTCCTGGCCGCTTCCAACGCGGGCGTGCCCGTGATCCTCAACGATGAGAGCGACGCCTCGCTCGCCTACGACGATGCGGTGGCGCGTCTCCTTGGCGAGAATCTGCCGCTACGCTTCCTCGAGGAGCCAAAGAGAGGCTTCTTCGCCCGCATGTTCGGAGCCTGACATGGGGTTGCTCGATCTTTTTCGCCGCGCCCCCTCCTCGGCCAGCGTCGCCAAGGAGCGCCTGCGCATCATCGTCGCGCAGGAGCGCAGTGCGCGCGGCAGCCCCGATTATCTGCCGCTGCTGCGGCGGGAGCTGCTGCAGGTGATCCACAAGTACGTCAACGTCGATCCGGAGGCGGTCCAGATCAATGTCGGGCGGGAGGAGGGTCACGAGGTGCTCGAGCTCAGTGTGGCGCTGCCGGGGAAGGCGCGGGCTTAGAGGCCTGCCTCCACCTCGCGGCCAGCCGAAACGCCGAGGCGACGGGGGAAGCCGCCAGCGTGAGCCGCTTCGTGGTAGCTTCCCGAGCCCGTGCCGCCAAGCGCCGCTGTCGGGGGAGCCTGCCTCATGATCCGAATCGCGCAAGCCGCCCTCTTTTTTTTCACCGTGCTCCTCGCCGCCGGCACTCCGGGTCTCGCCGCGCGGGCGGCTCCGGCAAGCGCCTCGACGCCTGCGAGTCGGGCGGCTGCGGCGCTGCACGAGCTGATCAATACGGCATGGCAGCGGGAGATGCGCGAAGACCCGCTCGAGGCATCTCTCGACGGCTTTCACCAATATGACGGCCTGTGGCCGAACGTGAGCCCCGACACCCTCGCCCGCGAACATCAGGAAGACATCGAGACGCTCGAGAGCCTCGCCGCGATCGATCCGAGCCTGCTCGCCGGTGAGGACCGGGTCAGCTACGATCTTTTCAAGTATCGCTATCAGATGCAGGTGCAGGATTACGACCTCAAGGGTTACCTGATGCCGGTGAATGAGCTCGATGGCATCCAGACCCTCCAGGCCCTCACCCACACGCTGCGCTTCGAGAACGCGACCGACTATCGCAATTACCTGCACCGCCTCGAGACCTTCAAGCCCTTCATGGACGAGACCATCGCGCTGCTCGAGCAGGGCGTGAAGGAGGGCATGACCGAGCCGCAGGTGGTGATGAAGCGGGTGCCGCACCAGATCGCCGCCTACGTCGTGACCGATGTCACGCAAAGTCCGCTCTATGGGCCGTTCAAGCAGATGCCGGACATCATTCCGGCGGCCGAGCAGGCGCAGCTTCGCGCTGCGGCGAAGGCAGCGATCGCCCAGGACGTGACGCCGGCTTACCGGCAATTCGAGCAGTACTTCGACCACGACTATCTGCCCCACTGCCGCACCAGCATCGCCGCGCAGGCGCTGCCCGACGGCAAGGCCTACTACGCGTTCCAGGTGCGCAAGTACACCACCACCGACCTGACGCCCGCGCAGATCCACGCCATGGGCCTGCGCAAGGTCGCCGAGATTCACGCGCAGATGGAGCAGGTCTTCAAACAGGTCGGCTTCAAGGGCAGCTACAAGGATTTCGTGCATTACCTACGCACCAATCCCCGCTTCTATTACCAGGATCCGAGCGAGCTCCTCGAGGCGTATCGTGCCGCCGCCAAGCGTGTCGATCCTCTGCTCGTGACCGAGTTTCCGGTGTGGATCCTGCCGCGGGTCACTTACGGCGTGCGTCCCATTCCCGCATCGCTCGCTCCCGACACCTACCCCGCCTATTCGGTGCCGCCGGCCGGCGATGGCAGTGTCGCGGGCTACATGGCGGTCAATCTCTACAAGCCCGCGAGCCGGCCGAAGTACGAGATCCAGGTGCTCACCTGCCACGAGGGGCGTCCCGGACACCAGCTGCAGATCCCGATCGCGATGGAGCTGAAGAATCTGCCGGACTTCCGCCGCTTCGACTATTACAGCTCCTACGGGGAAGGTTGGGCGCTCTACACCGAGACGCTCTGCGATCAGATGGGTCTTTACGACGACCCTTACTCGAAGTTCGGCTACCTCGACTACCAGATGTGGCGGGCGGTGCGGCTCGTCGTCGACACGGGCATTCATTCCGAGGGCTGGACGCGGGCGCGGGCGGTGCGCTACTTCGAGGAAAATAGCGCGCTGAGCGAGCAGAACATCGACACCGAGGTCGATCGATACATCGCCTGGCCCGGTCAGGCGCTTTCCTACATGATCGGCGAGCTCGACATCCTGCGGTTGCGCAACAAGGCCGAGGGCGCGCTCGGATCGGGATTCAACATCAAGAGCTTCCACGCGGCGGTGCTCGAGCACGGCGCCCTGCCGCTCACGGTTCTCGATCAGGTCATCGACCGCTGGATCGACTCTCAGCGACGAAGCCCGACCGGGACTTCCGCCGCGAACTGACACCGTGCCCGCATTGAGGTGAGTCATGTCATTGCTCCATCGACCCAGAGGCACGCGGCTCGTTCTGGCGGCGGGCCTGCTCTTCCTGCTGGTATGGATCGGGCCGGCGGTTCTCGCCGCCGCGCCGGCCGTGACCGCGGGGGGAATTCCGCTCGATGCGCCCTGGAAGGTCAGGATCTACGATCTCGCGCATTCCAAGTTCGTGCATCCCGCCTGGGGCTGGCAGCATTCCGAGCGGGATTACCTCATGGCGGTGCGGCTCGCGCGGGGTGATCACCTGCAGGTCGATACCGATGTATTGTTCGCCGCCGCTTTCCTGCATGACATGGCGGCCTTCATGCCGTGCCCGGGGCCGAAGATCGAGCACGGCGTGTGCGCGGCGCGGCAGGCGCGCAGGATGCTCGAGGGCACGGGCTTTCCGATGCGGAAACTCGCTTCGGTGCAGGCGGCCGAGAGCGGCCACATGTTCTACAGCAATCCCGGGAGCGATCCGAACGCCATAGTGCTGCACGATGCCGATTCGCTCAATTTCCTGGGCGACCTCGGCGCAGCCCGCCTCATCTCGCTCACCGGCGAGAAGGCGCCGAGCTTTGCGCCGGCGGTGAAGGCGCTGCGCGGATTCCTGAAGCAGATCCCGCCGCGACTCATCACCAAGACGGCGCAGCGGATCGGCGCCCGGCGCGCCGCCGAGCTCAAAGCCTTCCTCGATCGGCTGCAGGCCGAAACGGACGGCGGCCGCGTCACGTAGCCATGCGCTCCGCCGGCTGGCAGTTTTGGATCGACCGCGGCGGTACCTTCACCGACATCGTCGCCCGCGCACCCGACGGGAGCCTCAGCACCCGCAAGCTTCTGTCGGAGAGTCCGGACCAGTATGCCGATGCCGCGGTGGAGGGTATCCGCCGCATTCTCGGACTCGAGCGGGACGCGCCGATCCCCTCGGCCGCGATCGAGGCGGTGAAGATGGGCACGACTGTCGCCACCAACGCGCTGCTCGAGCGCCGCGGCGAGCGCACGCTGCTCGCCATCACAGGTGGATTCGCCGATGCGCTGCGCATCGGCTATCAGAACCGGCCGCGGCTCTTCGACCGGCATATCGTGCTGCCGGAGCTGCTGTATGAAGGGGTGATCGAGGTCGAGGAGCGCCTGAGCGCGGAGGGCGAGATTCTCGTTCCGATCGATCTCGAGGGACCTCGGAGCGAGTTGCAGCGCGCGTTCGAGGCGGGCATTCGGGCGATCGCCGTCGTCTTCATGCACGGTTATCGCTTTCCGCGGCACGAGCGGGCGTTTGCGCAGCTCGCGCGCGAGATTGGCTTCACCCAGGTGTCGGTGAGTCACGAGGTAAGTCCGCTCGTGAAGCTCGTGGGGCGGGGCGATACCACGGTGGTCGACGCCTACCTCTCGCCGGTGCTGCGCAAGTACGTCGAGCAGGTGGCGGCTGACCTCGGAGAGGGCGTGAGGCTGCTCTTCATGCAGTCGAACGGCGGTCTCGTCGAGGCGCG
>Ga0335074_10012407_pt1 | contig 11948 bp, 12 predicted proteins | sample Lox_Sample_23_FD_206715 | JGI IMG/M metagenome (GOLD analysis project Ga0335074, IMG submission 206715) | Soil microbial communities from Loxahatchee National Wildlife Refuge, Florida, United States - Lox_Sample_2.3 | ecosystem: Environmental > Terrestrial > Soil > Wetlands | place: USA...
GAACCATGACGAGTCGCAGCCGGTCGTGACCAGAGCCAGCGCGCCAAAAGCAGCAATGCGCGGCAGCCAGCGCCGAATCAGCCGCGCCAGCGGCCCGCGGCCGGAGGGCTCGTGCTGATCGGCACGGCGCTCTTCGGCACGGTCGTTGGGACCCACAGATGGCCTTCCCAGCAGTTAAGTCCCGGCTTCAGCGGCCGGATAAGGTCACGTCCTACAGCCTGTCGTGGAAAACAGTACAACGCCCTCCGCCGCTGGCAGGGGGGACCCCCGGCGTCGGCGACATTTCGTTACCGGCACTGCATTACCGGCACCGGGCAACCGGCACGCACTAACGGCACCGCACTGCCGGGACCGGGCGACCGGCACGCTCCGCCGCCCGGCCAGCAGCCTAGAGTCGGGAACGTGGCGTACTTCGACGCGGCTTCGGCCGAGCCACTCCATCCGAGCGGCCGGGAGGCACTGCTCGCTGCTCTGGACGACGGCTGGGCAGATCCGGCCCGGCTGCACCGCGAGGGCCGGCGCGCCCAGCTGCTGCTCGACGAGGCACGGGAATCGGTGGCCGCCGAGCTCGGCTGCCGCCCGGACGAGCTGTCATTCACCGGTTCAGGGACTCAGGCCGTGCAGCTGGCCGTGCTGGGGGCCGTGCAGGCCCGGCAGTCCGCCGCCCGCGGGCCAGGGCACCTGGTCGCGAGCGCGGTCGAGCATTCGAGCGTGCTGAACGCCGCGGACTGGCTGGCCGCCAGGACCGGTGCCGCCGTCACGATCACCGGCGTGGACAGCGCCGGCCGGGCGGACGTAGCCGAGTTTGCCACCGCGGTACAGCGCGAGCGGACCCTGCTCGCGTGCCTGCAGTCCGCCAATCACGAAGTCGGCACCCTGCAGCCAGTTACCGAGGGAGCGGCCGCGTGCGCGGAAGCGGGCGTTCCCCTCCTGGTGGATGTTGCGGCCTCGGCCGGACGCCTGCCGGTGCCGGGCGGCTGGTCGCTGCTCGCCGCAAGCGCGCGCAAGTGGGGTGGGCCGGCCGGCGTGGGCCTGCTGGCCGTGCGCAAGGGCACTCGCTGGCGCGAGCCGTTCCCGGCCGACGACAGAGAGAACCGGCGTGTTCCTGGCTTTCCGAATGTGCCCGAGGTGCGGGCCGCCGCCGCTGCCCTGACCGCAACGGGCCGGGAACGCGGCACGACCGGCGCGGCGCTCCGCGCTCTCATCGACCGGATCCGCGCGGAGGTGCCCCGGACTGTCCCCGACTCCGTCGTGCACGGTGACCCGGACGAAAGGCTGCCGCACATCGTCACGTTCTCGTGCCTCTACGTCGATGGCGAGGCGCTGGTCACTGAGCTGGACCGGGCCGGCTTCTCGGTGTCCTCAGGCAGCGCGTGCGTGGCCGATACCCGGCAGCCGAGCCACGTGCTCGCGGCCATGGGCGCACTGACTCATGGCAACGTGCGGGTCTCGCTGCCCAGGGACGTCAGCGCGGCGTCGGTGAGCGAGTTCCTCCGGGTCCTGCCGCCGATCGTGGCGAAGGTGCGCGACACTGTGAGGGCAGCCAATGCCGCCGCCCTGCCGTAGGATCCAGCGACCCAGACTCCACCGGCACTATGAGCCGCCTGAGGAGGTAACCGCGTGAGCCGCCAGCCGCGGGGCGCCCGGCCGGACTCGCCGCCGGATGCCCAGTCGAACGCACGGTCGAACGCACGGTCGAACGCACGGTCGAACGCGCCGGCAGGCGGCGACTCGGGCATCCGGCGCTCGGCACTCGGCCGGGGACCGCGGCCGGTTCCGGCAGCCGGCCAGCCTGTGCCTGCGCCGTCGCTCGTGCTCGACGCGCTCGGCAAGAAGTGCCCGATCCCGATCATCATGCTCGCCGACCGGATCGGCGAGGTCAGGGTTGGCCAGACCGTCGAGGTGCTGGCGGACGACCCGGCAGCCAAGACCGACCTGCCTGCCTGGTGCACCTTGAAGTCGCAGGAGTTTGTGCGGGCGGTTGCGCTTCCGTCCGGCTGGTCGTTCCTGGTCCGGCGCAGCTACTGAGCGTGACCCGGGCCGACTAGCCGGCCGCCTGGCTATGCGGAAGGCCGGCTACTGGGACGCGTTCTCGGACTCGTCGACCGAACGGAACCTGTCCGCGAACCGCCGGTCAGTCTCCCACCAGGGCCGCTGGGAGACCGGCAGCGCCGCCTGGCCGCGCGCGGCGTCAGGGCCGGTCGCTGCTGGGCCAGAGGCCGCTGGACCAGAGCCCGCTGAACCAGTGGCTGCTGAACCAGGGGCCGCTGCAGCACTGGCTGGTGAGCCACTGGCCGCTGCAGCACTGGCCGCTGGCCCGTCGGCCGAGACGGCCAGGGCTGCATTAGCGGCGGCTGCGTCCAGGGCATCCAACTCAGCGTCGATCACGACGGCGTCTGCCTCGTCTTCCCGGATCATCTGGATCAGCTGAGCCGCCAGGAACGGCAAGCCGACGATGTCGCCGAAGATCCACAGCACTCCCCCGCCGAGTACCTGTTTCGTCGGCAGGTTCGATGTCCACAACGGGGCGAGCCCGCGGTAGTACGAGCCCCACAGCAGGCTAGTGTCTGCGATGACGGCTAGGCCGAGCGCCGCGTCCCCGAGTACCTCGGCCGCGGTGATCCAGAGCGCGATCACGTATGGATACGCCTTGGGCACAGGGTCGACCCGCAGCAGTGTCCAGAAGAACACGAATCCCGGCGCCGCCAGCGCGAGATCGGTTAGCTGGGCCACCAGTACCGAGTGGAAGCCGGCCACGTACCACGGCGTGAAGTAGACCAGGAACGGCGTGACGACCAGGACGAACGCCGTGATGGCCGGGAACGTCAGCAGCTTGGCCGCCCGGCTCTTGATCGCCGCACCGAGCCACGGGCCGAACCGCGGCACCGTCTCGATGATCAGCGTCAGCGGCCGGCCGAGGGCCAGGAACAGCGGCACAACCAGCAGGAACAAGATCGTCTGCACTGATCGCATGTAGAACAGGACGGCGTAGTACACACCAAACGAGGACATTGTTGCGACGACCGCGAAACCCAGGCCGATACCGCAGAACGAGATCACCCGGCCGGCCGGCCAGGGCTCACCCCGGCGGCGGACCTGCCGCACCCCGGCGAGATAGAGCAACCCGAGCACGATGATGACGGCCAGCGACCACGGGTCGAGCGTCCAGGAGGTGAACGCACGGGCAAACGTCAGCTGCGGCGGGCCGTGGTAATCAGAGGCGATCGCAGCATGCATGCCCGTCACGCTACCCCGTCGGCTGGACGGTGCTGCCGCCGGCTACTACACGGTGTCGTCTAGCCCGGTGTCATCTAACCCGGTGTCGTTTAACCCGGAGTCGCTGAGCGCCGGTGTCGCTGAGGCAGCCAGCGCATCTGCCAGCGATTATCAACAAGCGGTGTATCAGCGGGCGGTGTATCAGCGGGCGGTGTATCAGCGGGCGGTGTATCAGCGGGCGCCGGGCAGCTTGGTCCTGATCTCGTCGGCAGCGTCCTGGCCGTACGACACCGCGCAACGGCTGGCGAGCTCGGCGGCCGAGAGCCGGTACTCCTGTGTCCCGGTGGTCTCCAGCGCGAGCACCGCGAGGAGGTTGGCGAGCTGCGCCGAGCGCTCCCGGCTCAGCCCGAAAGCAACCCCGGCCAGGAAACCCGCCCTGAAGGCATCGCCAGCCCCGGTCGGGTCCGCAGGAGTGACGTCCTTCACCGGGCCGACCAGCACCGGCGCTTCGCCAGCGGAGTCCACCCTGGCGCCGTCAGCGCCGAGCGTAGTGACCCGCACGCCGACCTGTGCGGTCAGCTCGGAATCACTCCAGCCGGTCTTGTGCTCGATCAGCGAGGCCTCGTAGTCGTTGCAGAACAAGTACGCCGCGCCGGTCACCAGTTCCCTGATCTGCTCACCCTCGAGGATGGCCAGCTGCTGGGAGGTGTCGTTGGCGAACGGTATCTGCCGGGCCCGGCACTGCTGAGTGAAGCTGAGCATGGCAGCCGGGTTACCGGCGCCGATGACAACGAGGTCGACCTGGCCAGCCAGAGCGCCGATGTCGATGCCGGCGTCCTCATTCATCGCGCCCGGGTAGAAGGAGGCGATCTGGTTCAGGTCGGTGTCGGTCGTGCAGACGAACCGGGCCGTGTGCAACCCGGCCGACTCCCGCACGCCCCCGGTGTCCACGTTGTTCGCATCGAGCCAGGCTCGGTACTCAGCAAAGTCGCGCCCGGCACTGCCCACGAGCAGCGGCCGTAGCCCCAGGCAACCGAGTCCGAACGCGATGTTCGCCGCGACGCCGCCGCGCCGGATCTCCAGCTTGTCGACCAGGAACGAAACCGAGACCCGATCAAGCTTGTCGGCAAGCAACTGCTCGGTGAATCGCCCTGGGAATGTCATCAGGTGATCGGTGGCGATCGACCCGGTTACTGCAATGCGCATTGAGAGCTCCGGTTATCTGCCTTCAGGGGCGGGCCACAGGCTACCCGCCCGCAGGCGCCAGCCGCAGATCAGCCCGCCAGCGCCGCGAGATAAGGTCCCATGGTGACCGACTGGGACCGCATCGTGAGCGCTGGCTTCGCCGTTCCGGCTGAAGCTGACATCGACGCGCTCACGGCTGACCTCGCGGAGGCGCTCGCTGCCCCGGACCCGCGGATCCGGGACGGCGCGGCCTACGCTGTCCTGGCGACCTGGATCGAACGCGGCATTCTGGACCGCCAGCTGAACTGGCTCGGCGCAACGATGGCCGGCCGTTTCTCCGATGTCCGCATTCAGGCGCGGACCTTCGCGGCGCTGGTGCTGGCCTGGGTTGTCGAGCGCGGCGCCTACGACGAGGCCTGGGCGCGGGCATTCGCCGACTGGTATCCAGCCGAGCCCGACTTGCGCGGCCACGACAGCAAGCTCGGCTGGCTGCACGCGGTCGCGCACGGCGCCGACTTGCTGGGCGTGCTCGGGCGGGATCCCAGGGTCCGCCCGGAATGGATGCTTGAGCTGGGCGCACGCCGGATGCTCGCCGACACGCAGTTTGTCTGGCGTGACTCCGAAGACGACCGGCTCGGCTACGCGATGGCGCTGATCCTGGCCCGGCCGCATCTCACGATCGCGCAGTCGACGAACTGGCTCGACCTGGTCGACCAGAAGTTCGCCGCCGCCGAACCCGGCCCGGTGCCGCCCTATGCCAGCAACACGATCAGGACGCTGCGGATGCTTTACCTGCTTGCCGACCGCGGTGTGCGCGCTGAGGAAGACGCCCCGGCTCAGCAGTTCGCGCACCGGGACGAGGTGATCGCGCGGCTCGCCAAGACCCTGGCCACGGTGTCCTGGTTCGCCGGCTGAACTTCAGCGTTTGCACTTTTCCGCGCTATCTGCTGACAACTGCAAACGACAAGCGATCTTGGTGACGAAACTGCCGCCGGACGCGCAGCTACGCATCCGGCGGCAGTCTCGGCTGGTCTACCGCTTAGTGGAACGAGTCGCCGCAGGCGCAGGACCCGGTCGCGTTCGGGTTGTCGATCGTGAAGCCCTGCTTCTCGATCGTGTCCACGAAGTCGATGGTGGCGCCGCTGAGGTACGGAACGCTCATCTTGTCGGTTACGACCTGGACGGTGCCAAACGCGCTGACGACGTCTCCGTCCATCTCGCGCTCGTCGAAGTACAGCTGGTAGCGCAGGCCAGAGCAGCCGCCCGGCTGCACCGCGATGCGCAGCCGAAGGTCATCGCGCCCCTCCTGCTGGAGCAGGTTGCTCACCTTGACCGCTGCCGCGTCGGTGAGAACGATGCCCTTGGCGGTGGTCTCGTCCTGAACTGTCATCTGCATTAGCTCCCGCGTCGGGTGTCCCGGATCTGTTCCGGGTGGCCGCAGCCCGGTCGGCGCAGCCCCGTCGTGCACTGACAACGATAATCCTCATCCGCTGATTCCGGGCGGCCGGGGCTCCTGGGCGAACCGGCACCTGAGACGTCGGGGCGGGCCGGCTACGATGGGTATCGTCACTCAGACGATAAGTAGAGGACCGGGGCCCCGATGAGCACCTCACCTGTCCAGCTAGTACCTCCCGTTGCCGCGGGCCCCGGGCGCCCGCTACCGCTGCTGGTGCTCGGCGCAGGCACCGATCTCGCCTCGGAGCGGGGGGTCGACTGCCCGGGCCAGCTTCCGGCGGCCAGCGATCCGGCGCTGGTGGCTCGGGCAAGGGCAGCCAGGGACGCGCTCGGTGATCGCGCCTTCGTTCTTGGTCATCACTACCAGCGGGATGAGGTTATCCAGTTCGCCGACGTGACCGGCGACTCCTACAAGCTGGCCGTCCAGGCTGCAGGCCAGCCGGGCGCGGAGTTCGTGGTGTTCTGCGGGGTCCACTTCATGGCCGAATCGGCCGACATCCTGACCTCCGCTCGGCAGAAGGTAGTCCTGCCCGATCTCGCAGCCGGCTGCTCGATGGCCGACATGGCCACCTACAACCAGGTCGAGGAGTGCTGGGAGGCACTCGAGGACCTCGGCGTGGCCGATCAGGTCGTCCCGGTCACTTATATGAACTCCTCGGCCGATATCAAGGCATTCACCGGCAGGCACGGCGGCACGGTCTGCACGTCCGCCAACGCGGGCCGGGCGCTTGCCTGGGCCCTCAGCCAGGGCAGCAAGGTCCTCTTCCTCCCTGACCAGCACCTAGGCCGTAACACCGCCGTCCTCGAGCTCGGCATGGGTCTGGACGACTGTGTCGTCTGGAACCCGCATGCGCCGGGCGGGACTGGCGGCCTCACGCCGGAGCAGGTGCGCGACGCAACGATGCTCCTGTGGCGCGGACACTGCTCGGTGCATGGCCGGTTCTCCCCCGGTTGCGTCGCCGACGTCCGCGCCCGCATTCCCGGCGTGAACGTCATCGTGCATCCGGAATGCCAGCACGAGGTCGTGCTGGCGGCCGATTACATCGGGTCCACGGAGAAGATCATCTCGACCATCGAGCAGGCACCAGCCGGCTCGGCCTGGGCGGTCGGCACCGAGCTCAACCTTGTCCAGCGGCTGGGCCGCGCCAACCCGGACAAAACGATCGTCTTCCTCGACAAGACCGTGTGCTACTGCTCGACGATGAACCGGATCGACCTGCCGCACCTGGTCTGGGCACTGGAGTCACCTGCCGCCGGACGGCTGGTGAACCAGATCACGGTGGACGAGCGGACTGCGGCTCAGGCGCGGGCAGCGCTTGAGCAGATGCTGGCGCTACCCTGATCCGCCTTACAGGCCCGGAGCTCCCCAGATCGGCATCCACCGGCCCAGGTCCGGCTCAATCTTGAGGTCGCTGCCGAGCGTGCCGCGGATCTGCAACTCCAGGGCGTTGTCGCGGCGCTGGCCAGCCAGCGGCGCGAACGGGTAGAAGGTGCCCCGCTTGTACAGGTAGACCAATCCGAGCGTGCGGCCGCCGGAGTCCCTGAAGGCCATAATCGTGCACAGCAGTTGCGGCCCGAAGCCACCGTTCTGCAGCGACGAGTTCACTGCGTGCAGGTCCGTCACCAGGCCTTCAGGATCGTTCGCAGCGTGCTGGCAGACCAGCCAGGTAAAGCCGTACGAGTCGGTCGATACCTGGACCGGCGTGCTGCCGCCCATGTTGAGCAGGTCGCGAACGTCCTTCTCGATGTCGCTGAAAGCCTTGCCCTCGGCCGCGCGGAAGCACACCGAACCCGAGCCGGTCGGCTTGAAGTCGGTCCCTGCTTCCATGGTCAGCGCGGCAGTCGGCAGCGCGAACAGCTCATCCAGGTTTGGCGGGACCGGCTTGGTCCGGCCGAGCAAGGTGTCCAGGAAACCCACCCGTGCTACCTCCCGCGATTGGCGGCCTCCGCGGCCGGCGGGCGGATGCCGCGGACCCGGATCAGCGCCAGGTCCGCAGCACCACCGACGTTACTTGCCGAGCTGCTTGGAGATCTTCTCAAGCTGCGCCAGCCGCTTCTCCCGCGACGGGTGGGTGGAGAAGATCGTGGCCATGCCGTTCTGGCCGGGCCGCAGCGCCGGGGTGAAATAGAACGTGTTCAGCGGCTCGGCCGCGCGCAGGTCCCGCATCGGGATCCGGGCCATATCCCCGGTCACCTTGACCAGCGCACTGGCCAGCGCCGACGGCTGCCCTGTCAGCAGCGCGCCGGACCGGTCGGCGGCCAGCTCGCGGTACCGGGACAGCAGCCTGATCAACAGGAAGCTGACGCAGTAGACGACGATGCTCAGCAGCATGATCGGGATGATCAGCAGGGCGCTCTGGCTGTTGTTGTTCCGCCCGCGACCGCCGAACAGCTCGGAGTAGAACGCGAACCGCACCATCAGCGCCGCGACGATGCCGAGGAACGAGGCGATGGTCATGACCGCGACGTCCTTGTGCGCGACGTGCGACATTTCGTGCGCCAGCACGCCTTCGAGCTCGTTGTTGTCCAGCTTCTGCAGGATGCCCTGGGTCGCGCAGACCACCGCAACCTTGGTATTGCGCCCGGTAGCGAAGGCGTTCGGCATCTGCGTGGGCGCGATCGCCACTCTCGGCTTGGGCATGTCCGCGAGCGCGCACAGCCGGTCCACGATGGCATGCAGCCGGGCCGCCTCGGGCCCGTCGTTAGGACTGACGAGCCGGGCCCCCGATGTCCGCAGCGCGATCTTGTCCGACCAGTAATAGGACGCCAGAGCGCTGCCAATGCCAATCACCGCGGCAATGAAGATCAGTCCGCTGTCGCCGACGGGCGAGGTCTGGCCTCGGTGGCTGTAAAGGAGAATCAAATACGCCAGGCCAACTCCGAAACCAACGAAGACCAGGCCCAGCAGGAACATGGTCGCGCCCATCCGGGCGATTAGTCCGGGGTCGGACGCGTAGCGAGTGCGCGCCATCGGCGCCGCCTCCCTTTTCCGGCGGCCTCTTAGCCGCCCTTTTACTTCATTACACCTGATGCCGGGCAGTGCTCGGGGCAGGGTCCTACCCTGCCCCGGGACGCCATGTCGCCGACTCAAAGCATGCTCGGCATCTGCTAAGTAAACGGCGCGACCGCCCCGCTCGTTCCCGCCCGACTGGCGGCATATACCAGATAATTCCGTTGTATCAGCTATTTTACGCTAACCGGGAATCAGGCCCTCGTCAGTCAGCAGCTTCCGGACCTCCGCCATCGATGCGTCCGGCTGCGGGATGATCAGCTCCGACGGTCGCAAGTCGCCTGGCGGTGCGGGCGAGCCGACCTCCCTCACCCGCGCCAGCAGCGCAGCCAGCGCGGGCCGGAAAGCCTCCTCGTCGTTCCGATCGACCGCCGCCTCCAGCGCCGCGTCCAGCTGGTTCAGCTCCGGCGCAGCCGACGCAGGCAGCTCAAGCTGACCCTCGCCGAGAATGCGCACGATCATTCCGGCTCACCTGCCTGGGCCGGATCGGCCGCCGGAGCCGAACTTGCCGACTGAGCGGTCGCCCCGTCGCTCGAAGCCGGTGCAGCGCCCTCGATCTGCCGCGGTGCGCTCTGGGCAATCTCGGCCTTCATCCGCTCAAGCTCATGATCGACGCCATGGCCCGCACCCATCCGGTCAAGCTCAGCCTGGATGTCGTCGTGCGGCCCGCTCACCATGTCATCCAGCGCACCGGAAGCCATCAGCTCGTCGATCGCGCCGGCCCGCGCCTTCATCTGCGCCGTCTTGTCCTCGGCTCGCTGGATCGCCATGCCGACATCGCCCATCTCCTCGGAGATGCCGGTGAACGCCTCATTGATCCGGGTCTGCGCCTCGGCGGCCGTGTAGGTGGCCTTGATGGTCTCCTTGCGGGTACGGAACGCGTCGACCTTGGACTGCAGCCGTTGCGATGCCTGCGACAGCTTCTCTTCCTCACTCTGCAGCGAGGCGTACTGCTGTTGCAGGTCGTCCAGCTGGCTCTGCACACCGGCCTTGCGGGTCAGCGCCTCGCGGGCCAGGTCCTCGCGGCCAGCAGCCAGGGAATCGCGCGCCTGCCGGTCGAGCTTGTCGGAGTTCTGCTGCAGCTGATTCAGCTGCAGCTCCACCCGCTTCCGTGACGTGGCCACGTCGGCGACCCCGCGACGCACCTTCTGCAACAGTTCAAGCTGAGTCTGATAGGAGTAATCCAGTGTCTCGCGGGGGTCTTCCATCCGGTCGAGCGCCCTGTTGGCCTTGGCGCGGAAGACCATCGTGACCCGCTTCATGACGCCCATAGGCGCGACCATCCCCTCAATCGGAACTGCCGCTGCTTACAGCGCGTCCGGAGTGTCGGAACGCCGCGGATGAGAGCAACGGTCATATTGCCGGCAGATCTTGCCACCAGACTACGACGTGGCTGACGGAACCGTCATCACAGACCGCTGGCGCGGCGGCCGAATCGTGGCCGCCTCAGCAGCCTGGTCGCTGGACCGGCACCGGATCGGGGCCGGCGGCTGACCCCGGTACCCGCGCGCCGCGAACGTGCACCAGCTCACCCGTGCGCTTGGCGCGCGCGGCAAGATCTGCGCCCTTCGTCCCGGTAGGCTGTAGCCGTGTTCCGACGACGCGCCAGCGACGCACCTGAGGTGCTCGACGAGGCCCAAGATACGGTCGTGCCCGAGGCTGAGGACGATGCGCGGCCGCGCCGGTCGAGCGTGACCGCGCCTAAGGGCGTGCCTACCCCCAAGCGCAGCGAGGCCCAGGCCAACCGCCGCCAGCCCTACCAGCCGCCGGCCGACCGCAAAGCGGCGGCGCAGCAATCGAGGCAACGCGACCGCACCGAGCGGGCGCGCCGCTCGGAGGCGCTGCAGCGCGGCGAGCAATGGGCTCTGCCCCCCAAGGATCAGGGCCCCGTGCGCGCCCTCGCCAGGGACGTCGTCGACGCCCGGCGCGGCATCGGTGAGTGGTACATGCTCCTGGTCGTGCTGCTGGTTGTCCTCCTGGTCGTGCCGAGCCAGTCCACGAAGATCATCGCCGACGTCGTGGTGGTCTTCCTGGTGCTGGTGATCCTCGTCGAGGCCTGGCTGGTCGGCTCCAAGGTCAGGCGCCTGGCCGAGCAGCGGTTCCCGAACGAGAGCACCAAGGGCATCCTCTGGTACGCCGCCCAGCGGGGGATCCAGATGCGCCGGATGCGGATGCCCAAGCCCCGGGTGGAGCGCGGCCAGAAGATCTGACGCGCGAGCGTCCGGCCACCTGCGGGCGCGTCCGGGCCGCCGACTAAGTTGGCCTTCCATGGAGCATCGTCACCTGGGCCGCAGCGGCCTGAAAGTCAGCGAGATCGCGTACGGCAACTGGGTAACCCACGGCTCCCAGGTCGAGGAGGACGCAGCACTTGCCTGCGTCGCCGCGGCGCTGGACGAGGGCATTACGACGTTCGACACCGCGGACGTGTACGCGATGACCAGGGCCGAGTCCATCCTCGGCAAGGCGCTGAACGGTGTGCGGCGCGAGTCGGTGGAGATCTGCACGAAGGTCTTCTGGCCGACTGGCCAGGGAGCCAACGACCGGGGCCTGTCGCGCAAGCACATCATGGAGTCGGCCCACGCCTCGCTCCGCCGCCTCCAGACCGACTATGTCGACCTCTACCAGGCACACCGCTACGACCACGAGACCCCGCTCGAAGAAACCCTGCGCGCGTTTGACGACCTGGTCCGCCAGGGCAAGGTGCTGTACGTCGGGGTGTCCGAGTGGCGCGCCGAGGAAATCCGCGCAGCGCTCGAGATAGCCGACCAGATGGGTCTTGACCGGATCGTCTCCAACCAGCCGCAGTACAACATGATCTGGCGGGTTATCGAGGCGGAGGTTGTCCCGCTCAGCCTGCAGGAGGGCATCGGCCAGATCGTCTGGTCTCCGATTGCGCAGGGCGTGCTGACCGGCAAATACCTGCCCGGCGCGGCTCCCCCGGCCGGTTCACGGGCGACTGACGAGCGCGGCTCCGGCTTCGTTACCGGCTACCTGACTGAGGAGATCCTCACCAGGGTCCAAGAGCTCAAGCCGGTCGCTGAGCAAGCCGGCCTGTCCCTCGCGCAGCTGGCAGTGGCCTGGA
>Ga0335074_10012408_pt1 | contig 11947 bp, 14 predicted proteins | sample Lox_Sample_23_FD_206715 | JGI IMG/M metagenome (GOLD analysis project Ga0335074, IMG submission 206715) | Soil microbial communities from Loxahatchee National Wildlife Refuge, Florida, United States - Lox_Sample_2.3 | ecosystem: Environmental > Terrestrial > Soil > Wetlands | place: USA...
ATGGAAATGTGCCACGGGGAATCTCTAGGGGTTGAGGTACTGGGCCGCGAGCTTGGGCGGCGCGCAGGCCAGCCAGCCGTCGGTGATCGCGTCGTGCAGGGCCTGCTCGGTGACCAGCCGCAGCTGGATGAGGATGGCCGAATACCCGTCGAAATGCGGAATCGTGAAAAATGCCTCCGGATGCGCGGCCAGCACGGCCTCCTTCTCGCCGAGATCCTCGACGCGCACGGCCAGAATCGGCCCTTCGGGGGGCGTTTGGTCGCCGAACCGCCTGATGTCCGCCTTGCTGAACGGCCGGTCCCACGCGAACGCCTTGCCCGCCACGAACCAGGTGCGGTTGCCGTGCCGCTCAGCCTCGGTGACCTCGGGCAGTTCGCGGGCCAGCCGGGTCACATCCTGAAGAGTTGCCACCCGCAGCACCGTACCGCCCTGGTCACGGCGTCCGTTCCAGGACCTGCGGCACCGGGACGCCGCCCGTGGCTTTACCGGTGATCGGTGGTTTCGGCAGCGAGCTGTCACCGGGTTCGATGACGAACCTGTGCTCGAGCGAATACCACGTGCCCGTCACGCCCGGATCGGGCGCCGGCTCGGTCGCGGTGTCATGCCTGACGTAGCAGCCGACCAGCGCGGCCGTCACGCCGAACTGGGCATCGGTCTCAAGGTTGGGATCGTCGCTCGAGTACACCTGCGAGAACTGCGTCTTGTAGCCCGGCTTGCTGATCAGGAAATGGATGTGCGCGGGGCGCAGGTTGTGACGTCCCTGCGCTCGCAGGAGGTCGCCCACCGGACCGTTGACCGGGATCGGATAACCGGCCGGCTTGACGGTGCGGAAGCTGAACCGTCCGCTGGAGTCGGTGACGAACTTGCCCCGCAGGTTCATATCCGCCTGACGCGGATCCTGGTTCTCGTAGAGACCCTCGCCCGACGTGTTCCAGACGTCGATCTCGGCGTCCGCGACCGGTAGTCCATCCTGGTCGGCCACGGAGCCGGTGACGAAGATCGGGTCACCGGGCGTCGGTGACCGCACGATCGACGCGCCGCTGCGCTCCCGCGGCGAGCCGGCCCGCCAGAACGGTCCCATGAGGTTCGCCGTGGTCTCGTGCGCCCCGCCCGCACCGTTGTTCTGCAGGCATACCAGTGAGGACAGGCCAAGCGAGCCCGCGATCAGCACGACCTCGTTATGCGAATCGCTGGTGAGCTGGCCGAGCCGCGCGACGATCCGCGCTATGCGCTGAAACTCCGCCTCGGTCAGCTGGGTCTCGCGCACGAACGCGTGCAGGTGCCTGACCGCCGCGGCGAGCAGTTCTCTCGTGCGAGGGTCCTTCGCCCGTTCCACCTCGGCCAGCACCGCCGCCGTCACGTCATCCGGGCCCGTAATCACCGCGGCTCCTTTCACCGTCATCCCATGATTTGCCGCGCCAAGCCTGATCGCCCGGCACCTGCGCCGGGCTGTCATGACCAGTGTCGGTGATGCCGAGCTCGGCCTCGGACCCGCTTCCAGAGGTCATGGTGGCCGGTGTGGGCTAGCCCAGACCTTGACTTTATGTCATAAAGCAGCGTCTACTTTATGGCATAGAGTCGTTTTGGGAGGCGTCATGAACCACACACCCGACCCTGCCACCGCCGAGAACGGCGGCGACTTCGATCCTCGCCAGGCCGCTGCCCTGCTGGATCAGGCCACCTGGCAGGCACGCCGCACGTTCGCGCACCCCTCACCGCAGCTGTGGGTCTACCGCGCGGTCCTCGTGCTGGTCATCTTCGGCGGCTGCTGGCTGTCCGTACGCGGCCAGGACCCCTACTCCGGGCCCACCCCGGCGATTGTGCCCGTCATCTTCTCGCTCGTTGCTATCAACATCGCCTGGAGCGTCTGGGGGATCACGCGCGCGGGCGCCGGCGTCAGCGGTCCGGCCGAGCGCAAGAAGCACGTCTGGGTCGCCGTCATGCTGGTGGTCTTCCTCGCCGGGTACGCGGTCACGGCGCCGCTGTACCACGCCGGAGCAAGCCACCCGGTCTGGGGCCTGTACCCGGCCAGCGCGCCGATGCTGGTCATCGGCCTGGCCGGAGCGGCCGTCGCGGCGGCAGTGCGGTACTGGATCATCGCTGGCACCCTCCTGGCCATCGCCGTCGTCGCCGCGGCCGCCGGGTTCGGCGGCCCGGTCGGTGAGTGGCTGATCATGGCCATCGGCATGTGCGCGGTGTGCCTGGGCGCCGCCGCGGTCACCGCCGGGCAGTGGCGCCGCAGCGTGATGCGGCCATGACCGCCGACGAGCTTGACCCGCTGATCCACGTCCCCACGCGGTTGCGGATCGTCGCCACGCTGGCCGCGCTGCCCGACGGAGACGCACTGTCCTTCACCCGGTTGCAAGACATGCTCAGGCTCACCCCCGGCAACTTGATCATCCAGCTGCGCAAGCTCGAAGAAGCCGGCTATCTGGTCAGCGAGAAGACCAGAAACGGGTCCGCGCAGAAGACAATGGTGACCCTGACCAAGCAGGGCCGGACAGCGCTCGGTGCCTACACCCAGGCACTGCGCAAACTGCTCGGCGGCCTGGACACCGACGCAAAGGCCGCCGAGGCCGGCAGCGACATTGTTGCCTTCTGAGCCACAGCCGCCGCTGTACTGGTCATCCCAGACCGCTGAGTTGCGCCATAGCCTGCAGCTCGCCGCGAAATTCAGCGGCGGTACGTGGCGCCTGGCGAGCTGAAAGATAGATCGCCAACGTCGAGTAGCTGCCGTCCGGAAGCCGTTGCCCGGTCCAGGCTCCGTAGCCGGTCCTGAAGAAGGCGACGGGCGCCTGGGCGCCGGCCAGCGTGATATCGCCGGAGACGGTGGCTTTGCCGCTCCGCAACGCGGCGTGCCCGTCCACGGTGCCCAGGAGCCGCTTGCTAACGAGCTTCTTCGGGAACACGTAGATTTCGACGCTCAACACGTCATGAAAGCCCCGCCGCCAGCGCTGGTACTGGTCGGCCGGAATATAGGTACAGGTCCAGACCGCGGGTGTCGTCGATCCGCGGGCAATGGGCGCTGAGTCTGGCAGCAACTTCACGTCGTTTACCATCGCCGCTTTGCCGACGAGGGCCGCAGCCGGGCATCTGGTCATGCCGTAATGCGCTCCGCTGCACCCGGCCAGCACGTAGGCAAGCAGGCAGAGCCCGGCAGCGCCGACCCGTAGAACTGTAGTTCGACGTTTACCTGGCCTGCGCGAGTAGCCAGCTGAACGCGGTCCGGCCATCTTGATGTGCGTCAACATGCCCCCGGCGGCGAACAACTGCGGTCGCTGACGGGCAACCGCAGCTGAAACTTCCCAAGCTGACAGCGCGGGATCGTTCCCGTCACCCGCTCCGCCTAACCCGCGAGCCTGAAATGTCCGTGGTCAGGTCTAGCGTGGCGTCATGACCGACAACGGAACACCGTGGGAACCGCCTCTGGCCGGCACCGAGGCCGAGCAGCTTCTCGGTGCGCTCGACCGCCTGCGCGCGACGTTCCGCTGGAAGGCCGATGACCTTGACGCAGCCGGGCTGCAGGCCCGCATCGGCGCGTCTTCGCTGACCCTCGGCGGCCTGCTCAAGCATCTGGCCGCGATGGAGGATTACTCCTTCACCACCAAGCTGCGCGGGGAGCCACTGGGAGCACCGTGGGATGCCGCTGGCTGGGACGGCAGCAACGACTGGGAGTTCAGTTCCGCCGCTGGCGATTCCCCCGAGCAGCTATATGCGCTGTGGGATGGCGCCGTCGAAAGGTCCCGAGCCAGCCTCGAGGCAGCCTTGGCGAACGGGGGCCTCGCCCAGGCTGTTCATGCTTCCGGGCCGGACGGCCGCCAGGCCAGCCTGCGGCGGCTGGTCTGCGACCTGATCGAGGAGTATGGCCGGCACACCGGGCACGCCGACCTGCTCCGCGAGGCTGCGGATGGGCTGGTCGGCGAGGACCCTCCGGCTGGCTGGCGCCCAAGCTCGGGCCGATCAGCCCGCAGCAGCTGACCGTTGATGCTAGCGGCGAGCGCGGCCGGGCCAGCCGCCCGCTAGGTTGCCCCGATGGCTACCTTCATCACGCGGATCCCGGATTCAGGCGACGGGGTCCGGCTGGCGGTCAAGGATCTGATCGATGTCGTAGGCGTGCCCACCACGGCCGGCAGCCGGGCACTTGCTGCGGCCGCCCTTGTGCCTGAACGGGACGCCCCGTGCCTGGCTGGCGCGCGGGCCGCGGGTGCGCGGATCGTGGGCAAAACCAACCTGAATGAGCTGGCGTACGGCGCCAGCGGGGTGAACGAGTATTTCGGCACACCAGTCAATCCGCTCGATCCCAGCCGGGTTCCGGGTGGATCATCGAGCGGATCGGCTGTTGCGGTGGCCGGCGGCGAAGCGGATCTGGCTTATGGCTCTGATACCGGCGGCTCGATCCGGGTCCCGGCCGCGTTCTGCGGCATCACCGGGCTGAAGACCACACACGGCCGGATCCCGCTGGCCGGGGTGTGGCCGCTGGCGCCGAGCATGGACACCATCGGCCCGATGGCGCGCGATGTGGCGGGCGTCGCGGCAGGCCTGGGGCTGCTCGAGCCGGGATTTTCCGTCGATGTGGCCGCTGCCACCCGGATAGGCCGGATCAGGCCGGCGGATGTGGACGTGGATCCGGTCATCGACGCGGCGGTGGACACGGCGCTGGCCCGCTGCGGCGTGGAGGTGATCGACGTGGACCTGCCCGGCTGGAGTCCGGCCAGGACAACGTGCGATGTGATGACCGACGCCGAAGCGGTGGTGTCCAACCGGGCGCTGCTAGCCGATCCTGCCCGTCGCGACCTGCTCGGCCCGCGGGCGCGGGCCAACCTCACCGACGCCCAGGCCGTGACTCCCGCGCAACTGCTGCAGGCCCGGGCCGAGCAGGAACGCTGGCGCGCCACCATGGCGGCGGCAATGCGCGAGACCAGCTTGCTGGCCCTGGCGACGGTTCCGTTCTTCCCGCCGCGGCTTGAAGCCGCCATCAGGCCGGGCTACCTCGCACTCACCAGCCCGGTGAATCTGGCCGGTTTTCCGGCGTTGGCGCTGCCGGTGCCGACCGGGCAGCGGCTGCCCGCCAGCCTGCAGCTCATCGGCGGACCGAACGCGGAGGCGTTGCTGCTGGCCACCGGCGCGATGATCGAGGCAGCGGTCTAGCTGTCCTGCATGCGTGCCTATCCGGGTACTGCTTGCAGGCCACTGGCTGCGGTGCCGGGCTGTGACTGCGCGGTGAGGTGGTCGGGCGGCGGGTCTGGTACCGGAGGAAAGTGGATTTCGACTTCGAGCCCACCGCCGGGCAGGGGACGGGCCCGCAGGTCTGCGTCGTGGGCGTCCGCGATTGCGATGACGATGGACAAGCCCAGGCCGAGCCCGTCGCGGCTGGTCCGGGCCGCCTCGAGGCGGCCGAACGGCTGGAACAGCGTCTCGACCTGCTCGGGCGGTATGACCGGCCCGGTGTTGGCCACCGACAGAACGCTGCGGCCCGACCGGATCCCGGTCACCACCTCCACCCGGCCGCCGGAGACGTTGTGGCGCACGGCGTTATCGACCAGGTTGGCGGCTAGGCGTTCGGCGAGCCGCTGGTCGCCCAGGGCTGGGGCGGCGCTCAGCGAGCCGTTCACCTGCACGTCGCGGCTGCGCGCCTCGGGCTCGATGGCCGCCAGCGCCGCGCCGGTGATGGCGGCCAGGTCGAGCGCTTCGCGCCGGTCCAGGCCGCGCTGGCTGCGGGCCAGGGTGAGCAGCGCTTCGATCAGCCGTTCTTGGTCCTCGCCGGTGGCCAGGACTCGCTGCATGGTGTGCTGCAAGGAGCCGACCGTGGGGTCTGGGTCCCGCAGCGCGACCTCGACCAGGGTCCGCTGCCGGGCCAGGGGGGTGCGCAGCTCGTGGGAGGCGTTGGTGACGAACTGGCGCTGGGCGGTGAAGGAGCGATCGAGCCGGGCGAGCAGGCTGTTGAAGGTTTTGCCCAGGTCGGTGAGTTCGTCGTCGGGGCCGTCGAGGGCCAGGCGCTGGTGCAGGTTGCTGGCGGAGATGCGGCGGGCGGTGGTGGTGATGGTGCGCAGGGGTTGCAGCACCCGCCCGGCGACAACCCAGCCCAGGGCGGTGGAGGCGGCGGCCATGATGGCCAGCGCGATGGCGGAGTCGGTGACCAGCTGGCGCAGTTCGTCGCTGCGCGCGGCGCTGAGCAGGGCCGCGCATCCACCGCCGGGCGGCACCGCCGCGCTGGGCAGCGTGCCCAGTTGCGCGGTGCCGGCGGACTGCTGGAAGCAGACCTCGCCGCCGTAACTCCCGCCGCTGCCGATGGCGGTTTGCTGCTGTTGCTGCTGGCTGGTTATCAGATCTTTGCCAGTCAGGACCGTGGGAAGGTGGCGGGCCACGAGGAAGTAGGTGATGGCCAGCAGCGCGGTGCCGCAGGCCAAGAACAGCGCGCCGTACAGAACGGTGAGCTTGAGCCGCACGGTGCGCCGGGGCAAGCGCACGGTGCGTCCGGGCAGGCGCACGGTGCGACCGGGCAGGCGCACCCGCCGGGCCAGCCGGCCTGCCCAGGCCGCCCGGCCCGCCCGGACCGGCCGGTTTGCTGGAGCTGGCGGGGGTGGCTCGGCAGACAGCGGTGAGGTGGGGGTGGGTGGGGGCATGGGCACCTCAGATCCGGTATCCGGCCTGGGCGACGGTCTGGATGAGCGGGGGGTCGCCGAGTTTGCGTCGCAGCCTGCTCATGGTGACCTTGACCGCGGAGGTGAACGGGTCGGCCATTTCGTCCCAGACTCGTTCCAGGATTTCCTCGGCGGGCACGACCCGGCCCTGGGCGGCCAGCAGCAGCTCGAGCACGCCGAACTCCTTGGGGCCCAGATCCAGCAGCCGCCCGCCCCGGCTGGCCTGGCGCTTGGCCGGGTCAACAGCGAGATCACCGCAGGTAAGCACCGGTGCCAGCCCGGGCTGGGCGCGGCGCAGCAGGGCCCGGATCCGAGCCACCAGCTCGGCGAACGCGAATGGTTTGGGCAGGTAGTCATCGGCGCCGATGCCGAGCCCGCCGACCCGGTCATCGATGGTGGCCGCTGCGGTGAGCATGAGGACCCGGCTGCGGCACCCGGCGGCGACCAGCGCGGCGCAGACCTGGTCGCCGTGCAGGCCGGGCAGGTCACGATCGAGCACGATCACGTCGTACCCGGTGATCAGAGCCCGTTGCAGCCCGTCGTCGCCGTCGAGGGCGATGTCGACGGCCAGCTGCTCGCGGCGCAGCCCGACGCCCAGCGCCTCGGCTAGTTCTTGGTCGTCCTCGATCACCAGCACCCGCACCGCCAGACCCTCCCTCCATCCCTCCATGATGCCCGTGGCCGAGGTCAGCGCAGGCCACCGCCGCCTGATGATGCCTGGAACGGGCCTCATGATGATCGACCAACTCAGCCGGGCCCCGCCCAGTCCCAGGCTCCCCCACCCCCGGTTGCGCCGCGGTTACACCAGCGCGGCCGGGGGCCCCAGGTCACGCCGGTGCCGGTGTAACCCCCGTGCAACCGCCGCTCCCGTAGAACTGATCCCGCACCGGCCCGGCCCGGGGGCAGGCCGGGCGGTGCGCCAGCCCGGGCTTGCGGCGGAGCGTTACGGCTTGAGCAGCTGGCCGAGGTCGATCAGCGCGGGTCCGTAACGTTCAAGATGATCTTGTTGGGTTTTGCGGGCGAGCGCGTGCTTCGGGCTGATAGCGGTAACCCATGCCTGGCTCGGTGAGCAGGTGGCGGGGACGGTGCGGGTTATCTTCGAGCTTGCGGCGCAGCCGGGCCATGTGGAACCGCAGGTAGTTGGTGCGCTGCTGGAAGCCGGGACCCCACACGCTGGTCAGCAGCTGCGCCGAGCCGACCAGCTGGCCGGGGCGCTGCAGCAGCAGCTCGAGTATCGCCCATTCGGTTGGTGTCAGCCGGAGCGTCTCGACGGGGTCCGAGGGTGCCCCTGCGGCGTCCGCCCTGGTCACCTGGTGCGAGCCCAGATCGACCCGCCAGCGGCCGATGACCACCGGGGGAGGCTGGCCATGGGTTACGTGGCCCTTGTCGCGGCGCAGCGCCGCGCGCAGCCTGGCCAGGAGCTCGTCGATCGCGAACGGCTTGGTCACGTAGTCATCGGCGCCGGCATCGAGTGCGCCGATCTTGTCACCCGGACTGGTCCGGCCGGACATCACGATGATCGGTGACAGATACCAGCGGCGCAGCTCGACGATGAAGTCGGTGCCATCGAAGTCGGGCAGGCCGAGGTCGAGGATGACCGCGTCCGGCCGGCGGCTGGCCGCCAGGGCCAGCCCGTCCCGCCCGGTGCGGGCCACCATCACGTCGTACCGCCTGGCCCGGAGGTTGATCAGCAGCGCCCGCTGCAGCTCCACGTGGTCCTCGACGACCAGGATCCTCGCCCTGCGGACGCGATCAGGACCGGCCAGGCCATCGCCATAATCGCGGAACGGCTGGCGTTCGCCCCGCCGCTCCTGAAGACAGGTCGAGGAAATCGTCCGCGCCGGAAGAAGATCGGCCATGGCCTCGATCATCGCCGATGCTGCGGTAACCAGACGGTGAACGAGCAGGCCGCGGCGGTAGAAAACCGGTGAACGGGCGCGCGGGGGCTCGGCCCGTGACGGCAAGGTCTAGCCCGGTGGCGCGTGCTGTGCGCCGCGTGTCTGGGGGAACTGTGCTTGACCGGCTCGATGCCCACCCCCACCATGTGCGGGTGGCGGAATCTATCAGCAACCTGATCGAGAGGTTCTATGACGAGCTGTGGAACCAGTGGAACGATCCTGTCGTGGAGGACACGCTGAGTCCTGGTTTCGCCTTCCGTGGGTCGCTGGGCCAGGAGACGTCCGGGCGGGATGGGTGGCGCCGCTACCGGGATCTGGTGCGGGCCGGATCGGCCGACTTCCATAACGAGATCGTCGAGATGGTGTGTGACCGGCAGCGGGCGGCGGCACGGCTCCGCTACACCGGCACTCACACGGGGGTGCTGCTGGGCCTGCCAGCCACGCAGCGGCGCTTCGGCTATGCCGGGGTCGCGTTCTTCACGGCCGACGGTCAGTGGCTGACCAGCGCCTGGGTTCTGGGCGATCTTGACAGCCTCCGCCGCCAGCTGATCTAGGACCCGTCGGCATCACACCTTGCGGTGCTGTTTCGTCAAAGAGGTGTAAGCACCAGCAAACGACGCAGGAGTGGGTCAGCACCAGGCCCGGACCGTCAGCGGGTTGTGATCGTGCCCTGGTGGTGGAACATCTGCCAGCGGCCGGGCCCGGTGCGTCGCCATAGCGAGGTGCGGTTGGCGCGCCGGCCGTGGTTCTGGGAGATGTACTTGACCATGACCAGGCCGTCGGCCAGCAGCCATCCCCGCATGTTCTCGACCATGATCGGCTCGCCGTCCGGGTCGGTCGCCGCGGCCACCCGCTCAGCCGTTCCCTCGTAGCCAATCTCGCTGCCGGAGGCACCGAACTCGTGGAAGTCGGGCGCGAGCAGCCGGCCGAGCCGGGCCGCATCGGCCCGGCACTCCGGGCTCAGCGACTCGCGCTCGGCCGCCATGGCCGCCGCGATCTGCTGATCCGCCGCGTCGTGCCCGGTGGCCTCGTCCATGCCACGATGCTCGCAGCTCGCCGCCGGCCTGGGCTACTTCTTTCTCCCGCGCACTTGTGGCACGAGGTCACCCTTTGTTTCGGAATTGAGTCTGAGTCTGAGATGCATTCGGCGGTGAGGTGCGGGATCTACTGGTTAGGCTTACCTATCTAATGCCAGACGTCGCGCCAAGAGGAGATCATGTTCGCACCACAGGCCGACACCGTCGGCACGGCCCAGGTCAGCGTCATGCTTGCCGAACCGCCCGATCTGCCGGACGCCGAGCGGGTGATGCGGGAGGTGCTGGAAACCGATCTGGGGGGCTACCGCCCGCAGTGGCACCGGGACCTGGACAACCTGGAGGCGGCCTATCTGCGTCCGCCGCGATCGGCGCTGCTGGTGGCGCGGCTGGGAGGCGAGTTGCTCGGGACCGCGGCCGTGCGGCCGTGTGAGCTGGCCAGCCCGCCGAACCCCGACTGGCTGGCCGAGCGCTACAACCAGCCCGATGTCTGCCAGTTAGTGCGGGTCTGGGTGTCGGGCCGGGGCCGGCGCCGGGGCGTGGGCCGGGCCCTGGTTGAGCAGGCCGTCGCCTGGAGCACCGGACCCGGCGGCTACGGCCGGGTGTACCTCCACACCGACGCCGGGGTGCCCGGCGCGGAGGCGTTCTGGCGCTCGCTGCCCGTCCGTGAGGTCCACGACAGCCGTCCCGACCCATTCAACTGCGTCCACTTCGAGATCGACACCGAGGCGCTGCTGCACCGCGCCGGCTGATGAGCGTCACCGCTTCGCGCACTGCCGAGTTCCCTCCCGACGCCGACATCGCACCCGCTGCCGGGCTCTGTGACCGGATCGTCTGGCTCCACGAGCAGCTAAGCCGCCTCGGCAGTCTGGCCCCGGCCCCCGATGTGAACGCGCTCTTCCGGGAACTCGTGCAGGTCTGCGTCCATGCGGACGGCCGGACGGCACCGCCCGTGCTCGCCGACGCCCGGATCCAGCGGCTGCGGCCCGACCTGCTCCGCCTCTGCGCGCAGGGCGAGTCACTGCTCGAACAGGCCTGGGCCCACCGGGTGCTGGAGGCCGCGGATCCCTGGGCCGAGCTGAGCCGGTTCACCTACCTGGAGAACTACCAGCAGCTGAGCCGCCTGGAAATGCATACGCTGGCCGGAGCGGGCCACGTTCCCCGCCCCGGCGGGCGCGCCTGCTTCCTCGGCGGCGGCCCGCTGCCCGTGAGCGCCCTGCTGATGCACCGGGAACTGGGTGCAGCGGTGGACGTCGTCGACAACGAGCCCCAGGCCGCAGACCTGGCCCGGCGACTGCTCAACCGCGTCGCCCCCGGCCCTGGCCTGTACGTGGCGCAGGCCGACGCCACCTCGGCCGAGGACATGGCGCCGCTTCTGGCCGGCTGTGACGTGGTTGTCGTGGCGGCCCTGGTGGGGCACACCCCGGAACAGAAGCGGGCGGTGCTGCGCGCGGTCGGCCGCGCCCTCGATCCGGGCGCCTACCTGGTGGTGCGCAGTGCCCACGGCCTGCGCTCGCTGCTGTACGCGGTGGTCGAGCCCGGCGAGGTGGCCGAGGCAGCCGGCTGCGTGCCGCAGGTGCTGGTGCACCCGCTCACTGATGTCGTCAACTCGGTGCTGGTGGCGCGCCGTCGCTGAGCGGGATCGCCCGCCCGCGCAGGACCACCAGCCGCGGCCGGGTCAGGGCCGCGACATCCTTGGCCAGGTCACCCTCCACCACGAGCAGGTCGGCGGCCGTCCCGGGGCGAAGCCGGCCGCGGCTGCCGCCTAGGCCGCACGCGTCCGCCGCCGCCGATGTGGCGGAGGCCAGGGCAGCGGCGGCCGGCAGCCCGGCCTGGACTAGTTCGGCAACGGAGTACGCCAGCACGCCGTGCGGTTTGGCTGGGTGGATGCCCGCGTCGGACCCGGCCAGGATCGGCACCCCGGCGGCGAAGAGCGTGCCGACCTGCTCGAACCGGGCCTGGAAGGTCATCCCGGTGCGCCGCATCACCTCGATGGCCTGTGCGGAGCGCGGCACCCCGGGCAGGCGGCCGAAGGTGGGGCACACCGGGATCCCGCGCGCGGCCAGCGCATCGATCAGGGCCGGCGGAGCGTGGATGCCCTGGGCGGTCAGGCAGGTGCAGTGCTCGATGCCGTCGACGCCCGCGGCGGCGCACACCTCGACCGACGGCGTGGAATGAGCGTGTGCCGTCACCGGCAATCCGCGGCGGTGCGCCTCGTCGACGACCAGCCGGACGTCGTCCAGCCCGAACTGCAGCTCGAGCAGGTCCGAGCCGGCGGTCATCGCCCCGCCGCTCACCATGATCTTCACCGCCTGCACGCCCCGCTCATAGCGCTGCGCCACCAGGGCCGTTAACGCGGGCGCGCCACTGGCCT
>Ga0335074_10012410_pt1 | contig 11946 bp, 11 predicted proteins | sample Lox_Sample_23_FD_206715 | JGI IMG/M metagenome (GOLD analysis project Ga0335074, IMG submission 206715) | Soil microbial communities from Loxahatchee National Wildlife Refuge, Florida, United States - Lox_Sample_2.3 | ecosystem: Environmental > Terrestrial > Soil > Wetlands | place: USA...
TGACACCGCCAGCCGGCTCGGGCACACCGACAGGATTCGGGAACGGCAGGTCGGCCGCGGGGCAGCGCGGACCTCGCCTAGCGGTGCGGAGCGGTCGGCGAAGTAGCCGCGCCAGAACCCGCGCAGGCCCGCCTGCTCGAAAGCCGTCCGGCCTTCGGCCGAAAAGTAGATGACCGCGTGGACCGGCTCGAACAGCGTCCACATCCGCCGCGCTGCTGCTGCGTCATCCATGGCCGCTCCAGGGGGGGTCGGTTTGCGGGCGCGGAACGATTTACGGCACAATGATGTTGTGAAAAACGTGGGACTGGACGAGGCGACACCAAGCGGGACGGCGGCTGACGCCGCTGCCGCGCCTGGTGCTGCCCAGGTTCAGCCTACGACCGGGTATCCGGGGACGGAGCGGGGCACTCGCGCCCGGATTGCCCGGCTGGTTCTGGAGAACGGCCCGGCCACCGCGGCCGGACTGAGCACCAGGCTCGACGTGACCCCGGCGGCGGTCCGCCGTCACCTGGACAACCTGGTCACCGAAGGCATGATCGAGGCCAGGGAGGAACGCCCCCGCGGCAGCAGGGGCCGCGGCCGCCCGGCCAAGCTGTTCGCGATCACTGACGCTGGCCGGAGCGCGTTCGAGCACGCCTACGATGACCTCGCCACCAGCGTGCTGCGTTTCCTCGAGGAACGGGTAGGTCCTGAGGCTGTGGCTGAGTTCGCCCGCCGCAAGACCTCCGACCTGGAGCGCAGGTACCGCCCGGCGGTCGACGCCGCGCCCGACGGGCAGCGGGTGCAGGCGCTGGCCGAGGCTCTGTCGGCGGACGGCTACGCGGCCTCGGCCGGGGCCGCTCCGGCGGCCGGCGGCGGCGAGCAGCTCTGCCAGCACCACTGCCCGGTCTCGCACGTGGCGGCCGAGTTCCCGCAGCTGTGCGAGGCTGAGACGGAGGCGTTCGGCCGCTTGCTCGGCACCCCGGTACAGCGGCTGGCCACGATCTCGCGCGGCGACGGTGTCTGCACCACCCACGTCACGGCGCCGTCGCTGGTGCACACCCGCAGCGAAGTGGCCAAACGCACCGCAACAACACGCACCACACCAACACAGTCCGGAGGCATCTCCGCATGACCACAACCGCACGCCCCGAGCTCGACGAACTCGGGCGTTACAAGTTCGGCTGGGCCGACTCTGACATCGCCGGCGCGGCAGCGCGCCGCGGCCTGAGCGAGGATGTCGTCCGCGACATCTCGGCCAAGAAGAACGAGCCGGAGTGGATGCTGGAGCTGCGGCTCAAGGGCCTCAAGAACTTCCGCCGCAAGCCGATGCCGACCTGGGGCTCAGACCTGTCGGGCATCGACTTCGAGAGGATCAAGTACTTCGTCCGCTCCACCGAGAAGCAGGCGGCCAGCTGGGATGAGCTCCCCGCCGACATCAAGAGCACCTACGACAAACTCGGAATCCCCGAGGCAGAAAAGCAGCGACTAATCGCAGGCGTGGCCGCGCAGTATGAATGCGCTCGCGGCGAAACACGTGTCTGGACGGCAAATCGTGGCCAGATCATGATAAAGGAGATCGAGCCCGGCGATATCGTTTTCGCCTATGACGAAGATGCCGAGCGATTCGTCACGGCACCGGTGCGCGCAATGGCGCAGACCGGCGTTCGCCAGACCTTCGAGGTCGTAACAGGCAATCGCGCCGAGCGTCGGTTCATGGCGACCGACAACCATCCGATGCTGGCACTCCGCGACATGCGCATGCCTGGTGCTAGCAGTGCTCGCTGGGTTCGGCAGTGGCTGACCGTCGGCGAACTGCGTCAGGGTGACCTCATCGCCGTACCACGGTCATTGCCTGCATTCGGCCAGCCGTACCGGTTGCCCGACCTGCCGGCACAGCTTCACCACCTGGAGACTCCATGCCGTGTGCCGTCGCATACGAATGCTGACCTCATGTGGCTGCTCGGGCTCTATCTCGGAGATGGAAATCTCCAGGATTCCGGCAAGACCCACCGGATTCAGATCGCCATCCCAGAATCTGATGGGGAGGTGCGAGCGGAAATCGCACGCATCGTGCAGGAACAGTTCGGTCTGCGGGTTATCGAGGCCGATAATTACCGCGTCGTCATCAACTCCAAGGCTCTGGTGGCGTGGCTCTGGCAGCTAGGGTTCGCCGGAACTTCAAAGAGCAAGCGCGTTCCCGACTGGGTCTTCGGCCTGCCGGAAGACCAGCGGCTAGCTTTCCTGGGCGGCTGGGTAGACGCAGACGGTTATGTGCGGCCGAGCCAGGATGCCGTCTACATGACCTGCGTGAGCGCTCAGCTGATCGAGCAGTTCCAGGAACTGGCAGAGCTGTCAGGCTTCCACGCGGCCGGCCCATGGGGCTTCGCCCAGCCACACCGTCACGACCCCACCCGGATGGGCGGCGCATTCCGCGTCAGCATTTCCGGTAACTACACCCGCCTCGGCTGCCGAGACCCCAAGCGGACTGAGCGCTTCAGCGTCGGCCGGTATGAGCACAGTGCCACGAGCGCGAAGGGGCTCACCTTCAAGGTTCACTGCAATGACTGGCTGGGTTTCTCTCCGGTGAAGTCCGTCTCGCCGTTCGACATCGAGCCTGTGTACGACATCGAGGTGGACGGGCCGCACAACTTCATCGCGGAGGGGCTGATCGTTCACAACAGCGAGGTCGTCTACCACAAGATCCGCGAGGACCTGGAGGAAAAGGGCGTTATCTTCCTGGACACCGACACGGGGCTGAGGGAGCACCCGGAGCTGTTCCGGGAGTACTTCGCCTCGGTGATCCCGGTTGGTGACAACAAGTTCGCGGCACTGAACACGGCCGTATGGAGCGGCGGATCGTTCATCTACGTACCGAAGGGCGTGCACGTGGAGATCCCGCTGCAGGCCTACTTCCGGATCAACACCGAGAACATGGGCCAGTTCGAGCGGACGCTGATCATCGTCGACGAAGGGGCCTATGTCCACTACGTCGAGGGATGCACCGCGCCGATCTACTCCTCCGACTCGCTGCACTCGGCGGTCGTCGAGATCATCGTGAAGAAGGACGGGCGCTGCCGGTACACGACGATCCAGAACTGGTCAGCCAACGTGTACAACCTGGTCACCAAGCGGGCGGTGGCGCAGCAGGGCGCGACCATGGAGTGGATCGACGGGAACATCGGCTCCAAGGTCACGATGAAGTACCCGGCGGTCTACCTGATGGGTGAGCACGCCCGGGGCGAGACGCTGTCGGTCGCGTTCGCCGGCTCCGGCCAGCACCAGGACGCTGGCGCGAAGATGGTGCACTGCGCGCCGAACACCTCGTCGCAGATCGTGTCGAAGTCGGTGGCCAGGGCGGGTGGCCGGACTTCCTACCGTGGCCTGGTCCAGGTGCAGGAGGGCGCCTCGCACTCCAAGTCGACGGTGAAGTGCGACGCGCTGCTCGTCGACACCGTCAGCCGCTCCGACACCTACCCCTACGTGGACGTCCGCGAGGACGACGTGGAGATGGGTCACGAGGCGACGGTGTCCAAGATCTCCGAGGACCAGCTGTTCTACCTGATGAGCCGGGGCATGACCGAGGACGAGGCGATGGCGACGATCGTCCGCGGGTTCGTCGAGCCGATCGCGCGCGAGCTGCCGATGGAGTACGCGCTCGAGCTGAACCGGCTCATCGAACTGCAGATGGAAGGGGCAGTCGGCTGATGGCAGGCCTTCAGGGGGCCGTGGAATCCGGGGCCCCCGTTTCCCGGCTGCACGAACTCCAGTCGTTCGATGTGGCCGACTTCCCTGTGCCTAGCGGGCGGGAAGAGGAGTGGCGGTTCACGCCGATGCGGCGGCTGCGCGGGCTGCATACGGACGGTGACCTCCCGGCCGGGAAAGTGCATGTGCAAGCCGTGGCCGGGCCGGGGATCTCCGCTGAGAAAGCAGAACGCGGTGACCCCCGCCTCGGCCACGCCTTCGTGCCCGCGGACCGGGTGAGCGCACGAGCGTTCGCGTCCTTTGACGAGGCCACGGTCGTCACCGTTCCTTCGGAGACGGAGACCAGCGAGCCGACGTGGGTACACGTGCGCGGGGAGAGCAGCGAGGGGGCGGCGTTCGGGCACCTGGTGGTCGAAGCCAAGGCGTTCAGCCGGGGGATCGTCGTCATCGACCACTCCGGATCGGCGACGTATGCGGACAACGTTGAGATCGTGATCGGGGACGGGGCATCGCTCGCGGTGGTGTCGCTGCAGGAATGGGATGCCGACACCGTCCACTTGTCGCATCATCATGCGCGGCTGGGGAAGGACGCCCAGCTCAGCCACACGGCGGTGACGCTGGGGGGCGGCGTCGTGCGGCTGGCGCCTTCGGTGCGCTACGGGGGGCCTGGCGGGGACGCCGAGCTGCGCGGGCTCTACTTCGCCGACGCGGGCCAGCATCTGGAGCACCGGCTCTTCGTGGATCACGCCGAGCGGAACTGCCGCAGCCGGGTCAGCTACAAAGGCGCGCTGCAGGGCGAAGACGCGCATGCTGTGTGGATCGGCGACGTGATCATCAGGCCCGAGGCGACCGGCACCGACACCTACGAGTACAACCGCAACCTGGTGCTGACCGACGGCACGCGGGTCGACTCGGTACCGAACCTGGAGATCCTTACCGGCGAAGTCCTCGGGGCTGGTCACGCGAGCGCCAGCGGCCGGCTCGAGGACGAGCACCTGTTCTACCTGATGGCCCGCGGGATCCCGTTCGCCGACGCCCGCCGGCTTGTGATCCGGGGGTTCTTCGGCCAGCTCATCGCCCAGGTCGAGGTGCGCGAGCTGCGCGACCGCATCACCAGCGCGATCGAGGCCGAGCTCTCATGACCGGGTTCCTCCGGGTGTGTGCGCTCGCCGACGTGCCCGAGGAAGGCGCGATCGGGCTGGAGGTGGCGGGCACGCCGGTCGCGATCGTCCGCGTCGACGGGGAGATCTTCGCGCTGCACGACGTCTGCTCGCACGAGGAGGTCCCACTGTCCGAAGGCGAGATCTATGACCACACGGTGGAGTGCTGGCTGCACGGTTCCTGCTTCGACCTGCGTACCGGTGAGCCGACCGGGCCCCCTGCGACCAGGCCGGTAGCCACCTACCCCGTCAAGACCGACGGCAGCGACGTCTACGTGTCACTGCCCGACCAGGAGAGATGATGTCCACACTCGAGATCAGCGACCTGCACGTCAGCGTGGCTGAAGCGTCCGGCGCTAGCCGGGAGATTCTGCGCGGGGTCGACCTGACCGTGTCGGCCGGGGAGACACACGCGATCATGGGACCGAACGGTTCCGGCAAGTCCACCCTGGCCTACGCGATCGCCGGTCACCCCAAATACCAGGTCACCCAGGGATCGGTCACGCTGGACGGCGCGGACGTGCTGACGATGAGCGTGGATGCGCGGGCCCGGGCGGGCCTGTTCCTCGCCATGCAGTACCCGGTCGAGGTCCCCGGCGTCACAGTGTCGAACTTCCTGCGGACAGCGGTGACCGCGGTCCGCGGCGAGGCACCCAAGCTGCGGGTGTTCGTGAAGGAACTGCGAGAGGCGATGGACGGGCTGTCGATCGACCCCGACTTCGCCGAGCGGAACCTGAACGAGGGCTTCTCCGGCGGCGAGAAAAAGCGGCACGAGATCCTGCAGCTTCAGCTGCTCAGCCCGAAGATCGCGATCCTGGACGAGACCGACTCCGGGCTTGACATCGACGCGCTTAAGGTCGTGTCCGAGGGCATCAACGCCTACCGGTCACAGCCGGGCCACGGCGTGCTGCTGATCACCCACTACACCCGGATCCTGCGGTACGTGCAGCCCGACTTCGTGCACGTGTTCGTCGGCGGCCGGATCGTCGAGGAAGGCGGTGCCGAGCTGGCGGACATGCTGGAGGCCGAGGGCTACGAGAGGTTCTTGAAGGCGGCATGACTACTACAGAGCGGACGCGAAGCGCCGCGCAGGCTGACGGGTTCGACGTGGCCGAGGTGCGGGCGGACTTCCCGATCCTTGGCCGGGCGGTGCGCGGCGGCAGGCCGCTCATCTACCTGGACTCCGGCGCGACCTCGCACAAGCCCCGCCAGGTGCTGGACGCCGAGCACGACTTCTACACGATCCACAATTCGGCAGCGCACCGCGGCGCGCACCTGCTCGGCGAGGAAGCCACCGACGCCTACGAAGCTGCCCGGGCGCGGGTGGCGGCGTTCATCAACGCTGATCCGGGCGAGATCGTGTTCACCAAGAGCGCGACCGAGGCGCTGAACCTGGTCGCCTACGCGGTGGGCAACGCGGCTTCCGCCGGACCAGGGGCCGAGCGGTTCCGGATCGGGCCCGGTGACGAGGTGCTGGTCACCGAGATGGAGCACCATGCCAACCTGGTTCCATGGCAGCAGCTGACGCTGCGCACCGGGGCCACACTGCGCTGGTTCGGCGTGACCCCCGACGGCCGGCTTGACCTGTCCGGCGCGGGCGAGCTGATCGGCGCGGCGACCAGGATCGTGGCCGTCACCCATCAGTCCAACGTCACAGGCACGGTCCCGCCGGTGCGCGAGATCTCTGACCTGGCCCACGCGAGCGGCGCGCTTGTGGTGGTGGACGGGGCGCAGTCAGTACCGCACCGGCCGGTGGACGTCACCAGCCTCGGTGCCGACTTCCTCGCGTTCTCATCGCACAAGATGCTCGGCCCGAGCGGAATCGGCGTGCTGTGGGGCAAGCGTGAGCTGCTCGAGACCATGCCGCCGTTCCTCACTGGCGGGTCGATGATCGAGGTAGTCCGGATGGAGGGCTCCACGTTCCTGCCTCCGCCGCAGCGGTTCGAGGCCGGGGTTCCCCCGGCGGCCCAGGCGGCCGGGCTGGCCGTGGCGTGCGACTATCTCGACGCACTCGGGATGGGCAACGTGGCCGAGCACGAGGAAGCGCTGACCGCCCACGCGCTTGACGCGCTCGGACGGCTCGGCGGAGTCCGCATCCTCGGCCCGCTGACCACGCAGGACCGGGGCGGTGCGGTGTCGTTCACGGTCGATGGCGTGCACCCGCACGACGTCGGCCAGCTGCTGGACGAGCTTGGCATCGCCGTGCGGGCCGACCATCACTGCGCCTGGCCGCTGCATCGCGCGCTGGGCGCCGCCGCCAGCACCCGGGCAACGTTCTATGTCTATAACACGCATGACGAAGTCGACGCGCTCGCCGACGGCGTACGTCAGGCCCAGCGGTTCTTCGCGTCGTGACCGGGATACCTCGGGAGGCGGTGTAATGGAAATCGAATCCATGTACCAGGAGCTGATCCTGGACCATTACCGCCACCCGCACAACAAGGGCCTGCGGGAGCCCTACGACGCCGAGGTGCACCACGTGAACCCGCTGTGCGGCGACGAGGTCACGCTGCGGGTGGCGCTGAAGGACGCGGGCGGGGAATCAGAGGTGGCCGACGTCTCGTACGACGCGCTCGGCTGCTCGATCAGCCAGGCGAGCGCATCGATGATGACCGAAGCCGTCATCGGCAAGACGGTGCGCGACGCGATGAGCATCAGCGGGGCGTTCCTGGAGCTGATGCAGTCCCGGGGCGCGGCCGAGCCGGACGAGGACCTGCTCGGCGACGCGGTCGCGTTCGAGGGAGTGTCCAGGTACCCGTCCCGGGTCAAGTGCGCCCTGCTCGGCTGGATGGCCTGGAAGGACGCCACGGCGCAGGCTGTTGAAACACGGGCAATGGAAACAGGGGAACGGGAGCAGACATGACGACGGACGAAGCGGGCAGCCTCCAGACGACCCCGGACACCGAGGACCTGCTCGAGGCACTCAGGGACGTCGTTGACCCGGAACTCGGGGTTAACGTCGTCGACCTCGGCCTAGTCTACGGCCTGACCGTTGGCGAGGACCGGGTCGCCACCATCGACATGACTCTGACCAGCGCCGCCTGCCCGCTCACCGACGTGATCGAGGATCAGACCCGCTCGGCGCTGGACGGGCTGGTCAACGACTTCCGCATCAACTGGGTGTGGATGCCGCCCTGGGGGCCCGACAAGATCACCGAAGACGGCCGCGAGCAGCTACGCGCGCTGGGCTTCAACGTCTGAGACAACGGCGCGCGCCTTTGGCGCCGGGCTGTCGCCCGGGAGCGGGAAGTGGCAGGCGACGAGGTGCTGGCCGTCGGCTGCTGGGCGCAGTTCTGGCGCTTCCTCGGCGCAGCGCTCCTGGGCCCGGGGGCAGCGGGTGCGGAACCGGCAGCCGCTCGGCGGGTTCAGCGGCGAGGGCAGCTCGCCCTTGATCACATTGCTGGGTCCCCGCCTGGTGGTCTCCGGCGGGGCGGGCTTGGGAACGGAAGTCAGCAGCGCGAGCGTGTAGGGATGCAGCGGCCGTTCGTAGATCTCTGAGACCGGCCCGACCTCGCACAGCTTCCCCAGGTACATCACTGCCACCCGGTCGCTGACCTGCTTGACCAGCGCCAGATCGTGCGCGATGAAGAGGTAGGACAGGCCGAGGTCGCTGCGCAGCTTCTCGAACAGGTTCAGCACCTGCGCCTGCACGAGGACGTCAAGAGACGACACCGGCTCGTCGCAGAGGATCAGCTTGGGCTCAAGCACGATCGCCCGGGCGATCGCCACCCGCTGGCACTGCCCGCCAGACAGCTGGCGCGGATGCCGCCCGCCGTAGCGCACCGGGTCGATCCCGACCAGGTCCAGGAGCGAGCTCACGCGCTCGCGGCGCTGGCTGCGCGAGCCCATGCTGTAGGCGATCAGCGGCTCCTCGACGATCCGGGAGACCGTCCACTTGGGATCGAGCGACGTGAACGGGTCCTGGAACACAATCTGCATGTTCCGGCGCACCGGCTTCAGCGCCCCGTGCGACAGGCCGACGATGTTCCGGCCCTGGAAGAACACGGCCCCGCGCTTGGGCGGCGGAGCCTGCATGACCGACCGGGCCAGGGTTGACTTCCCCGATCCGGTCTCGCCGACGATGCCGAGTGTCTCCCCGGCCCGCAGGTCGAACGACACGTCCGACACCGCCTGCAGCACCCCGCCCTTGGCCCCGCCGAAATCGCGCAGCACGAACTCCTGGACCAGGTTGCGGACCGAAAGGATGATGTCGCCCGCTGGCGGGGAACTCACTCGGCGTCTTCCTTTCCGCACGGATGCCAGCAGGCCCACCAGTGGCCGGCTTCGTGCTCTTCCAGTGCGGGGGCAGATTCCCGGCAGTCCTGCTGCCCGTCCGGGCAGCGCGGCGCGAACGCGCAGCCAGCCGCGATCACTGACATGTCCGGCGGCCGGCCGCCGATCACCGGGAGCAGCACGTGCGGCTGCGTCTCGACCCGCGGGATCGCGTCGAGCAGAGCCCGGGTGTACGGCATCCGGACGCTGCCGAACAGGTCCTTAGCTGAGGCCCGCTCGACCACCCGGCCCGCGTACATCACCATGATCTCCTCGGCGTAGGACGCGGCCAGGGCGAGATCGTGGCTGATCATCACCAGTGCGGTCCCCAGCTGCTGCTGCAGGTCCAGCAGCAGTTCCATGATCTGGGCCTGGGTGGTGACGTCCAGCGCGGTCGTGGCCTCGTCGGCGATCAGCAGCGCTGGCTCGCAGGCCAGGGCGATCGCGATGATCACCCGCTGGCGCATGCCGCCGGAGAGCTGGTGCGGGTACTCATGGAAGCGCCGCGCTGCCGCCGGGATACGCACTATCTCCAGCAGCTCGATCGCCCGCTGGTGGGCCTGTGCACCGCTGAGCGGGAGATGACGCCGGATCGCCTCGGTGATCTGGAGGCCGACCTTCATCGTGGGGTTGAGCGACCGTTCCGGGTTCTGGAAGACCATGGCCACGTTGCGGCCGCGGTGCTGCTGCATCGCTTTCTCGCCGAGACCGACGATCTGGACACCCCGGAACCGGATCGACCCGAACACCTGGGCGGTGCGCGGCAGCAGGCCCATCACCGCGTAAGCGCTGACCGTCTTGCCGGAGCCCGACTCGCCGATGATGGCCAGCGTCTGGCCGGGCTCGACGGTGTAGCTGATTCCCTGCACCGCGTACACCGGGCCGCCCGGGGTGCGGAAGCGCACGTGCAGGCCGGAAATCTCCAGGAGTGGAGCCCCTGGCTCCGGGGCTGCCGCAGCCACCTCGTCGTGCGCTCCGAGCAGGCCGGCCATCAGCGCACCCCCCACCGGTTGCGGAGGCCGTCGCCGAGGAGGTTCAGGCAGGCGACGGTCCCGAACAGGAACAGGCTGGGCACCACCAGCGGGGCCAGGGTTACCGACATCACTGTCTGCCCATAGGCGATCATGCCGCCCCAGCTTGGCTGCGGGTCCGGGATCCCGTAGCCGAGGAAGTCGAGCCCGCTCTCGATAATGATCACGATGCCGGTGCCGAGCAGGCTGAACGTCAGCAGCTGCGGCGTGATGTTGGGCACGATATGGCCGGCGATGATCCGCCAGTTCTTCACGCTCGACAGCCGCGCGGCCACAACAAACGGCTGGTCCCGCAGCCGCAGCGTCGCGGCTCTCGCGACTCGCGCCACCGCCGGGATGCTGAAGGCGCACAGGGCCCAGATCACGTGCAGCTCGCTCTGGCCGAGGCCGTCCACGATCGCCAGGATCAGCACCAGCGACGGGAACGCGATGAACACGTCGAGGACCCGCATCAGGATCCCCTCGACGATCCCGCCGACGTAGCCGGCGATCACGCCCAGCAGCCCGCCGATGAGCAGGCCGATGGCCTGCACCGCCGCGGCTATCTCGAATGTCGTCCGGCCGCCGTAGAGGATCCGGGCCATGTTGTCGTAGCCGACCTGGGTGGTGCCGAAGATGTGGCCGGGGGACCACATCGGCAGGCTGGCGTTCAGCACCGACCCGTCGGTGGGGTTCGGCACCGGGTACACCAGCGGCCAGATGAAGCAGAAGAAGAGCAGCACCAGCAGGATGCCGCCGGGGATCGTGATCTCCAGGGTGCGCAGGACGCTGCGGCCACGCGACCGCTGCCCGGCCGCTGCGCCGGTGTCCTGGATCCCGACGACCAGGCTAGCTACTGGCGCGGCCATGGCGGATCCTTGGGTCGAGGACACCGTAGAGCAGGTCGGTGACCAGGTTGACGATCACGACGAACACCGCGAAGCACAGCACGATCCCTTCGAGCAGCGGGACGTCCCGGTGCTGGATCGCCTGCAGCAGTTCGTTGCCGACGCCGCTCACGCCGAAGATGTTCTCGGCGATCACTGTGACCCCGATGAGCGTGGCCAAGTTGAGGCCGATGACCGTGAGCAGGCCGATGAACGAGTTCCGCAGCGCATGCCGGGTGAGGACCCGCCACCGGGACAGGCCCTTGGCCAGCGCGGTCACTGTGTAGTCCTCGGACTGCATCTGCTCGATCAGGTCGGCGCGCAGGAACCTGATGTAGAACGCGGCCAGCGGGAGGGCGAGGGTAAGCGCCGGCATCACCAGGCTCTGCACGTTGTTCCCCGTGGCCAGCGCGGGCAGCAGGTTGTGGAGGTAGCCGGAGAAGACCTGGAGCAGCAGCAGGGCCAGCACGATTGGCGCTATCGACAGCCCGGCCATGCACAGCGCCATGATCACCCGGTCGATGACACCGCCGGGCCAGCGGGCGCACAGCAGCGCCAGCGGTACCGAGATCACCAGGGTGAGCAGCAGCGCGAACAGGACCAGATAGATCGTGATCGGCAGGCGCTGCGCCAGGATCGACGACACCGGCTGGCCGCTGTACAGAGAATTGCCGAGATTGCCGTGCAGCGCGGCCCAGAGCCAGTCCCAGTACCGGACAAAGAACGGCTCGTTCAGGTGCAGCTTGATGCTCTCAGCCCTGATCTCGGCGGGGGTGGCGTTGGCACCGAGGAGCGCTTCGGCGGCGTCACCGGGCAGCGCGTTCTCGACGATGAACGTCAGGAACGTCACCCCCAGGAGCACCGGTATCGCGATGAGGATGCGCCGGCCCGCCAGGCGCAGTGCCGGCGACCCGGTCAGGCGGCGCGTGTACG
>Ga0335074_10012411_pt1 | contig 11946 bp, 13 predicted proteins | sample Lox_Sample_23_FD_206715 | JGI IMG/M metagenome (GOLD analysis project Ga0335074, IMG submission 206715) | Soil microbial communities from Loxahatchee National Wildlife Refuge, Florida, United States - Lox_Sample_2.3 | ecosystem: Environmental > Terrestrial > Soil > Wetlands | place: USA...
CTGAGCGTTAGATAGTGTTCAGGAACTGCTCGCGCCTACCAAGAACCGCGGGCTTATTAGCCTGAGCCTCTAGTGAGAAAAAGTTGCCTTCAACTACCACTCGTAAACATCTAGTTGGTAAAGTAATGAATATGGCCATGTTAATCATACGAAATTTTAGGGCTTAGTCCCATATATCATCTTTAGAGCAAGAGACATAAGTCAATGGAACCAGCGAATTCCATTACTAAATGAGGTTTTCATTGCCAAGAGCATAGAAATACCTGAAAGCAATCCTAACAATCTCAAGTTACAATCCTGTCCAGTTCCCGAGTAATCTATTTCTTTAACTTGCCCATCAAGTTCCAACGCTACGGCTTGGTAACTACTGTACTGGACTTCTCTGGGCTCAAGGATACCGGTAAGGGGGGCCACCATACGGTGGCTGACTGGGATATCCAGGCCCATCCCGGGACCAATATCCACCGGAAGCTCCTTGTTGATAAGGAGCTGGATCAGAGACTTGTGAGCCATATGATGGGTAGCCCATCGGAGATTGGCCTTGCTGGTAGCTTGCATATGCCTGTGGTCCCTCAGGTTGAAGAGTGTGGCTTCCGAATATTTGTGGTGGCGAAAACTGTGAGCTTTGGTATCCATAATCTGGGGTCCTACGGGGCGATGCCGGCGAGCCAGCTCTGGGGGATGGAGAGAGGTAGCTCATAGCAGGTCTATTATCGCTTTCTTTCATTTCCCCTAAGTCTCGACTTATGATGCCTGCCCATACTGATCCGTGATCGGTTTTGTCCTCGCCCAGCCCACGAAAGGCATTATGGGAGTGCCCAGTATCAGCTGTGTTAAGCCTATGATTTAATCCAGCCTTTACAGATGACGAAGATAGAAGGTCGTTAAGATTGCCACGTTCTGGATTCTCATCCACCCACTTCCGCACAGTGTTGTACATATTGCGCTGGATCTCGACTCTTTCATCACGAATGGCTGGGTGGTGGAAGATTCGAAGTATATCATTCATTACCTCTTCGACCGGGACGCCTGGGTGGTCCCAAGCATACAGTACTCGCCTATATCCTAATGAGTATCTGGCAACCTAGCCAAACCCCCCCAAAAAAAGCAAAATGGGATGAGCTTACGGGACTATGTATTGAAGAACGGTAGCAGCAACTCGACCGGCGACCGGATTGAGTAGATTCGTGAAATGGTCTTTGGAAAGCATTGAATGCGTAGGATCTGTACAGTAAGGGTCGTTCCATGGTCCATATTGCGCTTCTTGACTAGCTTTGATTACTCCGGTGGATCCCATCTTAAGGGATTCAGAGACTTTGTTAATTATAGGCCTCACAAAAGGGGCCAATAGCGATAAAATAAATAAGGTAAGAGTCTCGCTGATCTTCTGTACTAGAGCTTCCAGTCCGGGGATTTTGGCTATTGTAGCGTTTATTGCTTTCACTATGAGGAGTTAAAACAGACCATGGAATCAGTAACAGGAGCAGGAAAGATACCTATTTGATCTCGGAATTCCTTCATAGCAAAATTTCATGAGTATACGGTTTAACAGACTGGTAGTCGGAACACTTACCATAATTGGATATATTTGCATGGCAACTTTCACAGGATCCAGGTTTGGGCTCAAGCCCGGTATCCCATGACCCTGAAAGCCAGCTACTGCATCCTGGGCCGCGCTTGCTCTCATCTTGTCATTCTCATATTGCTGCGCCTCCGACTTGGCTTGTAAGTTTCTTGCTTGATCTGCAAAGCCACCACCAACGCCTGGAATCTGGCTGACAAGGCCAACAAAATTCCGCAATCCACGCTGACCACCGCTGCCAGACTGTTCGCTGGCATTTTTCAAGGCCAGATCTAGTTCTTCAACCTCCGTCTGAGTAAAATGGTCCGTTGCCTCACCCAGGACTATTCATAAATAATGAGCATAAATGAGACGACAACAAAAAGTATTAACCTACCAGAGTGCAGGAAGTCTACTGCTCCGAACGTCCCAGTTACAATAGGATAGACTTGCTTGCCACGTAAGTTGATTTGTGTGGCCTGTCCTGTATGTGCAAAGACATCATTAAAACCCAATTCCCGCAGCGCCAACTCACAGTAGTTGCTGTGAGCGGACTAGATTGTCTCGAATTAGCAAGATAGCCTTGCTCCCCGTGATAGATAGAAGCATACGAAATCTTCGGCGCAATGCAGCGCCTGCCCTAAGCATCTCAATGCCTCGCACAAATCTGCTTCGGAGCCACTGGTCCCCTTTGCCCCGTGGTTGTACACCCTTCCGAAGTGGATACTCCGTGCTAAGCTGTATTTTACATAGCCTGAACTGGTTGCCCAACCTCCATTTTCATTGGCAATATAATTCTTCATGCCTGTATTAGGGTCGATTGCTAGCTCCGCTGGTTGAATGGGCCCCCGTAAACGAGGGTCATATTTTCTAGCATCTTTGTTGTCGGCATAGTCCTTGGGATTGTCTATATGCTCCTCTGGCCGATAAACTCCTAGTCTTTCCTCGGTAACTTCGAACTCAGCTGTGGCATAGCCAAAAGAGAGGAAGCTGAGCACCCAAACTAAGATTCGGATTGTAGGAGCTGAGACGCCCTTCAAACTTCCTACATCAACAGCTTGAGAATAATCTAGTAATGGTGAGCGGAGAAGATTTAGACTCCAAACGATTGACACTCATACCCCTGAGCCAATTTCCAAAATATACTCTCTTTATCATCATAGTGGACCATTTATGGCCCTTCAGAAAGGCAATGGTCTTGAGCATATCCTCGACATCTAGTAGGTCAGAAACTGTAACACAAGAATGATTGAGCATCTACCTCCATGCCTCCAGTTGACCCCTTCAACTAAACTTATACTGGGTATATTTCCTGCTCCAAAGGCAGCAGTAGGAGACGGAAGTACTGCTAAGAGAATGCAGATAACGAGCAAGACCGTCCCACGTGACGAGATTGTGATAGTCATGATCCCTGCAAGAACAACCAAAGTACTGGACGAGAAAACCTGTTTACTATCAAATATGAGGGTAAGTACGGAATCAATGAATTGAGTTTGGGGGGATTCGCTGTTAACCATGTGTTGGTTCAGCTCAACTATTAGTAACACCTTGGCACACGGGTGACGAAACACTTGGCACACCAAAAACAACTCCTCCACTGTAAGCGTTATATCCCAACTACCACATTTTAAGAAATTCTAGGATCTAATCATGTTGCAGAGCGCCATCTCAATTACCCCGAATGTGAGTTTCAGCACTTTTACTGGTGCATTTGCAATGGTGTTAAACGCGCAATGAGACTGTGATCTGGTTCTTCGCTTAAATTTGGTGGTGCTTGCCTGGCTATGGCTGAGACTAATGTCCCTAAAGGCAATAAGGCAACCACAAATTTCACCTCCGGCAGGTACGGATGCAAGCACGCCACTAAGAAGCTAATCTCCTGAGGGTTCGTCACCGCTTGAAGACTTTCTCTCCCCTTATATCCTTTAATCCGCTGAAATTATTTTCTCTCCTCTTCATCTTGCGCCATTTGTACTTCTCTATTGTTGGCACAATGCCATCTAGGACCTTACCAACGTTCCTCCAAAGCGAAGTTGCGTCTAGGAACACTTCCAAATCATGTTACGTTACGATGGGCACGAAAGTTTACGACATCACAGACTTCCTCGATTCGCATCCTGGCGGTGAAGATCTAATTCTCGAGCATGGTGGAAAGGACGTCACAGATATCCTGAAGGATGGAGTGTCACATACCCATTCGGAAGCTGCATACGAAATTCTGGATGATGCCCTGGTTGGCTTTGTAGCGACGGATGGTGTTATGGATACGGTGACGAAAAGCAAGCGCTCCGGACAGATTGCACCTCTACCGCCTACGCAAGATGGGATGGCCGAACTCAAAGCCAATGGTGCTGCTGATGGCGAAGCGCCCGAAGTGTACTCCGCAACAGGCATGTCATCAGCGGAGGATCTTTCAAAGGAGACTGATCCTGTTATCGACTACAAGACCCATAAATTTCTAGATCTAAATCGACCGTTAATTCCGCAGGTATGGTTTGGGGGCTTCAGCAAGGACTTTTACCTTAAGCAAGTACACAGACCACGGCACTACAAAGGAGGCGAATCAGCACCACTATTTGGAAACTTCCTTGAGCCGCTGACAAAGACTGCTTGGTATATTGTACCAATGATCTGGCTGCCACCAGTGGTATATGGCACATACATTGCAAGAGAAGGCTGCGGGAGCTGGGCATACGAATTTGCATACTGGATTTTGGGCTTGCTCATTTGGACTTTAGTGGAATATTTTTTGCATCGCTTCCTATTCCATCTTGATAGGTGAGTGTATCTCAGCAAGCTATCTTTCGTGCCTCCTAATCAATATCTAGCTTCCTACCAGATAACAGAGTCGCAATTACTGTTCACTTCCTTTTACATGGAATTCACCACTACCTTCCGATGGACAGGCTCCGACTGGTCATGCCACCGACATTATTCATTGCTTTAGCAACACCATTCTGGAAACTCGCACATACCGTCTTTTTCTGGAATTGGCACGTTGCCACTGCTGTTTTCTGCGGTGGCATATTTGGGTACATATGTTACGACCTTACGCACTACTTCCTTCACCATAAGACGCTTCCCTATTACTGGAGAGAGTTAAAAAAGTACCACCTTCAGCACCACTTCATGGACTATGAGAACGGCTTCGGAGTTACCAGCCGCTTCTGGGATGTCGTCTTTGGCACGGAACTTGCCCCTCCTCCAAAAATTGGCAAGGCAATGTAAAATCCTTCTGTATAATTTGATACTGATATGGGTAGGTTTGGTTTCTACCATTCCTGTTGACTGATTTATTCCTGAGACGATTCTTTTTAAGCATTTGGGGACTCGAGACCTGCTGGGCGTTCGCAGCTGTGGCACACAAGAAGGGCCTCAAAGAATAGTGCATCGATGGATTTAGACCTTGTAACACCTTTTAATCAATAATAACTTCTCAAGAGCTATTAATCCTTTTGTCATCTTGGTTAATTCAGTGTTGGTGGAACATCCTTCTTGAAGCACGAAAAATGGCTTGGCACGTGAGATAGACATATCGACGCCTCAGGATCGCCGGATTCGCTAAGAAAACTTCCACGAGCAGGTCTTCCAAATCCTCCTCGACTTCGTTGAAGCGTGATCAATTTCTGACTCGCCAACACTCAAATATACAACCCCAAGTGCGATTGTCTTCGCACGAAAAGCCTTGTTACGGAAACCAAAGGGTCTGCACCCATACCCAGTCCTGATCATTTTACCTAACCAGCCAAAGTGAAACCCCCTTGTACCGCGTATCGATCTGAAGCCGTACGGAATAATTCACCAGCATGTCAGGTCTCGACGTTGAGGCGCTTCTGGATTCAACCGCTAATGCAGCTCCCCTTACCCAGAATGGTACTTCCAAATTAAAGGATGGAGATGATCGCCACAAAACGGAACGCGGTGACCGGCGCGATCGCAACAGAGATCGTGATGGCAGCAGGGACCGCGATAGAGATAGAAAACGGAGAGATCGAAGCAGAGAGAAACCTCGCAACGATAAAGATGCTAATGGAGATGAAGGAATAAGGACACCTAGGAGTGATCATGGTAGCGCACACGGGAGTCACAAGAGTAGGCGAAGAAGCAGAAGTCGAGATGATGACCGACGCCACTCACGTCGTTCTAGAGACAGTCCACTGGATGACACACGCCGAGACGGTGATTTCTATAGAGGTGGTGGACGTTATCGCTCGAGATCAAGGTCTCCTAATAGGTACTATCGACCACGAAGTGACCGACGTGAGCGAGACGAACGTGATGATAGGGACGATCGGGAGGACAGCAAGCCACGAGATACTCGTCGACCAAGGGAGGAGGAGCGCCGCAAAAGCAGAAGTCCCAAGCCAGAGAAAGAAGGCACTCCACCTCTGACAGAGGATGAACGTGATCGCCGTACAGTTTTCGTCCAACAGCTTGCCGCACGTTTGAGGACCAAAGAACTGATCGCTTTCTTCGAGAAGGTTGGCCCTGTTAAAGAAGCACAGATTGTTAAAGATAGAGTTAGTGGCAGGTCTAAAGGGTAAGTTTTGGCTATTCAGCAATCTAGGAAGTAGCTACTAATGTGCTGTCAGTGTCGGTTATGTTGAATTCAAAAATGAAGAGTCTGTCCCCGCTGCTATACAGCTCACTGGTCAGAAGCTCCTAGGCATTCCTATAATCGCTCAGCTTACCGAAGCTGAGAAGAACCGACAAATCCGAACTCCTGAAACATCTGGCAACAATCCTAATCAGATCCCTTTTCACCGACTATATGTTGGTAATATACATTTCAGCATCACTGAAAGTGACTTACAGAATGTCTTCGAACCGTTCGGAGAATTAGAATTCGTGCAATTGCAAAAGGAGGAGCAGGGTCGTAGCAGAGGTTATGGTTTCGTCCAGTCAGTCACTTCCTTTGATTTTCCTTATCCAGGGACTTTGCTAACTGATAGCACAGGTTTCGTGATCCACATCAAGCCCGTGAAGCTCTTGAGAAAATGAATGGATTTGATCTTGCCGGACGCCCAATTCGTGTAGGCCTTGGTAACGATAAGTTCACCCCTGAATCTACCGCCAGTCTCCTTCAGAGATTCCAAGGCCAAAGTCACCAACAACAATTCCAGGGTTCGGCTTTCTCCGGTGCTGGTGGACGAGGCCCGCAAGCCAGCAGTGGCGGCGGTGCTTTCGACCGTGCTGGCGGCCGCGACAATGACAAGGGTGCTGGTGGTGCGAGTGCTCTTGATGATACTGATGTGGCTGGTGTGAACTTCAATAACTACAGTCGTGATGCGTTGATGAGGAAGCTTGCTAGGACAGATGAACCTGCTCCGGCAGCCAATGGACGCGACGATCGACGAGAAGTCTTGAAACCAAAGACAGAGACGAAGCCTCTCCCTATCAATGTTAATATGGCTAGTCGATGTGTTGTCCTGAAAAACATGTTTGATCCAGCTGAGTAAGTTTCCTCTACCCATTGTGGCATTGAACTTGCTAATACTCTTCTAGGGAAACTGGTGACAACTGGGAAAAGGAGCTCGAAGATGACGTTCGTGCAGAGGCCGAGGAGAAGTATGGTCACGTTGTTCATATCGCTCTGGATCCTAATTCCCAAGGAGACATCTACCTCAAGTTTGATCGTGTCCAAGGGGGCGAAAATGCGATCAAAGGTCTCAACGGCAGATATTTCGGCGGCAGAATGATTAGCGCGACACCTGTTGTGGATGCCGTCTACAGCAGTTTGTTCTCACGCACAAAGGCTATTTAATAAGCTAATCGGTTTTTGCATGACTTGACTTAGGGTTTTCTTTGGTATGTCCATTTCCGCTGAGCCATAAGTCACCTATCCTCTGCTCCTAGCTACCCAGAATTGACAAAAAGTATTAACCCTTCTACTACAGATGCTAGGTTCTGTGGCCAATCCGTACCACTTCCCAAATTCCGCCTCGCATAGCTTTCAGCCAAGCTCATCTTTGCGCTCTCTTCTTACACAGGCTAAGCTTCCGGGGCAACCAGCTCACCACACAATACTAGTAGATTTCGAACACAGCCACACTGATTTTATGTCAACAGGAGCTCGATTTCCGTGCAGCATTGTTTTAAAGAGTTTGGGCTCTGCTACAGAATTGCTGATTGCACATAGTTACACGGCCCTCGTTTGTATGTAGTTTTTCACTGCACAATTCTCCTTGGTTTCTCTTGTTGATCTTAAGGTAGAAACATTCAAGGTCCCTAATCCGATTCCTCTGCTCACCGTGAATGTGAATAATTTGAGCTGCAAGCCGCAATAATGTAACTTGCTCTGCCGTTTCTTATTTGTCATCTTGACTTAACAGATGCATTTTGGTCAGTGGCCATGATTGCCATATTCCTGCCGACATCTCAAAGACCGTTATGTTCGGTGCTGAGGCGACCAGTCTATCTTCTCCCTTATGAAAGCTTCTAGTCTGCAGCAGTGTTCGGCCATGCCAGATACAAAGAATGGGGGAGCTAAAAATGCGACCTCCAGCTACTAGAAAAGTTATGGATGTCAGTAGGCTCATTGCCTAGCCATGTTGTTTTCTTTATTGTGTCCCAAATTTTTGTAAAGAGGGAGTGGAGTTTTGCAGGGCCTTCCATAAGAACTTACTATGGGCCTGCCTGAGTTAGGTGCCAGAGTCAGGAGCATCCGTGAGAAAAAGGTTGTCCAATTCGGGACATTTCCAAGCTTGACCGAAATTTTAATTCCGCACCTGAGCAAAATTCATGATTTTGTCCGATCAAGTATGTCCTCTCTGGCTTGGGTGGCTCTATGCGTTTATTTTTACGTGCCTTAAGAATGTTGCAGTAACGCTTTTCGGTGCTTAGATGTCGTGATCTCTAGTATTCACGTTATAAGAACTGATATCGAAAAGGTCTCCTATTTGAGGTTATTTGCTCCTGCCATATTTGGCATAGATCATACATTTAGCTTCCCGTAATGTTTTTTTACGCCAAAGCTCCGGTTCCAATGGTGTGTCATCATTACAACAACCGCCTATTGTATGTAGTCGTCCAGTTAATTCAATATCCTGTCTATTAGTTCATTCGAGGAAACTGCTAATCCTTTCTCTGTTGCCATCACTCGTCCTTGTAATCGAGAAATTTGGACGCAGTTGCAATGACATCCAGACACGTAATATTTATAGCGTCCACTTGCTATGAATCATACTTACAATGGTCTCTTTATTGTGGCATATGCTTGCAGCATACTCTACTCCACGCCACGCTGCCACGGATTGGACACTGCCACGTGCTCCCACATCCTTCTCATGCTAAACTCAGCGCGCTTACCAGGCCCCGAAAGATGGTATTGTCTGGGACTTATGAGGGTCGTTATTGGCGGACTCCATTTGGACCACGCTGCGCTGATGTACGTTCCCGACTTTCGATCCTGGTTGAACAGCCAAGGGGGAGCAGAACCGCAACTTTGACAACTGGGAGGTTACCAATCTTGTGTCAAGTTTAACAATTAAAAGCGACCAAATTAAGCACTGAAGGTAGTAATTTTGCATCTTCAGGCGTGTTCGCTGACTTACGAGTCAATGCAGAGACCACGCAACATATGATATTTACCAGATAACCCGAATAAAATTGAACTGAACGGAAGTCGACACCAGCAACTTGTCAAAGTTAATTTCTGCTTCCTTACTATTGAATCCTCGATCTGACGTTTATCCAAGCCCAACAGAAGCTGAGTCTACTTAGTCTCTGCCATCCGCAATGGGAGCTCCACTTGGTAAAGCAGCATGTACTTTTCTTTTCTTTCAACTTATGACGGCACGTGCCCAGCAAGCTCTACTGTGAGAGCTTTCATGATCTTTTTGATTGAGCAAACCTTTCTAATGATCTCTAGTCATTCATGTGCGCTTTGTTTCAGGCGTAAGGTATGCCATCAGCTTTGATTGAATCTGTGGCATACCACAACTTGACGAGAAGACAGCACACGGATGAGAGACATGTATTTTTGTGTAGATGGCGAAGTATGTTTATTTGTAGTCCTCGTCTTTCCCTTACATTCGCTATATGGAAGGTGTCCTAGTGGCCTCCTGCAATAAAAGCTCGATCCTTTGACCTCTGAGAGTCTGCTCTAGGGCTAAAGCTCTTTTGTAGCTGCTCCAATTTTTCCCGGCCGATGAAGTTCCTCAACACATTGGCCTATGGTTCTCTGCATGATTTCCGCAGTTTATTAAACCACCTTCTGCTTCATGGCTTAGACGTTTTGACGAAAGAAGCAATTTCATCAATAGCTGCATCAGGCTTAATATCTAGAAACAGGATTTTCTCCAATTCTGTTTCATGCTACTTACCAGGACCTTTGTTGTCAGGGTTTGATCATTTCTATTTGGCACGTGCATCTCTCTTTTTCTCCGAGCAAGCTTCAATTTACCCTGTAGAGGATTCATGAATCTGTATGTGGCTTCGATACGGCGTAAAGGACAGAGCAAAGCCTTTTGGAGTTGCATTGCCTCTAAATGCTTCTCTGGGAGACGTTTAGAACTGTACTCCATCAACAGCTGGATATCACATGGCCATGAATAGAATCATTCGCTTTCAATTCAAGGAGATAAGTTTGTGGATACTTAACTCAATCTGTTCCATATAATTTCCTAAAGTAGAGTCTATCGACATCCCCCAGTGTTTATCTTTGAAACTACGGCATGAAAGAGAGTATAGTGTCTAAGGAGGAATATGCGAAAGTTCTTTTGTTATCTAGGGGACTTTTGTCAGTTAGGGATCTTTTTTCAAATAGGTAGCCTTTGGCCTGCTTGTTTCGTTGTATGGCTTCCTGAAACTACAAGTCTTTCAACGACTGCCTCTACCCAGAGGTACGTACCTCGAAACCTTTTAAGGAACTTCATAGACTTTTCGTATATTATACGCATATGAGACGCGTTGGTATCGCTATCAAGCATGTTTTTGGGTCTCAGGTCGCGTTCATGAGGAAGGATGTGTTTATTTCCAACCCCCATTGTGGTCTGCCTTAGCGCCTCACTTGACACTCTACATCGAGCCTCTTTACTCACAAATTCACCTTTTACTTTCCCCATTGTCGCTTAATTAGGCGAGGACCTACTCCTGTTGGTCAAGGCTTGTCCACTATTGTCATATCCTATAAAACTTCAACTCTTAAACTTCTCTCTTCCACCTCTTCATCTTCTCTACGCTACACTTTCCTGCACCACCATCAACAGTGATCGGCAACCCTTCCAGCCGGACATTGAAGCTTTAACTGTAAGTTTCATATACTCTATGAACTGGCTCAGCCAGTCATGTAGAAACTTTATAGCAGGGTGTCCGATCTGCCGGAAGTTTGTGGAACACGTTAGCAAGCTGCAGCGCTCACCTTCTCACCATCTAATAACACTTTCATATACATCATTTGATGCCATTCGATCTTGCCCCACTCCATGTTCTCCTTTCTTTATTTATACATTTGGATTTCCGTCTATTGTCACGTGTTTTACTTTGACTCTAGTACTTAGACTGACATTGCTAAGGCTATCTTTGATAATCACCTTTGTCGATCAGCTACCACTCACTACTCCTTAAAATGGAAGAGCAATCCACGCAACCCTTCGTCTCGCCGGTCTCATCCCCAGGGCTCCTAGTACCAAATAACTCGCCTTCTTACGGCTTCCCAGCAGTCGAATGTGCTCAACCCCACATGCTCAGCAGAGCGCCAGAAGCAACGATCCCCAATGCTCTTCAGCAAGTGAATACTAACGGTTTCGTTCGGCCACAACATGGCACCACACGTCTGAGACGCAGTGCGGGTGTACCCTCACTCCGCCCTAACAGGCCCAGAAACAACAGCCAAAGTCAAGTTGATGAAATGAATATTGCATTCTTTCCAGGCCAGTCCTACGAACATAGTATGGAAAGTGGGTCCAACCACCAGGACATCTGGAACCAGCAGCCTAGCTATAGCCAATATCATGATTACGACCAACAGAGAAGTTATGGCCAGCAAGCTGACTCTCATAGTCAGATACTATATAGTCAACAGAATAACTTCAGTCAAGAATTAGCAATTGTAAGTTCACCTACATTATTTAAGGAGTGGAATTCTGACCCAAGAATAGGCTGACGAACATGCACACCTGCAGCAAAGGCTATATTCCTTAGCTCAAATAATTTCTGCCCAGGCTGCATTATCGCCGCATGTGGTAGCTGCGTTAACAACAGAGCTGCGCGAATTGAGCCAGCGACATATCGAGCTTCGCAGAAATTTTCAGAATGAGCACAGACTTGTTCAGTTAGAGCGGGAGAGGTTAGCGCGTCTCATAGCATCGCAGCAACAACTGATTCAGAACGCGCTATCAGAAAGAGATAGAGCTTGTACAGAACGTGATCGGCTCCAGGCTCAA
>Ga0335074_10012413_pt1 | contig 11946 bp, 10 predicted proteins | sample Lox_Sample_23_FD_206715 | JGI IMG/M metagenome (GOLD analysis project Ga0335074, IMG submission 206715) | Soil microbial communities from Loxahatchee National Wildlife Refuge, Florida, United States - Lox_Sample_2.3 | ecosystem: Environmental > Terrestrial > Soil > Wetlands | place: USA...
CGTCAACAAGCTCAAGATGATCAAGAGGCAAATGTACGGACGAGCCACCTTCCCCCTGCTCCGCAAACGCGTCCTGCTGTGCTAGACACCAAGCCGCAACAAGGACGAGACCATCACGAAATGCGGGTCAGATCCATAGAAATGGCCCCCAGGGGGGCCACAAGTATCCCCGCTCTTCACGATCCGGTGCTGCGTTTACCGCGCCTGGCTGCCGCCGGTTCTGCTTCAAGCCTCGCGAGGTTGCTCCGGGCAACACGGACAAGCTCCTCCGGGCAACGCAGTAGGTCCCGGTCAACAGCCTCGTAGACCCAGTGATCGCCCTGGCGGGTGCGGAGACGGAACTCACCCTCCCACGCGGCCGCGAACAGCAGGCCGCGCTGGTAGAAGCCCCAGCCGCTGAACACCCGCCGCACTTCCAAGCCCTCGATGGCACCGAGCGCATCCTCGGCGTCGATGCGAATCTCGTCCTCGGTCTGGCCCACAAACCGCAGATTACAGCCGACGCGGGGCACCCATCCCAGCTCCCATGAGGCAGAATCTCATCACCGCGGCTGCCCCGCCGACCCACCCGGCGCGCAAGCAAATCCACCATCCGTAAGCCGCGCGCAAAGTTGATACGAGTCGGTCTCACTCATCGGGTAGGGCTGTCGAGCACTGGGCCGAGTCGGTCCTTCTCGATCTCAAGGTCGTTGCGCGACTGGAGGTTCAGCCAGAACCGCTCCGAAGTTCGGAAGAAGCGAGCCAGGCGCAGCGCGGTCAGCGCTGATCCTGCGCTGCCCGTGCACGATCTCGTTGATCCGCCTGGCCGGCACGCCGATCGAGCGCGCCAACTGGTACTGACTCAACTCCAGCGGCTCGAGGAACTCCGTCAGGAGGATCTCGCCCGGGTGCACCGGCGGCATGATCACGTCGCCTGCCATCTGTCCACCCTAGCGATGACCACGATCTCGACGTCCTCGGTTGCGCGGGCTGTCGCACTTCCTGGTCGCTCATGTCTTGACAGGTAATCGTTTGACTCACAAAATGAGCTAACTCATTTTACAACTTCAGCTGGAGGCGACGTTGCCGGCTCTCCCGATCTTCGACGGCGATACCCATCTCTACGAGCAGCCCGACGCGTTCAGCCGCTACCTGCCCGAGGACTACAGGGATCGCGGGGTCCGGATCGAGACGGGGCCCGACGGCCGGGTCGCGCTGTTCGCGGGCGACCGCCGGATGACGATCAGCGACTCCGCGGTGGCCGAAGGCGGGATGGTGCCGCGGCCCGGCTCACTGAAGGAGTTCCTCCGCAAGATCCGGTCGGCCGACGGCGCCAACGGTGCGGACATCTGGATCCCGATGACCGAGGAGTTCCAGTACCGCGACGCGCGGCTGCGTCGCCTGGACCAGCAGGGCGTCGAGGCGGCCATTCTCTTCCCCGGCCACGCCATCACGAGCGAGCCGTTCTTCGACGACGTGGACGCGCTCTACGCGCAGCAGCACGCCTACAACAGGTGGCTGAACGAGGAATGGGGCTGGGACTACCAGAACCGTCTCTACGCCCCGGCCCTGCTGACCTTCCGGGACCTGGACCGCACGGTCCAGGAGGTGGAATGGCTGATCAGCGAGGGCGTGCGCATCGTGATGCTGCTGACGGGCCCGTTCAACGGCCGGTCGCCGGCCGACACCTACTACGACCCGGTCTGGGCGCGCCTGAACGAGGCCGAGGTGGTGCTGGCGTACCACACGTCGGAGGCGATCTACACGCAGGACGTCTCGCGTGCCTGGGGGGAAGAAGTCCTGCAGCCCAGGCATTACCAGACGGCCTGGCAGTGGATGAACACCTACGGTGAGCGCCCGGTCATCGACAGCCTGTCCTCGCTGGTCTTCTGGAATCTGTTCGGCCGTTTCCCCAAGCTCCGCGTCATCGCGGTGGAGTTCGGAGCCGAATGGCTGCCCCACTTCCTGAGCAAGATGGACAAGTCCCGTGGCATGGGCCGCAACGGTCCCTGGCGGGGCGGACAGCTTCCCGACCGTCCGAGCCGGATCTTCGCCGAGCACGGCTACGTCGTGCCGTTCCCGGAGGACGACGTGACCGAGATCGTGCGGCAAGCCGGACCGCTCGCGACCGACATCCTCGTGATGGGCTCCGACTTCCCGCACGCCGAGGGCATCGCCGAGCCGGCCGGGCTGCTCACCCGCCTCGAGTCCTTCGGCGAGCCCGAGGTCAGGAAGATGATCCACGACAACGCCCGCCGTCTCCTGCCGGCGAGCCAGTGATGCCCGCCGAGGGGCCCGTGGTCGAGCATGTCAGGCACGAGGGCTGGGCCGAGCTGATCCTGAACCAGCCCGAAAAGCGCAACGCGCTGTCCAGCGAGCTGGTGACCGCGCTCGTGGCCGCCGCCCAGGAAGCCGACCGCGACCCGGATGTCCACGCGATGGTGATCAGCGGCGCGGGGCGCGACTTCTGCGCCGGTTACGACCTGCGGACCGGCGGGGGCGCGGGCTACACGGCGCACCGCGCCGACAAGGCCGGGTACTTCGCCGACCTGACTCGGGTGCAGACCTCATCGCGGCCCATCCGGTCGCTGCTGGACATCCGCAAGCCGATGGTGGCCAAGGTGCACGGCAACTGTCTGGCAGGCGGTACCGACCTGGCCTTCGTCTGCGACATCGTGATCGCCGCCGCCGACGCCGTGATCGGCTTCCCGCCAACCCGTGATCTGGGCAGCCCGCCCGTTCCGATGTGGCTGTATCACGTCGGGCCGCAGTGGGCCAAGCGGCTGCTGCTGACCGGCGACTGCATCAGCGGCGCCGACGCGGCGACGATCGGCCTGGTGCTGAAGGCGGTCCCGCGCGACCAGCTCGACGGCGAGGTGAGCGGCCTGATGAAGCGGATGTCGCATATCGACTATGAGCTTCTCAGCGCGAATAAGCGCATGCTGAACGCCGGCCTGCAGCTGATGGGCGCGGCGACATTGCTCGATATGGCGCCGGACTTCGATGTGCGCGCGCACCTGTCGCCAAGCCCGCTGCGTCTCAAGGCCGAATCGCCAGCGAACGTGGTCGACGTGCTCAAGCACCGACGTGACGAGTACTTCGGCCGGGGACTGGCACGGGTCAGCGAGCCCGACGAATACGACGAGCGTGGCCGTCTCATCTGAGCCGCGGATAACCGGCGCCTTTCTGAAGGCGTGACCGGAAGTCAGGACAGGATCTTTTCTCCAAGACGGTGGGAGGAACCGTGGAACTTCGAAGAACTTTTTTCGCGGCGGCGGCGACAGCCGGGGCGGTGGCACTCGCGGTGAGCGGCTGCGCCAGTAACGGCTCGTCAGCTGGCCGGGGCGGCGCTAGCGGTCCGTTCAATGTCCTTGTCGTGCTGCCCCTGTCCGGGACAGGTGCCGCGGAGGGCCAAGCCGAATTGCAGGGCGTCAAGGGCGCCGCCGCCGTGCTGAACGCGCACGGCGGCATTCTTGGCCACAAGGTGGTTCTGACCGCCGACGATGATCAGGCCAATCCGAGCATGGCCATCACCGATATCCAGAACGTGGTCAGCGGCGGCAGCAAACCGAACCTGGTCATCGCCGGGGCATCGAGCAATGAAACCGACGCGGTGGCGCCGATCCTGAATCGCGCTAAGGTCCTCAACATCGAGGACGACGACGATCCTAAGATCGATAATGGCGCCGCGACTCCGTACACCTTCTGTTCCACGGTCAGCATTCCCTCGGTCATCGGGGCGCTCGTCGCGTACGTGAAGTCCCTGCACGCGAGCAAGGTCGGCTTCGTCTACGCGAACGACGCCCTCGGCAGCGCGGTTGGCCAGTACGAGGCGGGCGCGCTGAAGCAGGCAGGCGTCAACGTCGTCGCCGCGAGTTACTCCGCCACGGCCCTCGATGACACCGCGACCTTGCTGAAGCTCAAGAGCCAGAACCCCGACGTGCTCGTCACGGAGGGCCTGGGGCCGCAGGCCGGCTACCTGTACTCCTCCCGGGCGAAGATCGGCTGGAACATACCGACCGTCGGCGACTCCGCGGTGGCTGCCTCCGGCCTGGCCGGACTGGTGCCTGCCGCTGATCTTGTGAACGTGAAGCTTCAGGCGTTCGCCGACCAGCAGTACCGGCCGTTCGCCGAGCAGTCGACGGCGATGCAGTCGTTCATCAAGGCGGTGGCGGCCGCCGGCCCGATTACGCAGCCGATCTCGTCGATCGAGTTCGCGTACGACGCGCTGATGTTCGCCGACGAGGCCGCGGTTCAGGCTGGCTCGGTTACGACCGATGCCATGATGAACGCGCTGGAGCATTTGCGCAGCACCGCGAGCGTGGTGGGGTTCGTGAACCCGGCGTTCACGTCCGCTAGCCATGTCATCGACGCTCCGCCGAGCAACTACGTGTTCGTTCCGGCCCCCGCAATCCCCCCCGTTTTCTTCGAGGTGCCCGCGGCCACGCCGGCCGGTTCGATCACCGGATGATCTCGCTGTGACTGTCGTCCTCGCCGGGCTCTCGACCGGCGCGGTATACGTCCTCACCGCCCTTGGTTACAACCTCGTGTTCGTTTCGGCCGGCGTATTCAACTTCGCCCAGGCGCAGTTCATCATGGTCGGAACGTTCATCTCCTACTGGGCGGCGGCGCAGCTGCACGTACCCGTTCTGGTGGGACTGCCGCTCGGACTGCTCATCGGGTTCGCCCTGGGCGCGGTCGAGGAGATCGTGGCCATCAGGCCGGTGCGCTCCTTCGGCGGTCAGGCCGAGCTGATAGTCACGCTGGGAGTAGGGGTCGTCCTGGACGGACTGGCCTACCGGATCTGGGGTTCCCAGCCGCTGGCCGTGCCGTTCTTCGGATCCAGCCGGGTGCTGACCGTGCTCGGCGGGAAGATCCTGCCGGTCGAAGTGACGCTCATCGCGGTAGCGGTCGTCGCCGCGCTGGCCCTCGCCGCCTGGACGCGGTTCAGCCTGACCGGGATGGCCAGCTCGGCGGTCTCCGAGGACGGCGTGGCCGCGGCGGCCCGCGGCATCGACATCCGGAGGTTCTCCCTGGTCTCCGTCGCGGTGGCGGCGGGACTCGCGGCCGCGCTCGGCCCGGTGATCGGGCCGAAGACATACGCCGTGTACAACCTCGGCGACCAGCTGGCCATCATCGCCTTTGTCTGCCTGGCCATCGGCGGATTCGGCAGCTACGTGGGAGTGCTGCTGGCCGGCATGGGCGTGGGACTGGCCGAATCGGTCGGCGCGCTGTACCTGTCACCTCCCTACGGCGACCTGATCGTGTTCGCCATGCTGCTCACCGTCCTGCTGATCCGCCCCTCCGGGCTGTTCCGCTCCGCCGCGGTCAGGAAGGTGTGAAGCAACCGGTGAACAGCGATCATCCTCCCGCCGCGGGACGGCGCCGGCGGATCAGTCCCGAATGGCTGGTGCTCCCGGCGGTCATCGTGGCGTGCGCGGTGCCGTGGCTGGACCTGAACGCGACCATCGTCAGGGAAGTGGTGCTGACCGCGATCTTCACGCTGATCGTGAGCGGCCTGAACCTCAGCTACGGCTGGGCGGGCGAGCTATCGTTCGCGCAGCCCGCGATCTTCGCCGTCGGCGCCTACAGCACAGCGTTGCTGTCGACCCACGGCTTCAACGACCTCCTGCTCAACCTGGTAGTCGGCGGGCTGCTCGCGGCGATCATCGGCACGATCATCGGGGTGCCTGGCCTCCGGCTGGGCTCCTGGTCGCTGGCGATGGTCTCGTTCTTCCTCGTGCTGCTGATACCGGACCTCGTCACGATCTTTCAGTCCCAGACCGGGGGCGACGCCGGATTTTCCGACATCCCGCTGCCGGAGCTCGCCGGCGTCCAGCTCGCCAGCCAGCCGTTCTTCGTGGCGTGCGTGCTGGTATGCACGGCATGGCTGCTGTTCTACCGCAATCTCGTGCGATCCCGGCACGGAGCGGCGATGCGGATCATGGCCACCAACGCCGTGCTGGCGGAGTCGGCGGGGATCCGGGTAACACGACTGAAGCTGGTGTGCTACTTGCTGGGCTCGGTTCCCGCCGGACTGGCAGGAGTGCTGTACGCCTACCTCGACGGCTACATCAGCCCGGCGGACTTCGGGTTCACCGTCGGTATCGGCATCCTGGCCGCGTCGGTGCTGGGCGGAACCCGCAGCGTATACGCGGTGGTCGTCGGCACGGCCCTGCTTCAGGTCATCCCCTTGGAGTCGGCCACGTTCTCGGACTACTCCATCCTCATCTACGGCGGGCTGCTGCTGCTTGGCGGACTCGTGCTGCGGGGCGGCATCGCCGAGGTCTCCGCGCGGCTGACCGGCCGTGCCCGCCGCTTCCTGACGGCCGGCGCCCAAGCCCAGGCCCGGGACCGGGCCGTGCGGCCAGTGGCCGACGGATCATCCAGCCGGCTGGCGGACCTTGAGGCCTTCCTCAGCCCGCCCGGCACCGCCGCCGGGCCGCTGCTCGCCAGCGGGGTGATCAAGACGTTCGGCGGAGTTCGCGCGCTGGACGGGGCCGGGCTCGAAGCTCTCCCCGGCGAGGTCTGCGCGCTGATCGGCCCGAACGGCTCAGGCAAGACCACCCTGCTCAACGTCATCTCCGGCTTCTACCCCGCGACGGCGGGCACGGTGAGCTTTGGCGACCAGGTGCTCAGCGCGGGCCGGTCCTGGTTCTCCGCCCGCTTCGGCGTGGCCCGCACGTTCCAGACGCCGATGATCCCGGCCGGCATGACGGTGCTCGGCGTGGTCGCCAGTGCCCGCTACCGCCTGGACTACGTGGGCATGCTGAGTTCGGTCTTGCGGCTTCGGCGGTTCCGCGCGGCCCGTCGTCGCGATGAGCGGTACGCCCTGGCCGCGCTGGCGTTCGTCGGGATCGAAGACTTGCGGGACGCCGACGCCGCGTCGCTGCCGCTCGGCCTACGCCGGCGCGTCGAAGTGGCGCGCGCGGTGGCGGCGCGGCCCCGGATCCTGCTGCTCGACGAGCCGGCCTCGGGGCTCGCTGAAGCCGAGGTCGCCGAGCTGATGCGCCTGCTCCAGGCCATCAAGCGCATGGGCGTCATCACCGTCCTAGTGGAGCACAATTTCGAATTCGTCATGAGCGCGGCCGATCATGTCGTGGTGCTCGACTTCGGATCGGTGCTTGCCGCGGGATCCCCGGCGGAGATCCGCCAGAACAGCGCCGTTCGGGAGCGCTACCTCGGCAGCGGCGACGTGGCAGCGGTCACGAGTGCCCGCGAGACGCTGACCGGTCCCGCTGGGCCCAGCGGGAGCCCGACGACAGCGGAACCGCTGCTCGTGGTCTCGCACCTGTCGTCCGGCTACGGCGACCTGAAAGCGGTGTGGGACGTCGACCTGGAGGTGGCGCTGGGCCAGACCACGGTACTTCTCGGCAACAACGGCGCGGGCAAGACCACGACGCTCCTGGCGATCGCGGGTTTGCTGCCAGCCCTGTCCGGTGAGGTGCGCTACGAGGGAAGGGCGTTCGGGCGACTCGCTTCCGGCAGGCGCATCCGGGCCGGGATCGCGCTCGTGCAGGAGGGCAAGCGGATCTTCCCCGGGCTGACGGTCGAGCAGAACCTCATGGTCGGAGGCTGGACGATCCAGTCCAGGAACCGGCGCCTGGTGACCAGGCGAGCCAATGAGATGTTCGAGCGTTTTCCCGCGCTGGCCGCCAAGCGGCAGCACGCCGCCGGCAGTCTCAGCGGTGGTCAGCAGCAGATCCTGGCCATCGCCCAGGCGCTGATGCCCGGCCCGAGGCTGCTGATGCTCGATGAGCCGTCGGCTGGCCTGGCGCCGACGATCATGGCGGACGTCCTCGCCGCTATCAAGGGCCTGAACGCCGACGGGGTCGGCGTGCTGCTCGTCGAGCAACTCGTGGACACGGCGCTGGCCGTCGCTGACCGGGTGGTCGTGGTATCGCGCGGACGCACCGTCCTTCGTGCCGAGGGCCGCGAAGGGATCGGTGACGGGGCCGCCATCCGGGCCGCCTACGCGAAGTTCGACGACGACGGCGATGAGAAGGCAGACGACCAGAAGGTGAAGGTGCCTCCGCGTGGCTGACAGTTCCGAAGCCAGTGACCGCTCAGCCGGGCCCGAGGCCGACCTCCTGGTCACGTCCATGGCCCCTGGGGTCCGCCTGTTGACCCTGAACCGGCCGGACCGGCTTAACGCGCTGACCTTCGCCCTCGTCGACCAGCTGCTCGCGGAGCTTGAGGCGGCGCGCTACGACCCGCGGGTACGGGTGATCGTACTGACCGGAGCGGGCCGCGGCTTCTGCTCGGGGCATGATCGCGGCGATCACAGCGATCCCGCGTGGATGCCGCCCCGGGCCGGACCGGTGCAGCGCGGAACCATGATCCTGCAGCGCATGAGCAGGCTCGTACCGCTGCTCCGGTCACTGCCGCAGGTGGTGATCGCGGCCGTCAACGGCCCGGCGGCCGGGGCCGGCCTATCGCTGGCGCTCGGTGCCGACCTAGTGCTGGCCGGCGAGTCCGCCTTCTTCGTCAACGGGTTCAACGACGTCGGGGGCGGCGGAGCCGAGCTGGGGCTCAGCTACCTGCTGCCGCGCCTGGTGGGGGTGCAGCGCGCGGCCGAGATGATGCTGACCGCCCGCCGGATTGGCGCGGCGGAGGCGGCGCGGATCGGCTTGGTGCTGCGTGCCGTGCCCGACGGCGACCTGCTGCGCGAGGCCGGCGGGCTGGCCGACGACATCATGGCCATGCCACCCGCCGGGGTGGCGCAGACGAAGGCCTCGCTGTGGGCGAACTCGGAGGTCCCCGGCCTCACGGCGGCGCTGGAGCTAGAGATCAAAGGACAAATCCTGAGCATGCAGACCGCCGACGCGCGTGAGAAGCGCGCCGCGAGCGCCGCGAGCCGGCCGCCGCGGTACTCCGGACGGTAGCGACGAGCTCAGCGGAAGGGTGGTCAATCTCATGAAACTGGACAGCCTGCTGGCGCCGCGAAGCGTCGCCGTCGTCGGAGCGTCCGACGATCCCACCCGGGTGGGGGGACTGGTGCTGGCCAACATGCTCAAGGGTTTCGCCGGCGCGGTGACCCCGGTCAACCCGAAACGGGACCGGGTCCAGGGACTGCCGGCCTACCCGTCGATCGCGAGCATGGATCACGTGCCCGACCTCGCGATCGTGGTCTCCCCGGCGCCGGCTGTGCTGCAGTCGGCCGTGGAGTGCGCCGAACTCGGGGTCCGCGCCATGATCGTGATCAGCTCTGGCTTCGCGGAGACCGGCGAGGAGGGGCAGGCGCTCCAGGACCAGCTGGCGGCCATCACAAGCGAGGGCGGCGTCTCGCTGCTCGGGCCCAACTGCGTGGGCGTGCTCAACGTGCCGATCTCGATGCGGGCGTCATTCGTCCGGCTCACCGGCATACCGATGCGGGCCGGGTCGGCCGCGGTGGTCAGCCAGAGCGGCGCTTTCGGCCTCGCCATCTTCGAGTACGCGCAGGAACGGGGCCTCGGCGTCAGCTATCTGTGCACGACGGGTAACGAGGCTCAGCTGAGCTGCGCGGACCTGATCGATGACCTGCTCGGACGGCCGGATGTGCGCGTGGTCATGGCTTACCTGGAGGGAATACCCGACCCGGACGCCCTGATCCGGGCGGGCGAACGCTCCTGCGAGCTGGGCAAGCCCATCGTGGCGATGAAGGTGGGCGGTTCGCCGTCTGGCGGCCGGGCGGCGGCCAGCCACACCGCGGCGCTCGCCGTGTCGGACCGTGTGATCGACGCGGCGCTCGACGAGGCGGGGATCATCCGCGTCCGGTCGGTCCGGCAGATGCTGGACTACGCCAAGGGCTTCGGCGTGGGGCGGCGGCCGGCGGGCCAGCGGACCGTCGTGTTCACCGGCAGCGGTGGCGTCGGCGTGACGATGGCCGACGCGGGCGAGGCATCCGGCCTGGACCTGGCCGCTCCGAGCCCTGGACTGCGGGCGCTGCTGCGCCCCCTGGTGCCGCCGGTCGGTTCGATCGCCAACCCGATCGACCACACCGCCCAGATCCTCAACGTGCCAGAGAACTATGACTCCCTGCTTCGCGCCGTGACCACCGCGGACGAGTACGACATCGTGGTGATCGCGAACGTGTCGCGGGTGGGCATGCCGGAGCGCATGGAACTGCTGACCGGGGTCGCGGACAGCACCCCGAGGACGGTCGTGGCGCAAAGCCACTACGCCGAGATCGCCGAAGAGCTGACTCGCCGGGGGATACCAACCGTGGATGATCCGGCCGCGGCTGTCGAGACCGCGGCGGTCATGGCGCACTGGGAGCGGCGGCGCCGTGAGCGCAGAGCGCTGATCCGGTCCCGTGCGGCACTCATGGTTAAAACGGCGCCGGACGGGCCCGTGCGGACGCTGGCCGGCCCGGAGGCGCAGGAATTGCTTGGTCGTTACGGCCTTTCGCTGCCTGGATCCGTGGTCGCGGACGACGAGGATGCCGCCGTCGCGGCCTTCGCCGCCGGCGGGCGCCCGGTCGCGCTGAAGATCAGCGCGGACTGGATGCCGCACAAGTCAGAGAACGGCGGGGTCATTCTCGGCTGCCGGACGGAACGGGAAGTCCGGCAGGGCTTCCAGCGGCTGCGGCGCGTCGTCGAGGTCACCGCGCCCGCGGGACACTCCGCGGACATCGTCGTCCAGGACATGGTCGAGCCCGGCCTGGAGTTCGTCTGCGGCGCCCTTCGCGACCCCGTATTCGGTCCGCTGGTGAGCATCGGCCTCGGCGGTGTGCTTGTTGAGCTCCTCGATGACGCCGAGCTTTCCCTGGCCCCGGTAACGATCGACGCCGCTTCGCGGATGGTGCGGAGCCTGGCGAAGGGCCGCCTCGTGGGCCATCCGCGCGGGATTTCCGCCACGCAAGCCGAGGCGATCGCCGACATCGTGGTAGCCGTCAGTAACCTCGTCAGCGAAGAGCCGGCGGTAATGGAGGTGGATCTCAACCCGGTCATTGTGGGGCCATCCACGATCTGCCCGGTAGACGCGCTGGTGGTCGTATCAGCCTCGTGAGCCCTGCGCGGCATGATCGGGGCGCGCGGACCGGTTGCTATCCTCGCACCGGGTGGCTGGAGGAAGCGTGACCGGGGAAAACGCCGACAGGAAGTTCGATGGCGCCGGGCGGATTAAGCGCTTGCGCGCGACGGACGCCCTCGCCGCGACGTTGCGCCGCCAGATCGTGGACGGCGACCTCGGCGAAGGTGACCGGCTGCCGAACGAGTCCGAGCTCGAAACCGCCTATGGCGTCTCCCGCCCAACCGTCAGGCAGGCGCTGTCCATGCTCGAACGAGAGGGACTTATTGTCGTCCGGCACGGTACCCGCGGCGGCGCGCTCGTCCGGCGGCCGTCGATCGGTGTGGCTGCCCGCTACGTCGGCTACGTCCTGCAGTCGCGAGGGGTCCATGTCGCCGATGTCTTCGCGATGCGCTTGCGGCTCGAACCGCCCGTCATCAGGGAACTGGCGGAAAGGCACTCTGACTCCGACGTCCAAGCGCTGCGAGAGCTCATAGCAGCGGAACGGACTGGCGGCTACGACCCGATCGAGGCCCCGGAGCGATTCCGGCTCACGCTCGCCGAGCGGTCTCCCAACGTGGCAAGCGCGGTCATGCTGGGCCTGTTCGGCGAGCTAGGGCGTCAGCAAAGTCTGCTTGCCCGCAAGCGCTGGCCGGAAAAGGACCTGGAGAGGTTCGCCCGGATCGGTCACGCGCGGCGCAGCGAGCTAGTCGACCTGATCGAAGCCGGGGACGCGGACGGAGCCGAAGCCCTGTGGCGCGAGTACCTGCTGGATACCCAGCGTGTCATCGGTCGCGAACTGCTCGCGACCCGCGTCGACGTTCTGGACGTGCCCTGAGCGCGGAGCTCGGAGCCTGACTGCCCCGCCTTGCGGATATTCTTTATATAGTTATATTATTATTCTTAACTATTCGGACTCGATGCGGAGCCATGCATGCAGGAGTTGAAGCACGCTCTCACCGGCGGAATCTACGGCAT
>Ga0335074_10012414_pt1 | contig 11945 bp, 8 predicted proteins | sample Lox_Sample_23_FD_206715 | JGI IMG/M metagenome (GOLD analysis project Ga0335074, IMG submission 206715) | Soil microbial communities from Loxahatchee National Wildlife Refuge, Florida, United States - Lox_Sample_2.3 | ecosystem: Environmental > Terrestrial > Soil > Wetlands | place: USA: Florida...
CCCCGGCCGGTTCGGTTGGAATTTCGGGCTATTCCGCACCGATCTCAACAACGACATCTACGGCGTCGCCACTTCGATCAGCACCACCTTCTTCGAGAATATCGGCTCGACGCGGCGCCAGGGCATCGAGACGGGCCTCGCCTACAACGACGATAAATGGTCGGTTTATGGCAATTACAGCCTCGTCGACGCCACGTTCCGATCACCGCTCACGCTGCCCTCGCCCAGCAATCCCTTCGCCGACGCCGCCGGCAACATCCAGGTAGCGCCTGGCGACCGCTTGCCCGGCATCCCGGAGCACCAGCTCAAGCTCGGCGCGGACTATCACGTGACGCCGCACTGGACAGTGGGCGGCACGTTCATCTTCAACAGCGACCAGTTTTTCCGCGGCGATGAATCGAACCAGAACAAACCGCTGCCGGGCTATGAGGTGGTCAACCTGCACAGCTCCTACGAGGTCACCAAGAACTTCGAGCTGTTTGCCGATATCTCCAACCTGTTCGATACGCGCTATGCCACCTTCGGCGAGTACGGCGATCCGACCGGCGCCGGCGCGCCCGGCGTGCCCACCAACGGGATCGGCGTCGATAACCGGTTCATCAGCCCGGCACCGCCGATCGCCGTCTTCGGCGGCGTCAGGGTGACGTTCTGATCTTAGCCCTTTGCGCGGCGGCTCAGCCGTGCAATGCGCCGCGATCGGAGCCGGTCGGCACCGCCGGCAGCTTGACGGTGACGATGGTGCCGCGCCGCGGGATGCTCTCGATCTCGAGCGTGCCGCCGAGCATCTCGACATAGCGCCGCGTCAGCGGCAAACCGATGCCGGTGCCGATGGCGCCGGAGGCTTTCGCCTCGGGCGTGCGGCCAAACGGGCGCATGGCCAGATCGATCTGCTCGGGCGCGATGCCGATGCCGGTGTCGCGCACGATGAGGACGATGACGCCGCCAGCGACGTCGCGCCTCGCTTCGATCGTCACCTGGCCCTTGGCCGGCGTGTATTTCACCGCGTTCGCGCCCAGGTTCAAGATGATCTGGCGGAGCCGCGTCGCATCGGTGCGCACCGACATGACGCCGGGATCGATGCGCATCTGCAGGCTCACGCCGGCGGCTTGCGCCTGGATTTCCAGCAGGCTCGCCGTTTGCCGCACGATCGAACCGACATCGGCGATGGCGAAGTCGAGCCGTGCCTCGCCCAGCTCCGTCCGCGAGAGGTCGAGAAGATCGTCGACCAGCTTCATCAGGTGCAGCCCGGCCTCGTGAATGTGGCCGGCATAGTCGAGGTATCGGGCATTCGCGATCGAGCCGATGAGCTGATCTTTGATCGCTTCGGAATAGCCGAGAATGGCGCCGAGCGGCGTGCGGATCTCATGCATGGTCTCGGCCAAAAGTCCGGATTTCGACCGGCTCTCCGCCTCCGAGCGCTCGAGCTGCCGCGCCAGCTGGCGCTCGGCAAGGCGAAGCAGCTCGACCGCCTCGGCCAGCTTCGCCGTTCGCTCGGAGACGGCGGCTTCGAGCCGGCGGGTAAGGCGCACCGATTCGACGGCGTTTGCTACCCGAACCAGCAGCTCTTTGCGATCGAAGGGCTTGGTGACGTAGTCGCGCGCGCCATGCTCATAGGCCATGGTGCGCACGGCGGCATCGCTCTCGCCGGTGATCATGACCACCGCCGGCTTCGCCTCGATGTCGCTCTCCTGCACCGCCGCCATCACCGCGAAACCGTCAAGCCGCGGCATGTGAAAATCCAGCAGCATCACGTCGGGATGGCAGGTTCGACAGAGATCGACCGCCCGGCCGGCATCGGTCGTCGCCTCGACCTGGTGATAGCCGGCGCGCTGCAGCGTTCGCGACGCCAGATCGACCATGGTCGCATCGTCATCGACGATGAGAATGGAGCCGGATTGAACCGCAGGACTGCTCATCGACACCCCTCGCCAACAGACATCAGCCACGCACGCCGAACCGCCGCCAGGAGGCCACGGGAAGCTCGGAACCGCCCGCGTCCGCGGAGCATTCAAGGGGAATAAAGGATCGCAGATATCGGTTACCAAGCGGTGAGCGACACCCACTCTGCGCGCCGCTTTGGCGGCCCGCTCTTAACCAAGCGCGCCGGCAAATCCGTCTAACCAATAAGTTGAGTATGGCCTCGCAAAAGCGCAATACGACAATGAATTCAAGCCGCAGCCGGAGCCTCGATTGCTGTTCCGCCTGGCACGACGCAAGCGGCATCCGCAGGCATGTCCGGCCGCACAAAATATTGTGGCGTGTTTTCGCAAAATATTAAGGACGTTCGTGCTGCTCTGACGCGCTACGGAGCAGCCCTGCGTGGCGGAGAGCCTCATGGATAGCGCTGTCTCGCGGTTGAACGTTCTGGTCGTTGACGATGACGACAGCATGCGCCATCTGCTGTGCCGGATGCTGAAGCGCATGAATGCCGCCGGCGTCGTCGCCAGCGCGAGCGGCGAGCAGGCGCTGCATCAGCTCGAGCGCGGGCGCGATCCCGTGGATATCGTGATCGCCGACTGGAACATGCCGGGGATGTCGGGGCTGGAGCTGTTCAAGCGCGTTCGCTCCGCCAGACCGCGAATGCCGTTCCTGATGCTGACCGGTCGTGACGACGCGGCATCGATCGTCGCCGCGCGGACAAACGGCATCCCCGCCTATGTCGTGAAGCCGGTGAGTCCGCAAGAGCTCAACGCGAAGATCGCCTTTCTTCGCAAAAACCCGGGTTAGCGGTTCCGCTTCCTCACGATCGACAGCAGGTCAGGGATGCCCACCCAAACCATCAACGCCGCCCCCAAGGGTCCGCCGACAGAGAATATTCTGATGGCCTATGTCGATGAGCTCGCCGGCAAGCGCGCGGGATATCGGGCCGTCTGCTTTCACCTCTCGCGGCTGAGCCCGCTCCATCGCGCCGAGAAGCATGTCCAGGCGGCCACGAACCTGCTCATGGAAGTGGTTGACCGGTTCGGCGGTCGGCTGTTCCTGCTCCGCGGCCTGGACGTCATCGTCGTCTGCAAGGGGATCACGGCCAAGGCGATCGAAGAGACGGTGGACACCGTGCGCTATCTCTTTGTCGGCGAGGAGCTTGCGGAAAAGGAGGCGGAAGGCGATTTCTGCTCGGTGTTCGATCTCGAAATCGGCTATCCCCAGTTTCGCGCGGCGATCCGGCGGATTCACGACAGCGAAGCGAAGAAGCTGGCGGCCGAGACGCGGCCGCCTGCGCGCGCCCAGTCGCTGCATTCGCGCGTCGGCGAGCTCATCGACGCCCTGAGCAGCCTCGACCTTTCCAACGCGGTGCAGCGGCAAACCGTCTGGGCGATCTATCCCGGCAAGAAGCCGAAGCCGAAATTCGACGAGCTCTTCATCTCGATCGATCGCCTGCAAAAGATCCTGGACGGCGAGTTCGACCTGCGCAAGGACAAGCAGCTCTTCCAATATCTGACGCAGTCGCTCGACAAGTATTTGCTGACGCGGCTCGTCTGGGAGCAGGTCGGCCTCGCCCGGCCGGTCAGCATCAACATCAACATGGCAACCCTGCACACGCCTGAATTCCTCAAATTCGAGAATGAGCGCGGCCGCGGCTGGCGCGGCCGCACCATCCTCGAGCTGCAGATGGCCGATCTCTGGTCCGACATCGCCGAATACCAGGCGGTCGCCGATCTGGTGAAGCAGCGCGGCTATCTGCGCTGCCTCGACGGCGTGAAGCACCAGGCCCTGCCCTGCCTCAACTTCGAACATCTCAAGATCGATCTCGTCAAACTGATCTGGGACGAGGCCATGCTGCAGCTCGACCAAAGCGCCTTGCGCATCCTCGGCAAGGCGATCGCGGCCTGCGGTCCGCGGCGCATCGTGCTGACGCGCTGTGGCCGGCAGGAGGCCATCCGCTTCGGCCATGCCGTCGGCATCCACCTGTTCCAGGGCTGGCATCTCGACCGGCTGATCGCGATCGAGTGATCCGCCCCGAGCGCCGGGGCTATCGCCTATGGATTCACCACGGAGGCACGGAGAGCACGGAGGATAGCGGAGAATAAATGTTTGGCGCGCTAAGCGCGCCGTTCTTCTCTCTTCTCCGTGACCTCCGTGCCTCCGTGGTGCATCTTTCCTTGCCACAGGCGCGGCGAGAAATGCGATTGCGACTTGCGACGTCAGCCAAAGGCCGCCCGCGACTGCCCTTTACACGTAGGCGCGCTCGGCGCGGCGGATGGCTTGGAAACGCCGGAAGGCCTTGCGCTCGTCTTCGAGGCCGAGGAATGAGCGTATCGTGCTGCCGCGGAAGGTGTGCGCGAACATCTTCGGCGCGTTGCGCAGCACGAAGCGCGGGCTGTGGGCGAACGCGGCCGGCATGTGGCGCAGCTTCATCCAACGCTCCGCCTGCCAGCGCAGGAACTCCACCTCGTCTGCCGAAAGATGTTCGGTCCTGACCACCGCCGTGGTGCCGTCATATTCCTCGAGACGCTCGTTGATGATCAGCCCGCGATCCCGGAAATCTTTGGTCATCGGCGTGCCCGGGTAAGGCGTCGGGTGCTGGATATAGGGCCAGTCCACGTATTTTCTGGCGAATTCAAGATTGGCCTCGACCGATTGACGAGTATCGCCGGGGCTGCCGACGATGAGCCCCCCGACCACGATCATCTTGTTGCGGTGCAAATGGCCGATGGCGGTCAGCGTCGCATTCCCGGTTTTCCGTCCGTGCTCGCGCTCGCGGTTCTTGGATTCGGCCCTGAGGAATTGCAGGTCCGCTTCAAGGATGTTCTCGATGCCGAGGAAGACGTAGCGGAAGCCGGCCTCGCGCATCAGCGGGGCGAGCCGCTCGCCATGGTTGGCAATCGCCGAGGTCGTGGCCTGGACGGTGTATTCGAGATCGTTCAGCTTCGCGTCGATGATCGCCTGGCAGAGCGCTTCGAACCGGCGCACGTTAAGCGTGATGTTGTCGTCCACGATGAACAGCGACCGGGCGCCGCGGTCCCGCGCATCGCGGATATCGGCCAAGACGCGCTCAAAGGAATAGGTGAAGAAGTTGCGCCCGCGCATCTCGATGATCGAGCAGAAGCTGCAGTCGAAGGTGCAGCCCCGCGACGTCTCGATCACGTCGACCTGGCGGCCGAGAAGCGTGTAGCCGCTCAGCACGCGCGCGTCGCGCCGAGGCGGCCGGATCTCGCCGTCATCGAGGCTGCTCACCCCGCGCGCGGGGTTGTGCCGGAAGCTGTCGCCGCTGCGGTATGACAGGCCCGCAATCTGGTCGTGCCCGCGCTGTGCCTCGAGCGCACGCAGCAGCTCGCGGAAGGTGATCTCGCCCTCGCCGCGCACGATGAAGTCAACACCGCTGTCGGGATCCAGGGTGTAGGCCTCGGGAGCGAGGCTTGGATCATAGCCGCCGACGACGATCCGCGCGCCGGGGCGCCGCGCGTGGACGAGGTCGATGATGCCTTTGGCCGTCCGGCGCTGGAAGGTCATGACCGAGAGCCCGACGATGTCGGGCTCGTGTTCGGCCAGCAGCCGCTCGACCGTTTCCCGCACCCGGTCTTGAACCAGCAGCAAGTCCGCCGCGGCGACCTTGTGATGGGGATCGACATTTCCGGCGAGGGAGGTCAGCGCCCCGTTCGGCATCCGGATGGCGATCGTCGGCATGTGCTCGAAGGAGTCCGGCATCGAGAACAGCAGGATGTTCATCGGCGCCCCCCGCATTCGTTCGACCGGGCCACGCGGGACGCCCGCCTGGGATCAGCCGTGCCCCCGTGCCATGGCCATCATGCGCCCATGGCCGAAGGCGTACAAGGATCGTCCGCCGCCGGCGCCGGCCCGTTGCTCTGACAGATTTAGTGCCGTGTGGACGCTCGAAGCGGCGCATCGGGGCTATCGCATATGTCGCATATAGAGAGCGGACGGCACTGTTAAAGAGAGACCACCGAGGCAATGAGGCGGAGAGAGGAACGGCATTGGCGCGCGAAGCGCGCCGGGACTTCTTTTCTCGCTGCCTCACCGCCTCGGTGGTGAATCCCTTCGTGCCTTACGCGTGGTGACAAATGCGATTGCGGCGGGAAGCGGCGGTGGATGAGACGCCGCCAAGCGGGTTCCGGGACATCGAAAAGACTGCTACCTTTTCCATTGATCGAGGGTCGTCTGGAGAATGTCCGATGAAGGCCCTAACCCCGGAACAGGTGGCTGCCTTTCGTTATGACGGCTTCCTGTTTCCCGTTCCGGCCCTGACGCCGGAGGAAGTCGCGACCTGCCTCGCCGGCCTCGACCGGCTCGAACGGGAATTGGGCGCTCCCGTGGCCGAGGCCGAGATCAAGTGGCGCTCCCACGCCTATGCCCATTCACCGTGGTTCAATGCGCTTATCCGCCACCCCCGCATCCTGGACGCCGTGGAGGACCTGATCGGTCCTGACATCCTGGTCTGGACCAGCACGTTTTTCATCAAGGAGCCGCACGCGCCGACCTTCGCCGCCTGGCACCAGGACAGCACCTATTTCGGCCTCGACCCGCATGAGCAGGTTTGCGCCTGGGTCGCGTTGACGGATGCCAGCGCCGAAGCCGGTTGCATGGAACAGGTTTCGAGCCGGGGCGCCCCGCGCCAGCTCCGTCATACCCCTTTGGGCTTGGCGAACAGCATCAATCGCGCCGGCCAGACGATTGCGGAGGCGTTCGATGCGTCGAACCCGGTGGCGATGGCGCTGCCCGTCGGGTCTTTCTCGCTTCATCACGAATTCGCTGTTCACCGATCGGCGCCGAACCGAACCGCGCATCGGAGAATCGGCATCGGCTTGAACTACATCCCAACCCATGTTCAGGTGAACGGGTCGGTGCGCCTATGCGCGATGCTGGTTCGGGGCGAGGACCGCTTCGGCCATTTCGACCTCATCGACCCGCCGGCGGCGGAGCGCGACCCCGCTGCACTTGCTGTCCACCAGCAGGTCAGCGATCGCTATCGCGCGAACTACAACGAGCAGCTCCGCCGCCACGAGCAACACTTCGCCGGCGCGCCCGCGTGAGGTTTCCGCCCGGCGGAGCGCTCCTCGTCGCATCGACGGTTCAGGACGCCGGCTTCACGATGACCGTGCCGGTCATTCCTTCGGCTTCATGGTGTGTGCAGAAATACTGGTAGGTTCCAACGACGGTGAACGTCTGCAGGTAGACTTGCCCCGCGGCGATGTCTCCGGAATCGAAGGGTTGCGCGCCGGGCGGCAGGCCCGCGTCAGAAGCAGCGATGGCTTTCTTGGGGTCGTCGGTCACGGTATGGGTGATCAGCGACGTGTTGCGCCATTCAACCGTATCGCCGGCTCGGATCGTCACATCTGTCGGGCTGAAGCTCTCGAATCCCATTTCGACGACCGCGGCGGCATTCGCGGCGGGCGGCCCATGCGCAGGCCCGCTCAACCCGCATCCCGAGAGGACGATCGTCAACGACACCGCTGCAGCGATGTGCCCACCCCTCGCCCGATAACCGATCGCTTTGTCCACCTGTCTTCTCCCTGGCCTTAGCGCTGCGGCAAGCACGGATCGACCGGCCGGAGTCGTCTGCTCCCCGCGGAGGATCGATCACCTATTCGGAAGCAAGGTGAGCGCCTTTCTGCGCCACCGAGCGCTTCATGAACGGAACCAGGAACAGCAGCAGGAAGGTCACTGCGGCGAACAGCCAGAAGCTGTCGAAGTAGGCGAGCGACGACGCCTGCTGCTGGCGCAGGTTTGCGAGCTCCTGCAAAGCGAATTGGCGCGACGCCATAGGATCAGCCGTCTGTTGGAGGAAAAACGCCTGAGCATGGCCGAGGAAGGCATGCGCGGCCGCGTTGAAGGGATCGAGGTACTCGCCGAGGCGCAAGGTGTGGAACTGATCGCGGCGCTCGTTGAAGGTCTGCGCCATCGACGTCCCGACGCTGCCACCCTCGTTGCGCAACAGGCTCAGCAGGCCGACCGCCGCGCCACGCAACTCCTTCGGTGTATAGAGGTAGGCTGCCACATTGGCGGGCGCAAAACAGATCGCCAGCCCCGCAACCAGGACCAGGCGCGGCCAGACGACTTCGCCCGGGCTGATGAACAAATTCATTTGGGACATCCAGTAGTTCCCGACGGTCATGCCCAACAGTCCCAGGGCAATCAGCCATCGCGCATCCGCTCCGCGACCGAGCGTGAAGCCGATGATGGGCATCGCCAGCAGCGCCGCGGCCCCGGCCGGCGACATGACCACGCCGGCGTCCAGCGCGTCATAGCCGAAGAGCGACTGCAGCAGCGCGGGCAAGGACGTGCTCGCGCCGTAGAGCGCCGCGTAAGCGCAAAAGATGATGACGCAGCACGCCGCGAAGTTGCGTTCACGCAACGGCCGGAAATTGACCACCGGGCTGCGGTGACGCAACTCCCAAACAACGAGCGCCACGAGACCCAGGGTGAAGCAAACGGCCAAGGTCTGCACCCGCCAGAACGGATCGCCCAGCCAGTCCCACTCCTGGCCCTTGCTGAGCATCACTTCCCAGGAGACCATGACGATGACCAGCAGCGACAAGCCGATCGAATCGAATTGGAAGGGCTGCTTCTTCAACTCCACGCGCTGGGCGATGAGATATTCGGGGTCGCGCAGTTTGGCATAGCACGCGGCAAGCGCCAGAAGACCGACCGGCACGTTGATCAAAAAGACCCATCGCCACGAGTACTGGTCCGTTATCCAGCCGCCCAGGGTCGGGCCGACGACCGGCGCGATCAACGCCGCCAGGCCAAACAGGGTCATGGCGGCGCCTTGCTTCTCCGGCGGGAAAGCGTCCAGCAGCACGCCCTGGCTGGAGGGCTGCAGGCCGCCGCCCGCCAGGCCCTGGATGACGCGGAACAGGATCAGCTGACTGAGACTGCCGGCCATGCCACAGAGCGCGGAACTGAGAGTGAATATGGCGATCGAGAGCAGGAAGTAGTTGCGTCGACCGAGATGCGCGCTCAGCCAGCCCGTGATCGGCAGGATAATCGCGTTGGCGGCAAGATAGCTGGTGAGCACCCATTCGCCATCATCGACCGTCGCCGAGAGGCCGCCGGCGATGTAGCGCAGCGCCACCACCGCGATCGTGGTATCGAGCACCTCCATGAAGGTCGGCACCACGACGATGGCCGCCACCACCCACGGGTTGCCCGCCGCCCGCGGTCTGGCGGGCGAAAGCGCTTCGGCCGTCATTGGTCAGCGCCCGGCGGGCGCTGGAGCGTACCGGTCGCCGGTGGTTCTTGGACGATCTGGGCTTGCAGGAACTTCCCCGCATTGGGCCCGGTGGCAGGCTTGTCTATGTACACGTAGGGGACAACCGACGTGCCGATGAACAGCGGGGTCTTGTCCGGGTCGTATCCTTCGAGATCAATCCGCACGGGCAGCCGCTGCACCACTTTGATGAAATTACCTGTGGCGTTCTCCGGCGGGAGCAGCGCGAGCGTCGATCCCGTCCCCTCCGTAAAGCCGGAGACCCGGCCCTTGAAGACGTGGGTGCCGCCATACATGTCGACATAGAGGTCGACAGGCTGGCCGATGCGCAGGTCGCGCAGCTGCGTCTCTTTGAAATTGGCATCGATCCAGATTTCTCTAAGCGAGCGGATCGCCATGAGATTCTGCCCGGGTTGAACGTAGTCGCCGGGATTGACGTTTCGGCGCGTGATGACCCCGTCAATTGCGGCGTAGATGTCGCAGTAACGGAGGTTCAACTCGGCCTGCGCGAGATCGCGCTGGGCGGATTCGAGTTTGGCTTCGGCTAGCTTGACCGCGGGAGCCTCCGCCGTGAGCCGGGCAAAGGTGCGGTCGATGTCACCCTGTCCCTCGAATTGTGCGAGCATCTGCTTCGGGCTCTGGTCGTAGGAGTGGACAATTCCGAGCTGAGCCGCGCTTTGAATGAGCTCCGACTGCGCCTGAAGCACCGTCGAAAACGTCTGATCAAGATTTGGCGGCACCTGGCCAAGATCGTCGCCTTTGTCGGGCTCCGCCGGCAGACCCAGGGAAACACGGACCTGGTAGACTTCGGCCTGCGCTTGGCTCACGCCCGCGTTGGCCGTCGCCAGCTCGGCTTGCCGCCGGTCGAACTCGGCCTGGCTCACCGTCCCTTGATGGACCAGCTCCTGTGCCCGATTGAAATTGAGCTGTGCCAGCGTCAATGCCGCCTTGCTCTTGTCGAGAGCGGCAACGCGAGCATGCAGAAGCGAGATTTGGTTGTCGACATCCTGCACGGCGTTTTGCAGTTGCCAGCGCGCGCTCCTCGCCTGCGCTTCGAGGCCCCGCGCCGTGGCCATGGCCACCTGCAGGTCCGCGTTCGCCCTGTCGACCGCGGCTTGCTTCTCGGCGACCGCGATCTGATACGGCTCCTTGTCCAGTTCGGCGATGAGATCGCCTTTGCGGACGCGGTTATTGTCGTCCACCAGAACCCGGGCGACCTGGCCCGCGACGCGGGGAGCCACGAACGTCACATGGCCGTTTACATAGGCGTCATCCGTCGAAACGGTGGTCAGAGCCCGGTGGATATAAGGAATGCCGAAAGCGAGCAGCGCTGCCAGGATCAGCGCACCGAGCGCACCGATGATCAGCCGCCGTCGCCGCGTCGACGGCTGGACCGCGGTCGCCAGGGGTGCCCGCTTTACCGAAGCGGCTTCGCTTGCCGAACCAGCCTCGACCCGACTTGGCTCGCCTCCACCATCACCCTGCCTCTCTGTCGTCTCGACCGGCATGGCATCTTGCACCTAGGTTGTTGGGACCGTAGGTAGCCCAACCCCTGGGCAGGTGCTGGCAGCTGAACGAAGCTTACACGACGCCAACGGACCGTTCGACCGCTTTCTTCACCTCGGCATGAGTGCGCTTACTGTTCGGGCACGCGGGCTCGGCGAAGACCCTCGATGATACGCTCGCGCTGCGCTTGGAATGTCGGATGGATGCCTTTGTGGCGCGAGCGGAACTTGCTGATACTGAAGTCGGCCAGCAAGCGACGGCCCGCGGCAGACGCTGCCGCCGCCTCGGTTTCGCGGTCAGCGAGCGCCAAGGCAGCCGCGAGATAGTACCAGGCCGTTCCAAAATTCGGGTTCATTTCGATTGAGTATCGTACCCGATCGATCGCGCGATCAACTCTCTCGAGGCAGAGATCGGCGATCCCGAGGAACAAGTGCCAATGGAACATTTGCGGCTCCCGCGGATTGAGCCGCAACGCCTTGGTCACGTGCGCTTCCGTGTCCTCTGCCCGTCCGAGCCAAATTTTCGACAGCCCCGCCAAAGCGTGCGCCCAAGCATGGTTGCGGTCCAAGCCGATGGCGTGCTCGCACTGGCGCAGCGTCCGCTCCGGGACACCTGACAAAAACGATATTGTCGCGCTCAAATAATAGGCATGAGCGCTATGGGGGGAAATCGCCAGCGCTTTCGATATTGCAGCATCGGCTATTCGCACATGCTCGCTTTGATTGTCCGCCGCAGAGCTGGTCACCTCGTAAATGTGGGTTGACGCAAGTCCAATGAGCGAATCTACATTCTCGCCATCGAGGGCAAGCGAGCTTTCAAAGAGCTTGCGCGCTTCCTCCGCGCTATGCGTCGAATAGGGGCGGTTCGCAATTGCCCAGCCCCGCATGGCGAGGTCTACGGCATCCATCTTCTTCGGATGCTCAGAATGGGCGCGCCGGCTTTCCGCGGCCGCCAGCTCGATGCCGAGCGCTCGGAACAACCGCGCCGTGATCTCGTCTTGCATGGCAAAGGGATCGGCCAGCGGCTTGTCGAAGCGGTCGCCCCAGAGCTGCGCGCCGCTTTCCGCATCGATGAGCTGGGCGGTTATGCGGATCCGATCGCCGCCGATCTGAGCATTGCCGTCGACAATGTACCGCACGCCAAGCTCGCGCCCCACCTGACGGGCGTCGACGGTCTTGCCTTTGTAGGCAAGCGCGGTACTGCCGGCCATGACGAAGACACCAGGGACTTGCGACAGGTCGGTCGTGAGACTGACGGTGATGCAATCGACGAA
>Ga0335074_10012415_pt1 | contig 11945 bp, 10 predicted proteins | sample Lox_Sample_23_FD_206715 | JGI IMG/M metagenome (GOLD analysis project Ga0335074, IMG submission 206715) | Soil microbial communities from Loxahatchee National Wildlife Refuge, Florida, United States - Lox_Sample_2.3 | ecosystem: Environmental > Terrestrial > Soil > Wetlands | place: USA...
GCGATCCTGATGTTGGCTCTGGGCGAGGAGCACTGCACCCGCCTGTTTGCTCTGATGCACGAGGAAGAGATCAAAGAGATCTCAGCCGCGATGGCCCAGCTCGGGCCGGTTCGCGCCGAACTGGTGGAGCGGCTGTGCCGCGACTTCGCCGACAATATGGGCAGCACCAGCGAGATTGTCGGCAGCTATGAGAACACCGAGCGGCTGCTGCAGAAGACCCTGCCGCGCGACCGCGCAGCCCAGATCATGGAAGAAATCCGCGGGCCCGCCGGCCGGACGATGTGGGACAAACTCGGCAACGTCAACGAGGCGGTGCTCGCCAACTATCTCAAGAACGAATACCCGCAGACCGTCGCGGTGGTGCTCTCGAAGGTGCGGGCAGATCACGCCGCCCGTGTGCTCGCCCTGCTGCCGGAAGCCTTCGCCATGGAAGTGGTCATGCGCATGCTGCGCATGGAGAGCGTGCAGAAGGACGTGCTCGACGGGGTCGAACGCACCTTGCGCGCCGAGTTCATGTCGAATCTCGCGCGCAGTACGCGGCGCGATGCGCACGAGATGATGGCGGACATCTTCAACAATCTCGACCGTCAGACCGAGACGCGCTTCGTCGCCGCGCTGGAGGAGCGTAACCGCGACGCGGCGGAACGAATCAAATCGCTGATGTTCACCTTCGACGATCTGCAGCGGCTCGATGCCCAGGCGATCCAGCTTCTGCTGCGGGAAGTGGAGAAGGAGAAGCTGCCGATCGCGCTCAAGGGCGCCTCGGAGAAGATCCGGGACCTGATGTTCCGCAACCTCTCCGAGCGTGCCGCCAAGATGCTGCGCGAGGAGATCGAGGCGCTGGGCCCGGTGAAGCTGCGCGACGTGGACGAAGCACAGGCCGCGATCGTGGCGCTGGCCAAGGAGCTGGCGGCCCAAGGTCAGATCGAGATCGGCGAGAGCAAGGACGAGGAACTCATCTATTGAGCGCATTCGGTCCATCATCGCGGCGGCCCGGATCCCTGTTCGCGGAGGACTTCGACGTCCCCGAAAAGGCCGCAGACCCCGCACCACCGGCACCGACATTCAGTGCTGCCGAGCTTGCTGCCGCTCGGGCGGAGGCCTGGGCGGAGGGCCATGCGGCTGGTCTTGGCAAGGCCGCGGCCGAGCACGACGCCGCGCTCGGCCGTGCGGCACGCTCGACCGCCGAACAGATCGCCGCCGTTCTGACCGAGGCCTCCAGCCAGGTCGAGACCCACGCGGAAGCCGTGGCGCGGCTGTGGCTGGATACCCTGGCCAGTCTGTTCCCGGCGCTTTGCGCCAAGCACGGAGACGCCGAGGCGCTGGCACTGGCCAGGCTCGTGCTACCGGGCGTCGCCACCGAGTCGCTGGTGACGCTGCGGGCCCACCCGGCGCTCGCCCGGCACCTGACAGAGGAAATCGCGGCGCTGGACCACGGCGAGCCTGACCGTATCAGGATCGTCCCCAATGAGACGGCGCTGCCCGGGGACATTCGGATCTCGTGGGGCAGCGGGCTCGCGTCGCGTGATGCAACTGAGCTGTGGGAGCAGGTGGCGGCGGTGCTCGCCGACGCCGAACTGAGCTTCCAGCAGCTCGCAATGGAGATGCAGGATGCCGCCTGATATCGACCTCGCCGAGCTTCCGGATCAGGGGCCTAACGATCCCTCCCTATCGCGCGGCGGGGCGCGCGAGCTCGAAGCGGTATACGACATTCCCGTCACTGTCAGCGCGGTGCTCGGCAAGGCGACCATGCAGGTCAGCCAGATCCTCAAGCTTGGTCGCGGTGCGGTGGTGGAGCTGGACCGCAAGCTCGGCGAGGCGATCGACATTTACGTCAACAACCGCTTGGTCGCCCGCGGGGAAGTGGTGATGGTCGACGAGAGCCGGCTCGGCGTCACCATGACCGAAATCGTCAAAGCCGATCGCCCGGCATGAGCGCACAGGAGATCTCCCCCTCCCCTTGCGGGAGGGGGTTGGGGGGAGGGGGCCAGGCCGCCGGCATGTCCCACCGCCCCCTCCCCCCAACCCCCTCTCGCAAGGGGAGGGGGAGTTAGCCCCATGCGTATCCTGATCATCGGCTCGCTTGCGGGTGGGTTGGGCCAGGCGGCCCGCATTGCCGTCGGACGAGGGGTTCGGCTCGACCAGGCGGACGAGCTCGGCAGCGCCTTGGTGCGGCTGCGCGCCGACGCTCGGCTTGACCTCGTCCTATGCGATGTGGCGCACGATGTCGGCGCCGTGGTGCGTGCGCTGGCGGCCGAGCGCATGGCAGTGCCAGTCGTCGCCTGCGGCACCGGCACCGATCCCGATGTCGCGGCACAGGCAATTCGGTCCGGCGCCCGCGAGTTCCTGCCGCTGCCCCCTGACCCCGATCTGATCGCCGCCATCCTCGAAGCCGCCGCCGGCGAGAGCCACGCCATGGTGGCTCGCGATCCGGCCATGGCCGCCACGATACGCCGCGCCGAGCAGGTTGCCGCCGCGGAGGCATCGGTACTGATCTCGGGCGAATCCGGCACCGGCAAGGAAGTGCTGGCGCGGCACGTCCATCGTCGCTCGCGCCGGTCGGGCGGGCCGTTCGTTGCGCTCAACTGTGCGGCGATCCCCGACAACCTGCTGGAATCGGAGCTGTTCGGCCACGAGCGGGGTGCGTTCTCCGGCGCCGTGGCCCGCCGTGTCGGCAAGTTCGAGGCGGCGGACGGTGGCACCCTGCTGCTCGACGAAATCAGTGAGATGGACGTGCGGCTCCAGGCCAAGCTGCTGCGCGCCCTGCAGGAGCGCGAGATCGATCGGTTGGGCGGGGCCGCTCCGGTCAAGGTGAACGTGCGCATTCTTGCGACCACCAACCGCGATCTCGCCACCGAGGCCAGAAGCGGGCGTTTCCGCGAGGACCTGTATTTCCGGCTCAACGTCGTCAACCTGCGCATCCCGCCCCTGCGCGAGCGGCCCGGCGATATCGCGCCATTGGCCGAACATTTCGCCCGCCGCTATGCCGAGGTGAACGGCCTGCCGTTTCGCCCGCTGTCGCCGGCCGCCGCTATGCGGCTCGCGTCGCATCAGTGGCGCGGCAATGTGCGCGAGCTGGAGAACACCATCCATCGCGCCGTTCTGCTCGCCGAAGGCGATGAGATCGGACTGGAGGCAATCGAACTTGGGGCCCCCGCGGGGTCTGCGGAGGTGCTGCCGTCGGGACAACGGCCGACTGGTGTGGCTGCCCTTGTCGGCCAGAAGATGGAAGAGGTCGAGCGAGATCTGATCCTGGAGACGCTCGGACGCACCCTGGGCAACCGCACCCACGCGGCGACCATTCTCGGCATCTCGATCCGGGCGCTGCGCAACAAGCTGCGCGATTATGCGGCGCAGGGCCTGGCCGTGCCGCCGCCTTCCGCCGGGATCGCGGCCTAGGACGTTCTCATGCCTGTCGGGAGCCAACACCACAAACACCTCTCCCGCCCCGCGGGAGAGGTCGCCACGCACGGCGTGGCGGGTGAGGGTACCGGAATTTGGTTCCCTGGTCCCAAGGCCTGATGCTCAGCAGCTTCCTCCCGGCAGAGCTCATCGAGCGGCTGCGGCGGTTCGCCCCGGGCAGCGATGTCGGGCTCGCGGCCGGCGTCATCATGCTTCTCGCGGTGCTGATGCTGCCGCTGCCCCCAATGATTTTGGACGTGGGCCTGGCAATCTCCATCACCGCCGCGATCCTTGTCCTGATGGTGGCGTTGCTGCTTGACCGCCCGCTCGATTTCACCAGCTTTCCGACCCTGCTGCTGCTGACCACGCTGCTGCGGCTCTCGCTGAACGTGGCGGTCACACGCCGCGTCCTGTCGCACGGCAGCGAGGGGCCGACCGCCGCCGGCCAGGTCGTTGCCGCGTTCGGCGGCTTCCTGATGGGCGACGACGTGCTGATCGGGATAATTGTGTTCGCCATCCTGCTGGTGGTGAACTTCATGGTCATCACCCGCGGTTCCGGCCGCATCGCCGAAGTTGCCGCACGGTTCAGCCTGGACGCGATGCCGGGCAAGCAGATGGCGATCGACGCCGACCTGTCGGCCGGTCTGACCGACGAGAAGACAGCAAAACGCCGGCGCCGCGAGCTGGAGGCAGAGAGCTCATTCTTTGGCGCGATGGATGGCGCGGCCCGGTTCGTGCGTGGGGACGCCATCGCCGGCCTGATCATCACCTCGATCAATCTCGTCGGCGGGCTGATGATCGGTCTGCTGCGGCATGGCATGCCGCTGAATGATGCGATCTCGACATACTCCACGCTGACTCTGGGCGACGGGCTGGTGTCGCAGATTCCGTCTCTGCTGGTCTCGACCGCCGCCGGCATCGTGGTGACGAAGAGCGGCATGGAAGGACCGGCCGATGCAGCACTGATCCGCCAGCTCGGCGGCAGCCCAAAGCCGCTGGCCCTGGCGGCGGGCGCGGCGAGCGTGCTTGCCCTGTTGCCCGGGTTGCCCATGCTGCCGTTCATGGCGCTGGCCGGGCTGGCGGGCGGTGGCGCCTGGCTGCGCTACAAGCATCCGCCGCCGCCTCCCGGTGACGTTGCGGCGCCGGCACCGGTGCCGACCGAGCCGCCTATCAGCGATTCACTGCGGCTGGATCAGATCAGGCTGGAGCTGGGTTATGGGCTGCTGACGCTGGCCGGCGGGGACACGCCGCGCCTGACCGAGCAGATCAAGAACCTGCGCCGGGCGATCGCGGCCGAGATGGGCTTTGTGCTGCCGCCCGTCCGCATCCAGGACAACATGCAGCTTCCTGCCGACGCCTATTCGATCCGTATCAAGGAGATCGAGGCAGGCAAGGGCGAGCTGCGCCCTACCATGCTGCTGGCCATGAGCCCGAAAGGCACGGTGCCGGAACTGCCGGGGGAGCGCACCACCGAACCGGCGTTCGGGCTTCCGGCGCTGTGGATCCAGCAGGGCGCCAAGGACGAGGCAATGTTCCGCGGCTGTACCGTGGTCGATCCCGCCAGCGTGCTCACCACACACCTGACCGAGGTCGTGCGCGACAACATGGCCGAGCTACTCTCCTTCGCCGACACGCAGAAGCTGTTCGACGAGCTGCCGCGCGAGCAGCACAAGCTGCTGACCGATCTGATCCCGGCACAGATCACCGCGGGAGGTGTGCAGCGCGTGCTCCAGGCGCTGCTGGCGGAACGGGTGTCGATCCGCGATCTGGGAACCATCCTGGAAGGCATCCAGGAAGCGTGCGCCTTCACGCCTCGTACCACCGCGACGATCGTGGCACATGTGCGGGCCCGCCTGGCCCGGCAGATCAGCGACAGCCACACGGGCCCGGCCGGCTACGTCCCGCTGATCACGCTGTCCCCGCACTGGGAAACGGCGTTTGCCGAGTCGTTGGCCGGGCCGCCCGAGGACCGCCAGCTCGCCATGGCACCGACGCAGCTTCAGGACTTCATGCAGCGGCTGCGCGATGCGTTCGAAGCGGCGACGGCGGCCGGGGAATCGGCGGTGCTGCTGACCAGCGGCGGCATCCGCCAGCACGTCCGGGCGATCGTCGATCGCATCCGGCCCAACACGCCGGTGCTGTCACAGGCGGAGATATTCCCGCGCGCCCGCATTCGCACCGTCGGCACGATCTGACGGCGATGCCTGCGGCGAAAACACCAGGAGGCACCCCAAGGCCACAGGATTCTGCGAGCGATCGGCTTCCTGGCGCCCCTCACCTTGCGGGACCACCCGTCCAGGTATGCCAAACCTGAGAAGTCCACCTGTTCCAATCTGATCCGATCAACGGCCGTCAGGTGGCGGCGTCCAGGCAGCGACGTCTCAGCGGGGGTTCGACCTGGCTCATGTCCGTGATCGGCCGATCGGGGTCAAGCGGCAGCTCGTTGCTTGCGTACGCTTTTGCCAACTCGGGGGTTCGACCCCCCATCACGTAGCTCGTGTAGGCTCACTAACTTCTACTTGGAAAGGCCAGAAGGATCGCCCATCCGGAGAATTCCGGGGAAAACCGTTGTTGAACTATGGGTGGTTATCAGCCATTCTGTCCGGGGAGGTGGCAGAAAGAGTGTCAAGCATCCCAGGCTACAAAAGCCCTGTCGACGCACATTACGAATTCCTGGCTCTTGCCGCCGACCGCGGAGCGGTACCGTCCAGGACACTCGACGAGCCAGTAGAAATCCTGCCGGCCATCGCGACCGATGGCATAACGACCTAATAATGAAGCAGCTGGGCCTTGCCGGTCCGAGTGGTTAGGAATCGAACGGAGAGACGCTGCCGTGGGAAAGGATATAATCCGCCTCTGCCTGATAGCGGTCATTTTAATCGTCGCAGAGGCGACCCTGGCACCGGCGTTGCTGTTCCATGCACCCCATACGGGAATAGCGCTCAACGCCTACATCGCGATCGGAATGGGCCTGGTTTTCTTTGTCGCGGTCTCGCAGCGGCTGGACCGGGACGAAAGACGCTACCTGGTGGAAATGCAGGTTGGCGATCTCATCATAAACCGGGGGGGAAGGTTTGCGCGCTTGCGGGCTCGGCTCTATGCCGGGATGTTCATCGTCATTGGCATCATCTGCTGGCCGGCGACGCAATTCGGCCTGCATAGTTTCCGCATGCTGCGGTTTCGCAGACGATTGGACTCAGTTCTGGGCATGTCGGCAGGCCTGAACCTGTTTCCCATGGAGACCAGCGTGTCCCTGTTCGTCGCACTCGCGCCTGCGGTGTTAACCGTCATCGCAGCACATCAGCAGGCGCCGTTCGTCTTTGCGATCAAATTCCTCTGGATCATCATCTTCGCGATCTTCCTGAAGCATCTGAGTTCGCTGGTCAGCGGCGACACGGTCCAGGCGAAGCTTCGCAGGGGAATGGATCCGGTGCTGCTCAGTTATGCGGTGATCACGCTCGGCGACCTGATCGGTCTAATCCTGTGCTACAATGGTCTGATCAACTGGAACGCCGGTTCGGCATTTACCGTTGCGAATGTACAGGTGGTCTTCACGCAGTTGCTGGCCTTCAAGGACTTCGTCGCCGTTTTCGAACATCCGCCCGACAGCGTTCTGGCCTACTGCATTGGCGTCTCCGGCTTGCTCTGGTGGCTGAGCCTCGCGCAGGGGCTGTTTCAACTCAAGGGCTACCAGCGCCTGCCAAGCGACTACCTTAGTCTGGCCTCCAGCTGCATCCTCCTCGGAAAGGAGGATCGGGCCCGGACATTCCTCGAGGCCGCCACGGTGACGACCAAGCTGGAATACGAGATGAAAGGGCTGAACTACGCCGCGCTGGGCGACTTCGACAAGGCTGCCGCGTTCATCAAGCGGGCCTTGACGCAGACCGACGATGTGCCTGTGACGGATGGCTATATCTTGCTGAAAATGAATGCCGGCCTGGTCCAGCTTCGCGCCGATCAGGATCGATACTACGCCTTCGTCGATTATGGTATCGCACATGGGCTGACCGACATCTTCCTTGCGGATGCGGGAGTGACCTTCTGTTCCTCCGGCGGCAATGCGCGCGCTTTCTCCGACTATATCAAGCAGAAGGGACTGGATCGTTTTGGGCTGACCTATATCTGTCTCAAGTGGATGGCGGATGAGGAACGCGAGGTGCTGGACTTGTTCGAGAGCAAGAAGTCAGGCGACGCGGGTCCCGAGCGTGCCCTCTGGCTTTGTCTGGAGGCGCTGTTGTGGCCGGCGCGCCGCAATTCCGATGCCGAGACCGAAAAGTTCATCGAACACTGGTCTGGGGCGGTTCTCGATGAAATCCGCGCTATCGGGGTTTCGCTGGCGGACGACGTCGACAAGTGTGCGCTGGTCGATATCCTGTATTCAGTGAGGAAATACTGGGCCACCATCGGTATCGAGTTGTATAATATCGATGCCGTCGTGGTCGCGATCGCACAGTCGTTACCGGATAACGAGGTGACAGCGGGAATCAGGTCTATGTGGCCGGCCCTGGCGCCCGCTCCGGCTGGCCAACCTGCCTCGCCTGTGGCGGCCGCGATGCCTTTGCCGGCCGTTGCCCCGGCCTGATGCGGCGGTAGCTGGGCGGACTGCTACTTGTGCGACGGGGCTACAGCGTAAGAGATGCTCGTCTTGTGACATTACAAGCTGCCGGACGGGCAGACGGCGTGCGAGCTACAACAAGGTGCGTCAGGGAGGCCACTCGAGAATCGCCGATAGCCCCTGTCAACGACCCCGGCCAGTTCTCAAGAAGCCAGCCGGGGGCTATGATGCTTGATCTGATCGCAGACGAGGGATGGCATGGTGCGTGAAACTGGCTCGGATCAGACGACCGTCGTGCGATTTCCCTTGGAGCGGCGCGAGCGGCCGACTGTCGAGCTCCTGATCCGGATTGCCCCGTCACGTTCGCTGGTCGATACCTTCATCGCCGAGCGTGGCGAGGAGCCGCACGACGTGCAGGCTGAGTTTGCCCGAGCGTTTGGGTCTCTGGCGCGCACGCTGGGGTCCGGCAGTGGCCGGGACGACGCCGTTGTGCGCCTGCGGCAGTTGGTGGACGCTCAACTTGGGCACGCAATAGACGTGTGCCGCGGCTATCAGACCGCGGCAGACCGGATGGTGGGCCTGGAAGTGCAGGCCGCGAAGGCGGATCGTGTCCCGCTTGCGCTACGTCTGGCACTGGATGCGGCGCAGGTCGAGTTTCGGGATCGGGCGATCGTCGCGCGGGCGGCAGCCGACGCGGCAATGGGCGCGGCCTCGGCCTTGGCAACATATATCCGTGAGGAACTCGGTGCCTTGCCGGTCAGTGCCGCGGAGCCGCGGCAGCTCATGCTGTTTGGCCGAGGGGGCCAGTGAGAAGGGAGCCGGCGGACTGCCGCGACGCCGTTGCAATTCCTACCGTAGCCCTAGGCTACTTCCTGTTCGGAACGCGTCTTTACGTAGGCCAAGCGGGCATGGGCCGCGCAATATGGCTTTCCCGGCAAAGCGAGTGCATCGCAGAAGCGGAAATTGGACGTTCCAGGATCGCCGATGGGCCAGCAGCATTCGGTGATCCGGTATGACGATATCCGCGCTGATGGCGTGACCGTCCCCGGCGGCTTGGTTTGCACTGTGGCGGGCGCACTGACGCTGACCTCCGGTGCCAAGGTCTGCTGGAGGCACGCCATGTTTGCGACGCGTGCGGGCAAATGCGGCGGCTGCGGTGCAGAGACTCGCGGAGGCTTCTGCGCATGGCTGTATTTGATCGGGTAGGGACGTTTGGGAAGGTCGAGCCGATGCGCCTGGCCGATCACGGAGTTCTTCGAGACGTTCAACCGGCGGCCGATTTCCGCAGTAGAGAGACCTTCGTGCCAGAGGTTGCGTAGTCTGGCCTTGGTCAGGTCGGTCCACGGACTCTCGTGATGCATCGGTTTCTCCTGGCCCGGTGGGGTGTTGCGCGACGCCTGGCCGGTCGCCGGCATGCTCGGCGACGTGCTGTGAACCCGGCTTCGCGACCTTAAAGCACTCTTAACGCGGGATTTCAAGAACGTCTGGGTAAGCGCTTGAAATCACGGAGAGCGGCCGGACTCATGTGAGTCTCTGGGGTCTCAGCTATTCCGGGAGGGGCTCAACTAGAGGTTGTGGCGTGACTGGACAATTCTGCTGCTTGCCCTGTCATTCCCGCGCCAGCCGGAATCCATCGTGCCAGCACGGCGAGGGCGGTGCCTCCTGATGAACACCTGCTGATGCAGGCATGACGAGGCCGAGCCGCATTTTGCTTCGCATCTCTTCGACAGCATAGTGGGTCCATTTGACAAGAACCGCCGCTTCGCCGGTTAGTAGCTGGGACAGCAACAGCAGCGGGGAACGCCAGTGAAGCCCGAAACGGTCGGATTATCCGCGACGCGTTTGGTGCGCCTGGACGAGGTCATGAAGCGCCGCTACGTCGATAGCGGCCGCCTGCCGGGGCTGCTGACCATGGTCTATCGGCGGGGCAAGCTCGCTCATGTCGGGATGTCCGGACACATGGATCTCGAGCGCGGCAAACCGATGCGCGAGGATGCGATCTTTCGCATCTATTCCATGAGCAAGCCGATCACGGCGGTGGCACTGATGATGCTGGTCGAGGAGGGGCTGATCGGCCTCGACGATGCTGTCGCCACGCACATTCCATCTTGGAAGAACCGGGGGTTTATGCCACCGGCATTCCAAGCCTCGTGCCCACCGTGGCATCGGCCTTCATGACATCTCCCGTGGCCCGGCCCATGAAGGTCATCGACCTGGTGACGCACACTTCAGGTCTCACCTATGGGTTCTTGAACCGCACCACTGTCGATCGCGCGTACCGTCAAGCGCACATAGCAGAGTTCAATGCCGAAGGCGGTCTGGATGCGATGATCGAGCAATTATCGGCACTGCCGCTCGAGTTCTCGCCGGGGACAGCGTGGAATTACTCCGTTTCGCTGGACGTGGTGGGTTATCTCGTCCAGAAGCTCAGTGGTGTGAGCTTCGGCGAGTTCTTGCGCACACGGTTGTTCGCCCCCCTGGGCATGGATGACACCGCCTTCTGGTGTCCAGCCGACAAGATTCAGCGCTTCGCATCCTGCTACCAACCCAACGAGCGCGGTGGACTGAAGGTGCAGGATGACGCCGGCAACAGTGTATTCGCTGCGCCGCCCAGCCTGGAATCCGGCGGCGGCGGCCTGCTATCGACCGGGCACGACTACATGCGGTTCTGTCGGATGATGCTGCATGGCGGAACGCTCGACGGCGTGCAGCTATTAAGCCCGAAGACCGTCGCCATGTTCAGCCTGAATTACCTGCCGGACAACCGCGAATTGGCGGACATGGCACCGCCCGGCCTGTTCAGCGAGGCGCGTTATTCGGGTGTCGGCTTCTCGATCGGCTGCGGGGTGAACGTCAACGTCGCCAAAACTCGCGTGCCGGGTACACTGGGCGAGTACTTCTGGGGCGGCGCCGCGTCCACCGCCTTCTGGATCGACCCGAAGGAAGAGCTCGCGGTGGTGTTCATGACCCAGGTCATGGGGAGCGACGTCCGGCTGACGCTTCGCCGCGATCTGCGCACGCTGGTCTATTCGGCGATGACCGAGTCATTCGCATGATTCTTAACCAGGCAGAGAATGGAGGACAATGATGAAAGTCGTAAAGGCATCGGCGCGGCCAACCAAGGTGGCACCGACCGAATATTTCACCGGCTCCGTGCTGCAGGACGAGGTCGTCGTCGGCACCCCGCCGTCGCGCATGCGGGCGACGTCAGTGACGTTCAACCCCGGCGCCCGGACCGCATGGCACAAGCACCCCGTCGGGCAGACGCTCTATGTGCTCTACGGCTCCGGCCGCGTGTGCAGGAAAGGCGACAGACCGATCGTCATCAGCCCCGGCGACACGGTGATGATCCCGCCTGACGTTGTGCACTGGCATGGTGCCGCCGCGGATCGACTGATGATTCATCTGGCGATGTCGGAGGTCACCGATACCGGCGAAGGTACTGTGTGGTTGGAGAAGGTGACAGACGCCGAATATGCCGTCGAACCGGGCCCGTCCGATGCTTGAACAGACCCTGGACATTCCTACTCGCGACGGCGCGACAGAGAGCTTCATCTGCCACCCCGAACGGCACGGCCCCTTCCCGCCGGTACTGCTGCTGATGGACGCGCCCGGTATCCGCGAGGAGTTGCGCGATATGGCGCGTCGGCTTGCCACGGTCGGTTATTACGTCGTGCTGCCGAACCTCTATTATCGCGCCGGCCGGGACTCGGTATTCGGCCCGGCGGTGCTCGAGGCCGGCAGCCCGGAGCGCGAGCGAATGCGCGCTATTCGCACCAGGATGACGATTCCGCCTGTCATGAACGACGTTGCCGACATGCTCGCGTTTCTCGACCGGCAGGACGCGGCCAAGGCGGGTCCAGTCGGTGTGCACGGTTATTGTATGAGCGGGCCGTACACGTTGGCCGCCGCCGCCCGGTTCCCCGAGCGCATAGCGGCTGCCGCGTCGTTCTATGGGACGTGGCTCGTCAGCGACGCTGAAGAGAGT
>Ga0335074_10012418_pt1 | contig 11942 bp, 12 predicted proteins | sample Lox_Sample_23_FD_206715 | JGI IMG/M metagenome (GOLD analysis project Ga0335074, IMG submission 206715) | Soil microbial communities from Loxahatchee National Wildlife Refuge, Florida, United States - Lox_Sample_2.3 | ecosystem: Environmental > Terrestrial > Soil > Wetlands | place: USA...
GTCGCCGTGGGCGCGCTGCCCGGCGCGGCGAGCGCCGTGCCCGTCTCCATCTGCGGCGCATAGCCCTCAAGGCTCGCACCCCGATTCGTGCCGTCTCGCCCCAAAGCCAGTTGCTCGCTCATCGATATATGCCTCCGCAGCGAAGTCGCGCGACATAGATTGCCCGAGGTTCGCGTCGATTCATTGGACCGCAGTGCTGCCGTCGTCCGGCAATCCAATTTAGGCGCGCGGCGCGTCGATTCCCGGGCGCGGGTTGGATCGCGGTGCTGCCTGCACCCGCGCATCCAATTATTCGACGATCGCGCCGAATAGCATGAGGCCATCGAACTTCGTTGGGAGGCTTGGCGAACATGGGATTCGGATGCAAATGCGTTTCTGCGGCGGCGCTGATGAGTGGCACCCTGGCGGCGTGGGCGAGCTCGCCCCAGCCTTATAGCGATGACCTCACTCTCGATTGGGACGGCATGCGCAGCGAGTGGCTGGACAAGGGAGTCGACGTCAACATCAGTTATGTTTCCGAGACGGCCACCAACGTTCAGGGCGGCGATCGGGAGCTCGCGCGCTACACCGATCAGATCACTTTCTCGACCAAGCTCGATCTGGAGAAGCTCCTCGGCCTCGAGCAGGCGACGTTCAAGTTCGCGATCACCGACCGCAACGGGAACAACTTGAGCAGCGATGCGAATCTGCAATCCCTGCAGCAGGTACAGGAGCTCTATGGCCGCGATCAGACCTGGCGCTGGACCCAGTTCTGGTATCAGCAAAAATATTTCGGCGACTTGCTGACCTGGAAGATCGGCCGCATCACCGAGGGCGAGGATTTCGCCGCGTTCTCCTGCGAGTTCATGAACCTTACCTTCTGCGGCGCGCCGCCGGGGAACATCGTGGGGAGCTACTGGTACAACTGGCCGGTGAGTCAGTGGGCGACGGATGTCAAGCTTTCGCTCGACGGACTCGGTTACTTTCAGATCGGCGCCTTCGATGTGAACTCGGACTATCTGCAGAACAAGTACTCGCTGGATCTGTGGAGACCGGGCAGCTCGAGCGGGGTGTTGGTTCCCGTGGAGATCGGCTGGCTCCCGACCTTCGGCGACGGGCTCAAGGGCAGCTACAAGTTCGGCGCCTGGTATAATTCATCCACCGCGCCCGACGTCGTCGAGAATGTATTCGGGCAGCCTCTGTCCATCAACGGCGGCCCGCCGCTCATGCGCCACGGCCAATACGGCGCCTACGTCAATTTCCTGCAGCAGCTGACCGCGCCCTCGGCCGATCGAGGCCTCAGCGTATTCTTCAATGCGACCTATGCCGATCGGCGCACGTCCACGCTCGACAATCAGCTCGCGGCGGGCCTTCTTTACAAGGGGCCTTTCGACCTGCGCCCCACGGATACGCTGGGGTTCGCCATCGGCCGCACTCATGTGAACAGCCGCATCGCGGACGTCGAGACGCAGTTGAATGCGGACAATCCGGGTTCGGTCGGCGTGCAGGGCTCCGAGTATGCCGCGGAGCTCTTCTACGGCGTGAAGCTGACGCGCTGGCTGGAGGTGCGCCCCAATGTTCAGTATGTCGTGCAGCCGGGCGGTGTCGCCCGAAATAGCAACGATGTCATCGTCGGCTTGAGACTGTCGGCCGGGATTTGATCGACGGCCATCGCGCCGGGCCGTGGAGCGGCTCTAGCGTAAGCGGTAACCACATGGCGTTCTTCCCGCCCGGATAGGATCTGGAAGATGTGCTCCGGTTTTTAAACAACTGGAGCGAGCGATGGAGAAGTTCAAGCAGCGGCGATATGGCGCAGAAACGTGGCGTGAGATTCTGGGGCGATTCGAGGAGAGCGGGACGACGGCGCAGGCATTCTGTGCGCGGGAGGGGCTCAGCACCAAGAGTCTGCGTCGTTGGCAGCTGCGGCTCGGAGGAGATTCAGACCAGGCGCTCATCGCCAGACGGCATGTTTGACGAGCAAGCCGAGGGGATTTATCGATTTGGGTGATCTTCGTTCTGGCAGCTCGCGATACGAGGTTCGCCTGGAGCTCGAGGTGGGGGTGATTTTGAGCATAGCGCGCGGCTGATGTTCTTCGCGGAGGCACAGATCCGTGTGCGCCTGTACGGGCAGCCGACCGATATGCGCAAGAGCTACGACGGATTGCAAGCGCTGGCGCGCCATGCCATGGGCCATGATCCCTTGGATGGGGGAAGCGCGTTCGCAAGCGCTATTCGTTGCCGTCGGTGGCGACAAAAAGCCTATAATTTAGGTACTTTCATGCACTCATCGTGGTACGATGAGTGACATGCAAAGCGCGGCATCCACCGGCTCATCGATGCTCGCCGAAGTGCGTGCGATGAGCGCCGCGGAACTGGCTGCCCTCCTGCAATCGCAGGCCGAGAAGATCACTGTGTTGGAACACGAGATTGAGTGGTTTCGTCGGCAGGTTTTCGGTCAAAAGAGCGAACGCTTCGCGCCGGAAGCGGACCTCTCACAGATGCATTTGGGCGAAGCATTCCCGGTGCCGGCCACCCCCCTCGAGGAGCACAAGAAGATTGCCGCCCATACCCGGCGCACCGCACGCACCGACGGTGCCGAGAGCGGCGAGGACTTAAAGTTCTTCGATGAGTCGAAGGTCCCGGTCCAGACCATCACCTTGCTGCATGCAGATTTGCAGGGCGTACCTGAAGATCAGTACGAGGTCATCAGCGAGAAGGTGACCCACCGTATTGCCCAGCGCCCCGGTGCCTACCATGTGATTGCGTACCGTCGCCCGGTGGTCAAGCTCAAAGCCACGGGGAAGATTCTATCTTTGCCGGCTCCGGAAGGTGTTCTGCAGGACAGCCGTGCGGATGTGAGCTTCGCCGCGGGGCTCCTGATGGACGAGTTCGCCTGGCACCTGCCTCTCTATCGCCAGCATCAGCGCCTCGAGGCTTGCGGCATCAAGGTGAGTCGGCCCTGGCTCACACAACTCGCGCAGGCGCTCATTAGCCTGCTCACCCCGATCTATGATGCGCAGCTCGCCTCGATCCGCAGCAATCGTGTGATCGCCATGGACGAGACGCCGATCAAGGCCGGACGCTCAGGTCACGGCAAGATGCACACGGGCTACTTCTGGCCGATCTACGGCGAACACGATGAGGTGTGTTTCCCGTTCCATTCCTCGCGCTCCGCGGATTTTGTCTGCCAAGCCCTCTCGATCAAGCCGCTCATCAACGCCGTGCTCCTGACCGACGGCTATGCCGCGTACAAGCAATACGCCGAGAAGACTGGCATCCGGCACGCATTGTGCTGGAGCCATGCCCGACGAGGCTTCTTCGAGGCATTGAGTGCTGAGCCCACCGGTGCGGCCGAGGCCTTGGAACAGATCAAGGCGCTGTACGCTGTCGAGGAGCGGATCCGCGATCGCAAACTTACCGGCGAGGCCAGGCAACTGCATCGACTGACCCACGGCAAACCGCTCGTCGAGCTCTTCTTCGAGTGGGTCGATCTGCAACTTAAGCGCCAAGGCTTTACGCCGTCGAACCCGTTTATCCAGGCGCTGAACTACGTGCGCGAACGACGCCTCGGGCTCGAGATCTTTCTCGCAGATCCCGATGCGCTCCGACATCAGCGACTTCCCAGTCTGACGGATGCTACTGCGTAGTTTTCAGTTCGATTATGCTGATTTTCGACACACTCGATCATGAACGCTACATGGCTGCAGCGCTCGAAGAGGCGAAGCTCGCTCTCGAGGCGGGCGATTTACCGATCGGTGCTGTCATTGTGTGCGACCAGAACATCATATCAACCGGTCGCAACCGCATCCGCACGGCCAGTAACCAACTCCAACATGCTGAACTTAGCGCTTTGCTCAAGCAGTCGCCGATAGTCTACGAGCGCCACGATGATTGCGTCATCTACACTACCGTCGAGCCTTGCGTAATGTGCCTAGGGGCAATCGCCATGGCTGACATTCGGCATGTCGTTTTTGGTGCTGCCGATCCGGATCGGGGTGGCACTGATATGTACGGCAACGTGGCCTACGTGCGAAAAGAAATTCATAGGTACGTCGGCGGAATTAGGGAAGCCCAGTGCCGCGCGCTGATAGATGCGTATGAATTTAGGCAACTCGCTGCACCACGAGAAGCGCCGGGACTGCCCTGATACATGCATGGAGATTTCATACCTTTGCAATGACGCCGACGGGTTACCGCTTACGCTCTAGCGGCCGTGGAGCGGCTCTGCCGGCCGTGGAGCGGCTCTAGCGGGATGCCGCGGGTGCGAGCACGAGGCCCGATCTTGCGGCGCCGAGCAGCGCGATATCCGGATACACGATCAGCCGGGTGGGAATTGCCGCGACGTAGGCGCTCAAGCGGCCCTTGTCCTCGAAGCGGCGGCGGAACGGGCTCTGCAGGAGAAACCCTTCGATCTTCTCGGCGATTCCGCCCGCGATGTACACCCCGCCGCGCGCGCCATGCGCGAGCGCCAGATCCCCCGCGACGGCGCCGAAAATGGAGCAGAACATGGTCAGGGCGGCGCGCGGACCCGCTTCGTTGCGCAGCGCCGCTGCGCTGATCTGTGCTGCCGTGAGGGCGGCCGGCGCGCGGCCGGCCAGCTGCTCGAGTGTTCGGTACAGGTGCTCGAGCCCATCGCCTGAGAGGATGCGCTCGATCGAGACGCGTCCGGCTTGCTGCCACATGAGCTCGAGCGCGGCAAGCTCCTGCGCATCGCCCGGCGCGAAGCTCATGTGTCCGCCCTCGGTCGCCATCGGCACCGCCCGATCGCCGTAGCGCGCGAGGCAGGACACGCCGAACCCAGTGCCGGCGCCGAGGATGGTGATGGTTTCACCCTCGGGGCCTTTGAGCGGCGGGCCGATGGCGTGCAAATGTCTCTCATCGAGCAGCTCGACCGCAAAGGCGAGCGCGGCGAAATCATTGATCAGGAGCGCCCGCTCGAACCCGACCTCTCTCAAGGCCTGCTCCGAGATATCCCACCCGCGGTTGGTGAACCGGGCGGTTCCGGCCGCCACCGGACCCGCCACGGCAATCGCCGCCAGCGGCGGAAGCGAGGTCACCCCGGCGCGTTCCAGATAGGTCCGCAGCGCCTCCTTGAAAGTCGCAAACCGCTCGGCGAGGTCCAGACGGTGCAGAATGCGCCAAGGTCCGACCTCACAGGGCTGCACCACCGCAAATCGGGCGTGAGTGCCGCCGACGTCGCCGACCAGGATTCGATTATCGGAATTCACCGCGGCCTACCTCCGCGTACGGCCGGCCCCGCTGAGGAGCCGTCGCCTGCACTACGGCGCCGCGATGCGGGCCCGGCTTCGGTACGGCGGCGTTGCTTCGCCGCCATCGGCCCGGGCTGATGCCGACGATATTGCAAAACCGTCGATTGAGGTGCGCCTGGTCCGCAAATCCGCACGCCAGCGCCACCTCCGCCAGCGGCTCCCTGGTCGCGCTGATCATCGCCTTGGCCCGCTCCACCCGTCTCACCACGACGTATTCCATGGGCGAGAATCCCAGGCTGCGCTTGAAGGCGCGGGAGAAATGACTCCTGCTCAGGGCGGCCACATTCGCCAGATCGTCGATGTCCATTTTCGAGGCGAGATTCGCTTCGATATAGGCGAGGGTCCGCCGCGCCTGCCAGGTGGCCAGGCCGCCCGGTCGAAGCGGATCTACGCTCGGCACACTCACCCCGGCATCCTGGACGTCCGCACCGAGCAGCGTCGATGCATCGCTCAAGCAGCGCCAGGCCGCTTTGCGGTCGGTCTCGAAGCATGCCATGGCCTGCTTTACCAGATGTCCGACCCGAATGGACGCCGACGCCACCGAGCGCAGGGATCGATTCAGGTACGACGATGAATCCTGTACCTCGGCGACACGCAAAGCGGGCGACATCGCCACTGACGGGCATAGCTCTCTCATTTGCTCCTCCTGCAAGGCGCTGACTCGAGCCGTTCTTGGAACACGGCCTGCATTACGCCATGAGCAGAGAGCGCGATTAATTGGACCATGGTATCAACCGATACCTTGGCATCAGTCGAGACAGGTCGGCCGGGCGGCGTTGATGGCGCTCGGTGCGCCGCGCGGGGTAACCCGAGATCGCGCCGGCAGCGTCGCAACTACCGTCGCACCGCCGGATTCAGTCGGCTATGGCGCGAGCGGCGCAGGAATATCCCATGCCTTGGCGTCGGCGCGAATGAAGGTGCCGGCGCCTCAGGGCGCCCAGACGACTTCGACCGGAACTCGCTCTTGGCGCAGTACCGCGCGCACCGGCATCTCCTCTACCGGGCCGGGGTCGCACGCGGCCGCGTAGGTGCGCAACTTCGCCTCGCCCAGCAGAAAAATCAAGATGCGCCGGGAGTCGAGCAACGCCCTCAAATTCAAGCTGAGCCGCGCGTGCGGTGCGCTCGGCGACCACATGCCGATGTAACCCTCGGGCGATTTCAGATCGAGTGCGCTCTTGAGATTCGGCGAGCCCGGAAACAACGATGCGGTATGCCCGTCATCGCCCATGCCGAGCACGGTAACGTCGATAGGCCTCGGGACGTGCGCCGATGCGTTCCACGCAGCCGCAGCGCCCAGATCCGGCGACCGGGCTCGATTCTTCAATCCGCAGAAACGCGCCGCGGCCGCCCCGTCGCGCAATAACGCCTGACGCACCATTCGCTCATTGCTCCCGGGATCGGTCGGATCGACCCAGCGCTCATCGACCAGGGCGATCGACACCCGGCTCCAATCGAGCGCCCGCGTGCTCAGCTGCTCGAACAGCCCGGCCGGCGAGCGCCCTCCGGACACGAGCAGGCCGGCCTGGCCTCGAGCGGTGATCGCCCGCGCGAGTTGAGCCGCAATATCGCGCGCGACCTCCGACTCCAGCGCCTGCGCGCTGCCAAACCGCTTGAGCTCGACGTTGGAATTCGTCATACGAAAAAGCTCCGCCAATTGGTGTGTCGGTCCATGCCCGCTTCCCGCCTCATGCCCACAATCAAGCGCCAAGCGCCACACGGATTCTTGAGCGCAGCGCGCTTTTCTTGAACGCAACGGGCATTTCCGCGCGAGCGCGGCGTCCAGTGAATGAAAGCGCCTCGACAGCACGGCGGCACAATCGTCGATCGCCCCGGTGAGCTAGCGTGCCTCCCCAGGACATCAGAGCGGGAACCGATGACATGAGCCAGTTTGCCGGAGTCGCATGCATTCCCTGATTGCATTCAGCGCGCGCGTCGCGCCGCAGAGCTGGGGATTGGCGATTTACGTCGTCGCGGTGTTCGGCCTCGTCGCACTGATGCTGGGCGCATCCTATGTGCTCGGCGGCCGCGACCACGGACGCGCCAAGGACGAGCCCTTCGAGTCGGGCGCGGTCTCGGTGGGCGGGGCGCAGCTCAAGATGCCGGCGAAATTCTACCTCGTGGCCATGTTCTTCGTGATCTTCGATGTGGAGGCCGTGTTTCTCTACGCCTGGGCCGTGTCGGTGCGGCAGAACGGCTGGACGGGCTTCGCGATGGCCGCCATCTTCGTCGGCGTGCTGCTGGCCGCGCTCTTCTATGTGTGGCGTGTGGGCGGTCTCGACTGGGCGCCCGGCCGCAAACGTGTCGAGGCCGATCGCCCGCCGCAGCGGGCGGCGCGGCTGCGCACGGCGCAACAGCGCACGGTCGAGCTCGATGCTCCAGTGAAGGCAAGCGCAATCTAGGTGCCCGATATGGATTACACGCTGACCCGGATCGATCCCGCCAGAGGCCGCGCCCCGAAGCCGCCCGGCGTCAATCACGACGACAACTACGTCATCGAGCAGGCGGTGCGGAAAAATATACTGCTGGCCAAGCTCGACGACCTGGTCAACTGGGGGCGCAAGAACTCGCTCTGGCCGTTCAACTTCGGCCTCTCCTGTTGCTACGTGGAGTTCGCGACCGCGCTCACCGGGGTGCACGATATCTCGCGCTTCGGTGCGGAGGTGATCCGCGCCTCACCGCGCCAGGCCGACGTCATCGTCATCGCGGGCACCTGCTTCATGAAGATGGCGCCCGTGGTGCAGCGGCTCTACGAGCAGATGCTCGAGCCGCGCTGGGTGATCTCGATGGGCTCTTGCGCGAACTCCGGCGGCATGTACGACATCTACTCGGTGGTCCAGGGGGTGGATAAGTTCCTGCCGGTGGATGTGTACGTGGCGGGCTGCCCGCCGCGGCCCGAAGCATTCGTTCAAGGCCTGTTGCTTTTGCAGAATGCGATCGCCGCGGAGCGCCGCCCGCTCTCCTGGGTGATCGGAGACCAAGGGGTCTACCGTACCCCGCTGCCCGCGCAGCGGGACCTCAAGCACGCGCAGCGGCAGGCGCAGAGCACGCTGCGCACGCCGGATTCGGTCTAGCGTATGCCGGATGGAACTCCCGCAGCGCTGCCCGAGGTCGTGCGCGAGCTGTATGCGCGCTTCGGCGAAGGCCGCTTCGTCCGGCAACCCACCAAGGACGACGTGCCGACTCTGTGGGTGGCGCCGGAAGATCGCGACGCGGTATTGCGCTATCTCAAGAGCTCCCTGCCGCGGCCGTTCAGCATGCTGCTCGATCTGCAGGCGGTCGATGAGCGCATGCGCCGTCACCGCGAAGGGCTGCCGCGGGCGGACTTCACGCTGTTCTATCACCTGCTGTCGATCGAGCGCTGCGGACCGCAGGAATCCGGACAGGTGCGCATCAAGGTGCCGCTGCAGGGCGAATTCCCGTCGATCAAATCCATCGTCGAGCTCTACGCCAACGCGAACTGGTACGAGCGCGAGACCTGGGACCTCTTCGGGATCCGCTTCGAGGGTCACCCGCACCTCGAGCGCATTCTGCTGCCGCGCTACTGGCAAGGTCACCCGGGCCGCAAGGAATACTCGGCCCGCGCCACCGAGTTCGATCCGTATCTGCTCACCGCTCTGCGCCAGGACCAGGAACAGGCGGCGCTCGAGTTCAAACCCGAGGAATGGGGAATGCGGCGCGGCAACGAGGAAGAGGACTTCATGTTCTTGAACCTCGGGCCGAATCACCCCTCCGCGCACGGCGCGTTTCGGATCGTGTTGCAGCTCGACGGCGAGGAGATCATCGATGCGGTGCCGGAGATCGGCTACCACCATCGCGGCGCCGAAAAGATGGCCGAGCGCCAGTCCTGGCATAGCTTCATCCCGTACACCGACCGCATCGACTATCTGGGCGGGGTGATGAACAACCTTCCCTACGTGCTGGCGGTCGAGAAGCTCGCGGGCATCGAGGTGCCGGATCGGGTCAAGACCATCCGCGTCATGATGGCGGAGTTCTTCCGCATCACCTCGCATCTGCTGTTCCTCGGCACGTACCTGCAGGACATGGGCGCGATGACGCCGGTCTTTTTCATGTTCGCCGACCGGCAGAAAGCTTACGACGTGATCGAGGCCGTCACCGGCTTTCGCATGCACCCGGCCTGGTATCGCATCGGCGGCGTGGCGCACGATCTGCCGCGGGGCTGGGACGTCAAGGTGCGCGAATTCCTCGACTGGTTTCCGCGGCGCCTCGAGGAGTACGTGGCGGCGGCGGTCGAGAACAGCATTCTGCGCGGCCGCTGCGTGGGCGTCGCGCCGTACGACACGAAGGAGGCGCTCGAATGGGGTGTCACCGGCGCCGGCTTGCGGGCCACCGGCTGCGCCTTCGACTACCGCAAGGCGCGTCCCTATTCCGGCTACCAGCACTTCGAGTTCGAGGTGCCGGTCGGCAGGAGCGGCGACGCCTACGACCGATGCGTCGTTCGGGTCGAGGAGTTGCGCCAGAGCTGCCGCATCATTCGCCAGTGCCTCGAGCACATGCCTGCGGGAGCCTACAAGGCCGATCACCCGCTCACCTGCCCTCCGCCGCGCGAGCGCATGCTCAAGGACATCGAGACGCTGATCACGCACTTCCTCGCGGTGTCCTGGGGGCCCGTCATACCGCCCGGCGAGTCGACCCAGCTGATCGAGGCGACCAAGGGAATCAACAGCTATTACCTCACGAGCGACGGCAGCACCATGAGTTATCGAACGCGCATCCGCACCCCGAGCTTTCCGCATCTGCAGATGATCCCGTACGTCATTCGCGGGCGCATGATTCCCGATCTGGTGGCGCATCTCGCCTCCATCGACTTCGTCATGGCGGACGTGGACCGCTGAAGCCGTGAGCTCCCCCGCCGCCAAGCAGAGCACGGGATTCTCGACGGTCGCTGAGCCGTACGCGCTGCACGTCGAGGATCGCGCGGCGATCGAGCGTGAAATGCGCCATTACGACGATCCGCGTGCCGCGAGCATCGGGGCGCTCAAGATCGTGCAGAAGCGCCACGGCTGGGTACCGGACGCCGCGATACCGGCGATCGGCCATCTGCTCGGGATCTCCGCTTGCGATGTCGAGGGCGTGGCCACTTTCTACAGTCTGATTTTCCGCCGGCCGGTCGGCCGGCACGTGATCAAGGTCTGCGACAGCGTGGCGTGCCTGCTCACCGGTTACGAGGAGCTCAGGGACGGGCTTTGCAGGCAGCTCGGCGTCGGTCTCGGCGAGACCACGGCGGACGGCCGCTTCACGCTGCTGCCGATCTGTTGCCTGGGCGCCTGCGACAGGGGACCGGTACTGATGGTCGACGAGGACACCCATTTTGACGTCTCGCCCCAGGACGTTGCTCGATTGCTGGAGCGCTATCCGTGACCGCCGATACCAAGCCCCTCACCTACCGCGTCGACCTCGGCAGCCCGCTCGACCTGCGCAGCTACGAGTCCCAGGAGGGCTACGCGGCCGTTCGCAAAGCGCTCAAGGGGATGCAGCCCTCCGAGGTCACCGCGCTGATGAAGGAGGCGAACCTTCGCGGCCGCGGCGGCGCCGGCTTTCCGACCGGTGTCAAGTGGGGCCTCGTGCCGATGGGTGCAGGCGCCCCGCGGCAGAAGTACTTGCTCTGCAATGCCGATGAGATGGAGCCCGGCACGTTCAAGGATCGCCTGCTGATGGAAGGCGCGCCGCATCAGCTGATCGAGGCCATGATCGTGTCGGGCTATGCGATCCAGGCGAGCCGCGGCTACATTTTTCTGCGCGGGGAGTACGTGCTTGCGGCCGAGCGGCTGGAGCGGGCCCTCGCGGAAGCAAACGCGGCGGGTTATCTCGGTGCGAACATACTCGGCTCGCCCTGGAGCTTCGAGCTGTTCGTGCATACCGGCGCGGGCCGCTACATGCCGGGCGAGGAGACCGCGCTCATCAACTCGCTCGAGGGCCGGCGCGCCAATCCACGCGCCAAGCCCCCGTTTCCGCAGATCGCGGGTCTGTGGGGCAAGCCCACCGTGGTCAATAACGTCGAGACCCTGTGCAACGTTCCGCACATCGTGCTGCGGGGGAGCGACTGGTTCCGCGGATTGTCGCAGGGCAAGAGCAAGGACTCGGGTACCAAGCTCTATGGGGTGAGCGGCCGGGTCAGCCGTCCGGGCCTGTGGGAATTGCCCATCGGCGTCACCGCGCGCGAAATTCTCGAGGAGCATGCCGGCGGCATGAAACCGGGCCGCAAGCTCAAGTGCTGGCTGCCGGGCGGCGCATCGACCGATTTCCTGATGCCCGAGCACCTGGACCTCGGCATGGATTTCGACACGATCGCCAGGGCCGGCAGCCGGATGGGCACGGGCCTGCTGACCGTGGTCGACGACGGCCGCAGCATCCTCTCCGTGGTGCGCAATCTCGAAGAGTTCTTTGCGCGCGAATCCTGCGGCTGGTGCACTCCCTGCCGCGACGGCCTGCCGTGGAGCGTGCGGCTTCTCGCCGCGCTCGAGCGCGGCGAGGGGCGGCCCGGTGATATCGAGACACTCGAGCAGCTCTGCCGATTCCTCGGTCCCGGGCGCACATTCTGCGCCCACGCGCCGGGAGCGGTCGAGCCGCTGCAGTCGGCAATCAAGTATTTCCGCCACGAATTCGAGGCCGGCGTCGCCAAGCCGGCAGCGCGGGCAGTGGCTTGAGGCAAGGGGGCTGAGCGACGTGGCAACG
>Ga0335074_10012419_pt1 | contig 11942 bp, 8 predicted proteins | sample Lox_Sample_23_FD_206715 | JGI IMG/M metagenome (GOLD analysis project Ga0335074, IMG submission 206715) | Soil microbial communities from Loxahatchee National Wildlife Refuge, Florida, United States - Lox_Sample_2.3 | ecosystem: Environmental > Terrestrial > Soil > Wetlands | place: USA: Florida...
GCCGGTGAACCGGCCTTCGGCGCTGTCTTCCCCGACCATGGAGGGCGGGTCCTCCTCCGGGGCCTGGTAGCCGACCGTCGGCCCGGCGATGACGTCCACGCCGTCCAGGCTGGCCTCGATCGCGTCGATCAGCGTCTCCCGCTGCCTGATCGCGGCGGTGTAGGTGTTTTCTTCGATCGACCCGCCGTAATCCAGCACCGCCCGGGTGCCGTCCGCGTAGCGGCTCTGGTCGCGGCCGGAGTGCACCAGGGACGCTTCCCGCGTCACAATCACGGCCAGCGTTTGTTCCCAGGCGGCCAGGTCGTCCAGCCACGGCGCGGTGAGCTCGCGGATCTCCCACCCCGCCTCGGCCAGCCGGGCAAGCGCCGCGGTGACCGCGTCGCGGACCTCGCGGGTAACCGACGGGTCGGCGAGCTGGGCAGCCAGCACGCCGACCTTGTAGGTGGTTTGTGCGCTGCCCGGGGCCGGATGGGTTTGGCCAAGCGCTTCGCCCAGGTCGCCTGGCAGCCGGGCCGGTGGCGCCGGGTCGCCAGGGTCGGCCAGATCGGCGAGGTCGGCCGGGTCGGCCAGGCTGGCCAGGTCCGCGAGGTCGGTGACGTCAGCCGGCCCGATCAGATCCGCCGGCTGAGCCAGGCCGACCAGGTCGGCCCGGTCGGCCAGCACTGCGAGCAGCTCCCGGGCGCCGGCCACGGTGGCGGTCAGCGTGCCCACGTGGTCGCAGGTGAGCGAGAGCGGGAACACCCCTTCGGTGGGCACCAGCCCGTAGGTTGGCTTGAGCCCGACCACGCCGCAGTAGGCGGCCGGGATCCGGATCGACCCGCCGGTGTCGGTGCCGAGGGTCAGGTCACACACGCCCGCGGCGACCAGCGCCGCCGATCCGCCCGATGACCCCCCGGAGGTCCGGGAGGGGTCGTGCGGGTTGCGCGTGTCGCCGATCTCCGGGTTCGCGAAGCCCGCGGCGTACTCCAGGCACTGGGTGGTGGCGAACACCTCGGCTCCGGCGGCCCGCAGCCGGCGCACCACCTCTGCGTCATTGGCGGCCGGCTCGGGATCGGCAGCGGGGCTGCCACACCCGGTCGGCACGCCGGCCACGGCGATGATGTCCTTGATGCCCACCGGCCGCCCGGCCAGCGGCCCTTCGGCCGCGCGCCGCGGAGCCCCGATCACGGTGGCCACCGCGTTCAGCGGCCGTCCGAGCCGTTCAAGACGTTCATAGGCGGCCAGAAGGTCGAGGTTGGCCCGCTCGCAGGTCCGCCTGCCCTGCTCGATCTCGGTGATCAGCTCGACCACCCGGCGCAGCATCGGCCCCTTCAGGTCGCCAATGTGGGCCCGCACCTCGGTCGGGCGGTGCCGCACCATCAGGTCGCGGTAGATGCCAGAGTGGGTCTTGGCCGAACGGCGGTTGAACGCGACCAGCGGCGCGAGCGATCCCTCCAGGTCATCGGGGTCGAAACCGTCGAAGCCCATCGGGGTGACCGGCGCCTGGTCGAGCACTTCGCGGGCCACGGCGACCAGCAGCGGGCCGTAGGCGGGATCCTCGAATCCGTCGGCGATCGACAGATCGCTGACCGCGATCGCGGCCAGCATCGCGCCGTAGGCCTCCTTGCCCCACAGGTGGCCGATGATGTGCTCGGTGACCTCGGCGTCGGCGATGTCCGCAACCAGCGCCTTGACCCGGTCGGAGACCGTGCCGTCGATCTCGCCGATCAGGAGCGGCTCCCGGCTGCCGCGCAGCACCACCCCGGGCGCGATCACGTCGGCGCCGGTGTTGACGAAGGACTCCACCACCCGCGACGGCCCGACCACGGCGCCCAGCTGGTCGGCGTTCAGGCCGTTCTGCAGCGAGACCACGAACCCGTCCCCGTGCATCCGGCCGGCCAGGCTGGCCGCGGCGGCCGCGGTGTGCTGCGACTTGACCGCGACCAGGACCGGCCCGTCCAGCCGTTCCGGCAGGTCCGCCGGCAGCACCGCCGGCACCCGGACGGTGAAGTTCTCGATCGGCCCCTCGATCCGCAGGCCGCGTTCGTTGATGGCCGCGACCACCTCCGGGTCGGCGTCGCTGACCAGCACGTCGTGGCCGTCGCGGACCAGCCCGGCGGCCACAGTTCCGCCGATCGCTCCACAGCCAAGCACTACATACCGCATGGCGCGTAACGTTAGCAGCGTCGTCGTCTCATAAGCTAGGACAAAGGTTTGTTTCGTCGGTAATCTGCGCTAGATCTCGCGCTCTGGAGGCCGGGATCCCTAGGCTGACCCCTAGCACCGCGAGCCTGAACCGGAAGGATCCGCCATCACGCCACTGATGATTGCCAGCGAGCGAGGTGAGGTCGGCCTGCCGGCTGGTGTGGACCTGCTCCGCGCCGGGGCCAGCGCCCTGGACGCGGTCGAGGCCGCCATCCGCGTGGTGGAATCCGACGAGGACAACCACACGGTCGGCGTGGGCGGGCTGCCGAACCTGCTCGGCGAGGTGGAGCTGGACGCCTCGATCATGGACGGGGCGACCCGGCGGGCGGGGGCGGTGGCCGCGGTCTCCGGCTTCCCGCACCCGATCTCGATCGCGCGCGCGGTCCTCGAGCGGCTGCCGCAGCACCTGCTGCTGGTCGGTGCGGGCGCGGAGCGGTTCGCCGACGAGGTCGGCATCGAGTGCGGGCCGACCCTGACCGACGAGGCGCGGCGCAGATGGCAGGAGGGCTTGTCCGCCGCCGGGATCGAGGCCGCCGTGGCCAGGTTCGGTCCTGGTGAGCGTGCCTACCGGGAGCAGGTGCTCGAGCGGCTCGCTTCGATGCCGGTGCCGGAGCCGCCCTGGGACACCGTCGACGTGCTCGCCCTCGACGCTCGGGGCAACCTGGCGTCCGGCGTGAGCACCAGCGGGTACCCGTGGAAGTACCCGGGCCGGATCAGCGACTCGGCCATCATCGGCGCGGGCAACTACTGCGACAACGCCGTCGGCGGGGCTGCCTGCACCGGCCGCGGTGAGCTGGCCATCCGCGGTGCCACGGCCCGCGCGGTGCTCTACGCGCTCGCGGCCGGTGGTGACCCGGCGAAGGCCTGCGCCGAGGCCCTGGCGCAGACGCGGGACCTGCCCGACGAGTTCCGCTCGCCGTTGCTGGCCCTGTGCCTGACCCCGGACGGCCGCCACGGCGGCGCGTCTACCATGCCCGGTGCCAGCTACAGCGTGATGACCACCGAGGACGCGACGTTCCGGATCGAGGAGCGGAGGCAAGCATGAAGGTCTTTGTGTCCAGCGACATGGAGGGCACGGCCGGCATCGTCGACTGGGAGCAGTGCGTCGGGGACGGCCCGCAGGCCGCGGCCGGGCGCAAGCTGCTACTCGACGAGGTCAACGCGGCCATCGAGGGAGCGATGGCGGGCGGCGCCTCCGAAGTCGTGGTCAACGACTCCCACTCCACGATGCGCAACCTGCCGCCCGGGGCGCTGGCCGGCCAGGCGTCCTACATCTCCGGCAGCCACAAGCCGCTGTACATGATGCAGGGCCTGGACGGCAGCTTCGACGCGGTGCTGCTCGTCTCGTATCACGGCTCGGTTGGCGCGCCCGCCGGGCTCTCGCACACCTACAGCCCTCGCGTCGTCGTCGAGGCCAGGCTGGACGGCGTGGTGACCGGCGAGGCCGGGATCAACGCGCTGGTGGCCGCGCACTACGGGGTGCCGGTGGTGCTGGTAACCGGCGACCGCTGCGCGTGTGAGGAGACGGCCGCACTGGTCCCCGGGGTGCATGGGGCCGTGGTCAAGGAGCCGGTCAGCCGGACCGCCGCGCACAGCCTGCACCCGTCTCGCGCGTGCGCGCTGATCAGGGACACGGCCGAGAAGGCGGTCGCCGGGGCGGCCACGGCCGCACCGCCACCGCTGGCCTCGGCCACGCTCGAGGTGTCGGTGCGCACCACCGACATCGCCGAGGCGGCCAGCTGGGTGCGCGGCGTGGACCGGACCGGGCCGCGCGAGCTGCGCATCCAGGGCGCGGATGCGCTGGCCACGTACCGTTCGTTCTGCGCCGCGATCCTGCTCACCCGGACGGTCGCGGAAGTGGTATGACCGGGATGGCGAGCGGGCCGGCCGGCCCGCCGGGCGAGAGTCTGCCCGCCGACAGCGCGCCTGCCGAGGGTGCGCCCATTGAGAGCGTGCCCGCCGAGAGCGTGCCTGGCGAGAGCGCGCCTGCCGAGGCTCCGCCGGCGGCCGGGCAGCGCCGGGCTTCCCGCCTGGTCGACATCGCCGAGGCGGTCGGGGTGCACGTGTCCACCGTGTCCCGGGTACTCAACGGCGACCCGGCGCAGTCGATCCGCCCCGAGGTCTACGAGCGGATCCTGGCCACGGCGCGGCAGCAGGGCTATCGCCCGAACGCGCTGGCCCGGGCGCTGAAGCGGCAGCGCACCGGGGCGCTGGCGTTCGTCGTGCCGCTGGAGCGCAACCCGAGCTGGGCCAGGATGCAGGGCGGCGCGCTGCGGCGGGCCAGCGAGCGCGGATACGTCGTCATGATCATGGAGGAGCTGACCGAGGAGCCCAAGCCGCCCGGCGACTACCGCTACCTGGTCGAGGAGAGCCGCGCCGACGGCCTGCTGCTGGCCACTCCGCTGCGGATCCGCGAGCACGCGGACGGGATGATGGGGGCGCCGCACGTCTACGTGAACCGCCGTGGCCCCGAGCGCGGCAACGACGTGGTGATGGACGAGCCCGGCGCGGTCCGGATGTTCCTCGACCACGCCGCCGGGCTCGGTCATCGCAGCTTCGCCCTCGTCGACGGGCCACCGGAGGTGGACACCGTCCACCGCAGGGCGACTGCGGCGCGCCGGATCTGCGCGGCGCGAGGGTACGACCTCACGGTCCGGCACGCGGCCCCGAGCGAGGACGGCGGCTGGGATGCCGTCACGAAGATGCTGCGCCAAGGGCCGCGGCCCACCGTGTGCGGCGTGGGCCACCTCACTCAGCTGTTCGGGGTCATGGCGGCGCTGCGCGCCGCGGGCGTGCAGGTGCCCGGCGACATGTCCGTGGTCAGCTTCGACGAGGACCAGTGCCTGGCCTTCCTCGAGGTCCCGGTCAGCAGCGTGTGCATGCCGCTGCCCGAACTCGGTGCCGCTGCCGTGGACGCGCTGATCGCGCGCATCGAGGGAAACCCGGACGGCGACGTGATGGTCCGTGAGCCGATGAGCCTGCGCCAGCGCGCCTCGGTGGCCCCGCCCTCGGACGGGACCGCCGCCAGGCGGTCACGCCGCTAGCCCGGACTCCTCGATCATTGCCCGGATGCGGGCGTAGGCCTGACTGACCGCGTCGGGGTCGGCGTCCGGCCTGGCCCATGTCACCAGCGGATACCCGCCGTTCACGGACTGCTGGAACAGCGAGCGGATGGCCAGCGCCAACGCCGGCGGCCAGTCGTCAGGGACGGTGATCTCGATTACCATCGCGCCTCCACCGGGCGCTTCCCGGTCCGGCGGCCGCACGCCACGCTGCGGACGGGAAAGGTCCTAGCCCTCATCGTAGAGCAGATCGGGCAGCTCGGACCGGGCCGCGACGCCGAGCTTGGGGTACGCCTTGTACAGGTGGTAACCCACGGTCCGCGGGCTGAGGAACAGCTGCGCCGCGATGTCCCGGTTGGACAGGCCCTGCGCGGCCAGCCGGACGATCTGCAGCTCCTGCGGGGTCAGGTTGCCGAGAGCGCCGGGCCCGTGGCGGCCGCGGCCCTCCGGGCTGGTGACGCCGGTCGCCTGGAGCTCGGTGGCCGCGCGAGCACTCCACGGCGCGGCACCGAGCCGGTCGAAGATCTCCAGGGCCGCGCGCAGCTGGGTCCGGGCGTCGGTCTTGCGCCGCGCACGGCGGAGCCATTCCCCGTAGAGGATCTGCGTACGGGCCCGTTCAAAGGGGCGGTCGTCGCGCTGATGCGCATCGAGCGCGGCCGCGTACAGGTTCCCGGCCTCCGGGTCGGGCGCGAGCAGCGCCCGGCAGCGCAGGACCAGCGCGTCGATCCAGGCCTGGCCGGATCGCCCGGCCCATCGCTCGAACCGCTGCAGCGCCCCGGCCGCCCGGGCGGGCTCGCCGATCCTGACCGCGGCCTCGACCAGGTCGGGGACGCAGCGCATGGCTGACACGTGGTGCGGGGCCGGGCCCTCGGCCAGCGCCGCCAGCCGGCCGAGCGCCGCCTCCACCCGGCCGCTGCCGAGGTCGAGCAGGCCGAGCGACCAGTGCGCCCAGCCGCTGCCAGGCGCGACGTTGGCGGCGGTGGCCGCGGTCATCGCGTCGTCGGTCAGCTTGCGGCACCGCGACTCGTCGCCCGCTGCCGCGGCGAGGTAGGCGAGCAGCCCGCTGACCTGGCTGACCCAGAGCCACTGGCCGCTGTCGTGCGCGACCTGCGCCGCCTCGGCCGCGGTGGCCAGGGCATCCCGGTGCCGGCCGTGGAACAGTTCGGCCTCGGCCAGGAAGAACAAGACGGTCGGGAGCAGGCCGATCCGGCCCTGGCCGCGGGCCTCGGCGGCCAGCGCGGCGGCGACCTCGTGGGTCTGCGCGTCCTGGCCGGCGATCAGGCCGGCGCCGCACGCGTGGAGCAGGTCAAGCGGGCCATCGGCCCCGGCCCTGCGGGCCCGGCCGGCCACGTCGGTCAGCGCGGGCACCTGATCCACCGGCCGCCCGAACAGCGTGCCGAGGATGGCGGCCAGGTACTCGGCCACCGGCCGCATCGGCTCGCTGTCCGGCAGCCGCAGCGCGGTCAGCCGGCCGGCCACGTCGGAAAGCTCGGGCTCGCCGATGTACCAGGCCGTGTGGAAGGCCTGCACCAGGATCCGGGCGGCCAGCACCGGGCTGGTCTCGGCGAGCAGGTCGGCGCCCTCGAGCAGCAGCCGGTGGCCGCCGCGGAACGAACCCTCGCCGAAGTCGGCCAGCGCCCGCACGTGCAGCAGCCCGGCCCTGAGCATGGCGTCGCCTGCGTCGGGTTGCGCCCGGCCCGCGAGCGCGCGGGCCCGGGTTAGGTCGCCCGACTCGGCGGCCGCCTCGGCGGCGATCGTGAGCCGGCGGGCCCGGGCCGCCGGGTCGGCGCTCAGCTCGGCGGCCCGCGCACTGGCGGCGGCCGCCGCCGCGTACCCGCCGCGTACCGCTGCCTGCTCGGCGGCCTGGTCGAGACCGGCGGCGACATTCTCGTCCGGCTGGGCGGCAGCGGCGGCGCGGTGCCAGGCGCGGCGCCCGGCGTCGTCGCTGCCCTCGCGCCCTTCCAGCGCGTCGGCCAGCGCCCGGTGCACGGCGAGCCGCTGGCCGAGCGGCGCCTCCTGGTAGACCGCGGTCCGGATCAGCGGGTGCCGGAAGGCGAGCGACCGCCCGGCCTGCCGGATCAGCCCGGCCCGCTCGGCCGGGGCGAGGTCGGCGGCGTCCGCGCCGAGCGCCTGCCCGGCGCGCAGCACCAGGCCCGCCTCGCCCGCGTCGTCGGCGGCGGCCACCAGCAGCAGCAGCCGGGTCGCGTCGGGCAGCCTGGCCGCCTGGCCACTGAACGCCGCGAGCAGTCGGCCGGTCAGCGCGAGCTCAGGGGCTTCGATGGCCGGCCCATCGAGAGGGCCAGTGAAGGGGGAAAGGGGAGGGGCGGGGGGCAGTTCGATCAGGGCCAGCGGATTGCCCTGCGCCTCGACCAGGATCCGGTACCGCAGCGCCGCGGTCAGCTCGGCGGGCTGGGCGTCGAGCAGCGCCGCCGCCGCTTCGGCCGGCAGCCCGGCCACCCGCAGCTCGGGTAGGTCGGATGCGGGAAACCTGCCCTCGCCGTCCCGGGCGGCCATGATCAGGGCGATGCCCTCTTCGCCTAGCCGGCGCGCGGCGAAGGCCAGCGCCGCCGCGGACGACCCGTCCAGCCAGTGCGCGTCGTCGACCAGGCACAGCAGCGGGCCGTCCCCGGCCAGCTCGGACAGCAGGGACAGCACCGCCATGCCGATCAGCAGCGGGTCGCCTGCTGGGGCCGGGGCGAGCCCGAACGCCCCCTCGACCGCCTGGCGCTGCGGGACCGGGAGCGCGCCGGCCCGGTCCAGCGCGGGCCGCAGCAGCAGGTGCAGCCCGGCGAACGGCAGCTCCGCCTCGGACTCGATGCCGGTGCCCCGGACCACCTGGAAGCCGTCGGCTGCCGTGGCGGCGTAGTCGAGCAGCGCGGTCTTGCCGATGCCGGCCTCGCCGCGGAGTACGAGGGCTCCGCTGGTGCCCGCTCGGGCCGCGTCCAGCAGCCGGTCGATGGCCGCCTGCTCCGCGGCCCGGCCGTTCAGCATGCACAGCACGGTACCGCTCGCTACCTAAGCCGGCCGGGGCTGCCCGGCCGCGACAGCGCGAAAGTACCTAAGCGCGACAGATTCCGCCGGGCTTGATCATCCGTAGCTTCTTGACCTGGACAAAGCAATCCGCTCCAGAGTCAGGAGGCTCCAGCCATGACCGACTACCACAAGCTGATCGACCGGTACATCGCCACCTGGAACGAGACCGACCCGCTGGCCCGCCGCTCGGTGATTGACGGCCTGTGGGCCGAGGACGGCAGCTACACCGACCCGATCGCCGTCGCCGAGGGCCGCGCTGCCATCGACGCCACGATCGCAGCCGTCCAGGCCCAGTTCCCCGGGCTGGTGTTTCGGCTCGGCGGCCCGGTCGACGCCCACCACAACCTGGCCCGCTTCACCTGGCACCTGGGGCCGGCCGACGGCGACCCCATCGTGATCGGGTTCGACGTGGCGGTCCTGGCCGGTGACCGAATCCAGAACGTGCACGGCTTCCTCGACAAGGTTCCCGCGGCCGCCTGAACGGGCGGCCGCCCACAGCGCTTAGGAGCTCACAATGACCGATACCACCGTGGCCGCCCGAGCGGCCCGGCCCGCCCAGGCGGCCCGGCCTGACCGGGCAGCCAGGTCCGCCCGGGCCGGCCAGGAACCCGGCGGCCACCCGCACTGGGCCGTGCTGCCGGTCGTGCTGACCGCTGCTTTCATGATCACGCTCGACTTCTTCATCGTGAACGTGGCGATCCCGTCGCTGCAGCACGACCTGCACGCCGGCGCCGCGGCCATCCAGTGGGTGGTCGCCGGGTTCGGCCTGGCCGTGGCCGCGATCCTGATCACCGCGAGCCGGCTGGGCGACGCCTTTGGGCGGCGGCGGGTGTTCACCATCGGCCTGGTCCTGTTCACGATCACGTCGGCGGCCTGCGGCCTTGCGCCCACGGCCGGCCTGCTCGTCGCGGGCCGGGTGCTGCAGGGCGCCTCGGCCGGGCTGATAACGCCCCAGGTTCTGGCCATCCTGCGGACGAGCTACTCGGGCCCGGCCCAGGCCCGCGCATTCAGCATGTTCGGGCTCAGCCTGGGCATCGGCGCGGTATCTGGCCAGCTCATCGGCGGCCTGCTGATCAGGGCCGACGTGCTCGGCCTGGACTGGCGGACGTGTTTCCTGATCAACGTGCCGGTTGGGGTGGCGGCGGTGGCGCTGACCCCACGGGTGGTGCCCGAGTCCCGCGGGCCCGCCCGCACCGCGCTGGGCATCTCCGGCATGCTCATCGCGAGCCTGGCTCTGGTCGCGATCGTGCTGCCGCTGATCCAGGGCCGCCAGTCGGGCTGGCCGGCCTGGACCTGGCCGAGCCTGGCCGGCGGGTGCCTGCTGCTGGCCGCGTTCGCGCGGTACCAGCACCGGGTCGCCGCGCGCGGCGGGGCGCCGCTGATCGATCCCGCGCTGTTCCGGGAGCGGGCGGTCACCGTGGGGTTGCTCGCGCAGCTGGTGTTCTGGACCGGGCAGGCGTCGTTCTTCCTAGTTCTCGCGATCTACCTGCAGCAGGGCCGCGGGCTGACCGCGCTCGCCTCGGGCGTGGTGTTCACCGCGATCGGTGGTGGCTACCTGATCACCTCGAGCACCGCGCATCATCTGGCCCGCCTGCTCGGCCGGCAAGTGATCGCGGTCGGCGCCGTGATCATGGTGGCCGGGCTGGCGCTGCTGCGGGCGGGCGCGGCCCCTGGTGCGGGCGTGGGCTGGCTGGTGCCCGGCCTGCTCGTCGACGGCCTCGGGATGGGCATGGTCCTCGCCCCGCTCGCGGTCACCGTGCTGGCCCGGGTCACCCCGCAGCACGCCGGCCCGGCCGCCGGGGTGCTGTCCACCGTGCAGCAGGTCGGCAACGCCCTGGGCGTGGCGCTGCTCGGGATCGTGTTCTATGGGGCGCTCGGCGGCGGCGTGCCGCACGCGTTCCGCGGCTGCCTGATCTTCCTCATCGTCGTCGAGCTCGCCCTGGCCGCGCTGGTCCAGCTGCTGCCTAAGAACCCGGCCGGTGCCTAAGGCGCAGGGTGGCCGGAGACGGGGCCGAAGATAGGGAACTTGCCCGATGCCCGGCTCCGGGCCTTACGGCGAACCTCGATAGTGCCGGGCCAGGGACGGCCCGGCGCTATCGAGGAGGACAGATGTATCCGAGCATGATCACAACCGTGAGCGCCGACCGGCTCCGGGAGTGGCGCGAGCAGGCGGCCAGGGACCGGCTCGTGATCCAGGCGCGCCGGGCCCGGCGCGAGGCGGCCGCGGCCGAAGCGGGGCTGCGGCGCCGGCCCTGGTCCAAGTGGTGGACCAGGCGCACCGCGGTCGAGTTGATCCCGGCCGACGCCACGCCGGACCAGTGGGCTGCGGCGCTGTGCGCGGCAGCCGCGGAGAGGGCCGGCGCCGATGACCGCCAGCCGGTTGGCGGCCGGGCCTCGTGACATGACTGGCGCAGCAGCACCCGGGAAGAGTCTGGCCGTTGCCCCGGGCGGCGGATCCCCGCCGTCCCGGGGCAACGCCGCGTCCTGGCATCCTGGGGACATGGCCGCCCGCGCAACCAGCCCCGTCCTTGTCGGGCGGACGGAAGAACTCGCAGTGCTCGAGGCGGCCCTCGGCCCGTCCGGTCGCGGCGGCCCCTCTGTCGTCCTGATCGGCGGCGAGGCGGGCGTGGGGAAGTCGCGCCTGGTGAGCGAGTTCGCGGCGCGGGCCAGCGCGGCCGGGGCCAGGGTGCTGACCGGCGGCTGCGTGGAGCTCGGCACCGACGGGCTGCCGTTTGCGCCGTTCATCGCGGTGCTGCGGGATCTGGTCCGCGAGCTGGGCGCCGAGGGGGTGGCCGCGCTGCTGCCCGGCGGGGTCACCCGTGACTTTGCCCGGCTGCTGCCCGAGTTCGGCCCGGCGGACAGCGACGCCGATGACATCGTGGCACGGGCCCGGCTGTTCGAGCAGATATTGGCGCTGCTCGAGTGCCTGGCCGACCGCGGGCCGGTGGTCCTGCTGATCGAGGACGCGCACTGGGCGGACCGCTCAACGAGGGACCTGCTCGCGTTCCTGGTCGGCCGCCAGCAGGTGCTGGACGGCGTTCTGATCGTCGTCACCTACCGTTCCGACGAGCTGCACCGCACTCACCCGCTGCGGCCGCTGCTGGCCGAGCTGGCCCGGCTCAGCTGGGTGGAGCGCATGGACCTGGCCAGGCTCGACCGGCGGCACGCCGACGAGCTCGCGGCCCGCATCCTCGGCCGCGAGCCCGAGCCGGCGCTCGCCGACCGGGTATACCTGCGCGCCGACGGCAACCCGCTGTTCGTCGAGGAACTGCTGTGCGACTGCGCCGACGGCACCCTCACGGTGCTGCCCGAGTCGCTGCGTGAGCTGCTGCTGATCACGGTGCGGCGGCTGCCCGAGGAGACCCAGGAGGTGCTCGGCGCGGCCAGCGCGGGGGGGCAGCGTATCGGGCACGCGCTGCTGGCCGCGGTCACCGGGCTGGACGACGACGCGCTGTCCCGCGCGCTGCGGCCCGCGGTGGCAGCGAACGTGCTCACCGTCCACGCGGACGGGTACGCGTTTCGGCACGGCCTGATCAGGGAGGCGATCCTCGACGACCTGCTGCCCGGCGACCACACCCGGCTGCACACCAGGTTCGGCCGGGCGCTGCGCGACGATGCCGGCCTGGTCCCCCCGGGCCGGGCCGTGATCGAGCAGGCGCATCA
>Ga0335074_10012421_pt1 | contig 11941 bp, 15 predicted proteins | sample Lox_Sample_23_FD_206715 | JGI IMG/M metagenome (GOLD analysis project Ga0335074, IMG submission 206715) | Soil microbial communities from Loxahatchee National Wildlife Refuge, Florida, United States - Lox_Sample_2.3 | ecosystem: Environmental > Terrestrial > Soil > Wetlands | place: USA...
CTGCTTGGGGTCGACGCGCACGCCGCCCTTGCCGCCGCCATATGGAATATTGACGGTGGCGCACTTCCAGGTCATCCAGGCGGCCAGCGCTTTTACCTCGTCCAGGGTGACGCCCGGATGGTAGCGGATGCCGCCCTTGGCCGGGCCGCGCGACAGGTTGTACTGCACGCGGTACCCTTCGAAGGTCTGAATACGCCCGTCGTCCATGCGCACGGGGATGGAGACGATCAGTTGTCGTTTAGGTGTCCGGAGAACCGATCGCAGGCCCTCGTCCAGTTTGAGATAATCGGCCGCGGCGTCGAATTGCGCCTGGGCAATCTCAAAGGGATTCAGGGCCTCTTTGGTCAATACGGCTGTACTCATGTTTTCTCCTAGTCAAAAGCGCAAAGGGGTACGCTTTCCCGCCCCGTTTTGCGCGTTATCAAAAGCGCAAAGGGATACGCTTTCCAGCGCCGCCGCACTTAAAAAACTCCTCACAGAAAAGCGGCGCTGAGCGCCCGTCTTGCGCGTTATTTTTAAGACGAGCCTGCGGTCACAAGCTCCTCTTCTTCTTCCTGCACGGGCCGCGTCAAGCCCACTCGGTCGAGCGGTACATGGCGGCGGCAGAACTCGCATGCGCCTTGGTCGGCGTAGTAACTCGCGTCCAACTTGGCCAGATAATAAAGCGGCAGGGCGCCGAAATCGCGGGTTTCGGGCGTCGGCTGATAGATGAGCACGGCCAGCGCGATCACCTGCGCGCCGCGCGATTCGAGCAACTGGCGCGCTTCGGTGAGCAGCATGCCGGAACGCAGAATATCGTCCACCAGGACCACTTTCTCGCCGCGCACCGGCTCCAGGAACTGGCGGAAATGCATGGGCACGTGGCGCCCGTCTTTCTCCGCCCAGTAGACCTGGCGGGCGCGCAGCGCTTCGCACAATCCATAGGCCACCGGCAATCCCGCGGGAGTGGCCGCCACGATCGACAACTCCGGGATGAGCGCGCGCAGTTCCGGATTGGCGCGCAGTTTACGGCTCAGGCCGACGCTGAGCGCCTTCGCGTTGCGATGATACCGCATGGCCAGCGGCGTTTCCAGGTTGATATCGGTATGCAGGCCATTGAGGCATTCAAAATGGCCGTTGCGCAATGCGCCGGTCTGGCGCAGCAGCGCCAGCACCTCGTCTTGGGTGGGAACCAGTTCCATGACGTACCTGCCTTTCGTATGGACGATTCCATAGTATCAGAGGTTTTTATCATTATCCAGGGGGAAGTGGTGCTGTGGAGGAATTCCACGCGGCTGATTCATGGGTTGATCCGAAACGCTTTAGGGATTGGCTAAGCTAACTTTCCCAAGCTCTCGCCTGATCCCGCGCACCGTGGAACACGTGCAGAACGTCGATCGTACAGCATCACGCCACCGGTAATAGATCATGTATGTTCCCGTGGCAGCTTCCGCATGCCGGTCCCGAATTGACTTGCAGCGACACCAATTTCCGGCTGTTCTGAAAGGATGATGATCGTTTCCATCACTGCGGTCAGGACGCGCAACGCCGCTTCCCCGCCGGCCCTGTTGTCCAATAACCTGAGATTTCCTCAAGGTCGCGCCGGGCGCTTCGGGCGAGTCTATACGGAAACTTCATTTCGGCTTGGCACGGCCCGCCCGTTTTCTTGCGGAAGCCGCAACCATCTCTTCAGCAAGGCTCCTCAGACCATCGGCATCGTAGCTCTGGTATAGGCCCTCTTCGATGTCCTGCATACCGCGCGACATGCCGCGGCGGATGCTCGCGCGCTCGTCTTCGCTCCGGCTGGCCTCGAAACTTGTCAGAAAAACCTCTCCCTTTTTCGCGGCCTCCGTCTCTCGCATCCGGCGCACGGCGTCGGCCACCACTTCGCTCGCGTCCGTGTATCCCCCGCTCTTCACGTTCTCGCGAATGAACTGTGCCATCCGCGGCGATACGGAAATCTTTAGTTGCTCTGCTGCCGTATTCATGATCGCCTGTCAGCCCCGCCCGCGTTAGAACAGAAGAAGCGGACGCCACTCTGTACCGAGATCTCGCTTATACCCGACGCTCCCTGGCCAAAATCCTTGGCGCCAGAAATACGCGCGAAATTAAGGCCTCCAAGACTATCGAATTCAAGCAGCGCCTCGGCAAGGGCGCACCCCTCGACGACCTGCTCATAAGCTCGACGGCCGAGGTGCGCTGCCCGCCAGCGGCCGGTGGCACGCGCCGGCGTGCGGATGATCTGCGGTAGCGTGCCCCCGCACCGGCCGCGCTCGAAGTGTTCGTTGATCGGCGCGGCCAACCGGCAATGCTTAGCCGGTTGGCTCACCACTTTGCGGCGCGAGCTTACCCCAACTTAGGCGGCAGATCCGTCATCGGCCCCATCCATTGCAACTCACGCTCGATATCCTGATGCAAGCGGTACTTCTTCCGCACCACCGCGATCTTCTCGCCGCGCACGTCGATCTTATCGAGATCGAATTGCCCCACTGCGAACTGGCCGCAGAAGTTCAGATAGCCGATCCATTTCGCGTCGATCCCCATCACTTCCACGCCCACCCGGTCGGCCGCGATGTAATCCGTCGAAGCAATCGCCACGCGCGATGCCACTGGCGTGCCGGACGACGGACCGTTGCCTTCCATGCCCTCGAAGCCATCGATCAGCGCCGCGCCCCAGAATGGCCGCAGTTTCTGCGCGGTTAGAAACATGTTGTAGTGCGTCTGCCGGATGCCCGTATGGTAGCGGCGCTTGTCATTCCAGCGCGGCGTCTCCTTGGGCGCGGAGTGCAGCGGCGCGCCCAGCACCATGTTCTTCACCGAGAGCGTCGCCACCACGGTGTTGTGCGTCTTAAGCATGGCGGAACAGATCACGAACGCATCGGGATCGAGCAGCCGCGCGGCCAGCCGCACCGGCTCGGGATGAATATCGTAATCGACCAGCGGCATGGTTTGGTAGCGCGCTTCCTGATTCAAATCGATCAGGCTGACGTGTTGTGCACGCCGCTCGGCCGCTACCCGGTCGTAATGGAAATTCTCGAAACCCTCCAGGGTCTCGCCCGCGGATGCCTCCGCGATGACCACCGGTCCCTTGAAACGCTTCTCGAGATAATCCAGAATGCCCTGGATGGCGTCGGCGTGGGTGGCGGCCAGCGGATTCACCGTCGACACATTGTTGGGTTTGATCACCACGTATTTCTTGCGGTGCAGCGCCGGACGGATCTGGTCGTCAATGGCGATCAGCGCATCGTGGGCGTTCTTGCGGCGGTCGCTGCCCTTGACCAGGGAAACGGCGGCGCCGCTCGCGGCGGTCGCGGACGGACGCAGGGGTGACCGCGCGAACATACTTTGCGCCAGCAGCGCGCCCGAGCCAGTCAAAAACAATCTTCTGGAGTAGCCTGTCGGCATACCAATATCTCCGGTTCTTCGAACAAGCGCTAGAATAAGATTTTATCATCTGATTAGGAGGTTATCCATGCCGGATTCATCGCGCCGCAATTTTCTGCTGGCCGGTTTGGCCGCGCCCGCCGTGGCGTCCGCCGCCCGCCCGTCCGCGGACGAGAAAGAGGGCAAAACTGGCCACCTGCCCGCTACCCCGCACCTGACCTACCGCACGCTCGGCAAAACCGGTCTGAAAGTGACCAGCCTGGGCTTCGGATGCATGATTACGTCCGATGGCAGCGTGATTGAGCGCGCGGCCGACATCGGCATCACATATTTCGATACGGCCCGCAGTTATCAGAATGGCAACAACGAGCGTATGGTGGGCGCGGCGCTAAAAGGCAAACGGCAAAACATCACCCTCTCGAGCAAGACCGATGCCAAGACCAGGCCGGAAGCGCTGGCCGATCTGGACACCAGCTTGCGCGAACTGGGCACGGATCATTTGGATATCTGGTACCTGCACGCCAAGACCAAGCCGGCGGAAGTGACCGATGAGTTGCTCGAGGCCCAGCAGATCGCCAAGCAGGCCGGCAAGATCCGCTTCGCGGGCGTCAGCACCCACTCCGGGCACGCCGCGCTGATGCCTGTTTTGACTGCCAATCCCCATATCGATGTGATCCTCACGGCGTATAACTTCGCCATGCAGCCGAATATCGATCCGCTGATTGGCGCCGCGCACGCCGCCGGCAAAGGCATCGTGGCCATGAAAACGATGGCGGGCGGGATGCGTTTCACCAGGCCCGGCCAGAAGCTGTACGACACCTTCAAACAACAGGGCGCATTGCTGGCCGCGCTGCGCTGGGTGCTGAAGAGTTCCGACATTGATACCACCGTTCCGAGCATGACCGATATGGATCAGCTCGACGAAAATTTGAAGGCTATGACCGGCCGCTTCACCAAGGGCGACGAGATTTTGCTCTCCGAACGTCTCGAATACATCGCGCCGCTCTACTGCCGCATGTGCGGCCAGTGTGATGACGCGTGCGCCAAGGGACTGCCGGTTGCCGATCTCCTGCGCTACCTTACTTACGCGGATGGATACGGGCAGTTTTCGCTTGGCCGGGAGCGATTCATGGAATTGCCGGCTAAGGTAGCGCAGGTGCGGTGCAGCGACTGTACCGAGTGCACCGTCACCTGCCTGCATGGAGTGCGCGTCGTCGAACGGCTGCGCCGCGCGCAGGAACTGTTCGCGTGAAAACGCTGCTGGCATTCGCCGCCTCTCTTGCGCTTGGCGCCGCGCAGGTGCCTTCGTGCGATTTGGTTCCCGGCTGGACCGCGCAAGGCGCCGCGCGCGCCTACGATGCGTCCAACCTCTACGAGTACATGGATGGCAACTCGGAAGGCTATCTGCTCTACGGCTTCGTGGCCATGCATGGGGTCACCTGCGTGCATGGCGGCGACTCCATCCTGATCGATATCTCAGAGTTTCAAGATGCCGATTCGGCGTACGGCATGTACAGCGCGAATCGCGATCCGCGCCTGCCGGACGAGAAGCTCGGGGCGGACGGGCAGATCACACCGCGGCGCGCGGTCTTCACCAAGGATCGCTACTATGCTGAACTGGCCGCCAATCCGGATAAGGATCAAACGCCGGCATTGCGCGGGTTCGCTGCGGTGATCGAGAAACTGCTGCCAGGAACGAATGCGGTGCCCGCGGCGCTGGCCTGGTTTCCGGCCGCAGGACTGAAATCCGCGCGGCTCATTCCGGAAAGCGTGCTGGGCATCCGGCTGCTGGCGCGCGGCTATTTGGCCGAGTACGATTTTGGCAAGGCGTTCGTGGTGGAGGAAGCCACGCCGGAAGCCGCCGCGGCCGTGATGGACAAGCTGCGGGCGCGCTTTGAACAAACCGGCGATCCCATTCAATTCACGGACCGCTATCTCGGCCGCCTATGCTTTATGCGCCGCGGCCGGTATATGGTGGGCTACGCCAACGTCGCCGAGGGCTACGATCCGGAAAAACTGGCTGCCGGTTTGGCGGCGCGTTTGCCATAATATTTCTCATGGCATCCGATCCGAAGCGCGATCTTTTCCGGCACACCATCGCTACACTGGCATATCGCGGCGGCAAGGCATTGCGCGGCGCGCCGCCTGAATTCGCCGTTTTTCGCGCGAGCGACACTACGCGCACGCCCGCGCAGATCCTGGCGCACATCGGCGACCTGCTGGATTGGTCGCTATCGGTGGCCGAGGGCCAGGAAGCCTGGTTCAACTCCACGCCGCTTCCGTGGGAGAAAGAAGTCGTGCGCTTCTTCGCCGCGCTGGCACGGTTCGATGCGTACCTGGAATCGGACGCCGAGCTGCATGAATCGACGGAGAAGTTGTTTCAAGGCCCGATTGCCGATGCGCTGACGCACGTCGGCCAGATCGCCATGCTGCGGCGCATAGCCGGTTGCGCGTTGAAGGGCGAGAATTATCACCGCGCGCAAATCAGCGTGGGACGCGTAGGCGCGGATCAGGTACCGCCTAAGCGCGAATTTGATTGAGCCGCGGCTACTTCTTGGCTTGTTGCTGCCGGTGCTTATCGCGCTCCGCGCGCATCGTGGCGTATTCGGCCTTCTGGCTGTCGTCGAGTATCGCCATCACCTTGCGCGCGTGCTCGTCATCGATGCGCTGGCGCATCTGGTGGACTTCCTGCATCTGCTTTCCCGTGTCGTCCACGATCTGCTGCAGTTGGGTCATCTGCGTGTCGGACAAATGCAGACGGGTCTGCATATCATGCAGATACTGCCTGCGGATCTCCGCGTGAGTGGGAGGCGGCGCATTCACCGTCGCCGAGACGGCTTTCGCCATGTAGAGACGCACCGCGAATCCGCCGACCACGGCGCCGCTGACAAAAACCACCAGCAAATAGATCAACGCGGCGGAGCTGGAGCGGCGTGGCGGAGTGTGATCCATTACAGCTCATCCAGCGCGGGTTCGGGCAGATCCGCGTCTTGGGAGTGCCCGGCGGACAGCGCTTCCACGTAGCTTTCCACCGAGAATACGGAACGGTGTCCGCGGGGGATGTACAGATAGGCCGCCATGCCCATAGAAAGCACGGCCGCGGCGGTCACCAGGGCCCGTGCCCACCGTCCCATAAAGAAGACGGAGCGTTGCCGCTCGTCAATGCGCCGCCATAATTCGGGCATGAAGTTGGCGGATGCCTCGGGATCGGGACAGGCTTCTCGGTACGCCCGGAACAATGCATCCAATGCCTCGTTTTCGTCGCCTTTGAATGTCCAGTTCATACGCCTATATCTCCGCTTTCGCCGCGCCTTTCGTGCTGGGTTCCCTGTTTTCCTCGCCAAATGCCTTCAACACTCGCTGCCTGGCCCGAAATAACCGCACTTTAAGAGCATTCTCCTTCACGCGGTAAATTTTTTCAAGCTCTTTTAGCGAAAGTCCTTCCACTTCCTTCAGCGTCAAGAGTATCCGGTCGGCCTCGGAAACCTGGCTCAACATGGCGTCCACTGCCTCCGAAATCTGTTTGCGCTGCCGGACATCGTGATCCACGCGGCCTCCGGCCATGGCGTCGGCGAGCATAACCTGCTGCTCGGAAAGATCCGACATGCGCGATTCCATGCGCCGGCGATGCTTCCGCAAATAATCATAAGCCGCATTCACCGTCAGGCGGTAGAGCCACGGCTCGAAGACTTCCGCCGTACGGAGCTGATCGAGCGAAAAATACAACCGCAGGAACACTTCCTGCCCCACGTCTTCCACATCCTCGGGCCGCGAAATCAACCGCGCGATCGTGCCCAGAGTCCGCTTCCGGTATGCCAGGACGATTTCGTTGAACGCGGGGGCATCGCCCGCTTGCGCGCGTTTGATGACTTCGAACTCGACTAGCATGCGGCCCCAAACCGGCCGTCATCGAAATACCCACACTTTCGATGTATTGGCGAACCGGCTACTATCCAGGTTACAAGGCTTTGAAAGCAAAGGCAAAAGGGACGGTGCGGCGGCTGCGGTGACACGGTTAAGCCCGGAAACATGAGGATTTACGCCACCCGGTCCATTTCCAGGAACTCCTGCACGTGCGGATGATTCGATTTTACCAGATCCCCCGGAGGGCCGAAATAAATTACGCGGCCTTCGAACAGAAACACGACCTGATCGGCGACTTTGTACATCAAATCGAGGTCGTGCGTCACCACGATGGAGGTCAGATTAAGCTGCCTCTTCAGGCGCAGCATCAGATCGCTCAGATGATCGGACATGATGGGGTCGACCATGGTGGTCGGCTCGTCGTACAGCACGCATTGGGGCTGCGCCGCCAAGGCCCTCGCGATGGCCACCGCGCGCTTGTATCCCATTGATAAATCAGCCGGATATAGGTCCCTGGCTTCGGCGATATCGACCATCCCGAGCAGCCCATTCACCACGTCTTCCTTGTTCTTCTCGTTGTAGTCCTCGCGCAATTCGAGCGAGAAGAGCACGTTCTCGCCTACCGTCAAGGAATCGAACAGCGCGCCCGACTGGAAGACCATAGTGACCTTCTTGCGGATGCGGCGCAAATCCGGTTCGGCGAAATCGGTGATATCTTCGTGCGCCACGATCACGCGGCCCTCATCGGGCTTCAGAAAACCCATGATGTGGGAGAGCGTGACGGATTTTCCCACGCCGCTGCGTCCGATGATAGCCACGGTCTGCCCGGCATCCACATGAAAATTCGAATCGACTAAAACCGGCTTATCGAACGTCTTATACACGTGCCGGAATTCGATGTAATGTGGATAATTTTCAGTGGGCGTCATGGCAAGCCCATTCCTCGGGGGTGTTAAGATTTTCGAAACAGGCACCATCTTTCACGTTCCAGCGCGCGACTTCCAGATCTTGGAGCGCGTCGGTGATTTTTCTTACACCGCGATTGAGAGCCGCAGTGACGCGCTGCAGGCAGCGGCGATGATAGACGGCGCTGAGAGGCTCCAACTGCCCGGAAGGGCCGGCTGGCGCAAGAACATCCGGGTTCAGGCGCTCGGCGGCGTCCAGCAGGGAGCGCAGGAACTTCGCGTCTACGGCAGGCATATCGCAGGCCAATATCAGGTTCCAATCGGCGGACGTGCGGCTAAGAGCCGCTTCGATGCCTGCCAGCGGACCCCAGCCGGATCTCAAGTCGGCGGCCACCGGATAACCCAAATGCCCATATTTATGGGGATCGCCAATCAACACCGCCGATCCGGCCGCGGCCGCCACGATGGCCGCCACATGTCCGGCCAAAGTACCGTTGCGAAACGGCAGCAGCGCTTTGTCGGCGCCCATGCGGGAACTGGCTCCGCCCGCCAGTACAAATCCGGCCCTGCTCACAGGGAAATGATACCATTGACGGTAATAGCTGCCCCATGGGCGCGATGACGGTTTTTTAATAAAGGATTGAAACAATATCTTGCGAAATTGTTTTATAATCGTGGCCATGTGCGGCAGTTCGGCGGCAGCTTTGGGTGCGACTGGCGGTGCGGTGAGCGTGGTGAAGACCGATCCGCGAACCGGAAAACTGGTGCGCGCCACCGTTCCGAGCCGGCCTAAAGTGAAACCCGCGCGCAAGGCTCCGCCCGCGCATCTGGCCGAAACCGTGGATCGCATCGCCCGCCAGAATCAAGTTTCGCCCGAGCTGGTGCATTCCGTGATCCAGGTGGAAAGCAATTATGATCCTTATGCGGTTTCGCCCAAAGGCGCGCTGGGCTTGATGCAATTAATACCGTCTACCGCCCGGCGTTTCGGCGTCGCGGATGTTTTTGATCCGGCGGACAACATTCAAGGCGGCGCGCGTTACCTGAAATATCTATTGGATCTCTACCAGGGCGACGAAGCTTTGGCGCTGGCGGCATACAACGCCGGCGAGGGCGCTGTGTCGCGCTACGGCGGCGTGCCGCCTTATCCGGAAACCGAAAATTATGTAGCGAAGGTGCGCCAGCGGCTGGCGGATGCGCCCCCTCCAGGAACTGCGCAAAACGGGGGCCCCGCGCCGCTTGGATTTCATGGTTTTGTCCCCTCGAGCGCGGCGCGGGAAACGCGCCCTTTGCGCTCAGGCGAAACCAGCGGTACGGCTTCCACCGTCAATAGAAACGATGCCCAAGTCGAGGCGGCACCGGCCGAAAAGTACAATCCGATTCGCGAAGTGAAGGACGCGAAGGGCAACATTTACTATATTTCGCAGTGAGCGCCACATGAAACGCTTGCTCATCCCGCTGCTTGCGCTGCTGGCGGCCGGCCCGCCGGCTGGAATTTGCGCGGATGAGTTGCTGCGAGTTACTGCCGTGCGTTTATGGCCGTCGGCCGAAGCCACGCGCGTGGTCATCGAGGTGAGCGGCGAATTTGAATTCCACGCCGAACGCGCCCACAATCCCGAGCGCATCTTCTTCGATGTCCGGCATTCCCGTCCCCATATCGAAGGCCGCCGCTACTATTCGGAGACGGTGGGCGACAAGCTGCTGAAGAAAATCCGCGTGGCCGAACCCCAGGCCGGCGTGACGCGCGTAGTGCTCGACCTCCAATCGAACGCGGATTACACCGCCACGAAGCTCTTGAACCCGGACCGGCTGGTGGTGGAATTGCGGCCGAAGGACACGGCGCCCCAACAGGCGCAGCCATCGCCGCCGGCGCTGGTTAGCGACTCTACTCCCGCGCCCGCGCAAGCTGTGGTGACTCCTTCGCTTGCTACGGCGCCCGCGCCCGATATCGCCGCGCCGGCCAGGATTTCCGATGCGGCGCCTGTCGAATCCAGCCGCGCCGCCAAACTGCCAAGCGATGGTTCGGGTTCGCTGACGCGGGCCTTGGGTTTGAAAATCCGGCGCGTAGTAATCGATCCCGGCCATGGCGGTCACGATGAAGGCTGTTCCGGGCCAACCGGACTATTGGAAAAGGATTTGGTCCTGGATGTGGCTCTGCGTTTGGGCAAGCTCATCGAATCGCGCATGGGCAGCGAGGTAATCTTCACCCGCACCGACGACACCTTCATTCCACTCGAACGCCGCACGGAAATCGCCAATGAGAAGAAGGCTGATCTGTTTCTTTCCATTCACGCGAATTCCTCGCCTTACCCGCGCATCGCGGGGGTGGAAAGTTACTATCTGAATCTTACCGGTTCCAAAGACGCATTGGAGGTTGCCACCCGCGAAAACGCATCTTCGGATAAGTCGGTTTTCGAACTGCGCGATCTGATTCAGAAAATCGCGCTGCAGGATAAAGTTGAGGAGTCCAAAACGTTCGCGGCCGATATCCAGAGCGCGCTTTTCCCGTTTGCCGTGCACTACATTCCGGGCATCAAGAATCGCGGCGTGAAAAAGGCGCCTTTTGTGGTGCTGATCGGCGCTTCGATGCCGTCGGTGCTGGCGGAGATCGGCTTCCTGACGAATCCGCGCGAAGAGGCCTTGCTGAAGAAGCCCGAGCATCGGCAAAAGCTGGCCGAAGCGCTGTATCGCGGCGTGTTTCGCTATACACAGAGCCTCAGCCACGTGGAAGTCGCACAAGCGGCCGATCGCGCGAAGAACTGACCTGCGCGCATGCACGTCCTGGCGTTTCGCCACGTTCCCTTGGAGGGCATTGGCACGATCGCGGAGGCGCTGGACCGCCATGGGATCACGTGCCAAACCATCGATGCTGGTGATCCTTGCGACTTAGTAACTACTAATCACGACGGTCTCATTTTGATGGGCGGTCCGATGTCCGCCAATGACGATCTTCCCTGGATTGCACGTGAACTCGCCGCCATCCGCGATGCCGCCGCGCGCGGCATTCCGGTGCTGGGCATTTGTCTGGGCGCGCAGTTGATCGCGCGGGCGCTCGCGGCGCGCGTATACCGCAATCCGGAAAGAGAAATCGGCTGGGGCGAGGTGCATTGGACCGAATCCGCCGGGAACGATCCGCTTTTCCGCGGCTTCACGGGTTGCGCGAACGTATTCCAGTGGCACGGCGAAACCTTCGATTTGCCGCCGGGCGCGACGCACTTGTCGTTCTCGGAGGCGTGCCGTAACCAGGTGTTCCGCGTGGGTAACATCTACGGTCTGCAATTCCATTTGGAAGTTACACCGGAGATGATTGCCTCATGGCTCGATCAGGATGAAGCGTGCGGCGACCAACGCGAGGCATCCGCGCCCATCGATCCGCACGCGCATGCCGATTCGCTTGCCCAGATGGCTGCCACGGTGTTCGGCCGTTGGTGCGGCTTGTTAAGCTGAAAAGGCCCATGGAAGAAAACCCCGAGGCCAGCGAAGGCGAGTCCGAAACCGGCGATGCCGGTAAAGGGCTGCGCTGTCCGGTGTGCGGCTGGACGGACGTGCGCCGCTCGAGGCCCAAGGGGGTCGTGGACGGCCTGGTGCGCATGGTCGGCCTGGTTCCTTACCGCTGCCGCAGTTGCGGACAGCGGTTCTATCGGGGCAAGCACGATGATCCCGAGGCGGAGGAATAAGTTCCGCCGCGGATGCACGCAGATGCACGCGGATTTCGAGGCCGAGCAACAACACCTAACCACAGATGGACACAGATGCACACGGATAAACCAACTCCAATTTAGCCGCGGATGCACGCAGATGCAGCCAAATTT
>Ga0335074_10012422_pt1 | contig 11941 bp, 11 predicted proteins | sample Lox_Sample_23_FD_206715 | JGI IMG/M metagenome (GOLD analysis project Ga0335074, IMG submission 206715) | Soil microbial communities from Loxahatchee National Wildlife Refuge, Florida, United States - Lox_Sample_2.3 | ecosystem: Environmental > Terrestrial > Soil > Wetlands | place: USA...
GTCGTCGTCGAGACTGGCGACATCGGCGAGCGCGCTCTCGACGTCGGCCCTGATCGAGGTCTGACGGGCGGTGCGCTCGGCGTCGGCGAGCCGTGGATCGAAGCGGGCATGGAACAGTGCCACGATCCCAGCGGCAATCGTGCCGGAGCGGGTCAGCGCGGCGGCCAGGTAGTCCTGGCCGTACGGCACACGGATCTGCTGCATGTAGCGTCCAAAGCTGCGCAGCAGCGACGCATCCCGCCAATCGAGACCGGCTTCCAGTACGAGGCGATTGAAACCATCCGACTCGGCGAGACCACGCAACAAGGCCAGCAAGGCCGTCTCGATCGACGACTCGACAGCCGGAAGGTCTATGGCAACACCGGAGGCGCGCTCGATATCCATGTCGTGCAGCCAGATCGGGCCGACGTCGCCATGGTCTTTGACGTCGATGCGATAGGTGCGCTCGTCCAGCACGCGGAATCCGAGGTCTTCCAGAATCGGCACAAGTTCCGACAGGGGCAGCGCAGTGCCGAGCGAGAACAAGGACAGACCGACGCACGCCCTGCTCTCGCCGAGCTGTGGATGCAGCCGCACTGCACGTGGTCGCTCAGGCGATAGCCGCTCCAGAATGTCGATGTCGGCGACGGCCCGTTCCGCCGTGAAGGCCTCGCGATAGGCAGCCGAAAAGGCATCCCCGTAGCGGGCGCCAAGCTCGCGTGCACGCGCTCCACCGATCCTGGCTACCACTGCCTCACGCAGGCCATCCGGCCAGGTGCGCACAGTCGCCGCGATGCCGGCTTCCAGCGTTGACTGCTCGATACGCGGCGTGGCGCCCTCGTCGCGACCGATGATGAAATGTGTGCGGGCGAGTGGACCTTCCGGGTACGCCGGATACGCTGCCGAGACATGGCCTCGGTAGATCTCCGCAAACCAGGCGCCCAGGCGCAGTCGGACCTGCGTATCGTAGCGGTCCTTCGGCACAAACACGAGGATGGAAATGAAGCGGTCGAACTCGTCGGGCCGCACCAGTGCGCGGATGCGCGGGCGCTCCGACAGGTTCATGATCGCCATGGCAAAGCGAAACAGGGTGTCCTCGTCGATCTGGAACAGCTCGTCGCGGGGATAATTCTCCATCACTGCGAGCAATGCGCGGCCAGCGTAACTCGTTGGATCGAAGCTCGCGCGGGCGATGACCTTGGCTACCTTGTGCCGCAGATAGGGCACTGCACCGGTTGTGCTGGTATAGGCGCTGGCGGTGAACAGCCCGATCAGCCTCAGCTCGCCTTCCAGTTCGCCGCGAGGCGAGAACAGCTTGATGCCGACATAATCGAGATAGACGCGCCGGTGCACACGCGACTTCACGTTGGCCTTGGCAATGATGAGAGCCTGCGGGCGGGCGAGGAAGGCACGCACCTCCGGCGTCATCACCACCATATCTCGCCCGCGGCGCAGCACCCGTACCGAGGGATCACGCAACAAACCGAGCCCGGTTCCGGGCACTGGGTCGGCGGCTGTGTCGCCATGCGGGAAGCGGTACTCGCGCACCCCCAGGAACACGAAATTGTCGTTGCGCACCCAGCGCAGGAAGGCAACCGCTTCGGCTATTTCATCCTCGGCGAGAGGCGGCGGGTTGGTGCGGTAGGCGCGGATCACCGCGTCGATGCGCCCCCACATTTCTGCCCAGTCCTCGACCGCGCCGGCGACCTCCGCATAGGTCTTGGTCAGACCCTCGACCAGCGCCGTTCGTGCATCGGCATCGTCGATGCGGCCAAGATGTACGTGGATCAGGCTCTCTCGCTGCAGGCCCGGCTGGACGGCGGCGCCGGCGTCGGCTTCCAGGCGCAGCAGCGTCCCCTTCAGGTCGCGCTCCACGGCCAGGATGGGGTGTGCCACGAGCTGCGGCTCCCAGCCCTGGGCATCGAGTTGGGCCAGCGTGGAGTCGAGCAGGAACGGCATGTTGTCGTTCACTACTTCGAGCACGGTGACCTCGTTGACGCGGCCGTGGGTCAGGAATTCGTAGTTGGCGAGGCGAATGTCCGGGCCGGCGGGCCGCGGCTTCGCCAGGTGGGCGAGCGCCGCCGCCCCCAGACGTTCGAGATCGGCCGGCGCATAACGCGCGAGGTCTTCGCGGGCTGAGCGGCGGAACAGTGTCTCCGCGAACTCGGTCGGTGTGGTATCGGACAGGAGGTCGATTGCCAGAGCATGGCCATCCGTGTCGTCCGGCGACATTGGGCGTCCTCCCGTTCCATCGTTGTCGGGAAGCTTAGCATGACCAGGCGCCAGGGGTGAGGAGACCCGAAATCGAGCTTATCGGGCCGCGCCTGAACGGCTTCGGTAGCTGCAGCTCGACATCCTCCCGGGTCAAGCCAATGTCATGGAGCAGGTGATCGTCCAGTTCGGCGAGCGTCCGACGGCCCTCGAAGCGCCTTTGCCACACTGCCAGGACGTACAGAACGTGGCGCACCGCATTGAACAGCGCGGCGGCGCCGTTCGTCGGTCGGGCGATCCGGCCAGGTTGCGTCGCGCGCAGCGACGTCAGCGGGACGCCGCGCCCGGCGCTTACAGGTAACATTGCTTGATCCTCCATGAATGGTATCAATTGCCGCCTGTCGCAGCGCTATGCGTTCTCAAGCATCGCTGCGCGTCGCGACGTGCGAACCCGCGGCTTGGCCAACCAGTCGTGAATTGCTTCGGCGGACCGAATCCGTTGCCACTGCCGCTCGGGACAATCGAAATTGTCGTAGTATTCATCGGCCAATTGCCGATCGCGACTCATCGCCACCATCAATTCCAATCTGGCTTCGTCAAGTGGCTCCAGGAACGCGTTGGTCCAGCGCGCCGCACCGAGCATGCGCGCCGACCAGCTCCGTTCGACCTCGCGGCAGAACGCCAGATCGAACGCGCTTGCCTCCATGATCGCATCCGCCAGGACAAATGCGCTGTACGACCCGACATTGGCGCCTTGAGCCATCAACGGGTCCGTTGTGAGATACACATCCCCCAATGCGATGGCATAGGTTCCGCTGCCGAGATCGACATACGGGCGACGGACCACCGATGTGATGGCGGCCTCCGCCAGATCATCGGGACCCTGCAGGCCGAAACGGGCCGTATCGATCCGGTCGTAGATGGTCGGATGATGCTGCTCCAGCGCACGCAGCAGGGCCGCGCAATAGCCGCCTCGATCCGCTCTGTTGGACAACGTGCGAAGCATTGCCAGTTCGTCAGACTGACGTGTCGCGAAGGACAGCGCGGTCACCAGCCCGGTCCGGCTCAGCAACGGAAAGGCTACCACCTCGCCATGACCAGGCGCGATCGACATTATCGCCTCGTGCGGCTGAACCCGGTGGAATCCCTGATACAGACCTGCCAGCAGATAGCGCTGTGGCCTTTCGTACGGGGAGTGCGCGTCGTCGCGCGCAAACAGATCGCGGAAGCCATTACCCGGTGTGGCGACGACGACGAGATCGAAGCGCTCCGCGATACGGGCGATGTCCTTCGCGTCCAGTGAGCGCACTTCCAGGCGGCCGCGCCGTTCGGCGAAGTCCTCCATAAGTTGCGGCAGGTAGATCCGATAATCGACGGCGCGTGCCGGTTGCGTGGCATGGCACGGTATCTCGATCGGCTTCGGTGTCCGGATCGTGTTGTGAAACAGGCTGAACCCGAACTCCTCGGCTGGCCAGTGATAGACGCCGAGAACCCGTTCGCGACGGAGCGTCGTCGGCCAGTGCACGACAATGTCGGCCAGTTGCGCCGCGGCTGCCTGCTCCGACGAACGATCTGTGATGATCGTGCAGTCAACGCCCAAGCGTTGAAGGCGCAGCCCCAGATGCAGGCCGGCGATGCTTGCACCGATGATGCCGATGCGCCTCTTGGTATAGTATCGAATACTCACATCATGCTCCGTTGGCGTTGCCGCCTGATCCGGCTCGCGCCGTGATAGGTCGGTTTACTGCCCGGCCACCAAGCTGGAATTCGCTCATTCGTTGTCGGTTAGGCGAGCAACATCGAATTCGAAATCATCAGGGTTCTGGTACCCATGGACGGCCGCGCCGTACATGGCGGCGGCATCCAGAAGTGGGCTCCAGACCACGCGCAGCAGCCGCGCGACGAGTCCCTGGGGGGCGGGCGCATCGCGGGCCATTGTCGCGTCGTCGCGCCCTATATTTACGCCAGTCATCACACGCTCCTTTGGGTCAAGCCAAAGGGCGTGTCGGCCAAAGGGCTGGTCAGCCGCCAGACCGAATTCTGCTCATTCGCTGATCAGATTACCGCTCGGGCATGCCGGCGCGGCGCAGTCCTTCCAGAATACGCTCGTTGCCGCGCAGATAGACAGGACTCACGGTATCCAGCGGGACCGAAGAGCGTTCCTCGGCGAAGCGCCGGATGGTCATGCCAGGGTCGAGTTCGTCGTATTTCGCCAGATGCAGCCTCGCACGGTCGAGGTTGCCGGCCAATGCCTCGGCGGCTGCCAAAAACGCCCGACCCAACGCGAAATGAGGATTGTTGTGCAGTGCCAGGGTCAGGGCCTCCGCTGCCTCATCATCGTGGCCCAGATGGATCAGTGCGCGGCCAAGACCCTGAAGCCAGGTCCAACGGATGCGATCGCGCGGCGCAATATTGTCGGCGCGGCGGAACCAGTCCGCGGCCTCCTGGGGCTGCCCGAGGTAGAAGTGGTTCAGCCCCAATTCACGATAAGCCATTGGTTCGCCCGGATTGAGGGCAATAAGCGAGTTGTCGGCGATGATGGCGTCGGCGAACCGTCCGCGCGCGCGCAGAAGCACTGCGCGCGCCCTCATCACACCAATATGGTCCGCCACCAGGTCCATCGCCCGCGAGATCAGCGCCTCGGCTTCGTCCAGCAGCGTCTCCCGCCCGGCGGTCTGGAATTGGTTCACGACCTGATAAGTGCGGGTGGAGGCAATGCCGATCATCGCATCCACATTGTCCGGATCACGTTCCAGCGCCCGTGTGAAAAGCGCTGCCGCCTCGGTCGCCCTCTCTTTCTTGCTCAGGTCGGTCGCCATGGCGTTGCCGCGCATCACCAGATCAACCGCATCCTCGTTGCCTCGGTAACGACTGCGCTCACCCTCATGGCGCACCATCTCGACTCCGACGCTGCGCGACAACCGGGCAACGATTTCGTCCTGCACCTGCAGGATGTCCCTGCGTTCCTTGTCGAAACGCTCCGCCCACAAGTGCTCGTCTGTCCGGGCGTCGACCAACTGGCTGTTGACCCGGACCCGGGTTGCATCGGCGAGCACACTGCCCTCGAGCACGTAACGCACTTGCAGGTCCTCGCCGATCTGGCGGATCGGGACCTGGCGGTCCTTGTAGGTGAAAGCGGTGGAACGCGAGATGACGAAGCTGCCGGGCAGGGCTCGGGACAGATCGGTCATCAGATTGTCGACGATGCCGTCCACCAGATAGTCAAGGCTTGAGTCCTGTGACAGGTTCAGAAACGGCAGCACAACGACGGACAGGCGTGGCCGCGCATCTTGTTGCTCGACGGTGTCAGCCTGCGCGGATGCCGCGACTGCTTCGACGGGCGGATCGTCATTGCGCAGCGCTTCTTGCTCCTGGTGCCAGAGCCACTCGGCGATTCGCTCGACGCCGGCTGTCAGGTAACGACGATAGGTGCTGAAGGGAAGGCTCAGCCTCTCGGCCACGGCCTCCTGTTTGGGTGCGGGTTGGAAGTAGGTGAGTTGCAGAACGCGATGCAACCTCTGGTCGCGCGCGTTGACAAAGATGGTCTCGGCCGCCTCCGCCAACACTCGGCGCAGATGCCCCACGCCCGCCGTCTTTGCCCCATATGCGGTTACAATCCGCGTCTGCAGGAGGGGGTTTCCCAGCAATAGATCGGCGCGCGTGTAGTAGCGCAGAGCGTCCTTCACGGCGACGTGAAAGTCCGATCGTGTCAGCATAGTGGAAGTCCCAGGTTGGGCGGCACCGCCAACCCTCGCGGACGCTGAATATAGCTCCATTTCCGGCTCCAACACTGCCCGGACGGCATGTCTATGCTTCACCCCGGTGCAGGGCTGTGATCAGGGTCACAGGTGCCGATCGACTTGGCCCTGCGCCGCAGCAAGTGTTATTGGATCACGAGGAATTTATACTGATCGCAAGGTCGCATCCGTCTTCGACGAGATCCACGTACGCGGCTGGAGCGCATTTCGGCTGACCGGAATCGCCGGCACCGTCACCCGCCGCGCTATGCGCGGCAACCTCTCCCGCAGAGCGGGAAAGGTGGGCAACCGCCGCCGGCGCCGCGGAATTCGGCACGCTCGCGGCTTGGCGGCCAAGTTATGGAGTCGCGATCGAGCCGCTCACTTGCCGGATGACTTAGCGTGGTCCGCAATTCCGCTGCCAATTGGCGCAACACAACAGGAGTCAACTGGAACATGCCAATGTCTGACCGCGCAAGATCATCACAAGAGGCCAACCTCGGCGAATTTCTGGACGTGCTGGGCCCACGCGTCCAGCACCTGACGGCGTTGTCGGGCGCCAATGATGGATATTGCCTGTTCAGGGGAATCTTTCCGACCGGCGTCGTCGTCCCGATCCACAGCCATGTCGATCGGGAGACCTTCTACATCCTTGATGGAGAGCTCGAGGGACTGCGAGGGGATCGCTGGGTCAGGCTTGTCGACGGCGACGTTTTCGACGTGCCCGGGGATCTTCGGCACGGGTTTCGAAATGTGTCCGGCACGCCGGTATCATTGCTGTTCGTAACGACCATGCGGATGGGCCGGTTCTTTCGCGATCTCGGCCGACCGGCAGCGACGGTGGCGGAGGGTCCGCCGACGCCGGCGGATCTCCAGCGCCTGTTTGAGATGGCGCATCGCTACGGCCACTGGCTCGGCAGCCCCGCGGACAATGCGGCCGTTGGCATAACCCTCGGCTGAAGGGTCAGCTCGGAAGGTATTCGCTTATACCGGTGGCCCTTGTCGCTGACGCTCGGTCCCAATGGCGGAATGCGCTTCGCTTTTCCGCCTTACGGCGCTCTGAGAGTCAGCCGACGCGGCATGCGACCACCGGATCGGCGGTCGGAGGGAGGCGGCGGCAATTCGTGGTCGGTGCCGAGGCTGTCGATCCAGGCATCGATCGCTTCCGAGTCGCCGCGACCGCCGGGGCGAGAAGCGGTGTCCATACCAAGCAATGCAGTCCTGGCGGCCAGCAACTGACGGCGCGGGGCGGTCGGGCAATCTCAGTCGTCGCGGTGCACCCGCTCCATTCGCTCGTGGCGCTCTTGCGCCTCGATCGACAGCGTGGCGATCGGCCGCGCCTCCAGCCGCTTCAGGCCGATCGGCTCCCCGGTCTCCTCGCAGAACCCATAGGTGCCGCTCTCGATGCGATGCATCGCCTGATCGATCTTGGAGATCAGCTTCCGAGCCCGGTCACGGGTCCGCAGCTCCAGCGCCCGGTCGGTCTCGACGCTGGCGCGGTCGGTGATGTCGGCCTCGTGGATGCCGCCCTCCGAGAGGCTGGCCAAGGTGCCGTCGGCCTCTTTGAGTAATTCCGCCCGCCAGCGCAGCAATTTCTGCCGGAAGTACTCCACTTGAATCGGGTTCATGAACTCTTCGTCATCCGTGGGCCGATAGTCGGGCGGAAGCGTCACCATCATGCCTGCTGAATCCTGCCTTTGCGCCGGGCCTGTCCCCGAGATCACGAACGCGCGGGCTTATAGCTGCGCGTAACAGCTCCGCCAAGCGCTTAGGTGCAAGGTTCAACGGGCTGACACGGAACGGATTCAGCCGGCGGCCGGCCCGCCCCCCCGCGATTCACGCCGGGCCAGTTCGACGCGCGCCCGAAGGATCAGCTCAGCCACCACCTCCCGCAGGCGCGGATCCGCGGCCTCCGGCACCTCGGCGGCCAGCCTCGCCAAATCGGCCAGCGGCTCGGGGTCCAGGCTGTCCGCCAGCAAAGCCCGGTGCAGGGCGCGGAGTCCCGCCAGCAGATCGTAGCCGCGGCGTCTGGCGGCGCGGTCCTGCGGGGCGTCGCAGCCGAATTCCTGCAGCGCCAGCGCCCCGACCAGTGTCGATGGTACGGCCGGCATGGGTCCTGTCACGGCGCCAGAGGGAGAAGCCGCGGGCGGCGACACCGCGAAGCCCGACGAGCCGCCCCACACGGGTCCTGTCCGGCCGCCCACCAGCGTTCCTGTCCGCACCTCCGACACGCCCGGCATTGCCCGGCTCCTCCGTCCAACTTCTCCTGCCGCCCGGCAGCTTCTGCCGGGCGATTCGCCGGCCCTGAGCGCGGTTTCCAGCGCCGCTCCCGTGGCACACCCCTTGCGGGGACGGGCGCAGAATGGTGGCAATTCCTTACGACCGTCCTACCAAGCTCCCCGGCCGCTCTTGGTTGCGCCGGCTGGCGCTGGCCCTGCTGCTGGCGCTTCCGGCCGGCCAGGCCGCCGCCCAGGTGCGAATCAAGGATATCGCCGACGTGCAGGGCGTGCGCGAGAACCAGCTCGTCGGCTATGGCCTCGTCGTGGGCCTCAACAATACAGGTGACAAGCTTGATAATGCGATCTTTACCCGCGAGTCGCTGATCGGCATGCTGGAGCGGCTCGGCGTCAACACCGAGGACAACGCCTCCAAGGTCGAAACCAAGAACGTCGCGGCGGTGATGGTGACGAGCGAGCTGCCGCCCTTCGCCCGCGAGGGCAGCCGAATCGACGTCGGGGTTTCAGCGCTCGGCGACGCCACCGACCTCACCGGGGGCACCCTGCTGGTCACGCCGCTGATGGCGGCGGACGGCGAGGTGTATGCGGTGGCGCAAGGGGCACTGGTCACCGGCGCGATCGCCGCCAAGGGGCAGGGTGCTTCGGTCACGCGCGGCGTGCCTACGTCGGGCCGTATCGCCAATGGGGCGACCGTCGAGCGCGAGGTGGCGTTTCAGCTCGCCCGCACCCCCGTCATCAATCTGTCACTGCGCAACCCGGACCTGACGACCGCGGGCCGGGTCGCCGCTGCGATCAACGGCGCGCTCGGTCCTATCGCGCACGCAACCGACCCGAGGACGGTCGCGGTCGAGATGGCGGGACGCGATCCGATCCCGACGCTGGAGACAATTGAGGACCTGCGGGTGGTTCCGGACAGCCCGGCGGTGGTGGTGATCGACGAGGCCAGCGGCACCGTGGTGATGGGCGCCAACGTCCGGATCAGCACGGTCGCGATCGCGCAGGGCAATCTGACCGTGCGCGTCACCGAGACACCGCAGGTCAGCCAGCCCGGCCCGCTTTCGAACGGCACCACCACGACCGTGCCGCGCACCCAGATACAGGTGGACAATCAGCACGACCGCAAGCTGGGCATCGTGGAGGGCAGCGTGACGCTGCGGGATCTGGTGGCGAGCCTCAATGCGCTGGGCGTGGGCCCGCGCGACCTGATCACCATCCTGCAGTCGATCAAGGCGGCCGGGGCCCTGCAGGCTGACCTGGTGGTGCAGTGACGGCCCCGGTGCTGCCGGCTTCCGCCGGGCCGCCACCGACGGATCTGCCGCCCGCTCGGGCCGCCAAGTTGTGGAAGGCCGCCAAGGATTTCGAGGCGATGGCAATCGGCGAGCTGCTGGCGCCGATGTTCGACACGGTGGATACCGCGCACGGCCCGTTCGGCGGCGGCGACGCCGAGGCCGCATGGCGCCCGATGCTGGTGCGGGAGATCGGCAAGCAGATCGAAGCGAAGGGCGGACTCGGGCTCGCCGTACCAGTGTTCGAAGCGCTGCTGCGCAAGCAGGAGGGTGCACACGGTGACGGATGATGTGGTAGCGGCGGCGATGCGGCTCGCCGACGCGATCGCGGCGGAGAACGCTGCGCTCGCGGGATTCGACCTGCCGGCCGCGATCGCAGCGGGCGCCGGCAAACAACGCGCTGCGGAGGCATTCGAGGCAGCACTCCGGACGCAGACCGCGCCTATGGAGCCGAGCCGTCGCCAACGGGCGGAGACGATTGGACGGCGCCTTGCCTTACTGGCAACGGAGAATCGGCGGCTGCTGGAGCGTGCGATCACAGCACAGCGGCGCGTGATGCAGATTATCGCCCGCGCCGGTCGGCGCGAGCTTGCCGCCCGGACGACCCGCTACGGCGCCTATGGCGCGCCGATCGCTGCGGCACGCCCACGGCCCATAGCGATCTCGGCCCGCGCCTGATCGATTGCAGAGCGCCTGGTCGCGTCCGGAACCGCAGGGATTATCGTCCCCAGCTTCGCGACGGGCTGCCTCGACAAACTGCGGCGTCGTATTTTGGGACTGGGCCGCGGAGCCGCCGCACCAGGTGCGGGTGATCGATGACGAGCATCGCCTGCCCAGGGACCCGCCGTCGCACAGCGCGGCAGGTGCGAGGTGCGGCGAGGCCCTCACCCGGTTCACTGCCCGAACCGACCTCTCCCGGAAAGCGGGAGAGGTGGGGTAACGTGCCGGGATGCAAATCAGCCTAATCGTCCCCGCTCCTTTCAGCTCCGTCTCCGGCGGATACGCGTATGATCGCCGTATGGTGAGCGGCCTTCGCGCCGCCGGACACGCCGTTGCCGTCATCGAGCTGCCCGGCACGCATCCGGTCACCGATGAGACTGCACGCAGCGCAGCGCGCGGTGCCTGGGGTTCCTTGCCACGTGACATGCTGCCAGTGATCGACGGGCTGGCGCTGCCGGCATTTTCCGGTCAGGGCGATGCCCTGGCCTCTCGGCCGGCGGCAGCGCTGATTCATCATCCGACCGCACTCGAGACCCGCCTGAGTGACAGCGACCGCGCGACATTGCGCAATACCGAGTTGCGGCTGCTGCCCCGCTTCGCGCGCGTCGTCGCCACCAGCGGCCCGACGGCCGAGCGTCTGGTCGCCGATTTCGGCGTGGACAGCGGGCGGTTGCGCGTGGTCGTGCCTGGCACTGACGATACGCCTCGCAGTACCGGCTCCGGCGGTCCGGGCTGCGCGATCCTGTCGATCGGTGCGCTGATCCCGCGCAAGGGCCACGACGTGCTGATCCGTGCGTTGGCCCGTCTGTTCGACCTCGATTGGCGGCTGACCATCGTCGGCTCGGCGACGCGCGACCCGCCGCATGCGCGGGAATTTGCCGCGCTAGTTCAACAGCTTGGGGTCGCCGATCAGGTGCGTTTCGCCGGCGAAGTGGACGATGCGGCGCTGGACGAGCAGTGGCGCGGCGCCGATCTGTTCGCGCTGGCGTCGCATTGGGAGGGTTATGGCATCGCCGTCGCCGAGGCATTGAAGCGCGGCGTGCCGGTCGCGATAACGACAGGCGCCGCCGCCGCGCTGGTTCCGCCCGACGCCGGGGTGGTCTGTCCGCCGGGGGACCACAACCAATTGTCGAAAGCGATGCGGCGCATGATCTTCGGCACCACGTTGCGGCAACAGATGGCAGAGGCGGCCTGGCAGGCGGGTCGAGCGTTGCCGTCGTGGCGGACGCAGATCGACGCCTTCGCCGCCGCCCTGATCGTCTGAAGGAGACAGCCATGCTGCTCGGCGCGATCGCCGACGACTTTACCGGTGCAACCGACCTGGCTTCCATGTTGGTGCGCAATGGCATGCGTTCGGTGCAGCTCATCGGCGTGCCACGGCAGTCCGATCCCGCCCCCGACGCCGATGCGGTGATCGTCGCCCTGAAGTCGCGCACGGCACCTGTGCGGCAGGCGGTGACCGAGAGTCTCGCTGCCCTGGCATGGTTGCGCGACGCGAGGTGTCGGCAGTTCTTCTTCAAATACTGCTCGACCTTCGACAGCACCGACCAGGGCAACATAGGCCCGGTGGCAGACGCGCTGCTGAATGCGCTCGACTCCGACTTCGCCCTCGCCTGCCCCGCCTTCCCGGCAAACGGGCGCAGCGTTTATCAGGGCCATCTCTTCGTCGGGTCTGTCCTGCTGAACGAAAGCGGGATGGAGAACCATCCGTTGACGCCGATGAAGGACGCCAACCTCGTGCGCGTGCTCGGCCATCAGACCGACGGCACGG
>Ga0335074_10012423_pt1 | contig 11941 bp, 10 predicted proteins | sample Lox_Sample_23_FD_206715 | JGI IMG/M metagenome (GOLD analysis project Ga0335074, IMG submission 206715) | Soil microbial communities from Loxahatchee National Wildlife Refuge, Florida, United States - Lox_Sample_2.3 | ecosystem: Environmental > Terrestrial > Soil > Wetlands | place: USA...
CCCGCACCATCTACCACGCACGATCGTTCGGCTGGCTAGACCAACAGCTCGCGCGGTGACCGGACGACGCGGGTTCGCGTGCACCGCCACGAAGCCGACTCACGAACCAGCACAATCGTCGGGTAGGCCCGGCGCCTTGCGGCGCCGGGCCCCCCTCAGAACCGGACGTGCCCGTTTCCGTGCATCCGGCTCAAGCAAGTCCTGGTGGCTGGCGGTGGTGGTTGCAGTTGAGGTGGACGAGTTGGGGTGCAGCGGCGTCCGTTCTGGCTGTGTTCCAGACGACATCGATCGTCTTGCGAGTGGCGGCCAGCCAGTGCTCCCAGTCGCGTGGGGTTTGTGGGCGGTCTGAGGCGGCGAGGAGCGTGGCCTTGCAGATCGCACAGCGTCCGTTCTGGGCTCGGTAGAGCCGCATCGCGGTGCGGTTGATCGGCAGGGGCGTCTTGTGTCGTCGCCAGGCCCAGTAGTCGGCAAGCTCGGGGTCATCAGGTGATGCCTGGTGCTTGACGATTTGGTGTCGGACGATATTGGTCCAGGCGAAGCGGTGGAGGTAGCCGCCGCTGGTGCGGTCGCCGAACACCCACCGGTCTTGCCGGGCCTTGTTGAACTTGCCGAAGTACCGGGCAAACACCCAGTACGCCGGTTTGGTTGAGTGGCTGCGTTTGGCCCACTTCCATGTGAGCTGCCACAGGTAGGTGTCCAGCTTGCCGAAGGCGACGGCTGATACCTGTGTCCGGTAGTAGGCGGCCCACCCGCGGATGATCGGGTTCAGGCGCTTGAGGACCGCGGTGGCGTTGCTCCCGTGCAGGGAGCGCAGCTCATCGCGGAGCCTTCTCCGGATTCGTCTGATGGCCGTTTTGCTGGGTTTGATCAGCAGCTTGCCGCGGTATCGGCGGACGTTGAACCCGAGAAAGTCATAGCCCTCGTGGAGCGACACGACCTTGGTCTTGTCGTCGTTGAAGGTCAGGCCTCTCGGCGTCAGCCACGCCGCGAGCCGTGCTTTGACCTCGAGCGCTTGCTGCCTGGTGTGGCAGTGCACGACGAAGTCGTCCGCGTACCTGATCAGGATTGGGGAGCGTCTGTTGGCGTGTGTGTCTGCGCCGTATCGGGCTCCCGCGGCCGTCTCCATCCCGTGCAGGGCGATGTTGAGCAGCAGGGGGCTGATCACCCCGCCGTATGAGCAGCGCCGGGTTATGCGCAGCGTCAGCCTGGATCGCTTGTGGCGGGCGGGGTTGATGGGCGAGCACTGCTCATAACGGGCTGAGATTCCGATCATGCGGCTCGGCGTGGGGCCGGGCCTTTGGTGATCAGGAGGTCGGCTGTCATGACTGCTGTTGGTGATCTCGTGTCCGGACTGGATGCGGAGTTGGTGCGCCTGGGCTACCGGTCCTCGACGCTGAGGTGGTATCGAGGGTATTGGCGGCGGCTGGAGCGGTGGTTCGCGGCGCGGGGCGTTCAGGAGTTTTCGCTGGATGTCGCGATGGCGTGGGTCGATGAGGTATGCAGCGGCTTCTTTGAGAAGGAGCGGGCGGGGGCGTTGAAGCAGACCGATGTCTACGTGTTCCGGGTCGCGGCGATGCTGGACGACTTCGCGGTTCACGGGTCGGTGCTGCGCCGTTACTCCCGGAGCGTGAGCAAGCTGAATGCCGAGCAGGTCGATGTCCTGGCCGGGTTTGGGGCGTGGCTGCGGGCGGAGGGGTGCGCGCTCTCGACGGTCCGGGCGTATGGCACGGTCGCCGGGGAGTTCCTCGCGTTCACCAGCACGCGCGGCGGGCTGGCCGCGCTGGACGGCGCGGTGATCGGCACGTTCGTGACGACGCTGGCGGGCTACCAGCCCAAGACGGTCGAGCACAAGCTGTGCGCGGTGCGCTCGCTGCTGCGGTTCGCCGCGTCGGACGGTCTGGTCGACGAGGCGGTGCTCACGACGGTTCCGGCGGTGAAGTCGGTGCGGCAGGCGCGGGTCCCGTCGGTCTGGGACCCGGCCGAGGTCGCGAAGATCCTGGAGGCAATCGATCGTGGCAACCCGTCCGGGAAGCGCGATTACGCGATCGTGCTGTTGATCTGCCGGCTCGGGCTACGGGCGGTGGACGTCAAACGGCTCCAGTTCGGTGATCTGGACTGGCCCGGCAACCAGCTCTCGGTGGTGCAGGCGAAGACCGGCCGCCGGGTCGTTCTGCCGCTATTGAAGGACGTCGGCTGGGCGATCATCGACTACGTCCGGGACGGCCGCCCACGGTGCGATTGCCCGCAGGTGTTTCTGCGGCATACCGCGCCGATCGGCCCGTTCTCCGATCAGGACCATCTGCACCAGATCCTGGTCAAGCACGCCCGCGCCGCGCGCGTGGGTCTGGGTGAGCAGCGTCGTCGAGGGATGCACTCGCTCAGGCACACGCTCGCGACCCGCCTGATGGAGGACGGCACGCCGGTCGAGCGGATCTCCGAGATCCTCGGCCACCAATCCGTCGAGTCCACTGGCGTCTACCTGAAGTCATCTCTCGGCCTGTTGGCCAGGTGCGCGCTGGACCCGGACACCCCGACGTTCACGGTGCCGACGTCGGACACGTCGGAGGTGTCGCGATGAGCGCGGAGATCACGCTCGCAAGCGCGATCGCGGGGCTGGTCGCGGAGAAGCGCGCCACCGGCTACAAGTACGTGAGCGAGGAGCGGGTGCTGGTGCGTTTCGAGGCGTTCTGCGCCACCGAGTTCCCCGGCATCGAGACCGTCACGCGAGCGTGCGTGGAGGCGTGGATCATGGCGGCGCGGGGCCGGGCGGTGAAGCCCGCGACCGTGATCAATCTGACCTCGCCGGTCAGAGAGCTCGCCCGTTGGCTCGGCCGTCGCGGTGTGGAGGCCTACGTGCTGCCGGGCGGGGTGCTCCCCAAGCCCGCCCCCTACGTCCCGCACATCTACACCGACCGGGAGCTCGCGGCGCTGTTCGAGCAGACCGACCGCTGCCACTACTGCTCGGAGGTCCCGTTCCGGCATCTGGTGATGCCGGTCCTGTTCCGCACGATCTACGCGTGCGGGCTGCGCTGCTCAGAAGCCCGGCTGCTGCGCGTCACCGATGTCGACGTCGAGAACGGCGTGCTGCAGATCCGGGACGCGAAAGGCGGCAAGGACCGGCAACTCCCCGTCTCAGAACCGCTCCGCGCACGGCTGGCCGCATATCACGCCAAGCTCGCGGGACAGCCGGGCTGGGAGTGGTTCTTCCCCAGCGCCACCCCGAGCGTGCCGCTGACGCTCGGCAACGTGAACCGGAACTTCCGGCGGTTTCTGTGGCAGGCACGGATCCCGCACCGCGGCCGCGGACACGGACCGAGGGTCCATGACCTGCGTCACGCGATGGCGGTGAACAACCTGCGGTCCTGGTTTGAGCGAGGCGAGAACGTGAACGCGCTGTTGCCGGTCCTGCAAACGTATCTGGGGCACTCCTCGATCGGGGATACCGCCTACTACCTACGCCTGACCGCGGAGTCCTACCCGGACCTGATCGCGCGCGTCCACCAGGCGTTCGGGGACATCGTCCCCCCGGTGACCGGAGGGTCGTGCTGATGGCGACCGACTTCGCCGTTCACCTGCGCCGCTTCCTGACCGATCACATGGCCGGCCTGCGCGGCTGCTCGCCGAACACGATCAGCTCCTATCGCGACACGTTCAAGCTGCTGATCTGCTTCATGCGTGACGAGCGCCACGTCGCGCCCGAGCGGCTCACCCTCGAGCTGATCGACACGACCACGATCACCGCCTTCCTCGCCTGGCTGCGCGCCGAGCGGCACAACCGTCCCTCGACCTGCAACCAGCGACTCGCGGCGATCAGCTCGTTCTACCGCTGGCTGCAAACCCAAGACCCGACGCTCATGGCGTGCTGCCAGGACATCCTCCAGATCCCTTCCAGCAAGCACGACCAGCCAACGATCGCGCACCTCACCGTCGAACAGACCCGGCAACTGCTCGCCCTGCCCGACCGCACCAGCCGCCAAGGCCGACGTGACGCGACCCTGCTCGCCACCCTCTACGACACCGCCGCCCGCGTCCAAGAGCTCGCCGACCTCACCATCCGCGACATCCGGCTCCAGGATCCCGCGATCGTCGCGCTGACCGGCAAAGGCCGCAAAACCAGGCACGTCCCGATCGACGAGAACACGACAGCGCTGCTCGCCGCCTACCTCGCCGAGCGGCAACTCGACCAGCCCGGCCATGACAACCACCCGGTGTTCTTCAACCAACACCGAGCGAAACTCAGCCGCGGCGGGATCACCTGGATCCTCCACAAGTACCAGGCCAGGGCAGCCGACCCGACGCTCGCCGGCGCGCAACTGCACCCGCATGTCCTTCGCCACAGTCGGGCCATGCATCTCTACGACGCAGGCGTGCCGCTGCCCTACATCCGCGACATCCTCGGCCACGCCGACCTGTCCACCACCGAGATCTACGCGCGCGCCTCGACCGAAGCGAAACGCAAAGCGCTAGAAGCCGTCTACGACCAAGTCGTCAGCGCCGAACTGCCCGAATGGAACCAGAACCCCGACCTGCTCGACTGGCTCACCCACCTCTGACCGACCGACAGCAGCCCGCGTTATGAGCAGTGCTCGCCCATCAACCCCGCCCGCCACAAGCGATCCAGGCTGACGCTGCGCATAACCCGGCGCTGCTCATACGGGTCGGCGGTCTCGCCGGTCCTGGCGAACCTGTTCATGCATTACGCGTCCGACTCGTGGATGGTCCGGGAGTTCCCGGGCTGCCCGTGGGAGCGTTATGCCGACGATGGTGTCGTGCACTGCAAGAGCAGGGTCCAGGCCGAGCTTGTGCTTGGTCGGATCGCCGCGCGGATGAACGAGGTCGGCCTGCGGCTTCACCCGGACAAAACGCGGATCGTCTATTGCAAGGACGGTCAGCGCCGGGCGGAGCACGAGCACGTCTCGTTCACCTTTCTCGGGTACGCCTTCCGGGCACGGGGGGCGCGCAGCAAGGGCCGGAACTTCACCGGCTTCTTGCCTGCGATCAGCCCCGAGGCGCTCAAGGCCAAAAGCGCCCGGCTCCGTGAGCTGCGGATCCACCGGCGCACCGACCTGTCGTTAGACGACCTGGCGCGATGGCTGAATCCCATCGTCTCCGGGTGGATCAACTACTACGGCCGGTTCTACCGGTCGGCGTTGAATCCCCTCCTGCAGCGCGTCAACGCCTACGTGAGGCGCTGGGCTGGCAGGAAATACAAACGGCTGCGCACCCAAAAGCGCTACGGCCGGTGGCTGGCCGGACTGCTCTCGAGACAGCCCGACCTGTTCGCCCACTGGCGCTTGGAGCGCTCCTATTAGGACCGATCAGAAGAGCCCGGTGACGGGAGACTGTCACGCCGGGATCTGAGGGAGCCCGGGGGTGAGATTCCCCCGGGCGACCCGACACCGCGCGGAGCGGGTCTTGGCTCGGCGCGGGCGGCATGCTCGTCGCGACCACGAAGCAGGACTGGCGCGACTCGTCCAGTGCTCCGAGCGCGGCCATTGACGGCGGTCGGGAGGCTGCTCGTTGATGCCTCAGTCACGTTGGCACGCCTACCGCTGCTCGTCAACAGCGGCCACGACAACGCGCGGTCAGCGGGGCTGCCGCTCGGGCTTGATGCAGACGCCTGGCCGTCTTCGGTCGAGACACCTCACGATCACGGAGAGGGGCGGAGACCGGATGAAATCGTCGTCGTCGGCGATCGTGAGCGGCTAACTGTAACCGGGACTGCTCTAACGAGCGGTCCAACCTTGGTCCATGCTCAAGGCGGTGCCGGTGAACGAGCGACCTGAATCGCTTGCTAGGAATGCGACGACGTCAGCAACTTCGCTCGGTTCGATAAGCCGCTTCACTGCCTGCGGCGCGAGGATCACCCGCTCTATAACCTCGTGTTCAGGTATCCCATGGGCTTGCGCTTGGTCAGAGATCTGGCGTTCGACCAGTGGCGTCCGTACGTATCCGGGGCACACAGCACATGCGCTGATGCCGTCGTCGGCGCCTTCCAGCGCCAGCGTCTTCACGAGCCCGAGAACGCCATGCTTCGCCGAAACGTATGCAGACTTGTAAGGAGACGCCACGAGTGAGTGCGCAGACGCGATTGCGATAAAACGTCCTGAGCCGCATTGACGAAGCGCAGGCCAGCCCGCTTGAGCAAGCATAAACGGCGAGGTGAGCATCAAAGCGAGCATGCTCTGCCAGCGCTCGAGCGGGAAAGTCTCCACCGGTGAGACGTGCTGCACCCCGGCGCCGGCCACGATCATGTCGATGCGGCCAAACCTTCCCAGTGCTTCCTCGATGGCGGCTCGGTTAGCTAGCGGATCCACGAGGTCTGCGACGAACTCCGCGTCTCGGAGATCGACGCCGAGGACGTTCCACCCGTCCCGCGCCAGGCGATCCTTGATCGCTTGTCCTATCCCGCTAGCAGAGCCTGTCACGATTGCAACCCGGTTATCCGCGGTCGTAGTCGGTCTAGTGGCTGGCATGGCTAGCCCCAGCGCTCCTGTAGCAACGGCAGCATGTCTTCCGCACAGGCGCCGATCTGCCGGTTCTGGTCCTCGCCCGGAAGGCGGCAAACAAGCTCAGTGAACCCGAGCTCGACGTACCGTCCGATCTTCTTCACCACGTCATGCGGATCGCTCGAGACGATGAAACGGGTGTGCGCACGATCAGCAGCTGTGGCGGCCAGCCGCTCCATCTCAAGGGGGTCCTCGGTCCCACCCTTCTCCTCGGCAGTCAGCGCTAGGGCCGCCCAAGGCTGACAAGCGCGCATCGCATACTCCGCGTCACGGTCGTAGGACACCTTGATCTCGATCATGTTCGTCAGTTCCTCGGGCGATCGACTCGATTGAGCGGCCCCCTCGCTCACCGCCTCGAACAGCGAGTGGTACAGGGCCGTGCCTTTGCCACCGGTGCACGTGAAGCCATCGCCGATTCGTACGACGAGTTGGGCCGCTCTTGGTCCGCCCGCCGCCATCCAGATCGGAACTGGCTGATCCGGGCGATCATAAATCGTCGCCTTTTCAGTCTGGTAATTGTCGCCTCCGGACGTCACCCGTTCGGCGTTCCACAGTTGTCGGATCAGATCCACGGTTTCGGCAAGACGGTTGGAACGCTCCTTGAACGCCGGCCACGGCTCAACCACTCGCCGGGTCTCGTTCATGGCTTCCCCGGACCCAACGCCGAACACCACGCGGCGGTACCGCGTCGACGCTGGCCTGCTCATGCTCCGGAAGCGTTGTGGCGAACATACGCCATAACGTACCCCCAGGTCTGTTGTGGCAAATGACAATGAATAAGCCAAATCTTCGTCGCTGAACCCGAAGCGCGGGTTCGGCGGCGCGGGTACGCTCACCTCTTCCAGCATCACACACCCCGTGGTCTGGATCGAGGAGAGGGTATGGCTGCAGTTGACGACACCCCGGCGGGGACGCCGGTCATAGGTGGGCGTGGCGATGCGTTGGGTGTTCGCAACCTGTCAAAGACCTTTCCCGGTACCCGTGCTCTGAGCAGCGTTTCTCTAGAAGTGCGCAGAGGCGAGATACATGGTCTCGTCGGAGGCAACGGGTCGGGAAAGTCGACCCTGATAAAGGTTCTGACTGGCATTCATGCTGGCGACCCCGGTGGAGAAGTGGAACTGGCAGGTCAGTCGATGTCGGCCGACCGCGTCACCCCGGAGATCGCTCGCGCGAGCGGCGTGCGTGTAGTTCATCAGGACCTCGGCGTCTTCCTGGATCTCTCAGTCGCAGAAAACCTCTCGTTGGGTAGTCAATACGAGACGCAATTCGGCGCCAGAATCCGATGGGGGACGGTGCGTAAGCGTGCGGCGTCACTGATCAAACAATTTGACATCGACGCGGCGCCCGGCGATCCAGTCCGCTCATTGCGGCAGAGCTCTCGCACACTCGTCGCGATCGCTCGAGCGTGCCAAGACGTCCAAGGCAGTGATGACGGCGTGCTGATTCTCGACGAACCGACGGCGTCTCTACCGGCGCACGAGGTGAGTCTCCTGCTGGGGAAGCTCCGCGGGTATGCCTCTTGGGGTAGAGCGATCCTCTATGTGAGCCATCGACTCGACGAGGTTCTCGAGTTGACGGACCGGGCAACTGTGCTACGGGATGGTCGGGTCGCGGGTACGTTCATAACGCAGTCGCTCAACGAGAGCAAGCTCGTCGAGCTGATCGTGGGCCCGCGGCTTGCTGAAGTTCTTCCAACCCCACCGAGCGTCATGTCGGGCGAGCCGAGGCTGACTGTTCGGCGTCTGAGCGTGGGGCCCGTTCGAGACTTGTCGATGACGGTCGCCCGCGGCGAGATCGTTGGCATTGCCGGTTTGCTCGGCTCTGGCCGTTCCTCAATTCTTCGTGGCATCTTCGGAGTCGATCGTCCTAGCGCCGGAACCGTGATGCTCGACGGCGAAGACGCGAGGTTCAAGAGCGTTACGGACGCGATGCGGGCAGGCGTCGCATACGTGCCGGAAAACCGGACAGAAGATGCCGCTTTTTTTGACGAGCCCGTGTACGTGAACATCGGCGCGGCGAGCACGAGTAGCTACTACAAGCGGTTCCGAATCCGCTACCGAATTATGCGCCACCGTGGTGCCGAGTTGATCGAGCAGTTCGGTATCAAGGCGTCGGGGCCTGACGCCTTGATGTCGACGCTCTCGGGCGGGAATCAACAAAAGGTTGTATTGGCTCGCTGGGTATCCCGGCAACCTCGCTTGCTGTTGCTCGACGAGCCGTCACAGGGCGTGGACGTCGGCGCCCGCGCTGAGATCTGGCGCATCGTCAAAGAGGTGACAGCGACCGGAACATCTGTGGTCGTCGTTAGCTCGGATTTTGAGGAACTTGCCCGAGTCGTCGACCGGGCGGTGGTCCTCCGTCGCGGAATTGTGGCCGCAGAGTTAACTGGCACCGACCTCACGGCTGATGCTCTTACCCGCTTGGCGTACTTCGACTACGAGGATGATGATGATGCTTGCCGTTGACGAGCCCGCCGCGACTGCGAACAGCGCAGGTGCGGGTGGACGTTCGTCGCGGCTCGGAGGCCGCAAACAGTCTTTGTTTCTTCAGATTGTCGAACGGTTTGGCTTGGTCATCTTTATGGCTGCCATGGTGACGTTTTTTGCGCTGAACGGCTCTTCCGGGTCCATCTTCACCAGTTCCCAGAACCTGTCACAGATTTTGGGCGACCAGGCGATCGTTGGCGTGATCGCGTTAGCAATGTTGATCCCGCTGACGGCAGGCTACTTCGATCTGTCGCCGGCCGCCACCGCCGGTCTGTCTAACGTCGTCGTCGCGGCCCTGATGAGCAAACACGGCTGGTCACCCCTACCAGCGATGGTCGTTGGCGCATTCGTCGGGGCGCTTACCGGCGTCGTCGTCGGCTACCTGGTTGCCCGTCTCAAACTAAACCCTTTCATAGTCACGTTCGGCGTGTATGTCGCGCTTGAGGGCGCGACTGAGTGGTACACCCAGGGAAACATCATTTCTAACAACATTCCTGCCTCGGTCGGGAACTGGGGTTTGGCTGATTGGTTCGGCGTGCCGCGTCCGTTCTGGCTGCTTATCGTCGTCGCGGTAATCGTCTGGTTCGTGATCTCGCAGACGCCGTTCGGGAGGTATCTAGCAGGCATTGGCTCCAACGAGTCGGCAGCACGGCTCGTTGGCATTCGTACGGACCGGACCATTTGGCTGGCGACGGTCGCGTCCGGCGTCGTTTCTGGTGTGGCCGGTTGTCTTCTCACCGCTCGCACTGGCGGAGCCGATGCCAGCGTTGGCCCGTCTTATCTGTTCCCGGCGCTCGCCGCGCTCTTTTTGGGCGCAACCACGATCCGTCCCGGTCGTTACAACGTCTGGGGGACCGTTATTGGCGTGTACTTCGTAGCCGCGGCGGTCAGCGGTTTGATCCTCGCCGGGGTCAACTCTTCAGTGCAAGAGGTGGTCAATGGTGTGGTGCTGATCATCGCTGTTGCGGTGTCGACCTTTAGTGGCCGATGGCGCGAGCAGCGGGAGGAACGCGACCAACGCCGTCGGGCTGAGTCCGTCCCGGATTCGTCCGACAAATCGGAGCTCTCGCTTTAGCAAGGGCTGCTCACCCCGGCTTGGAGCTCATCGATCGGGCCGGTCAAATCAGGTGCTTGCTGGGCAAGTTGCGTCAGTAAGCCGTCTAGGGGAAGAGAGGAAGCTCAAGTGTGGCAATCAGCAAAGTGTCGAAGTGTGAGACTAGTCGCCGCGGTTGGCGTAGCAGTAGTCGTCGCAGTCGGCGTGGCTGCGTGCGGTAGCAGTTCGTCCGGGTCACAATCGAGCACGAGTACAACGACATCGGGAAATGTTGCACTGCAAACGCAGGTGGTCGCTGGTGTCCCGACACTTGCTCAGCTATACAAGGGAACGCAGACCGCGCCCCCTACTACCGGACCAGCAGCAGTACCTGGGAAGAAGGTCATCTGGATCAGCTGTGGTCAGGAGTCAACCGGTTGCTCGGCGCCGGCTGCTGCTGCCGCACAGGCCGCTAAGGCGCTCGGCTGGAAGTATTCCGTCCTTGACGGCAAGTTCGATGAGAACGGAGCCTGGGCGTCAGCGATTCTGCAGGCGATCGCGGAAAAGCCGAACGCCATCATCGTTCATGGGATCAATTGCAACCTGGCCGAGCCTGCCTTTGAGGCAGCGAAGAAGGCCGGTGTCGCGGTCATTGGCTCCGTCGGATCGGACGACTGCAACGTGACCGGTGGCCCGGCCCTGTACGCAACGAACGTGATTCCGAACGCGACGAGCTCTACTGGGGACGCGTTCTTCAGCGAGTTCGGCGCTCAGAAGGCCGCCTACATCATCGACAAGACTGACGCCAAGGCGAAGGTCATTGACATGTTTCTCAGCGACTCCGACGTGGCGGTGAATACTGGCTTCCTAGCGATGCTCAAGAAGTGCTCCACCTGCTCGGTCGTTGACGAGATCCCTTACACCGGTGCCGACCAAACGCCGAGTGGTCCGCTAGCGCAGGACGCGAGCACAGCCATCGCGCAGCACGCGAACGCGAACGCGATGACGGTTTCGTTCGATACGATCCTGGGCCCGGACGGCGGTGTGGGAAGCGAACTCGCGACCATCCCCGCGGCGAAGAAGCTGGTGATCGTCGGTGGTGAGGGCACCATTGTCGGGATGAGTCTGCTTCGCAGCGCCACAAGCCCGCTCACAGCCGAGAACGGCTACGACAACGGCTGGATCGGTTGGGCGACCATGGACGCTCTCAACCGGTACTTCGCTCATAAGCCGCAGGTCCCTGAAGGGTTTGGTACCCAGATTGTCGACCGGCAGCATAACTTGAACGCATCGGGTCCCTATGCGACCTCGGTTGACTACAAAGCGGCGTACCTGAAGGTTTGGAAGCCCTGAACTCGTCCGCGGGGTCTGGTGTCGGTGAGCGACCGATGCCGGACCCCGCGTCGGGCTAGCCTGAAGTCCGGTGGTATTCGGCGACGTTGGTCTGTCCGTCACATAGTCGTCGCCGCAGTGCGATACGCGACGTGCGCTCAAGCGGCGAGTACGCCCTAGTTGCTTCCGCAACGGCGGACGCGGATACTGAACTCATCGGGAATCATCCTGTCCGAGCAACCGGAGCCATCGTGACCAGGTGTCGCGCGGCTGACGCAGTGGGAAGGGAGGGCGTTTGACAGCTTCGGATGCAAAATCCAAAGCTAGGCAATCTGAAGTACAGGCCGCCGCCGCCCTAAAGGCGTGGGCAACCGTTTCTAGGGCAATGCTCGAGGATCGGCGCCTAGAGGAGATGCTCGATCTCATTGCTTCGACGGCCGCAAGCCTCACGGGCCAGTCGTTTGCGGCCGTGTTGCTGGTAAATCCGGAGCGGACTCAGCTAGAGATGCTTGGTTCGTACGGACTCTCGCCGAGCTACGTCGACCGGATGAACCACGAGATGCCGCTGATGCTTGACGCTA
>Ga0335074_10012424_pt1 | contig 11940 bp, 12 predicted proteins | sample Lox_Sample_23_FD_206715 | JGI IMG/M metagenome (GOLD analysis project Ga0335074, IMG submission 206715) | Soil microbial communities from Loxahatchee National Wildlife Refuge, Florida, United States - Lox_Sample_2.3 | ecosystem: Environmental > Terrestrial > Soil > Wetlands | place: USA...
CGGATCGTTTGAAGCTTGAGATCACCGAATCTGTCCTGCTGCAGGACACCCCGGCAACACTGAAAGTCCTCCATCGTCTGCAGAGTCTTGGGTTGAGCATCTCGCTGGATGATTTCGGCACCGGATACTCTTCCATTGGGTATTTGCGAAGCTTCCCGTTTGATACAATCAAGATCGATCGCTCGTTCATCCGTGATCTGGGCGCCAACGGCGATGCGCTTGCAATCGTGCATGCGATCGTGGATCTCGGCCGGGCGCTTGGGATGTCGATCATTGCCGAAGGGGTTGAGACGCGGGATCAGCTAACCACTCTGCAAGCGGAAGGATGTGACGAAGTGCAGGGTTATCTGTTCAGCCCCCCAGTGCCTGCCGCCGAGGTCCCCGACCTGATCGCGCGAGCCGGTATGATGAATGAGGCTGCGTAAAACTCGCCGGCCGACCGACGTCGCTCGTACCTGGATTTCACGTCCTCCAAGCTGCGGATTCAATGCCCCGAACCTTCAATTCTCGCAGCGGCAGTCGCGACACATATGGCCTACAACGCCATTATCGTGGCATCCTGACCATCGCCCGCCGTCCGCAGCCAGCGCAGACCATGCAGCAAACACCCCTCCGGCGCCTTATGTCTCGCGTGGCGCGCGCACTCGCGGCCGCGCTGCATGCCCGGAACCGCGAACAGAGACGCAGGACGGCGGAAGCAAGCCGACGCGATGCCGCCGAAGATCAGAGCAAGATTGATACGCCAACGATACCCGACCTAGACGACCGCATCTGGCTTCCCCGAGCGCAGCCCATTTCAGACTTCATCTGCGATGCCGGCTTCTGGGTCGCGGGAAGATTCACAAACCTGCGAGAACCCGATGCCAATGGCCGAAGGGAATGTGTCGTTTTGGCCGAGGTGGGACCGCCCGAATTGCCGCAGCGTCTTCCCGGCTACATCCTCACGGCCGACATATCCGGGCAAACGGCAGAACTTGCCGGGTATTACCGAAGGCTCATCACAGCGGCGGCCGAGGTCGGGCTGACCAAGGAATTGCGGCGCACTTTCCCGCATTTTCGTGTCCAACCCATCATAGCTGCGAGCACGGAGCTGACGGAATTTCCATATTACGACTCTGTGGTCGAGGCGACGCAGGTACTGCGTGGAATTGCCGACTCGCCGTTGGACATCCCGGAGCCGCACGAGATTCTCGACGATCTGGACCAAGGCTGGCGCGGCCGCCTCGCAGCCTGGCGCGGGCGGATCGGTGTCATCGAATGGGACTGGGAGGAGACGCACCTGCCGCCAACGGCGGGCTTCTCGTTCGACGGACTTGAACTGGCCAGGCAAGCCAAAGCGGCCCTGCAACGCCTCGGAGAGACACACCGCGACCTGGTGCAGGCTTTGGGCAGGGACTACTGGAGCTATTAGAAATGCTCCAAGCCAGACTAAGCTGTCCCTACTGCAACAATTTGGCGGGCCTTGCTCTGACGATGGTTTTGGAATTCCAGACCGTTAAACAGAACCCGCTCTCGGATCGTTTCCCAGCACGTGGCGTAAGAGCGGTGCTCCCGAGCGGCGTTTGTGCGCGGACCCAGACCACCACGGCGCGCGTCGGGCGCTGCACATCGGCGACCATGTGGAGAATGCGACGGTCGCCGCGCGGCGGCAAGGACGATGACGCTGGCCGGTCATGTAATGAAGTGCCACTAAATGAGCAGGCGCGCAGAAACGTTACCTCATTCACGCTATCGCGATTAGCCGAAGGCCGAAATTGCTCACAGCATCGACACGGCTGTGCCAATATGGCGGAGCTCGATTCTCTCTTGTCATGCAGAGGAGACCGAACCACGACGGCAATTTTGGAGTTTCGCAGGCCGGGCGGCCACGATAACCCGTATCTAGGCGGGATATTCGATCGCCCGACCTCCTTGCCGGAGATGACCGAAGCCGCTGACCAGTCTGCGGGGGATTTGTTGTGCAGATTTGTTGACGATGATGGCCGCCGCTTCGTGCGCGGGGTACTGGTCGCGCTCGCGGGTGGCATTAGTTTGTGGGGTCTCTTCGCTCTCTGCATTTGGTCCTTTTGGTAGCGTGTCCGCTTGATCCAGCCGCTGGGGCCGAACAACTGCATGCTAAAGCAGCCTGGGGCAGGAAGGCGGCGAACATCGGGTAGCGGCCGGAACCCTGGCTCGGGCCGGACCACGGGCGAGACGTAATCGCCGGTCAGTGCAATGTGCTCCCAGCCGAGCGGAGCGACATGCACCAAGAGTCATCGGGGACCGCGACGCCCTGCGCCCGCAACTCCTGGACGGCGCGATCCAGATAGATAGTGTTCGAGTGCACAATCGCCGCGGTGATGGGGTTGAGGCCTGTTCAGACGGCTGCATAGAGCCATGTCAGCCAAAGCGCCGCGGCAAGGAAAGGGCCAAACGGCAGGGCCGTGCCGGCGCGCAGGCGTCGTCCGCCCGCCGCGGCGAGCAAAGCCACCCCGAGGCCTGCTAGCGCCGCCATCAGCACGAGCAGGGGAAGTGCGGCCCAGCCGACCCAGGCGCCGGCCGCCGCCAACAGTTTAGCGTCTGCCTGCCCGAGCCCCTCCCTCCGCCGTATCATCCGGTAAAGACGTGCGATGCCGCGGAACGCCAGGTAGCCGACGGCCGCACCGAGCGCATGATCCACCATGCTCTCGGGATCCCGGAGCCAGGTCGCGGCGAGGCCAAGCAAGATCAGCGGCAGGGTGAGCGTATCCGGCAGCAGCATGTACTCGGCGTCAATCCAGGCGAGGGCAAGCAACATCCAGCCCAGGACACAGGCGCTCCAGAGGCGTAAAGGATCGCTCTCGACGCTTGCTGCCCATCCCGCCACACCAAGTGCCGCCAATTCTATGACGATGTGAAATCGTGCGATCGGCGCACGGCAGGTCGGACATCGGCCCCGCAGTGCGAGATAACTCGCGATCGGCACCATCTCGCGAAGGCCGAGGGAACGGCCGCAGCTTTCGCATTCGGAGCGCGTCCACACGACCGGGCGGCGCTGGGGCAGCCGCCGGACCAGCACGCCCAGGAAACTGCCGACGAACGGCGCTAACAGCAGCGGAAGGAGCCACGGCAAGGGGATTTGTTTCCCGTCCATATTCCAGTACGATGACGCGGTCGTCCCGACTGTTCCCCTTGGAGCCTTCGGAGTCGTCTCATGTACTCGCCATGCTGCCCGCGGAAACCGGCCGAGAGTTCAGTGCCAACTGGAACCTGTACAGAATGCCGGCTGACGGCGATTCCGTATCTCGCCTGCATGGCCACCGTTGCCGCGTTCAACCATCTGCTGCCGTCCATCCAAGCAGTGGAGGGCGGTAGCATCGGCAGCATCCATCGCAACCTGGACGGGTCCGACGATCTGGGCGTGATGCAGGTCAACACTCGCTGGTTGCCGTCTCTTGCACGTTATACCGGCCTTCGTGAAGAGGTTGTGCGTTTCCACCTGATCGACTCGCCGTGCTTCAGCATCCCGGCCGGAGGCGCGATCCTGCGGGTTTATCTCGACGAAACGCATGGCGACCTGATGCGGGCGATCGGCGACTATCATTTCCACACGCCGATGCTCAATCAGGCATATCAGGTACAGGTGATGCGCTCCGCGTTCAGGCTTTTCGTAAATCCCGGGCCCGAGTCGCAACCGTAATTCCCCAGCCTGTCAGGCATCTCGCCTCAGGACGGCGGAGCTCCCCAAGCCAGAATCTGATAGGGGCGCCCGTCCGCTGTCGGCTGGATGCGGATTATAGCGTGCCGGATGAACGACGAGCCGTCGGCCTCGCGCGCCTCGGCCGTGATCGAGACCTCGGGCGCCGCACTGGTATTGCCCAAGCCCACTGCACCGCTGTCGGCACCTGCCGCCTCGGTGATTGCCTTCAGCACGATGGGGTCGGCGGCGACGGGGACGGGATCGCCGTCCTGGTAGATCGAGAGGTGCGGGATCAAGCGTTCGAGCAGCTCTGGTGTCATGCCGAGGACTAACCCGAGTTCGTCAAGGGATTGGAATGGCGCGCCCGGTGGCCCGTACTCGCGCCCGGCAGCGCGGTATTCGGCAGCGGTGGCGACGACAAGTTGCGGTGGCAAATTACCCGTCCGCCAGTTGATGATCGCCGCCGCCACTGCGGCCGCGCTCTGCGGGTCGGCGCCGACGTTGCGCAATAGCGCCGCCAGCAATGCCTCTGAGGCAGTATTTGGATTGATCTTACCGGCCTCGCTGCGGATGCGAATCAACACGACGCCGTTTGCAATTCTGACCTGATGGGGGGCTCCGCCGATGTTCCAATGCCGCGCCGAGCCATCCAGGAGGTGGAACAAGGCTTCGTAAACCGCGCCATCGGCAGCCGCTTCGGCCGCTGCTCCACTGCGCAAATTCGCTGCGATTCGTGCTTCGACGCGCCCGGCTGCGGTCAGTTGGGTCACCAGCAACGCCAAAAGAACCAGGATCCAGAGTACGATCAACAGGGCAAAGCCGCGCTGAGTACGGGACGATTCGCGGCCCCCCGGCAGGCAAACACGAGCAACCAGACCCTCAGCGATCGCGCGGGCGGCTCCCGATGCTTTTGGTCTCGCGACGCGACGATGAGTGTCGGTGTCGCCGGACACTTGCCTGCGTTTAGCCCAGCCAGAAGACCTCGGCCGATCGGTGTTGGAAGTGGCTGCCATGGGTTGGACGCATTTTAGCATGCCCTCGCGAAACAGCGAGGAGGCTTTTTGCTGGCCTGTGACCGAAGGCGAGGCGTGTAGGCTTGCGACTGGCCATTGTCGCGGCGCGCAACTCACCGGCGCTGAACCCCGGCAATCGGTGGCCGGCAACTACCACGGAGCGGCGGAAGAAGGTGCCATTGCCCGATCGCGCCAGGCAGCGCCCCGTCAGCAAGGGGAACACTGGCTTCTGCGGTGTGGCTCCCGACCGGGCGGCCAGATGTCCCGGATTCTCAGCCTGAGAGGCGTTTGCCGACGGATAATTCACTCGGCGAGATCAACGAGCGCGTACTGGTGGCCTCGGATACCCACGAAGCGCTGAAAGCTGCGGTCACCGGCGCGCTTCCTGGCTGCGTTGCTGGGTGCCGCCTCTGTCCGCCGCGGGGAGCTCCTATCCGCCAGCCCTGGACGGCGTGGCGGCGCGGAAGGCGAATACCGTGAAGCTGGCATCGACCGGCGGTCCATCTCCCTCGCGCCGAGCCGGCAGACCGTGGATCTGCAGATCGTCAACCAGCATGCGAGGCATCGCCCGGTCGATCGACTGAAGGAGATGCACGATGGTCGACCAGCGCGGCGCGTATACCGAAACGCGCAGGCCGATCCGCCGGTACGCGCCCACTTGGCTGGCGGGCAGCATTTCGGTACTGGTGACGGACACACCGGATTTGTCGGCCATGTCTTGCACCAATCCCTGCAAGGTAGCACCGGCAATTGGGTCGGCCGCGCCGTCGAGGAGCGCACGCGCCGGGGGACCGCCGGCCGTGGCAGCGGCCTGTCGCTGCAGATCGGGCAGGCTTGCGACCACGGCGGCCATATGCCGCGCCAAGGCACGGCGCTCGGCGATGAGCTCGGCGCGATGCGAATGCCATAAGATGAGGGGATTCGCGATGCCGAACCATAACGCCCCCGCCACGGAGCCCGCGAGGGCAACCGCAAGGACCTGTCCCCACCTCCCGCTGGGAAGAGTCGTATTCATGCGATCAGCGATCCGCCGGGATGAAGCCGCTTTCCTGCTGGCGCGACCCCACGATATAACGGCGCCGCGGCCGATGAAAGCAAATCCTCCAAGAACGATACGCGCCGGGAAGAGATTTCGTTGCGGAGTGTTATCTTCATGATTGTGCTTCACCCTCGCTGCTGCTGCCGCTAGAATGCCCTTGTTCGAACCAAAGAGGAAACGGTGCGGCGTGCAGCAAGGGGACATCCCGGATAGCCCTTACGACGACAGCCGGGCGGGTTTCACGCTACTCGAGCTCCTTGTCGTCATTGTCATACTCGGCCTGCTGATCGGCCTGGTCGCGCCGGCAGCGTTGCGCCAGCTCGGCGGCGCTCGAATCTCGCTCGCCCACCAGTCGATCGAACGGCTCGGCTCGGTGCTCGACCTCTACAAGCTTGATGTCGGCAGCTACCCGACCACCGAGGAGGGATTGCAGGCGCTGGTCGTGAAACCTCTCGACGCGGAGAACTGGAATGGCCCTTATCTCAAAGGAGATCAACTTCCGCTTGACCCCTGGAGCCATCCCTACATCTACCGCAATCCCTCGAACCGCACAGGCCGCGACTATGATCTCTGTTCCGCGGGCCCATCCGCGCAGTTAGCCGCCGCGGAGGACTCGCAAATCTGCAATCCATGAGCCGTCAATGCAGGCCGAGGTTCTGCCTGAGCAGCTCGTTGGGATCCGGTGAGCCGCTGGCCTTCAGGTTCTGCAATTGCTGCGGTACCACGGCGGCATTGCGCATCTGGTCGCGCAGATCGTCGGTAAGCGCCCGCGCGTCGCGCTGATCGTGGATGACGTGTGGCGTGATCAGGACCAGCAGCTCGGTTCGCATGCGCGAATTGTTCTGCTGCCCAAATAGGCCGCCGATCAGCGGGATATCTTTGATCCAGGGGAAGCCCTGGTTGGTCTGCGTTGCGCTGTCCTGAATGAGACCGGCCAACCCCACCGTCTGCCCGTCCTCGACCACGACGCTCGACTGCACGGTGCGCTCCAGGAACGCCGGGGAATTGACCTGGGTGGTGATTGAGGAGTCGACATTACTTACGACCTGCACGATGTCGAGCGTCACCAGACCGCCGCTGTTCACCCGCGGGGTTACCTGCGTGATCACGCCCGTCTGCATGTAGTTGACCGAATTCACGATCGGGGCGTTACTGGCGATGGTGCTTTGCGAGGTCTGCGACAGGTACGGGACCAGATCACCCACCTGAAGCTGCGCCGGCTGGTTATCCAGCACCATGATCTCCGGCGACGACAGCACGCGCACCTTGGTGACTCCCTGCAACGCCGCCAGCGCCAGTTGGGCGGAGTTGGGATTGCCGACCAGTCGGAAACCCGTCGTCACGCCCGGAAACGTCTGGGCCAGGACACCGTTGAGGCCGCCCTGGTTGAAGAAGAACTGCGTGCCGTATTGCAGCGCGTCGTTCAGGTCGACCTCGGCGATGATCGCGTCGATGCGCACCTGCAGCGGCAGGATGTCGATCTTACGCAGCATCGCCTCGACGGTGTCCTCCTCCTGCGCAGTCGCGTAAATCAGCACCGCGTTGTTCTGGGTATCCGGAATGATGTGCATTGCGGTTGGCTCGCCGCCGGCCGCCTGTTCAAGCCCGCCGAGCAGCGGATTGGGCGCCGAAGCAGCCGGCGCACCGGCGGCTGCTCCCGGCGCGCCGGCAGTCCCCGCCGTCCCGATCCCGCCGCCGAGGGTTCCGCCCAATCCGGGAGTTCCAATCCCGCCCCCCAGGCCGCCGGCACCAGCCCCCAACAGCCCGCCGCCGACGGTTCCGCTCAGGCCGATGCTGCTCAGTCCCGTCGATGTGCCGTATCCCGCCGTGCGGCCGTTGCTGCTTGGCTGCGCGGTCACGTTGTTCGGGGTGAACGCCTGCTGGAGCATGTAGGCAACGTCATTCGCGCGGCTGTCCTGCAGGTAGTAAACGTGCCAACTGCGCACCGTCTCCCGCTGCTTGCGCTGGATCAGGGCATAGACCCGCTGCACGTCCTCGATGAGCGCCGGCTGGCTGGCGACCACCAGCACCGAGTTGATGCGCGGCATCGGCACAACCTTCACCAAGTCGGCGAGCGGGCCGTGCGTCTGGCTCCGGAAGGCGTCCTGCAACGAGGACGCGAAATCCTTGGCATCACCGCTGGTGACCGGGAGCAGCGCGTAGGACTGCCCAGCCAGGATGTCGATGTCGAAGGCGCGCACCAGTTGGACCAGCGTGTCGCGCGTCGGCGGGTCGCCGCTCACTACCAGCGCATTGCTGCCCTGCTCGGCGACGATCCTGCCGCCATTGGCGACAAAGGGCCGCAGCAGCAGCGCGAGTTCCGGCGCCGAGGTGTAGCGCAGCGGAACCACGGCAACCCCGGCCTCGGCCGCGGTCGTGGCAACAGCGGATACGGTCGCCGCATCCCTGGTCGGCAGAACGCGGTAGACGTCGCCGGACACAACCATTGTCGCCCCGTTTTGCGCCAGCAGGGTCTGCAGCACCGCCAGCAGTTGCGAGCGCGTCAACGGTTGTACTGTGCGCAAGGTGGCAGTGCCATGCACGCCGGGGTCGATGGTGTAGTTGACGTGCAGGATATTGCCAAGGATCTGCGCGACCGCTGCGCGGATGTCCGTATCGGCGAAATCCAGCGAAACGTTGCCTGCCGCGGCGTACGCGGCTTGACCGGGCGGCAGTTCGGCGGATGCCGCCGGCGCGAGTGAATAGCGCGCCGGAGGCGTCGCCTCGGGTGCGCCGACATTGCCGTTGATGCGGGCCGCTGCGGTTCCGGCCGCCGCCGAGATTTGGGGTAATGGCGCTGGTGGTGCCTCGACCGGCTTCGCGCAGGCAGCCAATCCGGCCAACCAGAGCAGCAGCCCGAGGCTACGGATCATTTCGGACCCTCTGACGCCGATTGCCCGTCGGTGGCTGGACCGGCCAAGCGGCCGGGCAGCAATGCCGGAAACGGTACCGATGAAGCGGCTGGGCGGTCGAAGGCGGGATGTACCACGCGGCTGCCTTTGGGCCCCACGAGCGTGACCTGTTCCGGTTCGATGGCTCGGACCACGTAGGGGCCCAGGGTGGTGCCCTCGGTCGCGACCACTGGTTTGCCGCCGCCGGAGGGGGCGAAGATCGCGCTCCTGCCCGAGGGGGTGATCAAGATCCCACTCAACCGCGGCAGGTCCGCAAGCACTGGGGCAGCGACGACCGCCACGGCCTGCCGGGGTGGGCGTCGGTCAGGACTGAACAGCGGACGTGACAGCGCGGTGGCAACCCATGCGGCGGTGTGATCAGCCGGGAATCCGTCCGATTGATTGGACGGCATAATAGCCGCTGGCTGGGCCGTAGCGACAACCGATTCGGAACCGGTGTCTTCGGAAGCGGCCTCGAGGACCAAACTGCCGGCAAGCGCGGTTGCTATCACACCCAGGGCGGCGAAGGCCAAGCGGCTCATCGCCGAGCTTCTGAAGCGGCTCCGGCTGGCAAGGCCGGAACGTTATGCGTGGCTATGCACATGCTATGGAACAAGCTCCGCGCGAATCGAGAACAGATCGGCGTGGCTGCTCTCTGCACGCGTAATTGGAGCCACGAAGGCCGCATTGCGGATCGTTGCTTCCGCCGAGAGCGCCGCAATCAGCTTGGCCGCGGCGGTCGACTCGCCGCTGAGCGTGATCTGACGCTGGCGCAGCGCGAAATCGGTCAGATATGTATCGTCGGGCAAGAGGCGGGTGACAACTGCAATCGCCTGAAGCGCGTCGCCCACCCGCGCGCGCTCGGCCGCCAGCACGTCGCCGCCGGCCTCGGCCGCTGCGATGCGACGGCGAATCCCCTCGGCCTGTTCCACCCGAGGCCGGAGCGCAGCAATGCCCGCCTCGATGTCGTTTCGAGCGATTGATTGTTGCACAAAAGGCTGCACTGCTGCCGCCACAGCCAGCCCGGCGCAGCCAGCCGTGCCGGCCGCCCGGGCCCGCCTGCGCCAACGCTCGCTCCGCGAAGGCGGCCTGCTGAGTGCGATCCGCCGATTCTGCCCGCCGGGGACACGACCCTCGAGCGCAGTCGGCGCAAGACCGATTCGCGACAGCGCGGCGAACAATCCCTGAAGGGGTGCCTTCGGTGTCAGCGACAACCGCAGGTGAAGCTGGCCGCGCGCGCGCTCGCGGCGTTCGATTGTCCAAGTCCAGAACACCTCCTCGGCCGCGAAGGGTGTGATGCGATCCATTTCGTAGTGCAGAACTCGCCCTGGATCGCGCTCCGCTGCCAGGGGCAGGATCGCTTCGCGCTCCAGCAGAGCCATTCCCGGCAGTACGAGCACGACAGAGTCAGTGCTTTGCGCCGCCACCATCCTCAACGCGGCGCGTATACCTGCCTCATCGAGGACGAAACGGCCGAGCTCTTTGTTGCGTCCTTTCCGCCGCAGGCTCAGGTGCACAGAAGCTGGCGTTCCCGCCGGCAAGCTGTCGAGCGTCACAAAAAACCCCGCCTGCGCGAGGTCGCGACCCCGCCAACGTGGCGGAGCGAGGTCGCAGAGGCGCTGCCACCACCAGTCCAGGAATTCAGCAGCGTGCCGATACATAGACATTATCGCTCCCGGAGCGATGAAGCTGCTCGGCTGTTCCGCCTCGCATTGCGTAATCAATCAATACCATAAACGTTGTTCATCCAAGTTAATACTAACGTTTACTCCTCATCGATACGATCTCGCATCGGCGCGGCCACAATATCTGGCCAGTGTCGCGGATCGCCTTTGACGAATATCAGGCGGATACGGATCAACCCCGGCAGTCCGTCCTGGTTCCAGCGGTTCTGCCAGCCACCTCCCGCAGCGGAACCCCAATAGGCAACCTCCAGACGGTCGACCCCGCGCAGTAGTTCGGATGTCTGTGCCGCCGGTGCCGGCCCGAAACGAATCGCGTGCAAATGCGGTGTCCAGCGCAGCACCAGCCGGTGCGCGGCATCGACGCCGAGACCCACATCGGCCCGCTGGATCGGCAGCGAGGACGTCATTGGCAGTTCTGCGGTGAAGGCGAGGCTGGCCGGATTGCCCTGAAGCGTGAGCGGGTCGCCGGACGTGCCGGGGTCCATGGTCTCGACGAGCCGGCGCAAGGTGCGGTCGACCGCATCCAAGTCCTCGCGTCGACCGATCATGCGTGCCTGCAACTCCCACGCCCTAAGGCCGAAATGCACGCCTTCGGTCAATCCGATCACCAGAAACCCGAGCACAACCAGTGCAACCAGGATCTCGAGGAGAGTGAAGCCTTCCTCGCGGTGAATCATGGCCCGCCGTTCCCTGGGCCGCTCGCCGGTGCCGTGCCGAGGCGCTCGCTGTCCAGCTCGACCATCCTCTGGCGGCCATCCTCCTGCCAGGACACCGCCACGCTGACCGCGTAGAGGGTGGTCCGGACCGCGGGCGCCCCTCCGACAACCCCGCCACCGCGCACCGTGGCGGCGATCGGGGAGACGCGCACATGCCAATGATAGGAACTGCCCCGACGGTCATCTGACTCGCGCGAGGGGGCTCCATCGTCGTCCCCTTGCAGGTCCGTCGCGACAGGGCTCCAGCCGAGCGCCGCCAGATGCGAGCGTGCACGGGACAGCGCCTCCTCGTACCGGCCGGCGACGTCGGCCGACAGCAGCCCGGTAAGCGCACCACGGAACAGCACGGAGAGCGCCAGCGCGGCGATCGCGAACGCGACCAAGACCTCCAGCAAGGTGAAGCCCCGCTCACGGCGAATCGCCTCAGGCCGCGGCCTACTGCGCACCGACGACACTCACGCGGCCAGTCAGCCAGTCCACGCCGATGCTGAGCCGCAACTTGCCATTCGCCAGTTCGATCCGTCCGCCGGAGGCGCTGCCATCCGGGGCGAAGCGGATTGCGACAATCCGATTGCCGAAGGTCTCCCCCGGCGCGACGGCTGCCGACAGGTCAAGCCAGGGCGGCAGGCCATTGGCCTCTCCGGCATCGATACGGAAACTGTGCCCTCTGGGATCCAGGGTGAACTCGACAGGGCGGTTGGCGGCGATTGCCCGGGCGCGCGCGGCGCGCAGCGTCTGGGCAATATCGCGCGCCGCAGCGCGGGCCTCCAAGGTCCTGCTGTGCATGGGGCCGCGCGCCAGCACAAGGCCGATAACGAGCCCGAGCACGACCAGCACGACGATCATTTCGATCAGCGTAAAACCGTGCGACAGCGTGGGCGCGGCCGAACGGACCGTCGGATCGGATGGCCATCGAGCAGGCGTGGCGGGATCCGCGG
>Ga0335074_10012425_pt1 | contig 11939 bp, 11 predicted proteins | sample Lox_Sample_23_FD_206715 | JGI IMG/M metagenome (GOLD analysis project Ga0335074, IMG submission 206715) | Soil microbial communities from Loxahatchee National Wildlife Refuge, Florida, United States - Lox_Sample_2.3 | ecosystem: Environmental > Terrestrial > Soil > Wetlands | place: USA...
GCCGAACACCACCACGGGATTGAGCCCGAATATGTTGATGTGGATTGCGGAGGCCCCGGACATGGCGGCACCGGACTCGGCGACCGCCTGCATCATCAATGCGGCCTCGGTGATGCCGAGGCCGGCGCCGCCATACTCCGCCGGCATAGCGATGCCGAGCCAGCCGGCCTCTGCCATCGCGGCATAGAAGGCGTCGGGGAAGGTGGCGGTGCGCTCGCGTTCCAGCCAGTAGGCGTCATCGAAGCGGGACGCCAGGCGCAGGACCTGCTCGCGGATCTGCGACTGGGCGTCGGTGAGGGCGAAGTCCATGGCGGCGTCCCGGGCAATGGTTGCCCGGCGGCCCGGGCGTGATCCCTTGCAGGCATGTACACGCACCGCGTAGGGCGGAAAAGCGAAGCGCATTCCGCCGCTGCGGTGACGGGCCTTGCCCAGGCCAACAGGCGTAGTCATGTTAATCACCATGTACACGCAGGGATTGCAGCCCGCCGAGGCGGGTGCCGGGCCGGCAGAGGCAGCGGGGCGATTCCAGGCCAGGATCGACGCCGAAGAGAAGATCGAGCCCAACGACTGGATGCCGGAGGCGTATCGCCGCACGTTGGTCCGCCAGATCAGCCAGCACGCGCATTCCGAGATCGTCGGAATGCTGCCTGAGGGCAATTGGCTCACCCGCGCGCCATCGCTCCGCCGAAAAGCGGCACTGCTGGCGAAGGTGCAGGACGAATGTGGGCACGGTGTCTATCTCTATGCCGCCGCCGAGACGCTGGGCGTGTCGCGCGAGGCGATGGTCGAGCAGTTGCTGTCCCGGAGTGCGAAGTACAGTTCCATCTTCAACTATCCGACGTTGACCTGGGCCGATATCGGCGCGATCGGCTGGCTGGTGGATGGCGCGGCGATCATGAACCAGATCCCGCTGTGCCGATGCTCTTATGGGCCATACGCGCGGGCGATGATCCGCATCTGCCGGGAAGAGAGCTTCCACCAGCGACAGGGCTACGAGATCATGCTGACTCTGTGTCGCGGGACTGCTGAGCAAAAAGCAATGGCGCAGGATGCGCTGGATCGCTGGTGGTGGCCGGTGCTGATGATGTTCGGGCCGCCGGATTCGGAGAGCACGCACTCCGATACGTCGACGCGGTGGAAGATCAAGCGGTTCAGCAATGACGGGCTGCGGCAGAAATTCGTCGATGCGACGGTGCCGCAGGGGTTGTACCTGGGGCTGAAGTTTCCGGACCCGGCGCTACGGTTCGATGAGGCCAGCGGGCACTGGGGGTTCGGAGCGATCGACTGGGAGGAGTTCCGCCGCGTGGTGGCGGGCGGCGGACCATGCAATCGCGAGCGGCTGGAGGCTCGGCAGCGCGCCCACGCGGATGGCGCCTGGGTGCGCGAGGCGGCGCTGGCGTTCGCGGCGAAGCGGGCGGCCGAGGCCCGGTTCCAGGAGGCAGCGGAATGACCGAACCGGCCATGCCTCTGTGGGAAGTGTTCATCCGCACCCGCAACGGGCTGGCGCACAAGCACGCCGGCTCGATCCATGCGGCGGACGCCGAGATGGCACTGCAGGCGGCGCGTGACACGTACACGCGCCGTGGCGAGGGCTTGTCGTTATGGGTGGTGCCGTCGGCCGCCATCGTGGCGAGCGACCCGGGTGAGAAGGGGATGCTATTCGAACCGGCAGCCACGAAAGTGTACCGGCATCCGACGTTCTATGAGGTGCCGGATGAGGTGGGGAATATGTGAGGGCGCCCATGCAGAGGATAATCTTGGACGCGGAGGTGGGGCGGGTTTCTGAAGAACTGATGCGGCGAGGAATCGCTGCCGCGAGCCGGGTGCACGTCGTGGCTGAGGTTATCGAGGCACCTGACCTTCCAGTGGCCGCCCTGGCCGAGGCAGGAGGAGATTCGCGTTTCTGGCCGACGAACCTGACCTTATATAGCGATTCCGGCCTGATTGAGCGGAACCGGTGAGTTTCGAGTTCGGCGCCATCGTTCTCGCCCGCTTTCCGTTACTGATCTCTCCGGCGATAAGCTGCGCCCGGCTATGGTCGTTTCAGAGACAACGAACGCTGCAGCGATGTGGTAGTCTGCTTTATCACCTCGATGGCACGATCAGGTCCGGACATGGCTTTCCATCAACCCGACCTCTGGGACCGGCTTGAGAGTTCCCTCTGTGGTCCGCTTCGACAAGCTTGCGACGCTTGATAGGGCCGTTATTACGGGCAAGCTTGGCGATGCTCCGCCGGAACGGCTGACAGCGAACCCGGCTGCCTTCTTCGGTGTGTTCGGGTTCAGGAATATTGCAGGTCAGCCTCCTGATTGACCCCTTTGGTTTGCCAAAACTTGAGCTTCGACCCGCCGCCTACCGCTCATCCGCGATCGTGAAGCCCAGCCAGCCCCTCACCGCCGCACCCGCCCCGGCCACAACGCCGTCGCCGCAGCCAGCATCAGCACGAAGCGCAGCAGCGCCAGATCGCGCTCGTCGCGATCGATCTCGGCGCTCAGCACGGCAGCCGAGACCGTCGTCAGCAGCCATCCACCCGCATGCCGACCGCGCTCCGAGGCCACCAGCACCCCGCCGGCAAACTCGCTTGCCCCGACAAGCTGACGCGCCCCATCCGACCAGCCCCATTTCGCGAACAGCCGCTCATATCCGCCCAGGCCCAGCAGCTTGTCAGCGCCGGCGATGGCGAAGCCGAGACCCAGAAACGGAAACCATTTGCGCACCATGGCCAGTCTCCTGTGTGGCGCGTCCGCTGCGCCTTCGAACGAACAGATTGGGGCTGGCCGCAGCCGTGACTCGTTAACACCTGCGTGTCCGCGCCTTCCGGAGCCGGGTCAGCGCAACCGCGTCGTCCCTCCCTCACCCGCCGTGCTTCGCGCGCCGACCTCTGCCGCGGAGCGAGAGAGTTGCAAACACGACCCTTGACCAGACTCGCGGCACCCGGTCCGATCCGGTCAACGCAATGCGAGTGGCCCAGATCATGGCCGGCGCCCCCGCCGGCGGGGCAGAGCTGTTCTTCGAACGGCTGACCGGCGCCCTGCTCCAGGCGGGAGACACCGTCCTGCCGATAATCCGCCGGGATTCCGAGCGCGCCGCAAGGCTCCGCGCCGCCGGCGCCTCCTCGGTCGAACTTGCGTTTGGCAATCCCCTCGACCTCCGGACCGGCCCCCGCCTCGCCGCCACGTTGCGCCAATTCGGCCCACAGGTCGCGGTCACCTGGATGAGCCGCGCCGCGCGCTTCGCCCCGCGCGGCCCCTGGGTTCTGGTCGGGCGGCTGGGGGGCTTCTACGACCTGGCCTATTTCCGCCGTTGCGATCACCTCGCCGGCAACACGCATGGCATCGTCGAATGGATCACCGCCCAGGGCTGGCCGGCCGAGCGTGCCCATTACCTCCCCAACTTCGTCCCTGACCTCGCCGGCACACCTCCGGCGCCTCGCTCGGGCCTCGGCGTCCCCGACAGCGCCCTGATGATCCTGGCACTCGGCCGTCTGCATCAGGACAAAGCCTTCGACGTGCTGATCCGCGCGCTGTCCCGGCTGCCCCATGTGCATCTGGTGATCGCGGGCGAAGGCCCGGAGCGGGCGCGTCTGACCCGACTCGCGCGAAAACAGGGCGTCTCCGGCCGGCTGCACTTGCTCGGGTGGCGTGATGACACCGGCGCCTTGCTGGCGGCTGCCGACGTCCTGGCCTGCCCGTCGCGAATCGAGCCGCTGGGCAACGTCGTGCTTGAGGCATGGTCGGCGCGCCGGCCCGTCGTTGCGGCTTCGGCCCATGGCCCCAGAGAGCTGATCACCCCCAACCAAACGGGCCTCCTCATCCCGCCCGAAGACCCCACCAGTCTCGCCGACGCCCTCGCCACCGTACTGGAAGACAAATCCCACGCCGCTGCCCTGGCCGAAGCGGGGCGCGCCCGCTACGAAGCCTGCTTCGCGGAAGGCCCGGTCGTCGCGCTGTGGCGCCGATTCCTGGCGAGCGTGGAGAAGTCCTGAATGTGCGGCATCGCCGGCCTGATCCTGTCCTCGACCGCGCCGCCGCCCGATCCCGCCGTGCTGTCGCGCATGCTCCGCGCCCTGGCCCATCGTGGGCCAGACGGCACTGGACACAGCGTCATCGGCCGCGTCGCCCTGGTGCACAACCGCCTGGCCATCATCGACCTGGAAACCGGCGACCAGCCGCTGTTCGCCGGCCCCGCGACGCTGGTCGCCAACGGCGAGATCTACAACTACCGCGAGCTGCGCGCCGAACTGCCCGAGATCGCCTTCGCCACCCACAGCGACTGCGAGCCGGCCCTGCATCTCTGGCGACGTGACGGCCCCGACTATGCCGCCCGCCTGCGCGGCATGTTCGCCATCGCGATACACGAGCGCGTCGCCCGTAGCGTGACCCTCACCCGCGACCCGTTCGGCATCAAGCCTCTCTACACCGCGCCCACCGCGCATGGCTTGGCCTTCGCCTCCGAGCCGCAGGCGCTGCTGGAATCCGGACTGGTGCTCCGCCGTCTCCGCCCCGCGGCCCGCGACGAGTTGCTGCAGCTTCAGTTCACCACCGGCGCCGAGACGATCTTCGAAGGCATCAGCCGCGTCCTCCCCGGCGAGACACTGACCTGCGCTGATGGCAACGTGCTCGACCGCCGCCGCATCCCCTCCCTGCCCGAAGGCGGACCGGAACAAATAGACGAAGACGCGGCGCTCGAACGGCTGGATCGCGCACTCGAGGAAAGCGTGCTGCTGCACCAGCGCAGCGACGTGCCCTACGGGATGTTCCTTTCCGGCGGCATCGACAGCTCCGTGCTTCTGGCGCTGATGGCGCGGCTCAACAACCAGCCGGTACTGGCCTTCACCGCCGGCTGGGACCTTCCCCGCGACACGCCCGGCATGGCCGACGAGCGGGCACACGCGGCCACTGTGGCGCAGGCCGCTGGCGCCCAGCACGAGCCCGTCGAGATCACCGAAGCGATGGTCTGGCAGCACCTGCCGGAGATCGTCGCCTGCATGGACGACCCGGCCGCCGACTACGCGATCATCCCAAGCTGGTTCCTCGCCCGTCGCGCCCGAGAGGACGTGAAGGTGGTCCTGTGCGGCGAAGGCGGCGACGAGCTGTTTGCCGGCTACGGCCGCTACCGCAAGGCAATGCGGCCATGGTGGCTGGGCGGGCGGACGATGCGGACGCGCGGGCACCTGGACCGTGTGAACGTGCTGCGCCGCCGCCCGACCGCCTGGCGCGACGGTTTTGCCGCCAGCGAGCAGCTTGCCGCCGACGGTGGCCGGACCCGGCTCGCCGCCGCCCAGGCCGCCGATGTCGCCGACTGGCTGCCGCACGATTTGCTGCTAAAGCTCGATCGCTGCCTGATGGCGCACGCCGTGGAGGGCCGCACGCCTTTCCTCGATCCCGGCGTCGCCGCCGCGGCGTTCCGTTTGCCCGACGAGCTCAAGTTGCGCCGCCGCATGGGCAAATACCTGCTGCGCCGCTGGCTGGAAAAACATCTCCCGATCGCAGCCCCGTTCTCGCCCAAACGCGGTTTCACCGTCCCTGTCGCGGAGTGGATCAAGAGCCGCGGAGAACGACTCGGCCCGCTGGTCGCCGCGCAGCCCGGCGTGGCGGAAATCGCCGAGCCCGCCAAGGTCGAGGCGCTGTTCCGCCACGGCGCCAGCGTCAGCGGCGAGTGGCGCGACGGCTTCGCCGCGTGGCTTCTGCTATTCTATGCGCTCTGGCACCGACGCCATATCGTCGGGCTGAAGCCAGCCGGAGACGTATTCGACACGTTGGCCACTCCGTAGGGTGGAATTCATTCCGCCATCCTCCAAACTCAGCGGAGACCCCCATGCCCGCCCACCACGACATGATCATCCGCAACGGCATCTGCGTGCTGCCCTGGGGCATGGAGCAAACCGACATCGGCGTGCGCCATGGCCGCATCGCAGCGCTCGGCGTGCCCCACAACGCCACCGCTGATGAGACAATCGACGCTGCCGGATTGCACGTGCTGCCCGGCTTGATCGACAGCCACGTGCATCTGCGCGATCCCGGCGACGCATCAGTCGAAACTATCCCCACCGGCACCAAAGCCGCCGTGCTAGGGGGACTGGCCGCGGTGTTCGACATGCCCAACACCAGCCCCTCGATCACCGACGCCTCCCGCCTGGCCTGGAAGCAGGACTATGCCGAGCACAGCGCGTGGTGCGACATCGGCCTCTACGTCGGCGGCACCAAAACCAACATCGCTGAGCTGGCAGCGCTAGAGACCGGCCGTGGAGTCTGCGCCATCAAGGTCTTCGCCGGCTCCTCCACGGGCGATCTGCTGGTCGAGGATGACGAGCATCTGGAACGCATCATGCGCTCCGGCCGCCGCCGCATCGCTTATCACAGCGAGGACGAATACCGCCTCCAGGCACGTCGCCCGATGTTCCACCGCGGTGACCCGCACCGCCGCCACATGGAATGGCGCGACGAGGAGACCGCGTTCCTCGGCACGCGACGGCTGATGGCTTTGGCCCGCACCACTGGCCGACCGGCCCACATCCTGCACATCTCGACCGCCGAAGAGCTGGATTACCTGAAGGACTTCCGCGGCGTTGCCACCTGCGAGGTGCTGGTGAACCACCTGACCCAAGTGGCGCCCGATGTATACGACACGCTGAAAGGCTTCGGCGTAATGAACCCGCCGATCCGCGACCGCCGCCATTATGATGCCGTGTGGAAGGCGATAAGCGACGGCACGGTCGATACTGTCGGCTCCGACCACGCACCGCACAGCCGCGAGAAGAAGCTACTCCCCTGGCCCGACTGCCCAGCCGGCCTTACCGGCGTGCAAACGATTGTCCCGGTGATGCTGAACCACGTCGCCGCCGGCCGGCTGCCGCTATCGCGCCTTGTCGATCTGATGTGCGCCGGCCCGGCCCGCGTCTATGGCGTTGTCGGCAAAGGGCGTTTGGCAGCCGGCTACGACGCCGATTTCACGCTGGTCGACCTAAAGCGCCGGCAACGCATCGAGGAATCCTGGATTGTCTCGCCTTGCAGTTGGACACCGTTCGCCGGGATGGACATCACCGGATGGCCGGTCGCCACCATCATCCGCGGACGCGCCGTCATGCGCGAGGACGAACTACTCGGCTCACCCCAGGGCCAACTGGTTCGCTTCGCCGGCTGAGGGGACGCACGGTTCCCCTCCCCTTGGGGGGCGACTATCCGGTACTTGACTCACGATAGGCCGCGCCACCTGGGCCATTTCTTCCGGTGTCTGAGTGAAGCAGAGAAACAACGAAAACATGGGCCGGCCTTGTTTTCAGCGCGATTCGCCGTAATCGCCGCGCGCCGTGGGCGGAACATGCGCCTGTCTCAGTCGAATCTATCAGTCTGGCAGGCCCGCTGGCGTTATCGCTCGCTGTGATCGAACAACGGAACCTCATAGCGAGCGAAGACCGGATCCGCCGACACCAGCAGAAGCTGCTCCAGCCGTGCCTGCGCAATCAGCATCCGGTCGAACGGGTCGTCATGGTGCCGCGGCAACCCGCCCGCTTCGATGCAATGGGTCGCCCGCATCGGCAGGCTCTCGCACACCATCGATGCCAATATCTCGTCGTAACGGTGAATTGGAAACTCCAGCCGACCAAGTGTCCGCGCGATCGCGATCTCCCAGGCCGTGGTGGCACTGATGAAGACCGTGTTCTCGGCGGAAAGGAGGGTGGCACGTGATCGGGCGCTCAGGCGCCTCGAAGAGGAAACGGCCCAGATCAGAATATGCGTATCGAGCAGCAGCCTCAGAGCGCTTCGCCTTTGAAGGCGGCGGCAATGGATGCTGGCAATGGCGCGTCGAAGTCGGGTCCCACCCGCACCTGGCCGGCCAGCAAATCGAGCCGGCGCGGACCCGACTTGGCCAACGGGACCAGTCGGGCCAACGGGAGTCCGGCTTTTGCGATCACGATCTCCTCGCCGGCTGCGGCTCGCTCGACAAGTCGCGACAGCTTCGTCTTTGCCTCATAGAGATTGACGGTCTCCAATTGGACCTCACGTCTCGGCTTTGCCGAGGACATAGATGCTCGGTCTCAGTTGCTCAAGCTTGGTCGACCCGCTTGCCTGCGGACGGCGATCGTAGGAATTGTGAATGCGCCCTGGCCACAGATTCCTTACAGACCCTACTTGGCCCCCACCGCCGGCAACACGGCGCGCGCCGTCGGCCCGGCCTTTGACGCGGCTCGGGGGCTTGCGTCATTGTCATGTCATCGCGCAGATGACGGTCGGGGATCGGAGCGATGCAGGCTGCACTGGACGCCGTGCTGCGGCGATTTGTCACGCTCGGGCGGTTGACCGTCCGCTGGCCGGACGGAAGCGCGACCGTCTATGCCGGCCCCCCCGGTTCGGGTCCCGCCGCAGCAATGGCGTTTCGTGATCACGCCACGATCCGCCGCGTGCTGCTCAACCCATCGCTGGCGGTCGGCGAGGCCTATATGGACGGCGGCCTGCAAGTTCGCGACGGCGGCATCTATGACGTGCTGGACGTGCTGATCGCCAACCTGATGGCCAATTGGGCTGCGTTGCCGGCGGCGCGGCTGCACGCCGCCTTCGCCCGCCTCAAGCGGCGGTTCGACCAGTACAACCCGGCCCGGCGGGCACGTCGCAACGCGGCGCACCACTATGACCTGAATGGCCGGCTCTACAGCCTGTTCCTCGACCGCGACCGGCAATATTCCTGCGCCTATTTCCCGCGCGGCGACGAAACCCTGGAAGAGGCGCAGATCGCCAAGAAGCGCCACCTGGCCGCCAAGCTGTGCCTGAACCGTCCGGGGCTCACGGTGCTCGATATCGGCTCCGGCTGGGGCGGGCTGGCGCTGACGCTGGCGCGGGATCACGGGGCGCGCGTGCTCGGCATTACGCTCTCGGCCGAGCAGCTCGCCGAATCCCGTGCGCGCGCGGCCGCGGAAGGGCTGGCCGACCGGGTTTCGTTCGAGTTGCTCGACTATCGCGCGGTGCAGCAGAAGTTCGACCGCATCGTATCGGTCGGCATGTTCGAGCATGTCGGCGTCGGCTATTACCCTGCTTTCTTCAACACCGTGGTGCGTTGTCTGAACCCCGACGGTATCGCTCTGCTGCATGCGATCGGCCGAAACGAGCAACCAGGCAGCACCAATCCCTGGCTCGCCCGCTACATCTTTCCCGGCGGTTATTGCCCGGCGTTGTCCGAGGTGCTGCCGGCAATCGAACGCTCGCGCCTGCTGGTGACGGATATCGAGATTCTGCGGCTGCACTATGCCGAGACACTGCGCCACTGGCGCCGGCGCTTCGCCGCCAATCGCGACGCGATCGCCTCGCTCTACGACGAGCGGTTCTGCCGCATGTTCGAGTTCTACCTGGCCGGGGCGGAGCTGTCGTTCCGTCGCGAAAACATGATGGTGTTCCAAATTCAGCTTGCGCATGAGCAGACGACCGTCCCGCTGACGCGCGACTATATCGTTGCAACGGAATCGGCGACGGTCGAGCGCCAGAGCGGGGTGTCGCCGGAACTCCGACGGTCGCGGTGAATGGGATCGGAAGCTTTCGTCTCGGTGCCAATATATTCAACCCAGCAACGGACAGCAGGCATACGCAATGAGCGAAAGCACGACCATAGATCCGGGTGTTTCCAGGCAGTACGACTGGATCCGCGAACGGATCGGGCAAGTCCCCCGCGTGAGGATCGCGCTGATCCCGACCCCGTTGCAGACGGCGCCCAACCTCACCGATGCGCTCGGCGGTCCGCGCATTTTTATCAAACGAGACGATCTCACCGGCGTCGCATTCGGCGGCAATAAGCTGCGCAACCTGGAGTTCCGACTCGCCCGCACGATGGCGGAAAAGCCGGATACGGTGATCGTCGGGCTCGACCTGCAGTCGAACTCGGCACGGCAGACTGTGGGCGCATGTAACAAGCTGGGATTGAAGACGGTTTTGGTACTGGAAGGGCGGCGACCGGACGTGGTGCAGGGCAACTTGCTGGTTGATTACCTGCTGGGCGCCGAAGTGATCTTCGCGCCGACCCGCGAGGCACAACGCGAGCAGCTTGACCTCGCCGCACGGCGGTGCCGGGACGCCGGCGGCCGCCCGCACATCCTGAACGATAATCCGATGTTCGATGTGGCCTCGGCCATCGCCTACCTGGAGACGACGCTCGAAATCCTCGAGCAGATGCAGCGCGCCGGTGTGCGGCCCACCGGCTTCTACATGTCCTCCAGCGGCAAGGGGCAGGCCGGTCTGGTGCTGGGCCAGCGGCTGACCAACGCGGGCATCGAGATCCATGGTGTCACCGCCACCGACGAGTTCCACGTGCCCAGCCGGACCGCGGCGATCGCCAATGAGACGGCGCGGATGCTCGGCCTCGATCTGGTTGTGTCGGATGAGGAGATCGAGAACGATATGGGATTTGTCGGAAAGGGCTACGGCATCCCGACCGAATCGGCGGTGGAAGCCACGCGGCTGTTCGCCCGAACCGAAGGCGTGGTGCTCGATCCGATTTATACCGGAAAGGCCGCGGCCGGCATGATCGCGCACATCCGGTCGGGGCGGTACAGCAAGAACGACGTGCTGGTCTTCGTGCACACCGGTGGAACCCCGGCAATCTTCAGTTGGAATACCCTGTGGACCTGACCAGGGGAAACACGATGCGGCGACGCCAGATCATGGCCATGGCGGCAGGGTTTCCGGCCGCCCTGGCATTCCGCGCACGGGCACAGTCGGAATCGGGAGCGAGCCTCACCTACGGCCAGAGTACGGCGGTGCTGACGCTCGACCCCGTGCATGGCTCGTTCACGCTCTATCCGGGCGGCTACGAGGCGGCGCTATGCCTGTATGACGGCTTGTTGAGCTTCGATCCCTCGATGCGGATCGTGCCGCAACTGGCGTCGAGTTTCCAGATGGGGCCGGATCTGCGTTCCTGCACGCTGAAGCTGCGGCCGAACGTCCGATTCCAAGATGGAACGTCGTTCGATTCATCTGCAGCGCGGTTCAATCTGGCGCGGCTTGCCGACAAGCAGCGCAATCCAACCAACCGGCCGCTGTGGGACCCGGTCGGCGAGGTGGAGACACCAGATGCCGAGACGGTTGTGATTCATTTATTGCGTCCCTTCTCCCAGTTCCCCAACTCGCTCGCACATGCGTCTGGCGCGATGGTGTCGCCGGCCGCGGTTCAGAAATACGGGGAGGCCGGCATTGCAAAGAACCCGGTAGGGGCTGGCCCGTATAGCATGGTCCGTTTCGATCCGGGACAGAACCTGGAGATGGAAGCGTTCGAGAGCTATTGGGGTGGCAAGGCAAAGACCCAGCGTCTGGTCTTCAAGTCCATCTCTGAAGCCTCGACACGTGTCTCGGCGCTGCGCAGCGGCGCCGTCGATGTCGTGGATACCGTTCCGGTGTCGCTGGTGGCGCAACTCAAGCGCGATCCGACCCTGCGGGTGCTTACATCGAGCAGTCTGCGACCGATGGGGTTCGCGATCAATCTCACCCGCCCGCCGCTTGCCGATCCGCGGGTGCGGCAGGCACTCAATCTTGCGGTACCGGTGGAGACGATCGCCAGCAAGGTGTTCTTCGGTTATGCGCAGGCGCCCGACTCGCCGCTTGCCCCCGACACGCAGGGTTACGCTCCGGTTTCGAAGCTGGTTTACGACCCCGCCGAGGCAAAGTCGTTGCTCACCGCCGCGGCATACGGCCCGGACAAGCCGCTCGATCTGGTTATGTACGTTTCGTCCGGGCTATTTCCGGGTGATGTTTCAGTCGGCGAAGTAGTGGCCAATGAGCTGCAGCAGGTGGGTGTGCACGTGCAGATCACAAAGGTCGAGAGCGGGTCGTACTGGGACGCACTGCGCCAGGATCGCGCCAATTTGAAATGGGACCTCGCCTTGTTCGGCTTCAACCCATCTAATGCCTCCGGTTTATATCAGCTCAACTCGCTGTTCAAATCCTATACCGACGACGGCG
>Ga0335074_10012426_pt1 | contig 11938 bp, 12 predicted proteins | sample Lox_Sample_23_FD_206715 | JGI IMG/M metagenome (GOLD analysis project Ga0335074, IMG submission 206715) | Soil microbial communities from Loxahatchee National Wildlife Refuge, Florida, United States - Lox_Sample_2.3 | ecosystem: Environmental > Terrestrial > Soil > Wetlands | place: USA...
GTTGCGGCACTTCGTGGACGCCGCGCGGCGGCGGCTCCTGGTGGAATCGGAAAAGCTGGTTCAGTGGTCCCGCGCCCTTTCCGATCTGATACGACTTCTCGATCGCCTTCGTCACGTACGCCTTCGCCAGAATCACGGCTTCGCGCAACTGCTGCCCGCTCGCAAGCTGCGCCGCAATTGCCGACGAAAACGTGCAGCCCGACCCGTGCGTGTTCGGGCTCTTCACGTGATCGCTGCCAAAAGTCTCGATCTCGGTCCCATCGCACAGCACGTCGATCGGCTTTTCCAGGTGCCCGCCCGTAACGATCACCGCGCGCGCGCCCATTTCAAGCAGTTTCTGCCCCGCAGCCTTCATCCCGTGGACGTCTTTCACTTCGAGTCCCGTCAGAAACTCCGCCTCGGCAATATTCGGCGTGATCACGCTCGCGCGTTTCAGCAACTCGTCGCGCACAAATTTCAGCCCGGGCGCGTCGAGCAACTCGGCGTTGCCGGCAGTCGGCCGCGAAACCGGATCGAGCACCATGTGCGCATATTTATATTTGTCGAGAAATTCCGCCACCACCGCGGCATTCGCGCGATTTCCGAGCATTCCGATTTTCACGCCCGCGATCGGCGAGTCTTCCGCCAGCGCGTCGAGCTGTGCGCGCAATGTCGCCGCCGGAGTCACCGTCACCGCAACCACGCCCTGCGTCGACTGGACGGTCAGCGCCGTCACGGCCGCGACGCCGTAGCAATTATGCGCCGCGAACGTTTTCAGATCCGCGGCCACACCCGCGCCGCACGAGGGATCGAACCCGGCAATCGTAAGCAGGATGGGTGGCGCCACGTGATTTCCGTGGTTCGTATGAGTAGCGTGACTGCTCAACTTCGAGTGCCCTCCGCGCGAGGCACAAATGCCGGCGACGCCCAACCTCGGAGCGTGCCGGCAAATCAAAATGTACGCGCCTTCTTGCCTTGCGCGCAACAACATTTTTTCTCGCGCGGTGCGTCAGCTCATCCGCCGGTCGGCCGCCGCTTCGATTGCGCGAAGCGGCGGCCGCGTTTCGTTCACGCAAACGGATTTTCGTCGCCGCTCGGTCCGTAAATCGACGGCACCGGAACATCGAGCAGCCGCAAATACACCGAAAGCTGTCCGCGGTGATGATAAATGTGGCTCAGCATGATCATTCGCACCACGTCCTGCCGCGATTTCGTGAAAAGCGGCCGGCCATTCGCTTTCAGCGTCCACGCGGCACGCAACTGCTCGTCGCTGAGGCTGTCCAGATACGCTCCCGCATCTTTCACGCTTTGATCGAACACCGCGAGAATCTCTTCCGCACTCTTCGCCTCCTCGAATCGAAAAGCCTTGGGGTCGACTTCATGCTCGGTCTTCTTGAGATTGGCCACAAATCGTCCGGGAACCACGGCGATATGCAAACCCAGTTGCCCGAGCGACATCGACTTCGCGGTCGGCTTCCAGTTCAACTTGTCCGCTGGAATCCTTTCGAGAACGCGCCGCGTGGTCCGCGCTTCCTCGCGAAATTCCGTACCGACGGGTGTCACGGTGCTCGTCTTTTCCACTGCTGCAGTCGCATTCGTCATTGCCTCTCTCCTTCTTCGTAAAGAATTTAGTTCGAGCCACGATTGAAATTGAATTTAGATGAAGACGGAATTGTCGCGCTCAGTAAGCTGGCGCGGTCCGCGCATCACGAGCAGCCGCAGGATTTCGCTTCTGCCTCGCGCTTTCGGGCGGCGGCGTAAGGGTCGGTAATAATGTCGACCCACTTCTCGTTCGGCGACGAAGCCTCGGCCTCGTAATTGTCGTGCCAGTTCCACCACTTGTACGGCGCGGACTGCGGGTAGCCCTCCGGCGAATCCTCCCAAGTTTCCTGACGGCCAAGCGGCGTGATGTCGAGATAGCTCCAGGTGGTCCCCATCGCCTCGTCGCCGCGATTGTTGATGAAGTACGTGCGAAACACTCGCTCGCCGTCGCGGAAGAACACGTTGTGCCCGTGCCACTGATCCACGCCGAAATCCACATCGAAGCTGTCGGTGATGGTGTACCACGGCATTTCCCAACCCATCCGCGCTTTCAGGCGCGCGATATCCGCCTGCGGCGCGCGTGAAGCGTAAGCGAGCGTAGTGTCGCGGGCATTCAAATGGGACAAATGAGCGACCTGATCGGCGCCCAGCGAGCAGCCCCGGCAAGCGTGCTCCGGCCAGCCGAAAACTCCGGGATCGAAGAACGCGCGATACAGAACCAATTGCCGGCGCCCCTCGAATAAGTCGAGCAAGCTCACCTTGCCCTTCGGCCCTTCGAACTCGTACTTTTTCTCCACCGCCATCCACGGCATCCGCCGGCGCTCGGCTGCCAGCGCGTCACGCGAACGGGTGAAGGCCTTCTCCTTCACAAGCAGCTGCTGCCGCGCAGCCTCCCACTCCTGCTGCGAAACGATCGGGGGTGTCTTCATCGCGGGGCCCTTGTCTCTCTCCATGCTTGCTGACATCTTCTCCTCCTTTTCTTTCCTGAATTTCAACCTGCTCCGAAATCCCAGCCTGTTTTGCCGCAAACTTCTTCCTGCGAAATTTTTTTGCGACCAATGCGCTCACTCCGCCCGCCGAGCTTGTCTTCGCCGCAATCACCGCGGCCGCCGTCGCAATGCATACAGGACACATCGTTCCACTCCTTCCGCATCGATCGCCCCGTGGCAGTCCGGGGCGCCGAATTCGCTGTGCGCTCAGCGCGCCTTCTCCGCCCGTTCCTTCGCGTGCGCGGCAATGTAAGCCCAGCCCTTGCCGAATCCTTCTTTCCGATCCGCCGGAATCATTCCGATGGCCATGTGGTGAAACTTAATCAGCGTCCCGCCCGCTTCCTCGCTCAGCCGGTACTGGACATTCGACGTGGCCGCATACGACATCATCAGCGGCCCGTAGATCTCGAGTAGCGTCGGCCGCTTGATCGCCTGCACGTGCCCCCAAAGGTGGCCGTTGCCGTCACCCAAATCGCGATACCATCGCCCGCCCGGCCACGGCTCGATCTTCATCGGCATGGCCTCGCCGTTGAGCATTTCCATCGACGCCCCAAGCTGCTCGAGCAACGAATCAAACGTCACCCCCAGCGGCGCCTTCACGTGAATTTCGTCGTTGATGCTCAGCGTCAAGTCTTCAATCTTTGCTGCCGTTGCCATTGCGATCATCGTTCCTCCTCTTTTCTGTTTGTTTTTCAGATAACGGAATTCGATCCCCGGCGTTTGCCTCGCTTAGTGCGCCGTCTTGCGTGCGGCGAAAAGCGCCTCCGCCCGTTCTTTCAGCAGCCCATGCGTAAATTTCCACCCGTTCGGAATTCCCTGTCTATGTTCCTCCAGAATGAGCCCCAGCGCCTGGTGATGGAATTTGATCACCGTCCCGCCTGCCTCTTCGCTCAACCGGTACTGCAAGTTCGACATCGCCGGATACGACATGATCAGCGGCCCGTAAATCTCGATCAGCGTCGGCCGCTTGATCGCCTGCACGTGTCCCCAGAGGTGCCCGTTGCCGTCGCCCAAGTCGCGATACCACCGCCCGCCCGGCCACGGCTCGATCTTCATCGGCAGCGGACGATCCGCGGCCACCTCATTGAACGGCCCGAGCTGTTCCAGCAGCGTCGCAAACGTCAGATCGAGCGGCGCCTTCACATGAATCTCTTCGGTGATGCTCAACATCAGGTCTTCAATCCTTGTTGCCGTTCCCGCCATCGTCCCTCCTCGCATTCGGATCGAATTTGGTTTCCTTGGCCTTGGCCTCCGCGCGCTCTTTCACGCGATTCAGCTGATGCCGCCACAGTTGCTCGAACGTTCCCGCCCACTCATGCAGCGGCCGGATCGCGTCGGCGTTCGTGCGATAGAGCATCCGCCGTCCGTCGCGCCGCACCCGGACCAGCCCTACATCCTTCAGCACGCGCAGATGCTTCGACACGGACGGCTGCTCGAGTTGCAGCGTCGCCACAATGTCCCCCACGGGCCGCTCCTGCAGCGCCAGGTAATTCAGGATTTCGCGCCGCCGCGGTTCGGCCACTGCATTGAACGCATCCGAGGTTGTCGCTGCTCTTGCCATGCCTAGACAATACATTCCCATATAGGAATATGTCAAGCAGAATTTTTCGACTTCGAAGCCCTGCCCGTAAGCCTTTGAATTTGAAGCCTCTGCGCGCTGTCTGCGTCCGCCGTGGCGGATAGCGGCCGCCTCGCTTTCAGGCGAGGCCCTTTCTTCGCCCAGCGGCGCCGCAACCGACGCATCGTCGAACGACACCAACGGCGCGGGGGTTGTTTCGCGAATCTCAAATTTCCAATTTCGCTTTTTTCCTCGCTTGAATCGCGGCGCCTTCATCCTCGACAATCTTCGTTCATGCCCGGCCCGCAGATCGAAAACGTCTCAGACACCGCATTCGCTGTCGCGCATTACCGCGCCGCGGAAACGCAACGCGCCGACGCGCTCTTTCGCGACCCGCTCGCCGGCGTTCTCGCAGGCGATCACGGCAAGCAGATGGGCGCCGCATTCCCCGTGCCGTGGATCGTCAGCCAGATTGTGGTGATCCGCACCTGCATCATCGACGACTTCATCCGGCAGGCCGTCGCGCAGGGTGTCGACACGATCCTGAATCTCGGCGCGGGCCTCGACACGCGCCCCTATCGCATGGACCTGCCCGAATCGCTGCTCTGGATCGAGGTGGATTATCCGCGCGTCATTCAGTTCAAGGACGAGCGTCTGGCCGCCGAGAAGCCGCGATGCAAGCTGGAACGCGTGCCGCTCGACCTCGCGAACGTCCCCGAGCGCCGCAAATTTCTCGAAGCCGCCAACGCGCGCGCGAAAAAGCTGCTGATCCTTACCGAAGGAGTGGTTTCCTACCTAAGCGAAGAAGATGTGGCGTCGCTCGCCGACGATCTGCACGCGCTCGACCACGCCGACGGCTGGATCGTGGAATATTTTTCGTCCGCGCTCGTGAGATTCCGCGGCCGCCGCCGCGTCCGCTGGAACATGCAAAACGCCCCATTCAAATTCACGCCGAAAGACTGGTTCGCCTTCTTCGCAGCGCACGGCTGGCGCCAGAAAAACATCGGCTATCTCGTGGAAGAAGCCGAGCGCCTCGGCCGCCCCATCAAGCTCCCCGGCATCATGGGCGCGCTGATGAAGCTCCGCGCCCTCTTCGTCTCCCCCGAACGCCGCGCCGCCTTCCGCAAATTCCAGGCCTACGTCCTGCTAGAACGCAGCTAACGCGCGCGGTAGGTTTTGAACGTGCGGGGCGTTTGCATCCGCCGCGGCGGGTAGCGCCGGCGTCTCGCCGGCCCGTTCGATGTTGCATTTGTAGCGGCCGCCTTGCCTTCAGGCGGGCGCCTTGAGGACCATAGCGGTTCTCTTGACATTTGCCCGCCCGCGACTAGGATGAAAATAGATATGAGCCTGTTCCCGAGGCTTGAGCCGTGAAAATCGAAATTCGCGATGCGGCGCTTGAGGCCAGAATCCAAAAGCAGCTTCAAACGACGGGCTCCGCCAGCGTCGAGGAAGTCCTGGTCCGCTTGCTCGAAACGCAAGAGGAGCAGGATCGCTGGCTCTTGGAAAATCGCGATGCGATCAACTCAAAGATTCAGCGCGGCCTCGATCAGCTCGATCGCGGAGAAGGAATCCCCGAAGACCAGTTGGATGCGTATCTCGCCAAGCTGAAAAACAAGCCTGAATGACTGCGCGTTACGTCCGCGCGCCGCAAGCCGCCCTCGACCTCTTCGAAATCTGGGACTACATCAAGGAACAAACCAGCATAGTGGTGGCCGATCGCGTCGAATCGGCGATTCGAGAGAAAATGGCCTTTCTCGCAGGCACTCCCGGCGCAGGACACAGACGCAAGGATTTGACGGACGCGGATGTAAAGTTCTTCGCGGTCTACTCGTACTTGATCGTCTAACGGCCCGATACCGCGCCACTGCAAATTGCCTCCATCCTTCACGGGCGCCGCGACGTGGCACAAATTCTCAAAGACCGATTGTGAACCAGGTCGGATTTGTGGTTCGAAGGGTTTAAACGTAGCGCCGGGTTCTTAAGCCCGGCAGCTTTTGCCTTTGGTTCGAGTCGAGGATTATTCCCACGCTGGCGGGTTCCACGGCTTACGGTGGCTGATAATTTCTTCCACGTCTTCCGCGAAGTCAGGGGCGAGGACCGGGGCCTTGCCGGTTTCTTCTTCGTGCGCCTTGGCTAACGCGATGCACTCCGAGATGGTGCGACGCGCTGGCTCTGCGGCATGAAGGACCGCCGCAGGACGCGCACCGTCCTAGATAATAACCTTGGCGCCTGCGCGCACCTGCGCCAATAGCGACGCAAAGTCGCTCGTCGCTTCCGCCTCGGAGATGTGGATCACATCTTTAGCCATATTCCAGTCATATATCGTGGCCTCGCGCACGGGAATGTGGAGGATTGCCGGCGAACCCCCAGGCACTCACGGAGCTTGTCAAGTTCATCCCAAGCCAAATGTGGAATATTGAGAACGGATCGCTAACTTGGTAATGTTGTTCCATCTCACCCAAGGGGATACGTTGGCCGCAACGACCACAACCATCCCGGCCGGACCAGAGCCGTTTTTCCACGTCCGCCGGATTGCCGTCCAGAATCTGTTCGGCGAATTCACGTACGACTTGAAGCTCGATCCTGACAGACCTGCTGATCCCAGGCTGTTCATCCTTTATGGAGACAATGGGTCCGGCAAGACAACACTCCTACGCATGCTTTTCCATCTCATTCATCCCGCTGCGCACTCGGGTCACCGATCTTTTCTCGCTTCATGCAGCTTTTCGGAATTCGCGGTCGAGCTCGGAGAGGGCATAAAGATCAGCGCTGAACGAGGCGGCTCGGAATTAGTGGGCGGATACACAATGTCAATAAGGAAGGCGGGAGTTACGCTCGCCCAGCTTACTTGGATTGCTGCCGAGGGCGGCGCGATCAAGGAATCTGCGGAGGGGGATGCCGCGGAAGCGGACTTTTTCAAACATCTGGCAGGGCTAAATATCGGATTGCACATGCTGGCCGACAACAGACGGGTCGAACCAGGGGAGTCGCTCAAGGACCTTGAGGAACTACCCCCGGACTACTTGAGGTTCCTACAGCATGAGATTATGTCCGCGGGGCCGGCCACAAAAATGACGAGGGTGGTTCAGCGGCTCCAGCGCGCCTCAGACGAGGCGGCGCTTGAGATCGCCGTAAGACGAGCCTCAAATTGGGTCACTCAACAGGTCGTGCGAGGTTCGAGCAAGGGCGACGAAGACGCGAACGCCATTTACACCGACATCGTTCAACGAATTGCGGCGTCTCGAAGTAGGTCGTCTAGTCCTGTCGTGACTTCGGATCGCGAGAAGCTCGTGACAGAGTTGGAGTTACTGGCACATCGTGCCGCGGCCTTTTCGCGCTACGGCTTAATCGGAGCCACCGACATCGACGCCCTGGTCCGGGCGGTGATCGGAGCAAAACCGAGCGTGGTTCCCACAATCTACGAGGTCGTTCGGCCATACATCGACGGACTGGAGGTGCGACTAAACGCCCTCCAGCGAGTTTATGAACGCATCAATGCGTTTGTGAATTTGATCAACGGATTTTACGGCAACAAGCAGATAAATTTTCATCTGACTAACGGCCTAAGCATAGCGATGAGATCGGGGGGCGTGCTGGCGCCAAGGTCTCTGTCGTCGGGTGAGAGGCAACTCTTGCTTCTCTTCTGTAACCTGCTCGTGGCCGGACATCAAAACACGATCTTCATTATCGACGAGCCCGAGCTCTCGCTGGATATCAAGTGGCAACGGCAATTGCTCAGAGCACTACTCGAATTCACCGGTCAGGGCCGGATACAGTTTGTGCTCGCGACCCACTCAATCGAACTCTTGACCCATCACAAGAATAACGTTGTACGCCTGGCGGACGCGCGAATGCTACAGCCGGCATGAGCCTTCCTGAGCGCCACAAGGTCGACGAGCTGGTGGCTTTATATGAATTGGAGCCAAGCCTCAGAGATGTATACGTCGAAGGCGAAACCGACGAGGCGTTCTTCGACTGGTTCTTCAGTCATGTCGGCACCTCTAAGGTTGAGGTTAAAGGGATCCGCTCCGTCGATGTCCCCGCGGAGGCGGTGGCGCGCTATGACTGTGAAGTTAGCAATCGAGGACGCCTCATAACACTGGCGCACGAACTGGAGAAAGAGCTCGGCAGCGGCGCCCTGAACGTGACGTGCGTGGTCGACGCCGATTTTGACCTTGTCCTTGAGAAGAGTTACCACTGCGCTCTCCTGCTGCTCACCGATTACTCGTCGCTGGAGCTTTATTCGTTCACAACCTCGACGTTATCGAAGCTTCTGAAAGTGGTTGTCATGGGCTTTCCCCAGTCGGGTGCGGCGGTTATTACTGCTATCCGCGTGCCATTGATCGAAGCCTTTGCCTTACGGATGACGAATAAGGTGTTGGGTTGGAATATGCCGTGGCAACCGATTGAGAAGTGCTGCGAAGTGGCTGGTTCGGTCGTCAAGTTCGATACAAAGAAATACATTTCTCGCTATCTGCAAGCAGCCGGGCGATTCGGCGACAGGCAGCAGTTTCAGGAGGCGCTGGGAAGATCCCGAGGGATGCTGAAGGGCGACGAACGACGTTTCATTCACGGCCACGACTTTGTCGATATGTTGGTTTGGTATCTGCGGCAACACAAGGGTTTCAGGTCCGTCAGCAAACTGATGATCGAACGAGCGCTCTTTGCTTGTATCGAGTCGGGTTCAATAGCCAGTGAGCCGACGCTGCGTGCCCTACTGCAGCGCACAGCCCCGTAGCAGCCTGTCCGCTCCGCGTCTCTTCGACATGTCCGAGGTTCCGCGAAGGGCCGCTGCGTCGAGCAGTGTTCGTGGTGGCGAAAAAACGGCTCAAGAAGCGGCCCTCAGGCAAACGCGGCTGCTACGAATACAATGGCCAAAACTACGGAAACAAACCGCGGACTAGCGTGGCATCCGCCACGCGTCCCACCGCTAGCACATACGCTCCCGTGCGCATGTGCGTCCTGTGCTTGCGCATGGATTCGTAGACTTCGAGGAAGGCGCGGCGCATCAGGGACTCGAGCTTCAAGTTCACCTCGGCGGCCGGCCAGAAGAAGCTTTGCAAATCTTGCACCCACTCGAAATAGCTTGCGGTGACGCCGCCGGCATTCGCGAGGATGTCGGGCAGCAGCAGGATGCCCTTGCGCGCGAGCGCTTCATCCGCATGCGGAGTGGTGGGGCCGTTGGCGGCTTCGGCCACGATCTTCGCCTTGATCTGATCGACGTTATTCAGCGTGATCACGTTTTCGAGCGCCGCGGGAATCAGGATGTCGCACTTCATGGTGAGCAAATCGTCGTTGGAGATGCGCGACGTGCCCGGCATGCCGACCACGGTGCCCGAACGCTCCTTGTAGCGCATGGCTTTCAGCGGATCGATACCGCGCGAATTGAAGACGCCGCCGCGCGAGTCGCTGATCGCGACGATGCGCGCCTTCTTCTCGGCGAAAAGCTTCGCCACCATCGAGCCCGCGTTGCCGAATCCCTGAATCGCGACGGCCGCGCCGCGCAGCGAAATCTTCTTCACCTTGCACGCTTCTTCCACCGTCACCAGCACGCCGCGCGCGGTCGCTTCCTTGCGTCCTTCGGAGCCGCCGATCGAAACCGGCTTGCCCGTCACCACGCCGAGCGACGAATATCCCTTGGTCATGGAATACGTGTCCATGATCCACGCCATGGTCTGCGCGTCCGTGTAGACATCGGGCGCCGGAATATCCTGCTCCGGCCCGATCAGCGGGAGAATTTCGGAGGCGTAGCGCCGCGTCATGCGTTCGAGCTCGGCTTTGCTCATGCGCTTGGGATCGCAGATCACGCCGCCCTTGCCGCCGCCAAACGGGATGTTCACCGTGGCGCACTTCCAAGTCATCCAGGTGGCGAGCGCTTTCACTTCGTCCACCGTGACGTTGGGGTGATACCGGATGCCGCCCTTGGCCGGGCCGCGCGCCACATTGTGCTGCACGCGATAGCCGGTGAAAACTTTCACCTGCGCGTTGTCCATCTTCGTGGGAATCGAAACTTCCAGCACGCGCTTCGGCGTGCGCAAGATTTGGCGCAGGCCTGCGTCGAGCTTCAAATATTCGGCGGCGATATCGAACTGGATCTGCGCGATCTTGTGGGGATTCAGGTCCTCGCGCGGAGCAATCCGCGGGATGGGCTGGGGAGCCGCTTTGGCAACGGTGGCCATCTTGCCTTTCCTCCTGAGGGGGGAGCTTGCGCTGTCCTCTATAGCAGCAATCGCATCGTGAAACTATATAAATGGCCCGGAATTTTGCCCGATCGCTTGTAAGTCTATCGAGACTCGAAGTTTAGCCAAGCGCCAAAAGATGTCAACGGAAACGATGCCCCGCGCCTCGTATCGAATAATGCGAAGAGCGATGTCGGGCCGCGCCGCAGCCCATCTAAGTTGCTGATATATAGCATCTTAGCGCCTCGCAGCCGGCGCGTGCCGCGTGCGCACGTTCAGTCGAAAACAAGCGCATTGACCGCGCGCCAACCCGCAAGGTAGGCTCGCCAGCGCCATCTATCGGCTGGGTTTTACGTCGCTCGCGGCTGTTTTCGCCGTGAAGCTATTCGGCCCCGGCCGCAGGTTTCGAATTTCGGGTGGCGGCTTTCGCAACCGCCCGGCTGCACGGCAATCCGATGGCTTCGCCACCGCGTACCTTCAAGAAGGGAGCTTCCAACCGGGTGAGTTCGCAGATGGGAGCGGAGGTGAGAGCCTCGGATGCGGCGCTCATTGAGCGGATTTCGCAGCGGGACGAAACGGCGCTTGCCGCGCTCTACGACCGCTATGCCGCGATGCTCTCGTCCGTCTTGAACCGGATTCTGCGCGACAATCAGGCATCCGAGGAAATCTTGCAGGATATTTTCTTCCAGCTGTGGCGCAGGCCTTCGCAATTCGACGCGTCGCGCGGCTCGCTGCCCGGCTGGCTGCTGGTGATCGCGCGCAATCGCGCGATTTCGCGGCTGCGGCGGCACAACCCGGCGGCGGGCGACGAACTCGGCGAAAATTCCGTCGTGCTGCCCGTGAATATCGAGAGCGCGGTCGCGCAGAAGCAGTTGCTGGATCGCGTGAAGCGCGCGCTCGATGGCTTGCCGGCGGAGCAGCGCGCGTGCGTCGAACTCGCGTATTTCGAAGGGCTCACGCACAGCGAGATCGCCGCGCACACGGGCGACCCGCTCGGCACCGTGAAGACGCGCCTGCGCTCGGCGGTAGCGACGTTGAAACGCACGCTGCATCGGGCGGCGTCATAGGGATGGCGTGAAGATGCCAAACGGTCATCCAACTCGCGACGAAGATTTCGATCTTCTCGCGCTCGGCGCGCTCGAAGGCGACGAGCGGCAGGCGATTGAGGCGCACGTGGCGTCGTGCGCCGATTGCGCGCGCAAGCTCGCCGAAGCGCGCGGGCGCGTGGCGATGCTTGCGCTCGCCGCGCCGGAGGCCGCGCCCTCGGCCGCGGCGAAGCAGCGCCTGATGGCGCAGATTCGCAGCAAGAGCGACAGCGCCGCTGCCGCTGCTGTCGCCGCTGAGCCCGCGCATCAGCCGCGGATCGCGCGCGTGCCCGCATCCGAGTCCGCGCCGGGCGCACCCGGAACATTCGGGCGCTGGTGGAACGTGATCCTCGTTCCGGTCGGCGTTGCGCTCGCCGCACTGACGATTTTCCTCTGGCGCGAGAATCGCGCCCTCGACCGCCAGCTCGCCGCGCTGCATGCGTCGATGGCCCAGCAGCAACACGAGCTGCACGAAGCCGACGAAGTCGCCGAGCTCATCACGTCGCAGAGCACGATCACCATCCCGCTCGCGCAGCAGTCCGGCATGCCGAAAGGCAGCGCGCACGTGATGTACAACGAAAAAATGGGCATGGTGATGTACGACGG
>Ga0335074_10012428_pt1 | contig 11937 bp, 12 predicted proteins | sample Lox_Sample_23_FD_206715 | JGI IMG/M metagenome (GOLD analysis project Ga0335074, IMG submission 206715) | Soil microbial communities from Loxahatchee National Wildlife Refuge, Florida, United States - Lox_Sample_2.3 | ecosystem: Environmental > Terrestrial > Soil > Wetlands | place: USA...
ACAGTTCCATCTTCAATTATCCGACGTTGACCTGGGCCGATATCGGCGCGATCGGTTGGCTGGTGGATGGGGCGGCGATCATGAACCAGATCCCGCTGTGCCGATGCTCGTACGGGCCATACGCGCGGGCGATGATTCGCATCTGCCGGGAAGAGAGCTTCCACCAACGGCAGGGCTACGAGATCATGCTGACGCTGTGTCGCGGGACGCCGGAGCAGAAAGCAATGGCACAGGATGCGCTGGATCGCTGGTGGTGGCCGGTGCTGATGATGTTCGGCCCACCGGATTCCGAGAGCACGCATTCCGACACATCGATGCGGTGGAAGATCAAGCGGTTCAGCAATGATGGGCTGCGGCAGAAATTCGTCGATGCGACGGTGCCGCAGGGGTATTACCTGGCGCTGACATTCCCGGACCCCGAACTGCGGTTCGACGAGGCGAGCGGGCATTGGGTGTTCGGCGCAATCGATTGGGAAGAGTTTCGCCGCGTGCTCAGCGGCGGCGGCCCGTGCAACCGCGAGCGACTGGAGGCGCGGCAGCGCGCCCATGCGGATGGTGCCTGGGTGCGCGAGGCGGCGCTGGCCTTCGCGGCGAAGCGCGCGAGGGTCAAACGGGCGGAGGCAGCGTGATACAACGCTCCCTCTCCCTGCCGCGCGGGGAGGGGGTGAGGGGCAACCAAATGTCCGAAGAAAGCATTCCGCTGTGGGAAGTTTTCATCCGCACTCGCAACGGTCTGGCACACAAGCACGCCGGCTCGATTCATGCGGCGGATGCCGAGATGGCACTTCAGGCGGCGCGCGATACCTACACACGGCGCGGCGAGGGCTTATCGATCTGGGTGGTGCCATCGGCCGCTATCGTGGCAAGCGACCCGACTGAGAAGGGGATGCTGTTCGAGCCGGCGGTGGGGAAGGTGTACCGGCACCCGACCTTCTATAAGGTGCCGGACGAAGTGGGAAATATGTGAGGAACCCATGCAGAGGATAACCTTGGACGCGGAGGCGGAGCGGGTTTCTGAAGAACTGATGCGGCGAGGAATCGCTGCCGGGAGCCGAGTGCACGTCGTGGCCGAAGTTATTGAGGCATCTGAACTTCCGATGGCGGCGCTGGCCGAGGCGGGAGCAGCACTCGCATTTTTGGCTGACGAGCCTGATCTTTATAACGATTCCGACCTGATCTAGCGGAACGAGTGAGTGTTCGAGCTCGGAACCATCGTTCTCGCACGCTTCACGTTTACCTATCTCTCCGGTGCTAAGCAGCGGCCGGCTCTGGTCGTTTCGCGAGACATCGAGCGCCGGAGCGATGTGGTAGTCTGTTTCATCACCTCGATGGCACGATCAGGTCCGGACATGGCTTTCATCGATCTGGCCTCCGCGACCGGCTCCCTCCGTGGTAGGGTTCGACAAGCTCGCGACCCTCGATAGGGCTGTTATTACCGGCAAGCTTGGCGATGCCTCCGCCGGAATGGTTGGCGGCGAGTCGGGCCACATTCTTCGGTGTGTTCGGGCTCGGGAATATTGCAGGTCAGCCTCCTGATCGACCCCTTTGCTTCAGCGAAACTTGAGCTTCGACCCTCCGCCTACCGCTCATCCGCGATCGTGAAGCCCAGCCAACCCCTTACCGACGCACCCGCCCCGGCCACAACGCCGTCGCCGCAGCCAGCATCAGCGCGAATCGCAGTAGCGCCAGGTCGTGCTCGTCGCGATCGATCTCAGCGCTAAGCACGGCGGCAGAGACCGTCGTCAGCAGCCATCCCCCCGCATGCCGACCCCGCTCGGATGCCACCAGCACGCCGCCGGCGAACTCGGTTGCCCCGACAAGCTGACGCGCCCCATCCGACCAGCCCCATTTCGCAAACAGGCGCTCATATCCACCCATGCCCAGCAGCTTGTCAGCGCCGGCGATGGCAAACCCGAGACCCAGAAACGGAAACCACTTGCGCACCATGGCCAGTCTCCTGCACGGCGCATCCGCTGCGCCTCGAGCGAAGAGATTGGGGCTGTCCGCAGCCGCGACTCGTTAACACCTGCGTGTCTGCGCCTTCCGAAGGCCGGTCAGCGCAGATTGCGTCGCCGCTCCCTCACCCGCCGCGCTTCGCGCGCGGACCTCTGCCGCGGAGCGAGAGAGTTGCAAACGCGACCCTTGACCGGACTCGCGTCACCCGGTCCGATCCGATCAACGCAATGCGAGTGGCCCAGATCATGGCCGGCGCCCCCGCCGGCGGGGCGGAGCTGTTCTTCGAGCGGCTGACCGGCGCCCTGCTCCACGCGGGAGACACCGTCCTGCCGGTAATCCGCCGGGATTCCGCGCGTGCCGCAAGGCTCCGGGCTGCCGGCGCCTCCCCGGTCGAACTTGCCTTTGGCAATCCCCTCGACCTCCTGACCGGCCCCCGCCTCGCCGCCATGCTGCGCCAGTTCGGCCCGCAGGTCGCCGTCGCCTGGATGAGCCGTGCCGCGCGCTTCGCCCCACGCGGTCCCTGGGTCCTCGTCGGGCGGCTGGGTGGCTTCTACGACCTGGCTTACTTTCAGCGGTGCGACCACCTCGCCGGCAACACCCACGGCATCGTCGAGTGGATGGCCGATCAGGGCTGGCCTGCCGAGCGTGTCCACTACCTTCCCAATTTCGTCCCCGACCTTGCCGGCACGCCTCCGGCGCCTCGCTCGAGCCTCGGCGTCCCGGAAAGTGCCCTGATGGTCCTGGCACTCGGCCGTCTGCATCAGGACAAAGCCTTCGACGTGCTGATCCGAGCCCTGTCCCGGCTACCCCATGTGCATCTGGTGATTGCGGGCGACGGCCCCGAGCGGGCGCGCCTGACCCGGCTCGCTCAAAAACAGGACGCCTCCAGCCGGCTGCACTTGCTGGGGTGGCGCAATGATACCGGCGCCTTGCTGGCGGCTGCCGACGTCCTGGCCTGCCCGTCGCGAATCGAGCCACTGGGCAACGTCGTGCTCGAGGCATGGTCGGCGCGCCGGCCCGTCGTTGCGACCTCGGTCCACGGCCCGAGCGAGCTGATCACCCCCAACCAAACGGGCCTCCTCATCCCGACCGAAGACCCCACCAGTCTCGCCGACGCCCTCGCCAGCGTGCTGGAAGACAAATCCCAGGCCGCCACCCTGGCCGAAGCGGGGCGCGCCCGCTACGAAGCCTGCTTCGCGGAAGCGCCGGTCGTTGCCCTCTGGCGCCGATTCCTGGCGAGCGTGGAGAAGCCCTGAATGTGCGGCATCGCCGGCCTGATCCTGTCCTCCACCGCACCGCCGCCCGATCCCGCCGTGCTGTCGCGCATGCTCCGCGCCCTCGCCCACCGCGGGCCCGACGGCAGCGGACACAGCGTCATCGGCCGCGTCGCGCTGGTGCACAACCGGCTCGCCATCATCGACCTGGAAACTGGCGACCAGCCGCTGTTCGCCGGCCCCGCGACGCTGGTCGCCAACGGCGAGATATACAACTACCGCGAGCTACGCGCCGAACTGCCGGACACCCCCTTCGCCACCCACAGCGACTGTGAGCCGGCCCTGCATCTGTGGCGTCGCGACGGCCCCGACTATGCCGCCCGCCTGCGCGGTATGTTCGCCATTGCGATCCACGAACGCGTGGCCCGCAGCGTCACCCTCACGCGTGACCCCTTCGGCATCAAGCCGCTCTACACCGCGTCTACCGCGCACGGCCTGGCCTTCGCCTCCGAGCCGCAGGCACTGCTGGAAGCCGGGCTGGTCCCGCGCCGCCTCCGTCCCACCGCCCGCGACGAGCTGCTGCAGCTTCAGTTCACCACGGGCGCCGAGACAATCTTCGAGGGCATCAGCCGCGTCCTCCCCGGGGAGACCCTGACCTGCGCCGACGGCAACGTGATCGACCGCCGCCGCGTCCCTGCGCTGCCCGAAGGCGGACCGGAGCAGATCGACGAAGACGCGGCGCTCGAGCGGCTCGATCGGGCACTGGAAGAGAGCGTGCTCCTGCACCAGCGCAGCGACGTCCCCTATGGGATGTTCCTCTCCGGCGGCATCGACAGCTCCGTGCTTCTGGCGCTGATGGCGCGGCTCAACAACCAGCCGGTACTGGCCTTCACAGCCGGCTGGGACCTTCCCCGCGACACGCCCGGCACGGCCGACGAGCGGGCGCACGCCGCCACTGTGGCGCAGGCCGCCGGCGCCCAGCATGAGCCGGTCGAGATCACCGAAGCGATGGTCTGGCAGCACCTGCCGGAGATCGTTGCCTGCATGGACGACCCGGCCGCCGACTACGCGATCATCCCAAGCTGGTTCCTCGCCCGCCGCGCGCGAGAGGATGTGAAGGTGGTCCTGTGCGGCGAGGGCGGCGACGAGCTGTTTGCCGGCTACGGCCGCTACCGCAAGGCGATGCGGCCCTGGTGGCTGGGCGGGCGGTTGATGCGCACGCGCGGGCACCTCGACCGCGTGAACGTGCTGCGTCGGCGCCCGACCGACTGGCGCGACGGATTCGCCGCCAGCGAGCAACTTGCCGCCGACGGCGACCGGACCCGGCTGGCCGCCGCCCAGGCCGCCGACGTCGCCGACTGGCTCCCGCACGATTTGCTGCTCAAGCTCGATCGCTGCCTGATGGCGCACGCGGTGGAAGGCCGCACGCCATTCCTTGATCCCGGCGTCGCCGCCGCTGCCTTCCGTTTGCCGGACGAGCTCAAGCTGCGCCGCCGCATGGGCAAATACCTGCTGCGGCGCTGGCTGGAGAAACACCTCCCGACTGCCGCCCCCTTCTCACCCAAACGGGGTTTCACCGTCCCTGTCGCCGAATGGATCAAAAGCCGCGGAGAACGACTCGGCCCGTTGGTTGCCGCGCAACCGGGCGTGGCGGAAATCGCCGAGCCCGCCAAAGTCGAGGCGCTGTTCCGCCACGGGGCCACCGTCAGCGGCGAATGGCGCGACGGCTTCGCCGCCTGGCTGCTATTGTTCTACGCGCTCTGGCACCGACGCCACATCGTCGGGCTGAAGCCAGCCGGCGACGTCTTCGACACGCTGGCCACCCCGTAGGACGGAATTCATTCCGCCGCCTCCCAAACTCAGCGGAGACCCCATGCCCGCCCACCACGACATGATCATCCGCAACGGCACCTGCGTGCTCCCCTGGGGCATGGAGCAAACCGACATCGGCGTGCGCCATGGCCGTATCGCGGCGCTCGGCGTACCACATAGCGCCACCGCCGATGAGACAATCGAGGCCACCGGATTGCACGTGCTGCCCGGTTTGATCGACAGCCACGTGCATCTGCGCGATCCCGGCGACGTTTCAGTAGAAACTATCCCCACCGGCACCAAAGCCGCCGTGCTGGGCGGCCTGGCCGCGGTGTTCGACATGCCCAACACCAGCCCCTCCATCACCGACGCGCAGCACCTGGCCTGGAAGCAGGACTACGCCGAGCACAACGCGTGGTGCGACATCGGCCTCTATGTCGGCGGCACCAAAACCAACATCGCTGAGCTGGCCGCATTGGAAACCGGCCGCGGAGTGTGCGCCATCAAGGTCTTCGCCGGCTCCTCCACCGGCGATCTGCTGGTCGAGGACGACGAGCACCTGGAGCGCATCATGCGCGCCGGCCGCCGCCGTATCGCCTATCACAGCGAGGACGAATACCGCCTCCAGGCCCGTCGCCCGATGTTCCACCGCGGCGATCCGCACCGCCGCCACATGGAATGGCGCGACGAGGAGACTGCCTTCCTCGGCACGCGGCGCCTGATGGCTTTAGCCCGCGCCACTAGCCGACCGGCCCATATCCTGCATATCTCGACCGCCGAAGAGCTCGAGTACCTGAAGGATTTCCGCGACGTCGCCACCTGCGAGGTGCTGGTCAACCACCTGACCCAGGTGGCGCCCGAGGTGTACGACACCCTGAAAGGCTTCGGCGTCATGAATCCGCCGATCCGCGATCGCCGCCATTACGATGCCGCTTGGCGGGCGATTGGTGACGGGACGGTGGACACGGTCGGCTCGGATCATGCGCCGCACAGCCGGGAGAAGAAGCTGTTGCCCTGGCCCGACTGCCCGGCCGGGCTCACCGGCGTGCAAACGATTGTTCCGGTGATGCTGAACCACGTCGCCGCCGGCCGGCTATCGCTGCCGCGCTTGGTGGACCTGATGTGCGCCGGGCCGGCGCGCGTTTATGGCGTGGTTGGCAAAGGGCGGCTGGCCGCGGGCTACGACGCGGACTTCACACTGGTTGACATGAAGCGACGGCGGCGGATCGAGGAATCGTGGATTGTTTCGCCCTGCGGCTGGACGCCATTCGCCGGAATGGATGCCACCGGCTGGCCGGTCGCGACAATCGTCCGTGGGCGCGCCGTCATGCGCGACGACGAAGTATTGGGCTCGCCCCACGGCCAACTGGTGCAGTTTGGCGGGTAAGTTTGCGTTCCCCCTTGCGGGAGGGGGCGACGGAGCTGCTTGATTCCACTCGCCAGTATCGAACCCAACCGTCCGATAAGCCAGCGCGATCAACTCACCCTGGCGTCGTGTCCCGGTTTTGGACATCACCGACTTAAGTTGCACGCGCAACGTCCCGCCGCTGGTACCCCGCTCATCCTCGATCTGCTCCAGGCTCTTCCCGCCAGCCAGCGCTCGGCCAGCCCGGCGACGCGAAATAGCGGGCTATCTGCGGGTCGCTTGCTACGTCTCATCGTAGATGCGGCGCGGCCTTCCCGCTCCGATCCTTCCGCGGAAGCCGGTTGCGAAGGTGTGGGTCTCCTCCCCCGTCCGAGTGCCTTCCGCCAAACTACAAAGGTCCTTGCCCTAAACCGGCCAATCCCTATATAGCCCTAAGTAACACCTAGAGCCACTGGAATGGCATCACCCTCCCAGCAAACCACCAGTCTCAAACTCGATCGCGAATTGCGTGGCCGCGTGCAGAAATTGGCGGAGGCCCGTCGCCGTAGTCCACACTGGATCATGCGCGAGGCAATTGCCGAATACGTCGCGCGGGAAGAACAGCGCGAAAAGTTCCGGGCTGACGCAGAGGCGGCCTGGGAAGAATACCAGGCTACCGGACTCCACCTGACGGCCGAGGAAGCCGACGCCTGGCTGGATCGGCTTGAAGCGGGCGAACAGGTGGATCCGCCGCCTTGCCATCGCTGAGATGGTCACAACGAGCACTGTCCGACCTGCCACGGCTTCGCGCTTTCCTGTCTCCGAACAACCCCGATGCGGCCCGACGAGCGATCCGCGCCGTCCGCCAAGGGGCAAAGCTACTCACCGCTCATCCGGCAATTGGTCATCTGATCCAAGGAATGGACCCTTCCTTCCGGGATTGGTTCGTCTCGTTTGGCGATAGCGGTTATATTATCCGCTATCACCACGACGACCAAACGGTGCTTATCCTGGCGGTTCGGCACGCGAAGGAAGCCGGTTTCTGAAACGAATCCTCCCGACTCAACGATGCTGCGGGTTCCAGATGGATTCCCGCTTTCGCGTGCTTTCGCAGGAATGCATCATGCGCGCCGGCCGCCGTCGTATCGCGTATCACGGCGAGGACGAGGACCGCTCGCAGGCGCGGCGGGGACTGTTTCGCCGCGGCGACCCGCACCGGCGCCGCATGGAATGGCGCGACGATGAGGCCGCCTTCCTCCGCACAAGGCGGCTGATGGCACTGGCCCGCCTCACCGGCCGCCGGGCGCATATCCTGCACGTTCCGACATCGGAAGAGTCTTGATTACCTGAAGGATTTCCGCGCCACTTCCTCGACGGTGGTGAGTCCGAACAGCCGCACCAGCACGGCGCCGCCAGCGCGGTCCAGCACCCGGTGCATTGCTTCATGCCGTCCGCGCGCACACACGGATCGAGCGTGCCTCGACCTAGGAACTTGCATTGCATCAAGCAGTGATCCGCGTCCGCCGTCCCGGCGAAGTACGGGCACACCGAAACACGTGCAGTGTCTCGACTCCGTCCGATCCAGCGTGCTGGGGCGTCACTGTTCGCTGGGCTCGAACAGCGGAACCTCATAGCGAGCAAAAACCGGATCCACCGATACCAGCAGAAGCTGCTCGAGCCGTGCCTGCGCAATCAGCATCCGGTCGAACGGGTCGTCGTGGTGCCGCGGCAAGCCGCCCGCTTCAATGCAATGCACCGCTCGCATCGGCAGGCTTTCGCATGACATCGACGCCAAGACCTCCTCGTAGCGGTGAATCGGGAACTCCAGCCGACCGAGTGCCTGCTTGATCGCGATCTCCCAAGCTGTGGCTGCGCTAACGAAAACTGTGCTCTCGGATGAAAGTAAGGCGGCACGAGACCGCGCGCTAAGGCGCCGGGACGACGAGACGGCCCAGATCAGAATATGCGTATCGAGCAACAGTCTCAGGGCGCTTCGCCTTTGAAAGCGGCGGCGATGGACGGCGGCAGTGGCGCATCGAAGTCGGACCCTACCCGCACTTGGCCAGACAGCAAATCGAGCCGACGAGGACCGGATTTGGCCAGTGGGACGAGTCGGGCTACCGGGCGTCCGGCTTTGGCGATCACGATCTCCTCACCCGCCGCAGCCCGCTCAACAAGCCGCGAGAGCTGGGTCTTGGCTTCGTAGAGATTGATGGTTTCCAACCGGCCCTCTCGCCTCAAGATCTGCCACGGCAGAATAGGCGCTTAAGTCCAGTTGGTCAAGTTTGGTCAACCCGCTGCCGCTCCCGACCATCTCACACCGGCGTGGAACTCAGCCCAGCCAATCCCGCGGCGCCGGGTATGACACGGTGAGGTGAAGGGTCTTCGGGTTCGACGCGTTTGGAGCGAGAGCATCCGTTCATCCCCCGTTGCACAGCACGCACCGCTCGGCACCGGTCCCACCACCGCGAATACGACAGACATCGCTGGGCCGACCTTTGACGCAACTCGGCGCCTTGCGTCATTGTCATGTCATCGCGCGGAGGGCCGTTGGGGATCGGAGAGATGCAAGCTGCACTGGACGCTGTGCTGCGACGGTTCATCAGGCTCGGGCGGCTAGCCGTCCGTTGGCCGGACGGAACCGCCACAGTCTATGCCGGCCCCCCCGGGTCCGGACCCGCCGCGACCCTGGCGTTCCGCGATCGCGCCGCGATCCGTCGCGTGCTGCTCAACCCGTCGCTGGCGGTGGGCGAGGCCTATATGGATGGTGGCCTGCAAGTCCGCGACGGTGGCATCTATGACCTGCTGGACGTGCTGATCGCCAACCTGATGGCCAACTGGGCCGCGTTGCCGGCAGCGCGGCTGCACGCGGTTCTCGCCCGGCTCAAGCGCCGGCTCGACCAGCATAACCCGGTCCGGCGGGCGCGTCGCAACGCGGCGCACCACTACGACCTCAACGGCCGGCTCTACAGCCTGTTTCTCGACCGTGACCGGCAATATTCGTGCGCGTATTTCCCGCGCGGCGACGAAACCCTGGAAGAGGCGCAGATCGCCAAGAAGCGCCATCTCGCCGCCAAGCTGTACCTGAATCGTCCAGGGCTCAGCGTCCTCGATATCGGCTCCGGCTGGGGCGGGTTGGCGCTGACCCTTGCGCGCGAGTACGGGGCGCGTGTGCTCGGCATTACGCTATCGTCCGAGCAGCTTGCCGAATCCCGCGCCCGAGCGGCCGCCGAGGGCTTGGCCGACCGGGTTTCGTTCGAGTTGCTCGACTATCGCGCGGTGCAGCAGAAATTCGATCGCATCGTGTCGGTCGGAATGTTCGAGCATGTCGGCGTCGGCTACTACCCGGCCTTCTTCAACGCGGTCGCACGTTGTCTGAACCCAGACGGCATTGCCCTGCTCCATGCAATCGGCCGCAACGAGCAACCCGGCAGCACCAATCCCTGGCTCGCCCGTTACATCTTCCCGGGCGGTTATTGTCCGGCGTTGTCCGAGGTGCTGCCCGCAATCGAAGGCTCGCGGCTGCTGGTGGCGGATATCGAGATCCTGAGGCTGCACTACGCCGAAACGCTGCGCCACTGGCGCCGGCGCTTCGCCGCCAACCGCGACGCCATCGCCTCGCTCTACGACGAGCGGTTCTGCCGCATGTTCGAGTTCTACCTGGCCGGGGCGGAGCTGTCGTTCCGTCGCGAAAACATGATGGTGTTCCAAATTCAGCTTGCGCACCAGCAGACGGCCGTCCCGCTGACGCGCGACTATATCGTGGCAACTGAGTCCGCGACGGTCGGGCGCCAGAGCGGGGTGTCGCCGGAACTCCGGCGGTCTCGGTGAACGCGCACCGTGGTAATCGATTCGGCCGCAACCACGCAATACGACTGGATCCGCGATCGCATCGCGCAGGTTCCCCGCGTGAAGCTCGCGCTGACCCCGACCCCGTTGCAGGAGGCGCCCAACCTCACCGCGGCACTCGGCGGCCCGCGCATCTTCATCAAGCGGGACGATCTGACTGGCGTCGCATTCGGCGGCAACAAGCTGCGCAACCTGGAATTCCGACTCGCCCGCACGATGGCGGAAAAGCCGGATACGGTGATCGTCGGGCTCGACCTGCAGTCCAACTCGGCACGACAAACAGTGGGCGCCTGCAACAAGCTGGGATTGAAGACGATCCTGGTGCTGCAGGGAAAGCGGCCGGACATAGTGCAAGGCAATCTGCTGGTCGATTACCTGCTGGGCGCCGAAGTGATCTTCGCGCCAACCCGCGAGGCGCAACGCGAGCAGCTCGACCTTGCCGCCCGAAGGTGCCGCGACGCCGGCGGCCGCCCGCATATCCTGAACGACAATCCGATGTTCGATGTGGCCTCGGCCATCGCCTACCTGGAGACGACACTCGAAATCCTCGAACAAATGCAGCGGGCCGGAGTGCGTCCCACCAGCTTTTACATGTCCTCCAGCGGCAAGGGGCAGGCCGGTCTGGTGCTGGGCCGGCGGCTGACCAACGCGGGCATCGAGATCCACGGCGTGACCGCCACCGATGAGTTCCACGTGCCGAGCCGGACCGCGGCGATTGCCAATGAGTCGGCGCGGATGCTCGGCCTCGATCTGGTCGTCTCAGACGAAGAGATCGAGAACGACATGGGGTTTGTCGGAAAGGGCTACGGCATCCCGACCGAGGCCGCGGTGGAAGCCACGCGCCTGTTCGCGCGCACTGAGGGGATAATTCTCGATCCGATTTATACAGGCAAGGCCGCGGCTGGAATGATCGCTCACATCCGAGCGGGACGGTACAGCAAAGACGACGTGCTCGTCTTTGTGCATACCGGCGGAACGCCGGCAATCTTCAGTTGGAACACCTTGTGGACCTGAAGAGAGGAGACACGATGCGGAGAGCGATTCGTTGAGTTGATCCCGTGCTCGCTCGTCGGCTCCGCGTAACTTCGGCGAGCAGGCGCCCTGTCGCCGAGCCGCACAGCCACGAGCCGCCCATCGATCAGGTTTCGCCGCCTTCAATCACCTCGCCGAAGCGCACCCAGGTCTTGCCATCCCACCTCACGAGCTGCATGGCCCGAATCGGGTGGTAGTTCGTCGGGCTGGTGTTCAGCTTGATGCCCGGCAGGAGAACTGGGTTTTCCAGCTCGTGCAGACTGAGCGTCTGCTTCATCACGTTCGGGCGTGAGTAGTCGCTGCCGCACGCCTCCAGCACCTTCCACATCGTGTAGCTTCCGCCGTAGCCGGCGACGTAGGCGCTGTCAGTGATGTCGCCGCCGGGGACGTATTTCGCCATGAATTGCATGAAAGCCTGCATTCCCGGATCGGCCTCCCAGGCCGGGTCGGTCGGGTCTTTATAGTAGCGCGTGCTGATGATCCCGATCCCGTTCGTCACGCCGGCCGGCCGCATTACTGATCCGACGGAGATCGCGACGTTGCTCATAAAAAACATGGGCTTCCAGTCCAGGTCATGCACCTTGCGGATGGCCTGGGCCGCGGCTTTGGGTGTCGCGGCGGCCAGCAAGGCGTCAGCACCCGAGTTCTGCAGATCGGCGATCTGACTGTCGATCGTAGGATCGGTCACCTCATAGCTCGCCGTCTTGGCCACGACCTTTTCCCAGTTCT
>Ga0335074_10012429_pt1 | contig 11937 bp, 12 predicted proteins | sample Lox_Sample_23_FD_206715 | JGI IMG/M metagenome (GOLD analysis project Ga0335074, IMG submission 206715) | Soil microbial communities from Loxahatchee National Wildlife Refuge, Florida, United States - Lox_Sample_2.3 | ecosystem: Environmental > Terrestrial > Soil > Wetlands | place: USA...
GTCACCGGGAAGTAGTAATAGGCCTGCCCGTCGACGATGCGGTTGATGGCATGCTGGGTCTGCGCCGGCCGCCCGCCGGCGGCCGGAAGCGTCTCGTCCAGCACGAAGTTCCAGTTCGCACCGGAAAACGTGACCTCGTCGGTCCCGTACTGCTGCAGCACCCCCTGCTGGCTGCTCCGGTAGCCGATGACCGCCCTCCCCGACAGCGCCAGCGCCGACCGGGACGCGCTGGCCACGTGCGCCACCATGGCCGCCGTCAGCACCACCCTGGCCCCGGCACCCCGCCCGCCACCCTCGTCCGCCGCCCGCCCGGCCCCGCCCGACCCGCCTCCGACCACGAGAGCTACCACCAGCCCCACCACGGCAGCCATGCACCCGGCCGCCGCGAGCGCAACCGCCCTCTCCCGCCCCCGCGCCCCTCCGCCTCGACCATGATCATGGGTCATCCTGGCCAGATAGGGCCCAATTCGACCCATGATCATGAAAGTGCCTCGCCCGCGCACCACCGCCGCGGCGTTCAGCAATCTCGCGACTTGCCCGCGTTCCGCGATCTCGCCGCACGTCACCGGCTCCGCCCCCGCGTCGACCAGCTCCCTGATCTGGTCGGAAAGCTTAGTTTCCATCGCTCACTCCCAGCCGTGCGCGCAGCCGCGCCAGCCCTCGCTCCAGGTGGTTCTGCACGGTCGTGATCTTCAGCCCGGTCAGCTCCGCCACCTCTCGCAGCGTGTAGCCGAACCCGTGGACGAGCACGACCGCGACCCGCTGCCGCTGCGGAAGCGCCGCCAGTGCGGCGGGCAGCCCCGGCTCGAACCGGTGCTCGTCCCATCGCGCCGGGACGTCGAACAGCACGGGCCGGGACCGCCGGCACCGCCGCGACCGGCTCTGCGCGACGCGGAAGAGGTAGCCCGCGGCGTTCGGCATGTCCCTGACCCGCGCCCAGTGCTCCCAGGCGTAGCCGAGCGCCTCGGCGGCGGCGTCCCTGCCGTCCTCGAAGCCGTACGCCGCCACCAGCACGCGCCGCAGCCGAGGCTCCACCTCACGCACGAACGCCTCGAACCCGTCACGTTCAGCCCCGGCCGGTGAGCCGGTGACCTGCGTTCCGCGTCGCTCCAAGCCGCGCTCCGTTCCGGTGGTCCGCTCGGTCTTCACTGTGTCAGACCCCCGCGCAGGGCGCTTTTACCACTAGCCGGACGCCGCTCCTGCCACCATCAGCCGAACGTCACTCCGGTGATACAACTGGTGCCATGCACTTTGGCGCCGGGCGCAGGCGGCGCAGCCGCGCGCTCGGCCGGGCGGCCAACATTGCCGCCGCCGCCGCCGTCTCGGCCGTGCTGCTCGGCGTGCTCGGCTTCGGCTACGGCGGCATCCCCGCGCTCGGCCCCGCCCTCGACCCGGGCCGCGGCGTCTGGACCTCCGCCGTAGCAGGCGAGCCGATCCGCTCGCAGACCCTCAGCCTGCCCGGCCTCCAGGACAAGGTCGTCGTCACGTTCACAAAGAACGGCATCGCGAGCATCCAGGCAACCACCGACCACGACATGTTCCTGGCGCTCGGCTACGTCCACGCCAGGTTCCGGCTGACCGAGATGGACGAGGAACGCCGCCTGGGGGAGGGCCGCCTGGCCCAGCTCGGCGGGTCCTCCGACCTGGCATCGGACAAGTTCGAGCTGCGGCTGGGCCTGCTCCGGACTGCGCAAGCCGAATGGGCGCAGATGCCGAAGGACGGCGAGGCCGCACAGGCGCTCGTCGCCTACGCCCAGGGCGTCAACGACGACATCGCCCAGGTCCGCGCCGGCGGCCAGTGGCCCGCCACGTTCACCCTGGCAGGCGTGTACCCGGCGCCGTGGACCCCGGTCGACAGCCTGGTCATCCAGGGCGAGCTCACCCAGGTGCTCGACCTCACCGCGACCCCGCTCGACTACGCCCTGCTGGAACGCTCCCTCGGCGCCGCCCGCACCATGGCCTGGTTCCCGGTCATCGCCGCGAACGCCCAGACCCCCTACGACCCCGGCCCGTACCGCAAGCTCCCGCTGACCCCCCTGCCGGGTGAAACAGTGCCCGGCGCGAGCACCACGGCCCGTTCTGGCATAACGGCGGCGCAAGCGCAGGCGGCGGGCACCCTGCTCGCCCAGCTCAGCCAGCTCCCCGCCGGCCAGTTGCACACCTACCCGGACAGCAACGCCTGGGCCGCGAACGGCCCCGCCGTCAAGGGCGACGGTGCCGACAAGGACGACAGGGCCCTGCTGGCCGGCGACCCGCACCTGCCGCAGACGCTGCCCTCGATCTGGTACGAGGTCGCGATGTCCGCCCCGGGCTTCGACGTGGCCGGCGTCAGCGTGCCCGGCCTGCCCGGCGTCCTGATCGGCCACAACGACCGCATCGCCTGGTCGCTCACCGACACCCAGAACCAGGCCACGCTCTTCTACGACGAGCGCACCAGGCGAAACCAGTACTACTGGGACGGCAAGTGGCGCCCGATGCAGGTGCTGCACTACGACATCCCGGTGCGCGGCGCCGCCACCGTGCACCTGACCGTCGACCTCACCGTGCACGGCCCGATCATGACCCAGGCCGGCCAGACGACGTCGGTCGACTGGATGGGCAACGTCCCCTCACCCGACCTGCAGGCCATGCTCACGGTCAACCAGTCGTCCGACTTCGCGCAGTTCAAGGCGGCCCTCGCCAACTGGCATGCGCCGTCGCAGAACTTCGTCTACGCCGATGCGGCGGGCAACATCGGCGCGATCTCGGCCGGCTACTACCCGCAGGTCGCCGCCGCCTGCCAGCCCTGGCTGCCGATGCCGGGCACCGGCGCCTGCGACATCAAGGGCGTCATCCCCTACGCCGCGATCCCGCAGGTCTACGACCCGCCCTCGCACGTGCTCGCCACCGCCAACCAGCGCCCGGTCACCGCCGCCTACCCGTACTACATCGGCACAAGCGCCGACTTCTTCGACCCCGGCTACCGCGCCGCCACCATCTACGCCGCGCTGGCGTCCGCGCCGCTGACCCCCGCCAGCTTCGCCGCCATCCAGACCAGCCTCACCGACCAGCTAGCCGTCCGGATCGTGCCAAAGCTGCTGTCCGCGCTGGCCGGCGCCTCTCTTTCTTATTCAGAACGATCAGTGGTATCCCTCCTGCGCACCTGGCACGGCACGATGGCGACCGAGTCCGCGGCGGCCACGGTCTGGTGGACGTTCTGGGACGATTACCTTTCGGCGGTCTTCCAGCCGTGGTGGACCCACGCCAAGGTCCGTACCGGCAAGGACCGCGCCGGCCTGGAAATCTCCGTCGGCCAGTTCAGCCTGGACGAGGACCTCGAGGCCTGGACGCTGCACGACCCGGCAAACCCGGCGTTCTCGCTCCCGTCCGGCAAGCAGCGGAACGCGCCGCAGGTGATGCGCCAGGCCCTCGCCACCGCGGTCGCGCACCTGGAAAAGACGCTCGGCGGCGCGCCCGCCTCCTGGACCTGGGGCCGCCTGCACTCCCGCGAGTTCCCCGCGGTCAGCGGCGCCAACGGCCTCGGCTACGGCCCGCGCCCGGCGGGCGGCGACCTGTTCACCCCGGACGCCGCCGACGGCGGCCTGACAGCGGAAGCCGGCCCGAGCTGGCGGATGATCGTCACCCTGTCCCGCTCCGGCGTCAGCGCCGAGGGCGTCTACCCAGGCGGCCAGAGCGAGAACCCCGCCTCGCCCTGGTACGACAACCTGATCTCCCTGTGGTGGAACGGCCAGTACCTCCCGGTCCCGACCCCAGCCCGCCCCGCCGGCCTCCTGAAGTGGACCCTGACCAGGGCGGCCCGAGATGCCTGACCCTCGACACCGTCCCCGGCCTCTTGGCGGTCGACCATGAATGACCCTCGTCGGCTAGGGCGAAAGGGAGCCTACCGGCTCGGCGAGCTGAAGTCCGCCGCCAAGCCGGCGCCGCGCGCGAGGGCCAGACACCAGCCGTCGTTCGGGGCACGGCGCTCGCGGGGCTCGCCCACCGGATGGCTGGCAGTGTGTGCAGCCACGGCCGCCCTGCTGGGGCTAGGCGCCGCGTTCGGGCTGTGGTTCCTGCCGTTCGTGGCCGGGATCCTCGCCGGAGTAGCGCCGTGGCGGCTGCGTTCGGCCCTGGGCCTGGTAGTGCTCGCCGTGTGCGCGGGCTGGGGCGCGGCGCTGGCCTGGCCCGCCCTGTCCGGCGCTCCGGCAGGCGCGACCGCCCGGACCGTCGCGGCGCTGGCCGGCCTGCCCCCCCACGCCGGGGTAGGCGTGGCGGCGACCCTGCTGATCGGCGTCCTGCAGGCCGCCGTCGCGGTGTGGCTCGCCCGCGCCCTGACCTACCGCCTCAGATAGGCCGCCTCAGGTAGGCCGCCTCAGGTAGGCGCGCAGCGAGACGGACTGCGCCGGCCAGGGCGGCCGGAGCAGGCGCAGCCTGGGCCAGTCGTACGGCGGATGGCCGAGTTTGGGGTGCCGGCGGTCGTAGGCGTTGGCTAGGAGCCAGGCCGCAACACAGCCGGCGATCCCGGCCTTCGCCGCGACCGGACCCGTGGTCAGCAGCCAGCCCAGGTCCGCCGTCCAGACCCAGTAGCCGAGTACCGGGTACACGACAAGCTGATGCCATATCTTCGTCGGCGCCAGCGCCTGCGCCCGCGTGTAGAAGCCGCTGCGCAGCTCGGCGCGCCACTGCCACAACCCGAAGCCCAGCGCCAAGACCAGCCACGCCAGGCCGGACGGCAGGCCGGCCGCACCGCCGGGAACGCGCCCGTGCAGCAGCCAGACCCCGAGCGCGACCGAGATCGCCAGCAGCGGATCACCGAACGTGAGCGCGACGAACTCACGGCGCCCATCGAACAGCCGGTGCTCCAGCGCCGCGGCTATTACCGCGAAACCGACCGGGGTCACCGCAAGCGCCGCGGCCGCCGCGACCCACGGGCCGTGCCGCAGCGCCGCTCCGAGTCCGGGCATGTACCCGGCGGCCATCAGGACCCGTCCCGTCGGCGGGACTGCCGGACCTTGCGGATGTCCGCCGACACCACGCTCAGCGTCCTGCGGCGGCCGGCCCAGCGTTCGGCGAGCAGCGGGTCCAGGTCGGGGTCGCGGAAGAAATCCTTGTGCAGCCTGGCGAAATGAGCCAGCCGGATCAGCGGTGCGTTGTGCGCGTGCTCCGGCCGGTCCGCGGTCTCCCCGAAGGAGTCGGCGAAGCGGGCCTGCAGCCGCTCCGCCACCGGGTACATCTCGCCTGGGCGCGAGGGCCAGCGGGGTGCGAGCCGGCCTGCCACGCGTTGGCAATAAGGTCCTGCAGCACGCGCCTGGCCACCCCGTAATCTGTCCGTCCCATCCGCACCGGGTAGCTGCCTGGGTCCAGGCGTACCTTGCCGCGCAGTTCCCTCGGCACGATCGTGCTCACCGACCTCCACAGCAGGTCCATGCTGTCGGGCATGACGCCGCCGCCGAGGACGATCTGGCGGGCCTCCTCGGGGTGACCGCCACCGGCCCGGTGAACAGCAGTATCGCGATCACGATCCCGACGCTCTCCGCGATCCCTGACAGGTCGGCCGTCACCCGGCCCTGCGTGCTGCCGAGGTGGCGAGCGGCCTGCCGCAGCCCGGGCACCGGCAGCAGGGCGAGCCGGTCGAGCAGCCGGGAGCGCGTGTGCAGCCAGGCGGTGCCGACGCCCGCCGTCACCAGGATCAGGAAGAACGGCGCCCGCATCAGTGCCCCGGCCGGGAACCAGATGAGCAGCAGCCACAGGCCGCACACGCAGCAGCCCCTGAACGCCGCCCCCAGCGGCCAGAGCGGCCCCGAGTAGCGCACCGCGATGTCGTACACCACCCGCGTGCGCAGACCTGGATCGAACACGTCCCACCCCGATCCGCGTAACGACGAAGTTTCACATGGCAACGGCCCACCGGCCGCGGTGACCCTTAGGCAGGCTCCACCGATTGACCACCACAGGGAGAATCTAATGAGGTCCAGCATTGCGCACACCGCTTCGGCCCTAGCCGTGGCCGCCATTGCCGTCACCACCACGGCCTGCGGCACGAACTCCTCGCCGAGCGGCCTGCCGAACTCCTCGCCGAGCGGCCCCGACCCTCACCCCGACCCTCACCCCGACCCGGACGTCCCCGCCCCCGACCAGGTGACGGCCTGGTGCGCAGTCGCCAGGAAGCCTTAGCGCCCGGACGTCGCGGTCCGCCTCATATAGTGCGGGTGTGACGTCAACTGCGCCGGTCAGCGCGATCCTGCTCGACGCGGGCGGGGTGCTGCTGTTCCCGGAACCGGACCTTACGCTGCCATCGCTGCGCGCCGCGGGCCTTTCTCCCGACCTGGTCACGCTGGAGCGTGCCCACTATCTGGCGATGGTGGGCCAGGACCTGGCCGCCACGCCTCCGGCCCCGGAAACCTGGCAGCGTGACTACCTGCTCGGCTACGTCACGGCGTGTGGCGTGGACGGCAGTCAGCGCGCCGCGCTCGCCGCCGAGCTTGTCCCGGCGTTCACGGGCCTGAGCTGGGCACACGCCGGCGTGGACGCGCTGGAAGGGCTGCGCGCCCTGGCCGCCCTCGGCCTGCCGCTCGGCATCGTCTCCAACTCCGACGGCACCGTTCAGGGCCAACTCCTCGCGTCCGGCCTCTGCTACGTCCCGACCGAACCGGCCGAGGCCGGCGCGGACGGCGCCGGAGTCCCTGTTGGCGTCATCGTCGACTCCGCGGTGGTCGGCGTGGCCAAGCCCGATCCCGCCATCTTCCGCATCGCGCTGGACGCGCTCGGCGTGCCCGCAAGCGGCACCGTCCTGTTCGTCGGCGACAGCCTCAGGTACGACGTCGCGGGCGCGATCGCCGCGGGCCTGCAGCCGGTCCACTTCGACCCGTACGGCTACTGCCCGGCGCCCGACGGCCACCGGCACGTCTCGAGCCTGCTCGGCCTTGCCGCGGAGATCGGCGCGTAACCGGTTCGGTTTTCACCCTGCGCTGGCGATAAACTACGGGCTTCCGCGAGAAACTACGGGCCGCCCGAACGAGCGCTGCCCGAAGGGGCACTGCCCGAAAGCGAGAGTCGCAGATCATGCGCTGGTCCACCATGCACATCCCGACGCTGCGCGAGGACCCGGCGGACGCCGGCGCGCCCAGCCACCGCCTGCTGCTTCGCGCCGGGTACATCCGCCAGCTGATGGCTGGGCACTACTCGATGCTGCCGCTGGCCCAGCGGGTCAGGCTCAAGGTCATCCAGGTCATCCGGGAGGAGATGAACCGGGCCGGGGCGCAGGAGATCCTGATGCCGGTCATGCACCCGGCCGAGCTGTGGCAGCGCACCGGCCGGTGGCAGACGATGGGCGAGGAGATGTTCCGGCTGAAGGACCGCAAAGGCGCGGACCAGGTCCTCGGCATGACTCACGAGGAGGTCGTCTCCACCCTCGCCACCGAGCTCGAGTCCTACCGCGACCTGCCGCAGATGTGGTACCAGTTCCAGACCAAGCTGCGCGACGAGCCGCGGCCCAAGGCCGGCCTGATGCGCACCCGCGAGTTCACCATGAAGGACTCCTACAGCTTCGACCTGGGCTGGGACGAGCTCGACGTGTCCTTCAACCGCCACCGCGAGGCCTACGTGCGCTCCTTCGAGCGCCTCGGCATCCCGGCCATCCAGGCCGAGGCATCGAACGGCACCATGGGCGGCTCGGATTCCATCGAGTTCGTCTGCCCCGCCCGCGCCGGCGAGGACACCGTCATCTACTGCCCGAGCTGCGGCTACGCGGCCAACATAGAAAAGGCAACGTCCCGGCTGGCGCCCGTAGATGATTCATCAGAACGAGCCGTGGTGCTTCCAGCCCCCGAATCCTTTCCGACCCCGGGCGTCAGGACCATCGAGGACCTCGCCACCGGACACCAGGCTCCGGCCGACCGGCAGGTCAAGACCCTCGTTTACTTCATCGACGGCACCCTCACCCTGGTCCTGCTCCGCGGCGACCACGCGCTGAACGAGCAGAAGCTGGTCGACGCCACCGCCGCGGCCGTCATCCGGCCCGCACAGCCCGAGGAGATCCGCGACGCGCTCGGCGCGCTGCCGGGCAGCCTCGGCGCGGTCGGCGTCAGCGCGCACCCGGTCCTCGCCGATGAGGCGCTCCGCGGCAGGCGCGGCATGTACACCGGCGCGAACGTCGACGATACCCACCTGCGCGGCGTAGACGTCGAGCGGGACATCGCCGTGGGCAACTGGGCGGACCTGCGCGAGGCGGCCGAGGGCGAGCCGTGCGCGCGCTGCGGCGAGCCGCTGCAGACGCTGCGCGGCATCGAGGTCGGGCACATCTTCAAGCTCGGCTACAAGTTCAGCGACGCGCTCGGGATCAGCGTCTCAGGCCCCGACGGCAAGCCGCTGCGCCCGATCATGGGCTGCTACGGGATCGGGGTCGAGCGGGCCATGGCCACGATCGTCGAGGTCCACCACGACGAGAAGGGCATCATCTGGCCGGCCGCGGTCGCGCCGTTCGAGGTCGTCGTCGTGATCGCCCAGCAGGACGACCCGGCGGTCTCCGCCGCGGGGGAGGAGGTCTACCAGGCCCTGCTCGACGCGGGGGTGGAGGCCATCGTGGACGACAGGCAGGTAAGGGCCGGCGTCAAGTTCAGCGACGCCGAGCTGGTCGGCATCCCGTTCCGGGTCACGGTGGGCAAGCGCGGCCTGGCCGCGGGCACCGCCGAGCTGACCGACCGCGCCACCGGTTCCACCGCGCACATCGCCCTCGACGAGCTGCCCAAGCACGTCCGCGAGGCGGTGGCCTCCGCGATCGCGGCGCACCGGTAATTCACCTCCACCGTAAACACACATCCTCTCCACCCCGGCGTTAGTCCGCGGTACTAAGGTCACACGACTCTCATGCACCGTCGGGACCAAAGAGGCGGATATTTCCGCAGGTTGGGGAGGAAATCGCGGTGAAATTTCGGGTGACCCGCTGGCGAGCGACCGTGTTGCTCGCCTTTCTGGCCTTGATATTCGGCATTCCCGCCACCGCGCCGGCGTCCTATGCGGCCGCCAGCACCGGCTGGATCAACCTCGGTAATCTGTCCGCGACCACGTCCGCCGCGGACCTGTACGTGTATTCGTCCGGCGATTCCAGCCCGCAGCTCGTCGAGCGCGACCTCGGCTACGGAACCGTGTCGGCCTTTGAAGTCGTCAACGCCGGCGACTACAGCGTCAAGATGCGCGCGGCCGGGTCGCCGGAGTCGAGTTCGCCGGTCCTGACCGCCGCCGTCACGGTGCAGGCCGGTCACTCCTACACGGTGGCGGCCCTCAACACCAGCTCGAGCAACCGCCAGCTGAAGGTCCTGGATGACAGCCTGACCACGCCGAAGGGCAAGTCGCTGGTGCGGGTGATCCAGGCCTCGGTGCACCACAAGTCGGTGACGTTCCATTGCAGCTGCGCGCCCGGCGCGCCGGGGAACATCGCGACCGACGCGTCGACCGGCTCGGTGAGCGGCTACGCGACGATCCCGCCCGGCGTCTGGACCATGTCCGCCAAGGGCGGCTCCGCGACCGCGAGCGAGCCCGTCGGGCTGACCGCGGGCACCGTGCACACCGAGGTCGTCGTCGACAGCAGCAGCGGTGGCCTGGCGATCGAGAACCTGGTGGATTCCGTCGCCACCGGTCAGCCGCCGTCGGGCGGCGTGGACACGGGCCTGGGCGGCGCCGCGCCGCGCGGCCCGGGCTTGCCGCTGCCCTGGCTGGCGGTCATCGGCGCCGGAGCGGTGCTCACCGTGACCGGCGGCCTCCGGCTTCGCCGCAACGGGCTGCGCCGATCGACCACGGGGGTCTGAGATCGTCTGCGTCAGGCCGACCGTGATTCCTCGCGGTCGGCCTGACGGCGACTGGCCAGACCCGCTTGTCGGGTACCAGCAATCCCTACCAGCCCAGACACATCCGTAGACGTATCACTCACCGCTGTGTTGACCCAGATTGACGAACAGTCGCCGGGTCGGCGGGCTCGCGGCGCAGTGCGACCTGCAGCACCGCTCCCCAGCCTCGCCGCACCGACCGGCCGGGCCGCCGCGCCAGCCGCTGGCGGATCTCGCCGTACAGCCGGTCCCGCTGCCAGTCCGCCATCAGCAGGTGCCCGGAGAACGTGCCGAGCAACTCGATGTACTCCTCCGCGTCGTAGTCGCGCTCCCAGTCGTACTGCCTGACGGCGACGACCTCGAACAGCCCGGTGGCCTCGATGTCGGCCCTGTCATCGGGCAGTTCTCCCGGCCGCGGCCACGTCGTGCTCGGCGGCAGCCCCTCGCCGATCTCGTCGTAGACGTCCTGGATGTCAAGGAAGAACGGGTCGCCGCCCACGGGGAAGACGTGCCCCGCCGACCAGGTGGCCAGGTGACCACCGGGCCGCAGCGCCCGCCAGGCCCGTGCGTACCGGACCGCGGGATCGATCCAGTGCCAGGCCGTCGCCGCGTACACGAGGCTGGCCGGCTCGGTCGGCTGCCAGTCCTCGAATCGGCCCTGTATGACCTCGACGTCAAGGTCGGCAAGGTTCCTGCGGGCAACCGCGGCAAGTTCCAGGCCGAGCTCGATGCAGGTGACCTGGAAGCCGCGCCGTGCCATCGGCCGGGTTGCCTTACCCGTCGCGCAGCCCACCTCGATCACCCGGTCGCCTGGCACCAGGCCTGTCACCGCGACAAGGTCGTCGAACAGCGCCTCGGGATACTCGGGCCGGACCCGGTCGTAGCTCCCGGCGACCTGGTCGAACGTCTCCCTGAGCCGCTCGCGCTCGTCGTCGGGCCGCACCGGGTCAGTATCGCACCGATGATTTCTGCCGGGGAAATTTGTCATCCTGGAGGGGCTGCCACGGGAAGGAGTCACATGCCAGGTAACGAAACCCGCTTCTATCTCCGGCCGGGCGTCATGACGACGCCGGGCCGCTACGAGCCGCTCTTCGCGGACCTGCCGCGCGGCGTCGCCGCCCTCGCCGCGGTGGCCCACGGACTGCTCATCCACGAGTTTCTCACCGAGCAGTACGGGGTGACCCTTACCGACGAGCGCCGGGCGACCGTGCATACCAGGCCGCTGACCGAGATGCTCGAGCTCATGATGGCCGAGGACAGCCGCCCGCTAACCGTGGCGCGGGAGCCGGCCGGCCGGCTGACCGGTGACTGCCGCCACTTCACCGTGCTGACCGTGGCCATGCTGCGCGCCCAGGGCACCCCGGCCCGCGCGCGGTGCGGCTTCGGCGGATACTTCGGCACCGGCTGGTTCGAGGACCACTGGGTCTGCGAGTACTGGGACGAGCCCGCGCGGCGCTGGCGGCTGGCCGACGCGCAGATAGACGACCTGCAGCACAAGCTTTTCGGCATCGACTTCGACCTGATGGACGTGCCGCGGGACGGGTTCCTTGTCGCCGCCGACGCCTGGCGTGCCTGCCGGGCCGGTGCTGCCGACCCGGCCAAGTTCGGGCTCAGCGGCCTGAACGAGGCGGGCTACTGGTGGATCGCCGCCAACATGGTGCGCGACCTGGCCGCGCTGAACAACATGGAGATGCTGCCCTGGGACGTCTGGGGCGCGATGCCCAAGCCGGACGACCACGTGGACGAGGCGTTCTTCGACCGCCTGGCCGAGCTCACCCGCGACCCGGCCGCGACGTTCGGCGACCTGACCGCCGCCTACGCCGCCGACGACAGCCTCCGCGTCCCGCGCACTGTCTTCAACGCCGTCCTGCGCCGCCCCGACCCGGTTCCCGCTGCGCTCCTTTAGGTCCCGGCCGCGCCTTCATAGGTAGCCGGCGTGGCACCGCGTACCGGAAACGGTAATGGGTGTGGCACCGCGTACCGGAAACGGTAATGGGTGTGGCACCGCATACCGGGAAACGCGGGAAACGCGGGACGCTGTAGCATTCACTGGCTCTCGGGGTGCGAAGAGAGGCGGTGGAGCGTGCGGACCTGGCGGGCCGAGGTCGTCCGGCGCCTCCCGCACCCCGGGCGAGGG